>Ga0256833_1003085_pt1 | contig 11505 bp, 9 predicted proteins | sample 356284metaG_FD_190535 | JGI IMG/M metagenome (GOLD analysis project Ga0256833, IMG submission 190535) | Hydrothermal vent microbial communities from Mid Atlantic Ridge, Atlantic Ocean - 356-284 | ecosystem: Environmental > Aquatic > Marine > Hydrothermal vents | place: Atlantic Ocean: Mid...
TTCAAGTCCTGTTCTCGTAGAAAAAAACATAGCTAAGAACATCGCCAATATATGCGGAATTAAAACATAAAGCGGAATGGCTCCTTTAAAACGAATAACAACACTCCGCTTAGGAAATTTCACGGTTTTATTATTTTTATTTAATTCCAAAAAATATTCTAACTTACCTGCCGGCGGTTGATGCGGCAAAAAAGCAGATAGTTTTCCTGACCTATAAACCATTTTCATAGGAGTCCAACTATCATTGGTTTTATAACGTTTGTAATATAAAGTTCCGCTAATATCAGAGTCGTTTGTTTCTATTTTTATTTCTTGATTTCCTTTACCACCATGGCTTCTAAGAAGTTTATAACTAATTTCTTTAGTTCCAATTGATGTTTTACCTTTTACGGGATAGGTTGGGCCTGTTGCTCTTTGGTAATATCCCATAATTACGGTTATTACAAAAGCAACAATCCATAGAATAGTATTTTTTTTCATTATAATAGATTGCGTTGAATGAACAATAACATTTTTGTGATTTAAACATACATTATTATAGATATCGAAATCAACAAGAATTTACAGTAATTCAGGAGGGAATTTAATAACTATTTTTAAAATATAGTTTTAGCCGGATGTTTTAAAAAATATATCATGGTAAATTTTTTAATTATGCGGATCGGGAGATTCCCATCTACAATTTAAATTTCTGTCTGTAAATTACTGGAATTTATTGGTTTTATTGAATAGAAATTAGAAGCATATTTTAGTTATTCATAACCAGGTTAAAATTATTTTGCCGGAAATGTAATAGTTATTGTTGTTCCTTGGGTGGGTTGACTTTGGATATTTAACTCCCCTTTCATGAAGTTAATAAGTTTATTTGCTATCGATAATCCCAATCCGGCACCTTCATATCTTCGTTTGTAACCTTCTTCTCCTACTTGATTAAATAATTCAAGTATCTTTTTTAGTTCTTTTTCTTCTATGCCAATTCCGGTATCACAAATTTTTATTATTATATTGTTTTCTTTTTTACAAGCCGATATAACAATTCTACCATTTTCAATATTGTATTTTACAGCATTAAAAACTACTTCGGTAAGAGCTTTTTCCAACTTTTCTTGATTAGCAATAATAAATAAATTATTATTTTTAATGTTAAATTCAAAAGAGATATTTTTATTATTTCCCTGTTTTATCCATTTGGATTTATTATCTGTAATTACCTCTTTAACATTAACTTCCTCAAACTCCATTTCAAAATTACCTGATTCAAGTAAAGAAACTTCAACAATATTATCTACTAGATTAAGAAGTCTTTTTACTCCGTCTTTCAAATGAGAAGTCATTTCCGTTGATGATTCATAATCTTGAGCTTTTACGTCATCTTCAAGTAGTTCCGAATAGCCGACAATTGCATTTAGCGGAGTTCGGATTTCATGAGACATATTTGCCAGAAAGGATGATTTAAGTTTGTTAAGACTAATTTCTTTATTATAAGCTTCACGTAATTTTTTTTCAATTTCAAGCTGTTCGGTTATATCCGTTAAATTTATTATAAATAATCTTGTATTGTCGTAATGGTCATCTGTATAAGAAACTTTACCAATAAATCGCTTATTTTTTTCAACATCATAATAGTGAAATTTAGCATGTATTCTATTGTCTTGAAGCAAGTTGTTTACAGAGGTTTCTATTAAATCAAAGAGTTGTGGTTTAATAGTTTCTATAAGTTTATTTTCCAGGGTCTGCTCACTAGTTATATAAATATTTTTATAAAAACTATTGTTTGCATTTTCAAAAATAAGTTCGTTATGTTCTTTTCTAACAATTAAGATAGGATCGGAAATATTATTTATTATGGACTTTTGTTTTTGCTCGGATCTTTTTAATAACCTTGCTTGTTTAACTTGTTCGGTTATATCATTTGCTGTTAAAATTAAGCTTGTTGATCTATCGGCAGTATTATTTAATACATTTAATCTTATTTCTTTGTAAAAAACATCTCCATCTTGAGAAATATCCGAAATAACTTTAACCCACTTTCTTTTTTCCCCAATTGCTATATTAAGTTCTTCCAGTTCAATATCGGATAGATATTTTTCCATTGTTGTTGCTAAGGAACAATTATAAAGAGCATCAATACGTTTATTCAAAAACTTTTCAAAAGATGAAGAAACAAATTTAATTATTCCATTATTATCAGCAATTGTTACTCCTACATCAACGGAATCTAAAGCTTGGCTAAACGTATTCAGCTTTTCAGCTATTTTATATCGCTTACTAATTTCTTCAATTTGTAACAAAAAAAATTCTTTTTTATCTAAATACAGTCTTTCCAGTTCCAAATAATAGTTTTCATATTTATCTATATTCAACACATGAAATTCACAACCAAAGTTTCTTAAGTTTTTTTCTATTACTCTTTCTAACAATATTTTAAGGTCGGGTTCCGAATTTAGTTTAAATGCACTTTCCCCTTCTTCAAATCCGTACTGGTTTTTAAGTGTATTATTGACATAAAGTATCACTCCTTCTTTATTCAATAATACAATTGGTTTTGTGTTAGGCAGTTCTTCTAAGGATTCAAATTTTGTAATAATGTCTTGATCAATAGATCCGATATCTGTATAAGTATTTTCTTTCAATTCATTTAGCACCAATTATAGAAAGTCTCTCCAACATAATCGGATTATTTCTCTCTATATTTAGCACATAGTTCTTTATTATTTTATTTTCTTGGTGGGTTGAAATTAAAGTATATATTGCGGTTAATATTGTATTTAGTTCATCGGAGATTTTTTCTTCCAAACTATAATGTAATTTTTTTAATACTTCTTTATTTGTTACCATTAAAGGATAATTAGTTACTTTTTCAAAATCTATTTGAGTAATTCTATTAAATAATTCTTCCAAAGCATCAATTTCCAACGGAGTAATTTTTTCAAAAGTGGTTATTTTTTCTTTCTTTACTTTTATTTGAATTTTATATTCTAATTTTTTCCCATTATTTTCCGTTTTTTTAGAAATTGAAAACTCATGATACGGAGTATTATACAATTCATGAAAATCAATTAAGGTCAAAAATTCAAGATCTCCTTTTTGAAAATTTATTAAGATTTGGTCATTAGAAGGATATTGGACGTTAATTATCCGCCAATTGATTTTAGACAAAAGTCTTGCGAGAGGTGAAAACAGAGCTGAGTCTTTTGATGTATTCTTCTCTTCAGTATGTTGGTGAATTGAGTAAAAACTGCTTTGAGACTTAACACCGCCTTTATATCTCTCATTATGGTTGATATTTAGGATCGGATCTAGCATATTAGTCCTCACCTAATTATCGGAATGTTATTTTAAAAGTTTAATTTTAGTTCTCAAATTTTAAAATACACACCGGATTATGAATATCCGGTGTATATAACAACTAAAAATTAGGAGTTAACGTTTTCCCTTTATGGAAATCGAACATAATTTTAGCAGCTTCTTTAGGATCATCGGTTAATTTGAATATGTCCAAATCCTTTTCACCAATATAACCGCTTTTTAATTGAGTATTTTTAACCCACTGCAACAAAGGTTCCCAAAAATCTTTTCCCATTAAAACTACAGGAACTTTATTTGTTTTGCCGGTTTGAATTAAAGTTAGTACTTCAAAACATTCATCCAAAGTTCCAAAACCTCCCGGCATCATTATATAACCTTGCGCATACTTAAAAAACATTAGTTTTCTTACAAAAAAATATCTGAAACTTAACAATTTATCTTTGTCAATATATTTATTTGCAGATTGCTCAAAAGGAAGCTCTATATTAATTCCACAAGAACTACCGTGTGCTTCTTGTGCGCCTTTATTTGCTGCTTCCATAATTCCGGGTCCGCCGCCGGTTGTAATACCAAATCCCTTTTTCACTAATTCCTTGGCTACATCCACAGCTAATTTATAGTAATGTTCTTCCGGCTTTGTTCTTGCCGAACCAAAAACCAAAACACTCGGTTTAATTGTTGACATTTTTTCAAAACCTTCAACAAATTCACCCATAATTCTAAAAACTCTCCAAATATCCGCTTGCGAACTTTGAAGTTGTTCTGCTATTTCCAAACCATTATTATTGTTTTCTGTCATTTATTAACCTCTAAATCTGAAAAATGAAAAAGAATTATACAATTTTATTTATTATTAACCAATTTTGATTTTTTCAATTCATACTAAACACTTTTGGGCTTAAAGGAATTTGTAAACCTATAATTTATTCTTATATTTTAAATTACAATTGAACATTACAGTTAAAATTACTTATAATGACTCCTACTGAAATAAAAAATTATATACAAAATATTGACGAAATTATTGGCGATATAGAATATGTTCATGAATTCTACAGTGTGCACCTTAAAACCGAAAGAGACATTTTGATTTGGTTTCCACCTTCATATTTTGAATCGAATAAAGAGTATCCGGTTTTATATATGCACGACGGACAAAATCTTTTTGATCCGCATACGTCTTTTACCGGTTATGATTGGAAAGTTGATGAAGTAACCACAAAACTGATTGAAGAAAATTCCGTAAATGAATTTATTATTGTTGCAATTTACAATACAACAGACCGCTTGGACGAGTATAATTATTTTACACAGAAAGGAAAAGCTTACGCCCGTTTTATAATTAAAGAACTAAAACCTTTTATTGACGAAAAATACCGGACAATTCCCAAAGCTTCCGGCACAGGACTAATGGGTTCTTCCATGGGCGGTTTAATTTCGTTTCAGTTGTTTTGGAATTTTCCAAAAATATTTGGCAAAGCCGCTTGTATGTCCAACTCGTTTTGGGTTAATGATAGAGCTGTTTTTAAAATGGTAAATGATGTTGATAGTTTGATTACATTAAAAAATAAGTTGTATATTGATTGTGGAACGGAAGAAAAAGAATTACTTGGGGACTTTTTCAAAATGGTTAAAATTTTAAGTGATAAAGATTTTGAACTGAATAAGAACTTTAAGTTCTTTTTAGATAAAGGCGGACATCATTCGGAAGTCAGCTGGGCAAACCGTTTACATATTCCGTTAAAATTTTTGTTCGATAAAAAATAATTCAATCCCAAAATATTTGCATTGAAATCATTAATTTTTCTAGTTACTCTATAAATATAATTTTCACCTTACAATTAAATCTGCAAATAAAGATATGAAAATTCTACTTAAGCCTGTTTCATTTATTTTTGTATTTCTACTATTAACAAGTTGTTCACTAACCAAATATGTTTTCAAATCAGATTTTAATGATGTATTAAATAAATCTTCTTCAACTTGGACAATAAAAGAATGTAGAGAAATCATTCAACATTATTCCTTATCAACCGGTAAATCAAATATTCTTTCTACAAAAACTGATGTAAAAATTGAAGCATTGCCATTAAACAAAACCGTAGTTTTAGCCTTAGCACGGAAAGAAGCAATTGAAAAAAGATTAAATAATCAAGAATATAAAAATAGATTAAAAGATTTGCTGGAAGCATATACAAGTTTTACAATGGATACTATTTCAATGAAAGTTATTCCCTCCGACAGTAATTTTACCAACGGATATTCTTTTAAACTCTATTTGGAAAACACAACCGATCCGTTTAGACCCATTTTTTTAGATGACGGATATTCTTACTTTTTCTTAGAAAACAAGGAAGGTAAATTTAGTAGAATAATTGAAGTTACCGGATTATATGCGGAGGATTATATTCAACTAGATAGTTACCTGAACGTAGTTGTAACATTTTCACCTTTTGCAACTGACGGGACACGCCTTTTTAAAAATAAAGATTTATCGGAAGCTTATAAACTTGTATTTAACGGATTGCAAGACAAACCAATAACGCTTGAATGGAAATAAATTTGTGATTAAAAATATAAGTATAAAAAGAATAACGGTATCAATATTCCAAGTAAAGTTAACCACTTCCCGCGTCCTTTAATTCCATTTTTGCCTTTAATCATAAATAAACCGGTTACAGCCAATAAAATTAAACTTACGGCAAAAATATCCGCTACCCAAGTCCATATTTTTTTAGGATTATTTAGGTGTAGAAAATTTGATTCTCTTAATAATGTTCGACTTTCAACTTTTTCCAGTATTGCAATTCTTTTTTTCAGATTAACCGATAAAGTTTTTTTATTGAAATAAATATCAATCGTAACAGGACTACTTTTAAATGAACTTTTTATGCTATCCTTAATCTGAAATATTTCTATTATTTTTTTTGGTAAATCTTTTGACGAAGCTTGTAGATTTATACTGCTTGGAATAATTAGCGTATCTTTTGTTATACTGTAATTCGGATTCCAATCATCCGAATGATTAACGGCAATACCCGAAATAGAATAAATAATAGTTAAAGCAAAAGCTATGTATCCAATATCACGATGTAAAATTCTAATTACTTTTCTAACTTTCATTATTTCTCGGATTATCTAAAGACAAGGCTAAAGCAAATATTTTTTTAGTTTAGCCTTGTGTAAAATATCATCTATTTTATTTATTTAATAATAGCACCAATACCTTTTATCTGATAAATTCTTTTTTGAGTACCCTCTATTTCACATTCTTTATCATCTTTTTTTGTCCCCTTTTTCTTCTTTGCTTTAGTAACAAAAGAGTATATTTTACCTTCAACAAGCGCTTTTTTACCTTTTGCTTCCAGAGGGAATACAATTTCACCGTCTCTAACTTTTACTCTAATAGATTCATAATCTTTATCTCCGGCTAAACGAATCCAGCAACCTCGTTTTTCACATACACCAATTACCGTTCCTTCCACTAAAACTCTTTTACCTTCAAATGCAGCAGGATTTTTTAATATCTCCGATATTTTAGTTTTTTCTTTTAATGTAATTTCTTTACCATATTTTTTTCCATCGCTGGCAAAATTTATTATTGTAAAAAGGAAAATTATTGTTAAAACTTTATAGAGAATTTTCATTTTTCAGCTCCCAATTAATTTAAAATATTTACCGGGCAACTTAGTTTTGTTAATAATTAAAAGCAAGAAATTTATTTTATAATTGTCAATAATTATATCCTGTTTAATTTAGTATCAATTTTGAATTGAACTAGACTTTTTAATAACTAAATCTTTAAGAATAATTTTTTTTGTCGCACTTTACTTTCTAATTAAATCTATATAATCAATGATTGTTTTACCTATTAAATGTTTTACGAAATATTTAATTTAAAAAAATTATTGCGTAATTTATCTTTTAATTTTTTTTCATCAATACTAAATTAAAAATCATCTGAATTAGACCATTACAATGAAAAGAAAAGACTTTATTAAATCCATTGGTTTATTAAGCACATTGCCAATTGCTTCGTGCAGCACAATAGTTTCGTCAACAAATAATAATTTAACTTCCGCTAAAATAATTAAACCGCACAGATTAAAAAAAGGTGATACTGTAGGATTGATTTCTCCGGGAAGTTATATAACGAAAGCCCAATTGCAAGAATCCGTTGAAAATCTTGAAAGCATTGGACTTAAAGCATTTTACACAAATACAATCTTACACAAATATGGCTATCTTGCGGGAACTGACAAAGAAAGAGCCGAAGATATTAACCGTATGTTTGCCGATAAAAACATAAAAGGAATTTTTGCAGCTCGCGGCGGTTACGGTTGTTCCAGAATTTTACCAATGCTTGACTATAAAATGATAAAACAAAATCCTAAAGTTATTATCGGTTATAGTGATATTACTGCTTTGCTTTATGGAATTTATTCTCAAACCGGTTTGGTTACTTTCCACGGACCCGTCGGGATTTCTACATTTAATGAATACTCTAACAAACATGTTAAAAACATTTTATTTAATCCGCATAAAACTTATACAATGAAAAATCTTCCGGATGATGAAAATAAAATTAATGTGATTAAAAGCGGAATTGCAAAAGGAAAACTTGTAGGTGGAAATTTATCTATAGTAGTAACAATGGTTGGAACAAAATACGATGTTGACTTAAAAAACAAAATTGTATTTCTTGAAGATGTTGGCGAAGAACCATATCGTATTGATAGAATGCTTACACATTTGTTAGAAGCAACAAACATAAAACAAGCTGCCGGTATAGCTCTTGGTGTTTTCAATAATTGCGAAATCAAAAAAGATGACCCTGAATTTGAAAATTCATTAACACTACAAGAAGTTTTTAAAGACAGATTCGGTAAACTAAACATTCCTGTAATATCCGGTTTATCATTCGGACATATTTCAAACAAATTTACATTACCATTTGGAATAAAAGCAGAACTGAACACAATTGATAAAAGTTTAACTTTATTAGAGAATGCAGTAATATAAAAATTATATTTATCTAAGTTATCGTTTCTAATCTAGAAATTTTGGACTATTATTTTTTAATTTTACTCATAATCTTAAGCTTTATGTCACTATGTTGTAATGAAAAAACACGTGTAAGAGCAAGATTATGATTAAGAACAAAACCAAACAAATACTAAAAAAAATATCATGAGAAAATAAAGTGTACGCAGAAGTTGTATTTCCTTTACCATTTAGAAATTCATTTACTTATTCCATACCGGAAAAATTAGAAGAGCACACTATGCTTGGCGTACGTGTAGTTTGTCCCTTTGGCAAGAGAGTTTTAACCGGTTTTGTAATTAACGTTACCGAAACAACGGAAATAAAAAGCAAAATAAAATCTATACGCGATGTTCTTGACACACAACCGATTTTTAGCGAACAATCATTAGAATTTTACAAATGGATTGCAGATTATTATTTAAGCTCGCTTGGGGAAGCATTAAAAAACTCAGTTCCGTATGGTTTGGAAGTTGAATCGAAAAAGAAAGTAGTTAGCGACAAGGAACTTTGCCTTTCTTTATACGCTAAAGAGAAAAAACCTAACAGCACAAGAGCTAAACTTCTTAAGTTACTTTCGGAAAAGGAAACTTATAAAATCTCTCAACTTCAAAAGTTGGTTAAAAAGAAAAGTATTTATTCAGTATTAAAAACACTGGAGAACCATGGAGCGGTTTCAATTATCAATGAGATTGAAGATACTAAAGTAAAAGTAAAGCGACAAAAATTTGTAACATTAGATAAAGAAATTGATGAAGTATATAATTTACTTCCCGAACTTGAGAGAAAATCATCAAAGCAAGTTGTAATAGTTTTGGAATTACTTGCAGCTAAAGGAAAAGCAATTCAACAAAGTGAATTATTGAAGAAAACGCAAGCCAATCAAAGCTCTATAAATTCTCTGGCTAAAAAAGGAATTGTAAAGATATTCCTTAAAGAAGTTGAACGTGTTTACAGAGAAACTTATTCCGAAGGTCTAAAAGATTTTGAATTAACCGGAAAACAAGTAGAAGTAATAAATGCTGTTGAAAAACATATTAACGAACAATCATTTCACCCATTTCTACTGCACGGTGTAACCGGAAGCGGTAAAACTCAAGTTTATATTGAGCTTACAAAAAAAGCAATAGAGAATAATAAATCCGTCTTAATTCTTGTTCCGGAAATTTCACTTACTCCGCAAATTACTTCACGGTTTTTTAATAGTTTTGGTGAACAAGTTACGGTTATTCACAGCAGAATGTCTTTGGGCGAACGTTATGATGCTTGGCGCGGTGTACTCAGTGGGAAATACAAAATTGTAATTGGTCCACGCTCGGCTTTATTTGCTCCTTTAGAAAATATAGGCTTAATTGTAGTTGACGAAGAACATGACCAAAGTTATAAACAATACGATATGGTTCCAAAATACAACGCCAGAGATTCGGCTGTTTTGCGTGCTAAATTTAGTGAATGTCCTGTAGTTCTTGGTTCCGCAACACCCTCTTTGGAAAGTATGTATAATACAAAGACCGGAAAATTTACTTTACTTGAACTTAAAGAAAGAGTTGATAACGCAAAGTTACCTAAAATACGTTTAATTGATATTACGATTGAAAAAAAACGAAAACACATGGAAGGTGTTTTTTCCAAAACCCTTTTGGAAGAAATTGAAAAAAGAATTAAGAAAAAAGAAGGTGTTATTTTACTTCAAAATAGACGCGGCTTTGCCACACAAGTTTACTGCGAAGATTGCGGTGAAATTGATATGTGTAAAGATTGTTCGGTCTCAATGGTTTATCATATTAACAAAAACGTTATGAAATGCCATTATTGCGGAGCTATAAAACCTGTCCCCAAAGCTTGTACAAATTGCGGTTCCCTATCAATTAAATTTTTCGGAACCGGAACTCAACGCGTTGAAGATGAACTTGAATTTTATTTTCCTAATATCAAAATTGAACGAATTGATTCCGATACAATAAGTAAAAAAGGTAAGCTGGGTTTAATACTTAACAGTTTTAGAAAGGGTGAAATTGATGTTTTGGTAGGCACACAAATTGTTTCCAAAGGAATGGATTTTTCCAATGTTACTTTGGTAGGTGTTATTTCTGCAGAAACATCTTTATGGATGCCGGATTTTAGAGCGGATGAAAGAACTTTCCAGTTATTAACACAAGTTTCCGGTCGCTCCGGAAGAAGTAAAATTGAAGGTGAAGTAATTATTCAAACACAAAACCATAAAAATTTTGTACTGCAAAAAGTTTTAAATAATGATTACGATGGTTTTTACGAAAGTGAAATAATGCTGAGACAGCAAAGCCATTATCCGCCTTTTTCCAGAATTGCTTTAGTAGAAATAAAAGATGAGGATGACCAAAAAGCAAGACTGGCAATAAATGATTTTTATAGGATATTACAAAAATATAGCGATAAAATTATTTTATTACCTCCCAATGAAGCTGTAATTGCTAAAATTAAAGGGATTTACCGATTTCAGATAATGTTAAAAAGTTTAAGAAAAGTTGACCCCAACGGCAGAATTTTGCGTAATGCTTTAAACAATGCTTTTGTTGAATTTAACCGTATTTCAAAATTCAGAGATGTAAAAATTTATTTTGATATTGACCCGCAAAGTGTATTGTAAGTTGTAAAGTTTTACAAGGTTGTTGATGCTTTTGTAAACAGATTACAACATTTATAAGATTTCTTCTAAATTAAATTAAGAACGGTAATTTATTAGCCAAACTTGTAGCAACGATTCAGGAGAATCGTTGCTACAAGTAATTTTAGTTTATAAACGTAATTACATATTTAAGAATTTCAAAAACGGTACACCTTGCGATATAAAAAACATTAGAACACTAAACCCAATCCATAAACCGAAAAACGTAATCAAATATTTAGTTGTATTTTCCGATTTGAACATTTTTGCAAATGCAATACTAACAACAGCATAAAACCAAATAGAAAAAATATCCAACTTATGAGCCAGTAATCCAATTAAAGTATTGTTTTCCATACCTAAAAAAGAACCGACGCTTGTATCAATAAACATTTTATTCATTGCCATGGAAACAATTATCATAACAATAATTTGAATAACAAGAATATAAAAAGGCAATCCGTAAGCAACCATAGCATCCGAATAAGTACCTGTTCCTCCTAAAGTTA
>Ga0256833_1003086_pt1 | contig 11503 bp, 14 predicted proteins | sample 356284metaG_FD_190535 | JGI IMG/M metagenome (GOLD analysis project Ga0256833, IMG submission 190535) | Hydrothermal vent microbial communities from Mid Atlantic Ridge, Atlantic Ocean - 356-284 | ecosystem: Environmental > Aquatic > Marine > Hydrothermal vents | place: Atlantic Ocean: Mid...
ATAGACCCAAAGAGTGATATTGTACAACTTAGAAACCAAAGTGCAAAGTATGGATATACAGACCCAAATTTTGCAAATATGGGCTTTGGTGGTGGTTTTGGCTTTGACCCAAATGGAGGCTTTTAATGCTAGAGTCACTACAAGGTAAAGAGTTTTCTCTATCGTTAAGTGGTGGCGGAGCTTTAGGTTTGGCACACTTAGGAGTTTTAGCAAAATTAGAAGAGCAAAACTTAAGACCAAGCGAAATTTTAGGCACAAGCATGGGTGGAATTATTGGGGCTCTTTATGCAATAGGTTTAAAAGAGCAAGAGGTAACAGATATATTAAAAGAGTTTAGCTCTATAAAAAAGTGGATAAAGCTCTCTTTTAAAGGTAATTCAGTTGTAGATACAACAAAAATAGAGAAGATTTTTAAAAGGGTATTTGGCAATAAAACCTTTAAAGATACAAAAATAGAGTTAAAAGTTGTAGCAACAAACTTAGAGACATCTAAAAAGGTTGTCTTCTCTAAAAGCAATAATGTAAATTTAAGCAAAGCACTACTAGCAACTATGGCAATACCTGGTATTTTTAGCGAACAAATAATAGATGATAAAATTTATGTAGATGGCTTTTTATGCGAAAATCTACCCCTTACAGATGCAAAATATAAAACTATTTTAGCCGTAGATGTACTTAGCAAAAACTCTTTTAATACAAATTTACCAAATAACTTTTTTAAGACAGCAAATGTATTAGATATGTTCGAAAAGTCACTACGAACACTTATATATAACCAAACACAAAAAAATATAGAGTGCTTAAAGGATAAAGAGTTAATATTAATAGAACCAAAAACAAAAGATTTTAGCACATACCAGTTTAATAAATTAAAAAAGCTAAGAAAAAAAGGCATTAAAGCAATTTAAAATCTTTAAAATTTGTTATAATTCATTAAAAAGAGTCTAACATGAAAAAAACGATAATTTTAACACTTTTAACATTACCACTACTTGCTAATAATTTAACAATATATAATAATGACTTAGCTTTAGTCGAAGAGAATTTAGATTTTAATGTTACTAAAGGTATAAATAGTATATCTTACAAACATCTATCTGATGGTATTATTTATAACTCTATATTTGCTAAATTTAGTAATAATTTACATCTTTTATCACAAAGTTACTCTTTAAAACAAAATATAGAGCAACTACTGCTAAAAGAGAATTTAAATAGTAATATTAAATTTTATAAAAATAGAGAGCTTCTTAGTGGCAAATTAGTTAATATCTCTCCAATTATAGTTAATTCAAATGGATTATACTACACAATCGATAGATTATCTGAGCTTATTTTATCTAAATATCCTAAAGTTTCAAAAGAGAATATTAAATGGAAAATAGAAGCAAATAAGAGTGCTAAAGAGAGTGTAAAATTACTATATTTAACTAAAGATTTAAGTTGGAATGCAAATTATATTATAGATGTTAAAAAAGATAAATTAATATTAAATGGGTATGCACAATTAAAAAATAGTAGCAATCTAAAGAGCTATAATAATTTTAAAATATCTTTACTTGCAGGAGATATAAATAGGCAAAATCAAAATATATTTTATAAAAGTGTAAGAAAAAAGATAGCTTTTGCAATGTCTAATATAGAAGAAAATATTAAACCAAAATCTTTTGCTGGATACTATAACTATAATTTAAATGGTATATTTTCTATCAAAAAAGGAGAAGTTAAAGATATTCCATTTATAAATAGAGCTAAAGTAGATTATAAAAGGTATGGATTAGCATATAATAGTATTTTTGGAAATTATGGTAAAAATAAATTAAATTTTACACAAATTATAGAGTTTAACAATAGTCTTAATTTGCCACTACCAAAAGGATTAGCAAGAGTTTATAAAGATAATAAACTATTAGGTGAGAGTTATATTAAAAATACTCCAAATAGAGATAAAGTTACTTTAAACATTGGAACATTTTTTGATATTAATGGAGAAAAAATTATTACAAAATATATAAATAGAGAAAAGTATAAATTTGTAGAGACTCAATATATTATTAAAAATAGTTCAAATAAAGAGTATATAGTAAAAATAAAAGAGAGTATTCCAAGGTATGGTAAGGATATTAAACTAAATAGTAATTGCACCAAAGAGTGTAAAGTAAAAAGAGTATCTGCATTTGAAAATCTATATACAATTATCCTTAAGCCAAATAGTAAATTTGACTTTAAGAGTAGTTTTGAGGTATTTAAATAGATTAATAATCTTTTGTTCTCTGGAGAGCTGAATTTTCAAATGCAAGAGACCTATTTTTCCATAGAGTATCACACTCTGTTAATGAACCATCAACAGCATCACAATCCATTATTTCATAACCTACTTCTTCATCTCCACATAAATTACATGTATGTGTTACTCCATCTACATTAATTTTTACACTATCTTTATTATACTCCACAATATATCCATTAGTTACCCCTATCTCTTCTGCAAATTTCTCTGAAGCATATTTGATACCTACATAACCTGTATCACTAAATTCATGTTTTACATATCTATCTCTTGTTTGGTCTATTTCATACCATGTATGAGAGGTCATTACATCATGAAGAGGTTTTTCTTCAAATTGATTAGGATTACATCCTGTAAACATTATTGGTAAAATTAAAGCTACAATGGTTAAAGTCATCTTTTTCATAAAATATCCTTTTGACAATATGCCCATTAAATGGTAATATTATTATATTGTAAAAAATAAAAAATGTCATTAAAAATAGGATATTTTACAAAAATAGTATGAAAAAATGGGAATATTGTAGATTTTAAATGGTTTTTATTAATAAAGAGTATTCTAAAATTATTTTTTAGGATACTCTTTATCTCTTGTAGAGCTGAAATTAAGACTAAGCCAACTATGCATTCCACCTCGATACCACTTTATCTTTTTAGGTGGATAGCCAAGTTTAAGTAACTTTTTTATCATCATAGGTGATTGTCCACACCAAGCACCATTACAAAATAGTAAAAGTTCTTTAGCATTTTTAAAGTTATAACCTTTATTATCTTTTGTAACACCCATTAACTTAAGAGACTCTTCAAACTCTTTTTTATGCTCTTTAGGCTTAAAAAAATATGTAAATGGTATATTAATTGCACTAGGTATTGTTTGATGTTTATACCACTTTGGAGTTCTACTATCTATAAAGAGTTTATTACTAGATTTATCTTTTAAAAATTTTAAAACCTCTAACTCCCCATATGTCTCTACACCATCAGCTATTTTTATTGGTGAGACTTTACCTATAGTAGATACTAGTGTTACTTTACAATCATTTGGAACTTTACTACTCGCATAAGCTTCTCCCCATATATTTGAAGGATTTATTTTTACATCTAAAGCACACTCATCTGGTAAATCTCTATAAATCTCTACACTCTCTTTTTTACCATCACTCTTTGTTACTTGCACCTCAACACCATCTTTTTCTAAATCTTGAGAAAATAGAATTTGTATAGATGCTACTAAAGATAGAACTATTAATTTTTTCACAATACTACTCCTTTGATTTATTAAGATTTATATTCTATTATAAGTTATATTAATTTAAAAATTAAAAAAGTTCTAAAATTTCTTCAAAGTTATCGCAAATTATAGTTGGGTTGAGAGTTTTTAAATCTATACCTTGATTATAACCATAAGTTAAAGCGATAGAGTCTATTTTTGCAGCTTTAGCAGCAAGAATATCGCTACTTGAGTCTCCAACCATTACACTTTTATCAGCTTTTACTTTTAACTCTTCTAATATTTTAAGTAGTATTTGAGGATGAGGCTTTTTATACTCAACTGAACCACCACCTAAATATATTGTAAAATAGCTTTTTATATTAAAGTATTCTAACATATCACCTACAAACTCTATTGGCTTATTAGTAGCTAATGCTAGTGTATATCCTCTATTTTTTAACTCTTCTAAACTATCTTTAACTCTAGGATAAAGTGTAGTTTTTGAATTTAAATTATTTCCATAAAACTCTAAAAATATAGATTTTGCTTTTTTAAAATAGTTGCTATCTATATCTTTACCTTCATAATCTTTAGAGCCAACTAAAGCTCTTTTAACTAAAATATCTGCACCATTTCCTACCCATTTTCTAATAGTATCTTCGGGGTATTCACTCTTTTTTAACTCTCTTAGCATATAATTTATTGCGTAAGCTAGTGATGGAACAGAGTCTATTAATGTTCCATCCATATCAAAAATAATTAACTCTTTATCTTTAAACATACTCTACCTAAAATATTTTTTAAGAGTTAGTTTACTACTTTTACCTTAGTTCCAGGTTTAACTTTTTTAAAAATTGTAGTTGCGACTTTTGGTGGTATTCTAATGCAACCATTTGAACCAGGGTATCTTTTGATATGATTACTCGCATGTAAACCAATACCATTACTAGTAATTCTCATCCAATTTTTAAGTGGAGCACCAACAAATTTAACACCCCTCCAGCTACCTCTATATTTTCTTCTATCTCCATGGTAAATCAACTTACCCTTACGATATATATTTCCAAAAATAGTAGAGCGTTTATTTGCAATTTTTTCTATTATTTTAAATGTTCCAAGTGGTGTTCTTTTATCTCTATATGTTCTAGTATTTGGCTCTAATTTATGTTTTGACCCTGTAGTACAAGGGGTATCTAGTGCTACTTTTCCATTAACAATTAATTTAAGTCTTTGCTCACTAATATCAACTTTTAAAAGAGAGTTTTTAGCACTTGCATATTGTAGCAATTTAGGGTCTTTATATATGGCATAACTCTTTTTTAAGTTTACTTTATTTATAAACTCTCTATAGGTTTTAATCGATTTAACATCTACCTCTTTAGTATCACTTTTTGTTTTATTTGCTAATTTTACTCTTTTTAAGTCACTATTTGTAGTCTCTATGTCATCATGCAATTTATGACCATAAAGTAGTTTATTTAATGCCTCTTTTGTATTTTTACCAATATAACCATTTGCAGGAATATTTTCTTGTATTTGTAGTGCAATTATAGCTCTTTTAGTCTCACTATCTAATTTACCATTAACCTCTATCGAACTATTTAACTTTTTCTTTAAAAGATATTGAATTACTTTAATTTCAATCTCTATATTTTTACAACTTTTAGATTGTTGGATATCACAAATATCACTAAATTTTACAAAATCTATCTTACCAAATGATAAGGTAGTTGTAATCAATGTAACAATAACAGCTTTTGAAATAGCCATTTTACCTCCAATTTTAAAAATTTTGAGCATTCTAGCACAAAAAGATTAACAAAAAATAAAAGTAAAATTGACTATAATAATATATAGAATTTATGCTAATAGATGGAGACTTATGAGCTTTTTATCAAAAATAGTAACTATACTAATTTTTATAATGTTGATGGCAATATCTTATATATATATTAAAAAGAGTATTAAATATAACTATAAAGAGCCAAATATAGAGCAGATAATGCAGACAAAACTTAGTAATGGATATTTAGATAAAGAGATAAAAAGAGCCATTAAAGAGAAAAGATATAGTGATATTGAAATTTTTACAAAATTAGCTGACAGATTTGGTATAAAGTTGCAAAATAGCACAAAAGAGTTAATAGACAAAGAGAATACTACAACAAAAAAGATAACAAGAGGAGTTAGAAATTTTCTAAAAGGTTTTTTAAGTGGTAAATCACATAATAGTATAGAGACAGCTGGTGCAATAGCATCTGATTTTACTATATATGGAGATTTAAGAGATGTAAATACAGAGGGGCAAAAGTATATAACAAATCAACCATATGATAAGATGATTTTAGGCTTATCTATGGCTGGATTAGCTCTTAGTGCAACCCAAATAGTAACTTTTGGAGGCAGTTCTACACTTAAAGTTGCTGCATCTTCTTTAAAATTAGCAAAGAGAGATAAAGTTTTAACAAAAGAGTTTAGCAATATATTATCTCAAAAATTAAATGAAGCTATAAATTATAAGGCATTAAAAGGGATAAAATATGGTTCTATTAATGAGATAAAAGAGAGTATAAAGACTATTAAAAATAGTGTAAATTTAAAACCAATAAAACCAATTTTAAAAGAATACAGAAATTTACAAAAAAACACCTCTTTTAGTGATAGTATTGCACTATTAAAATATGTGGATAATACACAAGATTTAAAAGCAGTTGCAAAATTATCTAAACGATACAAAGGCGCTACTTTAGGTATATTTAAAATTATGGGCAAAAATGCATTTAGATTAGTAAAAGCTGGTATTAAGTGGAGTAAAGATTTAATCATTGGTATAGCAGGATTAATATTAAGTCTTATTGGATTTTTATTCTCTTTTAAGTATCTAGTAAAAATTAAACACAAATAAATTTCAAAGGAGTATAGGGATATAGGAGAAGAGGTGTAGAGAAAGTAACATCATATTATCGGTTTACTGCCTCTACTCCTTCACACCTCTACAGCTATACCCCTTGATGTTATATTCGATTTTAATTTTATGTTACTACTTATAAGAGTTTTTAAGAAATAAGATGCTTTTACTCCTATTTAAGTTTTAAATGTTAATATAACAGTGCATAATGCAAAAATATATTTTATAATAAGGAATTAATATGTTTAAAGTAACAGTAGAAAAAGAGTGTGGATGCTTTAGAAAGAGTGGCATTGAGAATAATCAAGAGTTTTCATCTAAAGATAATGCTTTAATTCAAGCTATGGAATTAACAAAAGATATGAATAATGATTTTTGTCAAAAGCATGAATTTAAAGTAGTAGAAGATGGAAATAATATAGTTATTAAAGTAGATGAGAGAGTAAAAAGTGGTTGCTGTGGTGGTGGACACTGTAGTTAATCTTTAGAGCCATTTGGCTCTAAATTACTCTACAATATGTCCTACAAATTTTGACATATTATTTAAAATAGCTCCACCCTTTCTAAAACCAACTCCACAAGCTTCATATGCATAAAATACACCTGCTTGATAATAATCTCCATTACTATCTTTTGGTAACTCAACATACTCTTGATAAATCATTTTATGATTATCATACTCACCTTCACTGCCTTCTATAATAGAGCCATCAGCATCTAAAATCTTAACACTCTCACCCTCTCTACCATATATTGGTTTTACTACTTGTTTTTTACCCTCTAGTGGTTCATAAGAAGACTCTAAAAGTAGTGGATGATTTGGATATAAATCCCATAAAATTTTTAAAATAGCTTTGCTTTGAAACATTAAAGTATATGCAGGATTAAAAATAATTGCCTCTTTATTTTTTACTATTTGAGTAAGTAGCATTGCTAAATCGGACTCTTCTATTGCTATATCTTCCCAAGGAATTAATTTAAACCATAATTCAAACTTCTCTTCATTAAAATATATTCCATGCTCATCAAACTCTACCTCATCTATAAAGGCAAACTCTGTATTAAACCCTACTTCGTTAGCAATATGTTGTAGTAATTTAACACTATTTTCCTCTTCAGCATTACCTTTAATAGAGCTAAATAGAAATCTCCACCCCTCATATAACTCTTCGAACTCTTCGGTGCTCTCATTTAAAGTAACTAATCTTTTAAAGTTTTCAGCTAAAGCTTCATATATAAAGTTAAATTGATTCTCTTCATCCATTCCATTCTTTTTCAAAATTGCCCACTGAATAATAGCACTCTCAAATAGTGCTGTTGGGGTATCTGCATTAAACTCTATTAATTTAATTGGTTTACCATCTACTCCACCAGCTAAATCAAACCTACTATATAAGTGCCAATGAATATCATTCTCCCAACTCTCTTTAACAATATCTACTAAATTAAATGGTATTCCTACCTCATGAAAAAGCTCATTTTCTACTATATAATCTCCAGCTGCTACAAACATATCATAAAGTTCATTTGCAGCCTCATAATAATTTTCGGCCTCTTTTTCATTTAATACTACTAATTCATTTGCAATATAACTTGTCTCATCGCTATCTGTATGCCAAACAAATCCCAGAGACTCTAAATAATTATTATCTAATGGCTCAACACTTTTTAATTTAACCATAATTAACCTCCAAAGAATCCACCACTCTTCTTGCTACCACCAAAGAATCCACTCTTTTTAGTAGTAGAAGTTGTGCTTCTTGCTTTATTAAAGCTATTTTGACTTCTTGAGTAAGTAGATGGTGATTTATAACCAGCTTGTCTATTATGTTGATAATTTGGATTTCCAAATAGTTTATTACCAATCCAAGAGCCAATTACAGCACCAGCAGCACTAGCTAAAATAGCTTCTCCAAGTCCCATACCACTACTCATTTGTGCTGCACCACCCTCTTTTGTTAAGTTAGAAGTTCCATTATCTATCTTTGCAGCCTCTTTCTTAACTAATTCATCCATCTCCTCTTTTGTTAAGACTTTTTCTGTTCCATCTAGCTTTTTTAATATAATTCTTGTCTCTTCAGCTGGAAATTCATCTTTAACTTTATACTTACCAGGGGCTGTCTCTTCAATTACAACAAATGCACCTTTAGCTTTTTTCTGCTCTTGTGCTTGTTCGTTGCTACTACCACCACAACCACTTAACCCAGTAATTAAAAATGCACCCACTCCAGATGCTAAAGCTACTTTAGATAATTTTCTAAATATCGACATTTTTACTCCTAATTTTTAAGAGGCATTATAACATATAAAACTATAATTAATCTGCATAAACATCTGTAATATCAAAATCATATTCAGGCTCTATTGGTTTAATTTTATCTAAACTTTTAGGGTCAACTTGATGCTCGGTTAAGTTATAATCATCTCCCATATAAAATTTTTGCTCTTTTTTAAACTTCTTTTCATTCTCTATGGCTTTTTGTATATTTTTTTCAACCTCTGTATTGTTGCTTTCGTTATTTTCACTTGTTACATTACTGTCTGCATTAATAAAAGCAACTAATATAAATATAGATAAAATAACTTTTTTCATTATTTTTCCTTATAAATAAGATATATTTTTATTATACTTAAAATTATCTATTTTGCTACCTAAGTAGCATCTGTTTTGAAAAAAATTATTTATAATGTTACAAAAATTTAATGGAGGTTAAAGATGAGAATCGTAAAAAGATACAACCCATTTGCAGAGTTAGAAGAGATTAGTAGAGAGTTTAACAGAGTTTTAAATAGTGCAAAAGAGGAGAGTAATAACTTAGCATTTATTCCAACAGTTAATACTCGTGAAGGTGATGATGCATACTATATTGAAGTTGAACTTCCAGGTATTAAAAAAGAGGATATTAATATAAATGTGAATAATGAAGTCTTAACTGTAAGTGGTGAGAGAAAAATAGAAGAGGAATCAAAAGATGATGAATTTTATAGAATCGAAAGTAGATATGGAAAATTTGAAAGAAGTTTTACTCTTCCAGAAGATGTAGATAGTGATAAAATAGAGGCTACATCAAATAATGGTGTATTAGAGATCAAAATACCAAAAGTTCAAAAAGTAGAGAAAAAACCTAAAAAAATTGCAATTAAATAAGGAGGTGTAAAATGGCAAATATAACTAAAGAGTTACAAAATGTAGAGAAAAAAATTGAAGATGGAGTAGTAGAAACTGCACATAAAGCAAAAGAGTTTTTTGCAAATGTTGCAAGACACACTCCATTAGCAAATATTTTACATAATAGGAAAAAAGACCAATTTAAAATTGAGGTTGACTTACCAGGAGTAAATAAAGAGGATATAAATATATCAATAGAGAATGATTACCTTATTGTAACTGCCACAAAAGAGATGAAAAAGGAGTTAAATGAGAATGATTACTACCTTTTAGAGAGTAAATATGGTAAATATTATAGAGCATTCTATCTAAGTGATGATATAGATAGAGATAGCATAGATGCTAAATTTGAAAATGGCAGATTAACAATCACTCTTGATAAAGTAGCATCTAAAAAGCGAAGAGATATTGCTGTTAAGTAGGGGATTATTCTTTACCCTACATTATTTAATTGCTTAAAGTTGAATGCACAAAGCGCAAAGCTTTTTGCCTTAAGCTTTAGGCAATGAAATAAAGCTTATTTCATTACCCTACAGATATGGTGGTAAAAAGTCATTAGATGGGACTTGTTGGGTATTAGTTTTTCTATATTTAATATCACTACTATTTATACTATCACACCAACCTTTATTAACAGGTAAATAAGTAACTTCTCCAATACCACTATTTAAAAAATAACTCCAAGTATTACTCTTATTAGGATAGATACTATTTAAAATAAACTCTACTCTAGGTTTGATACTACTTTTTGCTATACGATTTCTAGCACCCCACTCTAGTATATAATCGTTACATTTATGTTGGTCTCCTTTCAGATTAGTTACAAAACCTGTATCCATATCTATATTATAGTGATATTTTAACATTGAAGCTTCAAAAAGCATAGCAAAATCTTCATATTGTGTTGCATAATTATACATATTATTTGCCTCATCACTATCAAAAAGAGCACCTACATCTCTTGGTGTTAAGGTTTTATCTTCAATTGTAGAGTTTGAACCCATATATAAAACTTGCCCTAAATGTTTTAGTGTAGTATCAGTTAAAGGCATACTATCATATAATTTTGCAGATATAGTATAATCTAACCTATTTCCAATCGCTTCTACAATAGGTATATCTCTATTAGCACCATCTATAACATCTTTAGAGGCAAAATCATTTGCATGAGATAATTCATGATAAAGCAGTCTCTCTAAATTTATCTTTATCTCATCTTTTGTTCTAGGTTGTGGGTTAGATAAATCCCAACCCAAAATTGCTGGTGAACCACTTTTTACATAACGCCAAGCTGGAATAAATTTTAAATCATTTCCATAATCTTTTCTAAAATCATCTTTTTGGACAATTGTATTAGCCTCTGTTGGAGTCAACCAAAGATATCTTGGGTCTAAATATATAGCACCTGTTTGTGTAGAGTAGAATGCTGGATGTATATCATCATCAATTACAATAGCTGTAACAGCACCAAAAAGTTTTTTAATATCTGGTTGTATAATATCTAACATCTCCATAAATCTATCACCCATCCATTTATGGGAGACGATTAATCTATCTTTAATATTATCTTTTGTAATTTCACTAGATGTCTCTCTTATCAGAGGCAGTTCATTTAAAGAGCATGAAGTATCTTTAGAAGCTAAAATACACTTTTTTAATTTAGAAGCATATTCACTTTCTTGATTATATACTTTTGCATTATTTAATTTTAAATCACTAGAGGCATTTTTATTAAGAGGGGTAACTTTTTCACACGCTGTTATAAATAGAATTAAAGATGCAGTTATAATATTTATAATTAATTTTTTATTCATGGAGTCTCCTTTAACTAATAACCCCATTATATCATATAATTAATAAATAAGTGATATTTTTATGTTAAATAAAAGAAATTTGTTAGATAATTTTTCTAAAAGAGCTTAT
>Ga0256833_1003087_pt1 | contig 11502 bp, 7 predicted proteins | sample 356284metaG_FD_190535 | JGI IMG/M metagenome (GOLD analysis project Ga0256833, IMG submission 190535) | Hydrothermal vent microbial communities from Mid Atlantic Ridge, Atlantic Ocean - 356-284 | ecosystem: Environmental > Aquatic > Marine > Hydrothermal vents | place: Atlantic Ocean: Mid...
GGCTTATCTGCTCAATGGAAAGGTTGAATCTTCTGACACAAGGGAGTATGGCAGGGCTGAGGCTGAATTTGACACCGAATCCCCTTTGTTTAAGGGGATTAAATCATCCTCAATGGTGTGGATGTCACACGGGGATAAGGTGGTAAAAGTACCGAAAGGATTTAAGATAATAGCCTCAACCGAAGACACTAAGGTTGCAGCAATGGGGAACTTTGAAAAAAGACTTTACGCTGTTCAATTTCACCCTGAGGTAAGCCACACAGAGTTTGGCAAAACTATTTTGAAAAACTTTTTGTTTGGGATTGCAGGGATTACACCTGACTGGAAGATGGGTTCGTTTATTGATAAAAAGGTTGAAGAGATCAGGAAAACTGTCGGCAATAAAAAGGTTATTTTAGGATTATCAGGCGGGGTTGATTCATCTGTTGCAGCAGCATTGATTCACAAAGCAATAGGGGACAACCTTTACTGTATTTTTGTTGATCACGGGCTTTTAAGAAAGAATGAGGGAGAAACGGTTTATAAGACATTTAAAGAAAGGTTTGGGTTTAACTTGAAGATGGTTGACGCTTCAAAACTGTTTTTGTCAAGGCTTAAAGGGGTAAGTGACCCGGAGGAAAAGAGAAAGATCATTGGGAAAACCTTTGTTGAGGTTTTTGAAAAAGAGGCGTCTGCTATTAAAGATGCCGAATTCCTTGCCCAGGGGACACTTTACCCTGATGTTATTGAGTCTTCTGCCCACGGGGGCACCTCAGTTACCATAAAAACCCATCACAATGTTGGAGGCCTGCCGGAGAGGATGAATTTAAAGCTTCTCGAACCTTTAAGAGATCTGTTCAAAGACGAGGTCAGGGAGATTGGAAGGATTTTAGGGCTTCCTGAAGAGATTGTTTCAAGGCATCCCTTCCCCGGTCCCGGGCTTGCTGTAAGGATTATAGGGGAGATTACAGAGGAGAAGATAAAGATATTGCAGGATGCCGATCACATCTTTATTGAGGAGTTGAGAAAAGAGGGGCTTTACAATGATATATCCCAGGCATTCTGTGTTTTAACCCCGGTAAAAACCGTTGGGGTAATGGGAGATTACAGGACCTACGAGTATGTTCTTGCTTTGAGGGCGGTTAAAACAGAGGATTTTATGACTGCAGACTGGTATGAGATGCCTTATCCATTTTTGAAAAGGGTTTCCTCAAAGATAATAAACAGGGTGAAGGGGATAAACAGGGTTGTATATGACATAACATCAAAACCCCCTGCAACGGTTGAATGGGAGTGATGAAGGTTTCGGTTGTAATCCCCACATTTAACAGAAAGAATTTTGTTTTAGAGGCAATTGATTCCGTTGTAAACCAGACTGTAAAACCTTTTGAGGTAATTGTTATTGACGACGGCTCAACAGATGGCACAGGTGGCTTGATCAGGAAAAAATACCCTGACATTGTCTATATCTATCAGGAAAACAGGGGGGTATCTGCTGCAAGGAATAAAGGCATAAAGATTGCAAAAGGTGATTATATAGCATTGCTTGATTCGGATGATCTTTGGAAAAAAAGGAAACTTGAAAAGCACATAGATTTTATAAAGCAAAACCCCCAATTCAGGATATCTCAGACAGATGAGCTCTGGATAAGGAACGGGAAATTTGTTAATCCCATGAAAAAGCACAAAAAATACGGTGGTTTCATATTTCCTCAATGCCTTCCCCTCTGCATAGTCTCTCCCTCAGCCGTTATAATTGAAAAGGGAATCTTTGACGATTACGGTTTCTTTGACGAAACCATACCAGCATGCGAAGACTATGACATGTGGCTAAGGGTGTCTGCTTTTGAGCCAATAGGATTGCTGGAAGAAAAATTGATAGTGAAAAGAGGAGGGCACAATGACCAGCTGTCAAAGGTATTTGTTGGAATGGATAGATTTCGTGTATATGCCCTTGAAAAGATAATAAACAACCCTGATTTGAAAGAAGATTACAGAGTAATGGCAATAGAGGAACTTAAAAAAAAGTGTAGAATAATTGTAAATGGGTACGCAAAACATGGAAAGGAAAAGATTGCAGAACGATTCAGAAAAAAGATTGAAAAATATGAAAAATTATAGACATTTTGGGATGGTGAAGTGTATTCTTATTGAAGATAAAAAAAGGGGGTTTATATGAAGAGAGTATTTTCAATGGTTATTGCCCTGTTTTTGATCAGTATTTATTCTTTTGGAGGGGTTGTTTACACCGCAAAAGTATCAACAGAGGTTATGGACACAAAGGAAAAGAAACAAATGCAGAATTCGCCCATGGGGGATATGACAGTGCCAATTACAATGAAAGTATATGCGAAGAGCAAAAAGTTCAAGGCACAGATTCTTAAAGGTGGAAATGAAATTACCCCTGAAGGCTCAATAATACTTTCCAGTGACGGGGAAACTGTGTTCTTTATAAACCCTGCTGAAAAAACTTACTGGAAGATGAACCTCAAGCAGATGAAAGAGGCAAATAAATCTACGATGAAAATGTTGAAAGGTTTTGCAAAGATGAAATACAGTGACATATATGTAAATGTTGTTGATATGGGAAATGGAGGAACCATTGCAGGCTATAACACCGAGAAATACAAAATGATTGTGAAATACACTGTTGAGATGAAGATCCTTTTTAAAAAAATAAAAAACAAAGTCAGATCTGAAATAGAGCTGTATGGGACAAAAGAATTAAACCTGAACGATTTTGATGTGTACTCCTTTGCCAATCTCTTTTCTTCAGGAATACCGGAAGTGGATTCTCAAATAAATTTGAATGTTAAAAAGGTTGGTTTTCCATTGAAAAGCATTTCTTATAGTTACAAAGAAAATGGGAAATTACAATCAATTACAACCTTTGAAGTTCTTTCATTGAAAAAAGAGTCTGTTCCGGATTCAATGTTTAAATTGCCGAAAGGATATAAAGAAGTACCGGGTCCATTTGAAAAAATGATGCAACAAAATGAGAATTACGGAGGTACTCCTGATGCGCCAAACTCACCAGAAAAAAGCAAAAAGAAATTTCACTTTAAGGACCTGTTTTAATGAGCTGGATACAGGCTTTTATTCTATCCCTTATACAGGGGTTAACTGAATTTCTGCCCGTATCCTCTTCAGGCCACCTTGCGCTTTTTGGAAAACTCATTGGATTGAAAAAGCCGGATATAGCCTTTGATGTGGTTATACACCTTGCAACATTGTTTGCAGTACTTATCTATTACAGAAAAGATATATTTGCAATAGTGCTTGGCCTGTTCGGGAAGAAAGAAGAGAGGGGAAAATTCTCGGATTTTTCATCAAGACCTTACCGCTTTTTGCTCTTTGGCGTTGTCGCCACAATTCCAACCGCAATAATAGGGTTGTATTTAAAGGATAAAATCGAATATTTGCACTCAAACCTGCATATCGTTGGTTTGTGTTTTTTAATTACATCGGTTTTTCTCTTTACTGCATGGAAGGTGCAGAAAAAAGGAAAAAGTGAAAGATTACTTGATTTTCCTTTATGGCTCCCCTTTTTGATCGGGATTGCCCAGGGTATTGCCATTTTCCCGGGTATATCAAGAAGCGGGGCGACAATAACTGCCGCACTGCTTTTTGGGGTTTGTGCAGAAGACAGTGCCGAATTTTCTTTTCTGCTTTCTATCCCTGCAATATTAGGGGCATTTATTCTTGAATTCAAGGATATATCGGTAAATGTGCTCTCAATTCCGTATATCGCCGGTTTTTTTGTTGCGTTGATTGTTGGGGTTTACTCAATTAAACTTGTTGAGATTGTTGTTCGGAAACTTAAACTCCATTACTTTTCTGTTTACCTTGTTGTTGTCGCTGTTGTATCATTTTTAATCGGATAAAGTTTAAGTGAGGGAAGAATGAAGTTTATTGATTCTCATTGCCACCTTGCAATGGACAGTTTTAACGAAGATAGAACCGAGGTGATTGAAAGGTTTTTTAATCAGGGTGGAATAGCCCTTTTAAGTGTCTCGACAAATATAGATGAATTCTACCTTAATAAGGAACTTTGTGAAAAATATTCAAACATATACACCTCTCTTGGCTGGCATCCACACGATGCAAAAGGTTTTGGAAAAAGGGAAGAGGATTTTTTAAAACAGGTTGCGGAAAAGAAATTGATACAGGCAATAGGGGAAATAGGGCTTGATTACTATTACAACAACTCTCCAAAAGAGGAGCAGATTAGGGCTTTTGAAATCCAGTTGAAGATTGCAAAGAAGTACAATCTCCCTGTTATTATCCATACAAGGGATGCTGATTCAGACACGGCAAGGATATTGAAAAAACACAAAGGGATAAAAGGGGTAATTCATTGCTTTACTTCAGGGGAAGATTTTTTCAATGTGGCTATAAAACTTGACTTTTTTATATCTTTCAGCGGAATAATTACATTTCCAAAATCAGAGGATTTAAGAAAACTTGTAAAGAAAGTACCAGTTGACAGGGTTTTCTTTGAGACAGATTCACCCTACCTCTCCCCTCACCCCTTCAGGGGTAAAAGAAACGAGCCTGTAAGGGTTGTTCACACAATTGAGAAGGCTGCAGAGGTCAAGGGAATGAATGCTGATACCCTTTCTGAAATAGCAAATCAAAACTTCTTTGCCCTTTTCGGAAGAAACACTTTTTAGGAGGTTTTATGAAGGTTTTAATAATTATAAACGATGCCCCTTATGGCACTGAAAAGGCTTACAATGCTTTGAGAATGGCAATGACACTTCAAAGGGAACACGGTGTTGAGGTTAAGATATTTCTGCTTGCAGACTCTGTTTTCTGTGCTTTGCCGGATCAGAAAACACCTGACGGGTACTACAACATAGAGAAGATGCTTAAAAGCGTAATTCAAAAGGGTGGAGAGGTAAAAGCCTGCGGAAGTTGTATGGATGCAAGGGGGGTTGCAAACCTAAAATTGATTGATGGTGTTAAAAGAAGCAATATGAAAGAGTTTTCTCAATGGGTTATTGAATGTGATAGAGTACTTGAGTTTTAATTGTTTATTCCCCTTCTCTTTCTTTCTCTTTTTTATGTGAAATTTGTCCGGAATTTATAAAAATTTATTTATTTATTTGATTGACAAAAAAATATCCGATTTTTATAATTTTTGTATAAAGTCAAGATAGAAATTTGTACATAATGAAATAGAAAGAAGGAGGAGGGGAAATGAAGAAACTCATTTATTTATTTTTGATGATATTTTTTATCTTTAACTCCTTTTCTAAAGGGGCTGAAAAGTCAGGGAAAAATTTTGCAAACTCTTTTATGGTTTCCCCATCGTATTTTATGCCTGCCACTTTTAAGAAGGGGGATAAAAATGTAAAGGTTTTAAAGAACCTTTCAGATGTAATTGCCTTTACCCAGACAATGAAAGGGAGAGTACTGTTCACCAAATCCGGGGCTTATATAGGGATAGTTGTGAGGGAGAGGGAAGGTAAAGATATAGAAGTTCCATTTAACAACATGGAATTTCCAGATAAAGATGAATATAAAGCCAGAGGAAGGGTAATTGTATTGAAAAATGGCTTTTTCAGGAAAAACAAGAAAGACAGTAACTTTAAGGTGGAGTTAAAAGAAAAAACAGAGGCCAGGGCAAACTTTTTTACTGGAGATAAGAAAGATTGGGTAACTGGAGTACCACTTTACAGGAAACTGGTTTACGAGGGTGTATGGAAGGATATAGATGTTGAGTATATAGGATACATGGACAGGCTGGAATTCAGGGTAAAAATAAAACCAGGAGCAAACCCATCGAATGTTGTAATGGAAACCGGGGCAAAAAAACTGAAGTTAAATGGGGATGGTTCTCTGTCTTTATCACTTGAGAGCGGTAAGTTAAGAATAACGAAACCCCATGCCTATCAGATAATTAATGGTAAGAAAATAGAGGTTGAAGTTTCAATATTGCCACTTGAAAATGGAAGATACACATTTAAACTTGGAAGATATGACAAAAAACATTTACTTATAATTGATCCTGTTCTTGTCTGGAGCACTTATTTGGGCGGTACTGCTAATCAATGGATGGATTACAATGCCATAGCGGTTAATAACAATGGGAATGTTTATGTTGCAGGATATACAAACTCACCTGCTTTTCCAGTTAATAATACAGCTTACGATAAAACTTATAATGGAGCTTTGGATTGTTTTGTTGCAAAGTTCTCACAGGATGGAAGTTCACTTGATTTTTGTACCTACATCGGTGGTTCAGACAATGACTGGATAAATGCAATTGTAATTGATTCCAATGGCAATGTCTATGTATGTGGGGGTACCCAATCCACTGACTTTCCCACAACCACCAGTGCTTTTAGCACCGGTTACAATGGTGGGGGAGATGCTTTTGTTTGCAAGTTAAACTCAACTGGTTCGGGTCTTATTTACAGTACCTATATAGGAGGAGATCATGAGGAAAATGCCTTTAGCATAGATATTGATTCTAATGGTAATGCGTATATCACAGGTAAAACTTTATCGTCTAATTTCCCTACCACCTCAGGTGCTTACGATACCACTTTCAATAGCAATGCTTCTTTTTATGATGCCTTTGTTACAAAATTAAATTCTGATGGTTCAGACCTTGTTTACAGTACCTATCTTGGGGGAGATTCAAGTGGAGATGATATAGGATATGGTATTAAGGTTGATTCAGATGGCCACGCCTTTGTTACAGGTTTCACATATTCCGATGATTTTCCCACCACCCCTGGGGCCTTTCAGACGGCTTCCCAGAGCCATGGAGATGCCTTTGTTACAAAATTAAATTCCGATGGTTCAGACCTTGTTTACAGTACCTATCTTGGAGGAGGGGGACTGGATAGAGCATATTCAATTGCCATTGACGGTGATGGCAATGCATACATAACGGGGTATACAGCATCCTCTTCCTTTCCAACCACTTCTGGAGCCTTTGACACTGATTATAATGGCGGTTTAACTGATGCCTTTGTTACAAAGTTAAATCCCACAGGCTCAAACCTTGTTTACAGTACCTATCTTGGAGGAGGAGAGTATGATAATGGCCGTGGAATAACTATAGATTCAAACGGTAATGCTTATGTTGTAGGGATTACAAGGTCCAACGATCTCCCCATGGTAAATGCTTATGATTCCTCCTATAACACACATAACGATGCGTTTGTTATGAAGTTAAATTCAAATGGTTCAAACCTTTTGTACAGTACATACCTTGGGGGAAGTGATATTGATAGAGGATATGCCATAGCAGTAGATCCTTCAAAAAACATCTATGTGGCAGGTTACACTTTCTCTTCTGATTTCCCGGTAACTCCAGGGGCATTTCAGGGAAGTTACACTGGTGGATTGGATGTATTTGTTACAAAAATAAATAGCGAAGGGAATGACCTTGTTTTCAGCACCTATTTATCTGGTGGACACAATGAATGGGTTAGAGGTATAGCGGTTGATTCAAGTGACTTTATTTATGTTGCAGTAAATACCACCAGCCAGAATTTTCCAGTTGTTTCAGGAGGTTATGACACTTCTTTCAACGGGAGCCGAGATATAGTTGTTCTTAAATTATCACCTGACGGTAACTCTCTGGTTTACAGCACTTTCTTAGGTGGAAGCGGAACAGATATGTTATGGGATATTAAAATAGACAACAATGGCAATGTGTTTGGCACAGGGATGACCACTTCCTCAGATTTTCCTGTCACTTCCGGGGCTTTTGACACTTCATACAATGGCGATTGGGATGGTTTTGTATTCAAATTAAATTCTGATGGCTCCAACCTCATTTTCTCCACATATCTGGGAGGAAACCACAAGGAAAGGCTAATAAGTTTAGATATAGATGATGAGGAAAATGTTTATGTTACAGGACACACAGAATCTTCAAACTTCCCTACCACTCCGGGGGTGGTAAGGCAAGATTTTCAGGGTCCTCAAGATATTTTTGTTTCAGAATTAGCCAAAGATGGTTCCTCTCTAATACACAGTACACTTCTTGGTGGTAGTACAGGCGGGGAAGGGGGGATTGCACTCTGCATTGATAATGACAAAAACATTTATGTTACAGGCTGGACATACTCTTCTGACTTTCCAGTAACAACAGGGGCCTTTCAAAGCAATCTTAAAGGGGATAGTGATACCTTTGTCATTAAACTAAAAAACGATTTCTCTTCCCTTATTTATAGCACCTATCTTGGAGGAGATAATCATGATGTTGGTGTTACAATAAGGATAGATAATAGTAAAAATGTTTATGTAGCAGGGTACACCTGGTCCTCCGATTTCCCAATAACCCCCAATGCTCCTGATAATTCTTGCTCTTCCTATGAAGGATTCATTACAAAATTAAACCCGGAGGGCACAGCCCTTATTTTCAGCACTTTTTTAGGTGGCACGGACAATGACTTCATTGATGACATATTACTTGATTCTGACAACAATGTTTATGTTTGTGGGACTACTTACTCTTCAGATCTCCCTGTAAGTGACAATGCATATTCTTTTCATCTTTCCGGTCGGAGCGACGCACTAATTGCAAAACTTAACAGTGATGGAACCAATTTCCTCTATTGTTCCTATATAGGTGGGAGTGGAAAAGACAACTGTAGTTGTATGACATTTAATTCTGCCGGTATGATATTGTGTGGAGGATCTACAACATCTGAGGATTTCCCCGGAATATCAGGGCATTTTGATGAATCATATCACTTTGGTTCCGATGCTTTTGTCTTTGAACTGGGAATCGATTTCTACACCTTAACCTACACAGCAGGTGCCCATGGAAGCATAAGCGGGCCAGCGAATCAAATAGTACACTGTCACGAGGATGGGCAACCAGTGACTGCCATACCTGATGCGGGCTATCAATTCGATCAATGGAGTGACGGAGTTACGGACAATCCAAGGAGGGACCTTGATGTAACGCATGACATAAATGTTACTGCCGAGTTTAGCCTATCTCTTGCAACCTTTACAATTCATGCAAGTGCAGGAGAAGGCGGAAGCATAAGCCCATCTGGAGATGTAACTGTCACTCAGGGAGAAGATCAAACATTTATCTTTTCTCCAGACAATGGATACCATGTCTCTGATGTAATAGTTGATGGAACCAGCACAGGTTTTCACAATGTTAACGCATATACCTTTTCCAGTGTAAACTCTGATCACACAATAAAGGTAGAGTTTGCGACCAATCAGCCACCTGTAATTGACAGTTTCACCTCTGACAGTTGTGTTGCCAATGTGCCATCCACAATAACATTCACCTGCACTGCCCATGATCCGGACGGTGGTTCAATTGTGCAATACATCTGGCACATAGAAGGGAAAAGAAGTGACACCATAGTGACCACCACTGGAGTACTTGAATACAATTTCATTGTTGAAGGGGAATACAGCATATCTGTGACTGTTGTTGATGACGAGGGAGATACAGCAACAGCCAGTCTTGACACCAGTGGTTGTTCAGGTGGAAATGGCGGTCTTATAATAGGAGGATATTCATCAGTTGCAATTCCACTTCCAATATACATCCCAACCAGAGAAGGACAGGCAATAATTGAAACCTGGGCTGTAAATGAGTTTGGAGAGGAAGCAATTGTTACTCTTGAGGCAAGGGACGAATCCAATACCACAATAGCAACGGATACCATAACAGTTCCACCCTTTGGTTCAAGGTTATTGCAAACAGATGCCTTTGACAACATCTCTTACAAATATGTGTGGGCCACGGCAGACCATTACATGCTTGTGTACTCAAGGGTATCAACGGAAAGGGCAAAAATGACTGCCGAACTGTCAATGTGGCTGAAAGATCCGTTGTACATACCTCACATAGCAGAAGAAACAGATTACTGGAACACCTATGCCTTTGTATCCAATGCAAACCCGAGATTGATAAAAGTTGAAGCAGCGGGAGAAAGCGAAAGCCATGAATCAGTGCCTGCAGAGACCATTGATCTTGAGAATTTTATCTCTAATAATGGGACAAAGATGTTGTACATGCAGGACGCGTGGGGCAAACTAATAGCCTATGCTGGAGAACCTTTCAGTTACACCAAGACATTAACCGGTTTTGAGATGTTTATAAAAGAGGGGAATGATGGAGCGGCTACAGAATTAAGCGGGAAGGGAGGAACGACGTTATTCATACCTCACATACCTGAGGAGACCGACATATTCTGGACCGGGTTTGCATTTCTGAACACAGGGAACCGGACTGCTCACCTTACATTCAGGTTTTACGACAATGAAGGAAACCCTGTTGGAACCGAAACCATGGAAATAGAGCCTCAAACAAAGGTGAAAGGATTAATGAAAGACCTGTTCCCGTCTGAATCAGGTAACGCCAGATGGGGAATAATAACATCGGATGAAGACATCAATGGGATAGAGATATATGGGACATACCATGCCGGAATATGTGGACTTGCACTACCAACCATTGCAAACACCTATGGAATCCTTCCTGATGTGAGAAACGGGGAAGGTGAATGGACCGGGATAGCCATAACCAATGTAAGCAATGTAGATGCAAATGTAACAATAAGATTGATTGATAGAGAAGGAAACATAAAGGCTGAAAAGACACAGACCATTCAATCAAAGCACAGGTTTAAGGCGGTTGTATCCGAATACTTTGACGGAGTGACACTGGAAGATGGAGACACCATCCGTTACTCTTCAAATACTGCGGTAGTTTCAATGGAAGCAAGTGGAGATCTGGACAGAACCTATATGACGGCATTAACCGGAAACAGGTAATTAAATTCAAGGGGGGGCAGGTCCCCCTTTTTTTATAAAAAAAGGTGTATTAAATCTTAATTTTCTTTACATAAAAATTGTGTATTGATTTTGTAAAAATCCCTTTTTGCCATAAATATTACTTACTGGTTTCAAATACCTATTTTGACAATAATACTTGAAAAAATTTCTTTTGCCCATTTCAAAAAATACATAAAATAAATTTTATTTTTTAATCTCAGGACGGTAATGTCACTTTAATTGTTTCAGAGGTAAAATGGTAAACACATCTCATTTTAGAATACCTCCTCTATTAAATTGGAATACCTCAACTTTTATGTTTTTATACTTTGTACTTTTTTCATTGAAAAAGAAATAAAGAAACTTCTTAAGCACATGGTTTAAGAGCGAAAATAACCTCTTACTCTTATATAATCCTTTAAGTCCTTGAAGCACCTCCCCATCCAGTTAGTTGTTCTAAAATAACTCCTTATCCGGGGATTGAAATTCAGAAAATGCAGGTAATTATCAGATTTACTTTTTAAGTTTCCCAAAAATCTGTATATCCTGCTCCACTTAAGTATAAACTCTTCCATCTTTTTTTCCTTCATCCCTGTGTTCAGCGTTAATTATTTCATCAAGCATAAAGGTCACTCTTTTTCTTTCCGGCATTATGCTTGTCTTGAAGTTCCCGTCCCTTGTCCTCGGTATGTTAAGTTCCATCTCTCCAAATATGGTTTTAGGATTTCTCGTGTAATAACCGTTGGC
>Ga0256833_1003088_pt1 | contig 11494 bp, 6 predicted proteins | sample 356284metaG_FD_190535 | JGI IMG/M metagenome (GOLD analysis project Ga0256833, IMG submission 190535) | Hydrothermal vent microbial communities from Mid Atlantic Ridge, Atlantic Ocean - 356-284 | ecosystem: Environmental > Aquatic > Marine > Hydrothermal vents | place: Atlantic Ocean: Mid...
GGAATATCTCGCCTAGTTGCCCGTTTTCATATTCGCCTGTGCGGATGTAAACGGTTTGACCGTTAATTTTTGCTTTTTGAGTGTAACCTCCGCGTCTGTCGGGTAATCTTCTTCTCTTCGCAATATAACGGTGGATTATTCTTTCTGCGATTCTTACGATTTCGCTTTTTTCCTCTTTTTCGTTAACTTCTTCAACCTCTTCCGTAACCGTAGTGTTAAGCGGTTGCGAAAGCTTCGAACCGTCTCTGTAAAGTGCGTTTGCTTTCAAACCGAGTTTCCACGAATCGAGATAAGCCTTTTTAATGTCTTCGATTGTCGCCTCGGCAGGGAAATTAATTGTTTTTGAAATGGCGCCCGAAATAAACGGTTGTGCAGCCGCCATCATTTTGATGTGAGCTTCCGGGCGTATGAATCTTGTTCCGATTTTTCCGCATTTGTTAGCAGTATCGAAAACCGGATAGTGTTCATGTTTTAGAAACGGTGCGCCTTCAATTGTCATCGTTCCGCAAACATAATCGTTGGCTTTCGATATTTGATCTTTCGTAAAACCGATTTCTTCCAAAATATTCAAGTAAGGATCGTGTAGTTTTTCTTCCGGAATTCCCAGGGTGTTTTTACAAAATTCCTCACCAAGAGAATAAATATTAAATGCAAAGCCCAATTCAAAAACGGAAGGTAAAGACTTTTCGATTTTGTAAATCAATTCATCGGTAAAGCCTTTTGTCTTCAACGATTCTTTATTGATATACGGGCAACCTTCAAGCGTGCCGGTGCCCTTTGCATAATTTACTATTTCGTTAATCTGCTCTTGGTTGTAACCCAATTTTTTCAATGCAGGCGGAATCGATTGATTAATAATTTTGAAGTATCCGCCACCGGCTAATTTTTTGAATTTCACCAAAGCGAAATCGGGCTCAATGCCGGTCGTGTCGCAATCCATTACCAAGCCGATTGTTCCGGTTGGTGCTATTGCGGTAACTTGTGCATTTCTGAATCCGTATTTTTTACCCAAATCGACTGCCAAATCGGCATCTTCCCTTGCCGCTTTAAGAAGATCGGACGGGCAATGTTGAGGATCAATTCCCACCGGATAAACCGAAAGCCCTTCGTATTCTTCTTTCGGAACGTTGTATGCGGCACGACGGTGATTTCGGAGTACCCTTAGCATGGCATCTTTGTTTTCTTCGTATTTGGAAAAGGCGCCGAACTGTTTAGCCATTTCGGCAGAAGTAGCGTATGCGCGCATGTGCATTATTGCCGTAACCGCTCCGGTTATTGCCAGAGCTTCATCACTGTCATAAGGAATTCCTTGACGCATCAACAACGAACCCAAATTTGCATAACCCAATCCCAACGTTCTGTAATCGTAGCTGTTCTGTGCCACTTCCTTGCTTGGGTATTGAGCCATCAATACACTGATTTCAAGAACAATAGTCCACAGTCTTGTTGCATGTCTGAATTCCTTAATTCTGAATTTTTCTTTATCGACATCATAAAATTTGACCAAGTTAAGCGAAGCCAAATTACAAGCGGTATTATCCAAAAACATATATTCCGAACACGGGTTCGAAGCATTGATTTTACCGCTGTTCGGACAAGTGTGCCATTCGTTTATTGTTGTATCGTATTGCAAACCCGGGTCTGCCGATGCCCAAGCCGCATAACCGATTTGTTCCCATAAATCCCTTGCTTTCAGTGTTTTGTAGGGTTCCGGCTCCCTTCCTTCTTTTTTGGAAGCATCGAGTTCCGTTCTCCAATACAAATTCCAATCGCCGTCGTTAACTACTGCTTGCATAAATTCGTTTGAAACTCGAACGGAGTTATTTGCATTTTGACCGGACACGGTAGCGTATGCTTCCGAAGTCCAATCGGTATTGTAAACGGGAAATTCAATTGATGTGAATCCGAGTTTTGCAAGTTGTATCACTTTTTCGATGTAATTTTCCGGAATCATCGCTCTTTTGGCTTCGATGATTGCTTGACGTAATTTCTTATTTGTTCTTCTGTTAAACCTGTCATTTTCGGGATGCTCGTCGTAGCAGGCTTTCATTATTCTATTTAAATGAATGTTGCACAATTGCGAACCTGCAACCAACGCCGCTACTTTTTGTTCTTCAACTACTTTCCAGTTGATGTATTCCTCAATATCGGGATGATCGATATCGAGTGTTACCATTTTTGCGGCTCTTCTTGTTGTGCCCCCCGATTTAATAGCCCCGGCCGATCTGTCGCCGATTTTCAAAAAGGACATCAATCCCGAAGATTTTCCGCCGCCGCTTAAAGGCTCGTTTGCTCCGCGTATGCTCGAAAAATTCGTACCCGTACCCGAGCCGTATTTGAACAACCGGGCTTCGCGAACCCATAGATCCATTATTCCGCCTTCGTTAACCAAATCGTCTTCTACCGATTGTATAAAACATGCATGAGGTTGCGGATGCGTGTAAGCATCTTCCGATTTTGTTAACACTCCGGTTTTGTAATCAACGTAATAATGCCCTTGAGCCGGACCGTTAATTCCGTATGCCCAATGCAAACCGGTATTGAACCATTGCGGACTGTTTGGCGCGGCATATTGATTTGCTAACATGTAAACCAATTCATCGTAAAATGCAAGCGCATCTTCTTCTGTATCGAAATAACCTGCTTTCCAGCCCCAATACGTCCAAGTTCCGGCTAACCTGTGAAATACTTGACGGGAATCGTTTTCGTGCGTGTATCTTTCTTTTTCCGGCAGTTCATTTAATCTGTCTTCATCCGCTTTCGATGGCTGCAGCCACTTCGGAACCCCTTTTTCATTTTTCTTTTTCAGTAATTTAGGAACTCCGGCTTTTCTGAAATATTTTTGAGCTATAATGTCTGTTGCGGTTTGCGACCAACTTTTGGGAACGATCACGTCATCCATTTTGAATACTATGGAACCGTTAGGATTTTTAATTTCTGAAGTCCTCTTGGTGAATTCAATTCCCGCTAACGGATCCTGATGGGTTTTTGTAAAAAGACGGGTTATTTTCATGTTTACCTCATGTGAATAAAATTTATAATACAACCAATTTAATCATGAACTGTTTCAATTGAAGTTGTATCAAAAGTAAATAATATAGAAAATTGTAGAACTTCGTCCGATGTGAGATTTTCAGACTTACTTATTTGAATACTTACTTTTGATAAAACCCCAGAAAAGTTACACAAGCCAGGCTTGATGCTAAGTGAAAATTGGGATTGAAAATTTAATCAATTACCTGAAAAAGTCAAATATATTTTTTAGAAATAAATTGATTGATTAATTTTCCCGCAAAAACAATTCATTTATACAATAAAAAAATTTATCAGGATACCAATGTACTATTTTTTATTTCCCAATTTGCCGAACTTGTGAACGGATGTTAAAATTTTTCTATCAATTCAAAACTGATTCTTTTAACAGCATAAAATCTAGTTCTTTTCAGCAAAACATTTTTGAAAAGAAAATCTTAAATTAAAAGTCAAAAAAATTGTTACAACAGGAAAAATTTTTTGGGAAATAATATGGAATTCAAACGCAGTGCCGGAATACTTCTTCATCCAACATCTTTACCAGGACCGTACGGAATTGGAGATTTAGGCGAAAACGCTTACAAATTTGCTGATTTTTTACGTGAAGCCGGTCAAACTCTTTGGCAAGTTTTTCCATTAGGACCAACAGGCTACGGCGATTCACCTTATCAATGTTTTTCCGCTTTTGCCGGAAATCCTTTGTTAATCAGTCCGGATTTATTAGCTGAAGAAGGGTTGCTCTCAAAAGCGGATTTGGAACAGAAACCGGAATTTAATCTATACAAAATAAATTACGGGAAAGTTATCGACTTCAAAAAATCTCTACTAAAAAAAGCATACGAAAAATATATTTCCAACGGTAAAATATTTAATAAGGAATGCGGAAAGTTTTGCTCCGAAAACGAATTCTGGTTGGAAGATTTTGCTACTTTTATGGCACTTAAAGATTTTCACGGCGGCGTTCAGTGGAGCGAATGGGAAAAAGAATTTGCCTTCCGGAAAGAACCGGCATTAACCGAATGGAAAAACAAACATCAAAAAGAAATTGATTACTACCGGTTTACACAATACCTGTTTTTCAAGCAATGGAAAAAATTAAAGGATTACACCAACGGTCAAGGAATCAAAATAATAGGCGATCTACCGATTTTCGTCGCTTACGATAGCTCCGACGTCTGGGCTAACAAAGCACTTTTCAGCGTTGACGAAAAAACAGGTAAACTGGAAACCGTAGCCGGCGTTCCACCAGATTATTTTAGTCCCACAGGCCAACTCTGGGGAAATCCGCTCTACCGCTGGGATAAAATGGAAAAGAATAATTTCCGTTGGTGGAAACAAAGAATGAAAAAGATGTACCAACTCGTCGATATAGTAAGAATAGATCACTTTCGCGGATTCGATGCTTATTGGGAAATTCCCGGTGATGCCGAAACTGCAGTTAACGGCAAATGGGTTAAAGCTCCGGGCAAAAAACTTTTTACCGAAATAATGAACGAATTCGGTGATGTTCCAATTCTAGCGGAGGACTTGGGCGTGATTACCGAAAGCGTTGAAGAATTAAGAGATAGTTTCGGATTCCCGGGAATGAAAATTCTTCAGTTTGCATTCGGTCCCGCCGGCGATAAAAATTTCCTTCCGCACAATTACGTTCGCAATTGCGTTGTTTATACCGGCTCGCACGATAACGACACAACCCGCGGATTCTTTGAAAAAGAAAAAGAAAAGAAAAGCGGAATATACGAATGGACGCAAAAGTATTTGAACTACGACGGCGATAATATTTGTTTTGCGCTTATTCACTTGGCTTACTCATCAGTGGCAAATATTGTAATTATTCCGATGCAAGACATTCTGAATTTAGGCTCTGAAGCACGAATGAACTTCCCCGGCAAGCCGGACGGTAACTGGCAATGGCGGTTTACTTGGGAACAAATTCATCCCGAGGTGACTAATATTTACAAAGAAATGACGGAAATATTCGAACGTCCGCCACAAGCAAAACGGAAATTTGATGAAATTGAAGTAACGGAAAATAAAGAGGTGAAAAATGATTAAAATTTTAAGGGATTTTCTTTCCGCAATTGAAGCCAAAACAAAGGAAACCGGCGAATCTTCACGCCAAAATGTCGAAAGCGGAGAAACCAACGACGAACCGAGAAGCATCGAAATTGCAACATGCGCTCTCTTTTTGGAAATTGCAAATTCCGATGACCACTTCGACGAGCGCGAAAAAGATAAAATAATTTCGATTATGAAAAATACTTTCAATTTAAATGATGATGAACTGAATGATATTATGAAAGTTACAAGGGAAGAAGTTCAAAAGAGCGTAAGTATTTACGAATTTACCGATATTATAAATAAACATTACAACTACGATGAGAAACTCAAAATAGTAGAAAATTTGTGGAGAATTGTCCTTGCCGATAACGAACTTCACAAATATGAAGATTACATGCTCCGGTTAATAAGCACAAACCTGCATGTTTCGCACCATGATTTTATAGCGGCAAAGCTGAAAGTAAAAGCGGAAATGCAAAACGGGGGAAAATAAATAAGTTTTCAAAATAATTCAATAATTATTATATAATTTTAAGTTATGTAAATTTAATTAATTTTGTTTTTTAATATATTAAATAAGAACAATCAATTCCGACTTATGATGATTTTAACTTAAATTTTTTATTCTAAACCTTCTTCTCCATTGCATTGTACATGTCTTCAATCAAATCACGGTATCTTTCCTCGATTACTTTTCTTCTGATTTTCAGCGAAGGAGTAACCTCTCCGTTTTCGATTGTGAAGGGTTTTTCCAATAACGTAAATTTCCTTACTCTCTCGAAATTTGCCAACTTTTTTTGAAATTCGTTAAATTCTTTTTCCAACAAATCGTTTATCTGTTTCAATTTAACCAGCTCTTTTTCATCCTTGTAAGAAATCCTGTGAGCATCGGCATACTCTTTTAACGCTTCAAAATCGGGAACAACCAGAGCGGTTAAAAACATTCGCCTGTCACCAATCAACACAAACTGATCGATATATTTACTGGCAAGAAACAAGTTTTCGATTGGAGTCGGTGCAACATATTTTCCGCCTGAAGTTTTGAATAGATGTTTTTTTCTATCGGTAATAATCAAAAATCCCTCCGCATCAAACACACCGATATCACCCGTGTGCAACCAACCGTCTTTTAATACTTCTTCGGTTTCCTTTTTCTTTTTAAAATAGCCTTGCATGATATTCGGACCCGCGGCAAGGATTTCACCATCTTGCGCAATTTTCACCTCTACTCCGGGAATAGGTTTTCCAACGGTACCGAACTTATAATCGTTTAACCGGTTCACTGCAATTACTGGAGACGATTCGGTTAATCCGTAACCTTCGATAATCAACAAACCAACTGCTTCGAAGAACTGCCCCAACTCACGCGAAAGAGCAGCGCCGCCGGAAATAAAAAACCGCAAATTACCGCCGGTTCTAGCGCGAATTTTATTAAAAACCAATTTATCTGCTAATTTATATTTTAAGTTTAAACCTACGGGTACGCCACCGGGCGATTTCTTTTTAGACACATATTCCTTGCCTGTCTCAATTGCCCAGCGGAAAATCTTTTGCTTTTTCTCCGGTTCTTTCTCAATATTGCGGATTATTCTCGAGTATATTCTTTCGAACAATCTGGGTACAGCCGTCATCAGCGTCGGTTTTATTTCAAGCATGTTTGTCGAAATTTTTTCTATTCCTTCCGCATAAGCAATAGTGGAACCACCGGCAAGCGCCGTGTAATAACCTGCCATTCTCTCGAAAATATGACTCAACGGCAAAAACGATAAAAACACATCTGATTCCCCGATATCAAAAATCTGGTGCACTGCAGTAACGTTGGAAATAATATTTTTATGTGTAAGCAAAACCCCTTTGGGTTCGCCCGTTGTTCCGGAAGTATAAATTATTGTGCACAAGTCATCTTCCCGGTTAAGCTCGCTTTGTTGTTTATAATAATCCAGATGTTCCTTGCCGAATTCTCTTCCCATTTCCTGAACTTCGTTAAACATATAAACTTTTTCCGGTCTTTCTTGTTTAACCGGATTCATAACTACTATAAAATTCAAATATTTAAGTTTATTGCGTACTTTCAAAATTTTATTCAAATGCAATTCGGTGGAAACGATTACACCTACTGCTTCGGAATCATTCAATATATATTGTACCGTATCCGCTGTAGAAATCGGATAAAGTGGAACATTAACGGCGCCTAAACCCAAAATCGCAAAATCGCTGAAAGCCCATTCCACTCTGTTTTCCGAAATGATTGCAACTTTATCACCGCGCTTAACCCCAAGTGAAGCAAGCCCCAAAGCAAAGGATTCCGTTTGGTCTTTGAATTCTTGATATGAAATATCGGTATATTTACCGTCCACTTTCCTTTTGAACACCGGCTTGGAGTTTCTCTTTTCATATTCTCCGGTTAGGAAGTTAAAGATATCGGGTATGGTTTTAAAATTGCTTAATAAAGGCATATTTTCTCTCCCACGATTTATTTACATTCAATTTAAATTTGATATCGCAAAAAATCAAATCGGTCCGGTATTTTTAACATCATATTATACTTTAATAAAAATCTTTTTCTCATACAGAATCCACATCAACCCCAACCAAATCAATACATAAGCAATTGCCATTGCAAGCGAAGCATTGATTGGCTCTAACCAGGAAGCAAAATAGTTAGAGTATAAATAATATTTTAACGTAACCGCTTTTCCATCCGGACCGGTTACATGAGTGAGGTATAAAATTTTCGCCACAATTCCTGAAAGGAAGAAGACTGCAATTGCATTCAAGCCGTAAACTTGAAAAGGTTTTGCCCACCAAGTAACACCTTTCACATCGATAAACCAATAACAAACGGCAAGAAACTGCAAAGCCAAACCGCCTGTGTATAAAACATAAGAACTTGTCCAAATGCTTTTGTTCATCGGGAACCACATATCCCAAACGTAACCGGCAAACATTGCAAATACTCCGTAAACAAACATGTAAACGGTTTTTTCGGTTTTATCCTTTTGGGAAGCGAGAAGGTGCCCGGTAAGTACTCCCATCATTCCGCTTGATATAGCCGGAATTGTACTCAACACTCCTTCGGGATCCCAAGTTTTTGTAGCACGCCACATGTGTCCGTTCAGCAACAACCTATCGAGCCAGGCGGCAAGGTTTTTCCCTTTTTCGAGTGTGGCATAACCCAAACCGGGAACGGGGATTAAGGTCATTATAGCCCAATACAAAAACAACAGAAAAAACGTGATAAATAGTTGAAATTTAAAATCCGTTTTGAGAAAAATAAAAGCGGAGATAAGATACACAACGGCAATTCTTTGCAACACGCCCGGAATTCTGATTGTGGATAAATCGAATTTCGGGAAACCAGCCATAATCAAACCGAGTAAAAAGAGCGTAACACTTCGTCTTAATATTTTAAGTAGAATTTTGTTGAGGTTATCGCCCCTTTGTTTTCTTTTCGATAGCGATAAAGTAATCGCAACTCCCATTATAAAAAGAAAAAAGGGAAAGATTAAATCGGTTGGAGTGCAGCCGTTCCATTCCGCATGCTCAAGCGCAGGATAAACATGGCTCCAACTTCCGGGATTGTTAACCAGAATCATTCCGGCGATTGTAATCCCGCGGAAAACATCAAGTGAAATTAATCTCTTTTTCGGATCAACACTCATTTGCAATACACCATTTTTTATTAAGAATATAAACAGTTGGCAATGTGATTTGAAATATGGCAAGCAGCAATTTTTTCATTAAATTTCCGGGAATATTTTTCTGTAGCAAAAATATTTTTTACGTATAATTAAAAGTCGTTTTCCAATATATAAATAATTTATGAAACTGATAAGAAAAATATACGATTGGGTTTTACACTGGGCGGAAACGCCTTACGGTCCAATTGCACTGTTTTTATTGGCTTTTGCGGAATCATCATTTTTCCCCGTTCCCCCCGATGCTTTGTTGATTGCTTTGGTTCTCGGTGCACGCAAAAAAGCATTTAAATTGGCTGCAAACAGTACGACGGCGTCGGTATTAGGTGCATTGGTCGGTTTCGGTATCGGTTATTTTGCATGGTGGAACGCTCCGGGCGAATTTTCCAAAATTGCCAATTTCTTTTTTGCCAACATTCCCGGTTTTACCGAAGAGTTGTTTTACAGAGTAAAGGAAATGTACGACAAATACAACTTCTGGATTGTTTTTACCGCCGGGTTCACTCCCATACCCTACAAAGTATTTACAATTTCCGCCGGCGCTTTCGATATAAATCTTCCGTTGTTCATTCTCGCTTCGGTTGTGAGTCGCGGTGCAAGATTTTTTCTCGTTGCCGGTCTCATCTGGAAATTCGGTGAACAAATCAAATCTTTCATCGATAAATATTTCGATTGGCTTGCTATTGCTTTTACCGTTCTGCTCATCGGCGGATTTGTGGTTATAAATTATATGTTTTAATTTTAAAGTATAAAACCACTGCGGAATATTCTTTTTTACAGAAACGACATGCCCCCATTATTTTTTTGCAAACCACCGCTAATTTTGATAGTTTTTATTAAGAGTTAAATTAATTGTGGGGGAGTTATAGAACTGTATATGGAATTCAACAAATATTTTTTTCAGACAAACATCAATAACAAACTTTCTAAGTTGGAAAAATATATTTAACTTTTTTATAAAAATCACACATTGAAAACCATGTTATTTTTTCATAAATATCTCTTACATGATTTTATGTAAAAGTCAAAAAGCAAATATTAATGATTATTTTAAATTATTAACAATAAATACTATGACTCTGCAAAATCCAACGATTGATATTGTCTTGATTATAAAACAACTTGTCGAAGAATTTTATAAAATGGATTGGGATTTTAACGATTTTTTAACTGAAGATGATGTTCGTTGTTTATTATTTTCCAAATTAAAAACTGACTTGATAAATTATTCTACAGTTTCAATTCACGCAGAAGTTCGTTGGTATGGTACAAATTCTGAAAATAATAAAATATTAAAATATAGAAGTGATATTGTATTAATCGACAAAACGGACTTAGAATTAAATAATAATATTCTTCCCTTGCCTACAAAAGGCTATGGTTTTAATAAGTATTATGCAATCATTGAAATAAAACTTCGTCGTCCTAACGATAATCACTCCGATAAATCTTATAATAAAATTATTCAAAATGATATTAATAAATTAAAAGAAATTAAAAATAGAACTAAACGATACTCAGCCATAAATAACAGAAAGTATTTGATGTTAGCTTTTGATAAAAAAAGAAATAAGAAATTATTCTTGGATATCGATTTAAATGATTCCATAGTTTGGAATGATTGGTTATAAAAAAAATCATGAGTCTTCCATTCTCAAATTTATCATTAGCTACTTTTTAAAGGGGAAAAATCAATAAAGCTTAATTAGCGCTTGTATAATAATTACAAGGAGGGGGAGGGACGATTCTGTTTGCCTCAGTTCAACGCTTTTTTATGCTTTTAAATTCCATAGGCTCAGCAAGTAATACAAGTAAAATGCTCAATTAATAATTTTCACAAACTTACCCCTCATCCTCAACCCCCTCAAATACCCAATAATTCCTCTACTTTCTCAACTATTTTTTCCACCGTAAATCCGTATTTTTCAAAAAGAACATTTGCCGGTGCGGAAGCTCCGTATTTTTCAATGCTTATTACCGCAGCGGAATTACCGGTGTATTTTTCCCAACCCAAACCGGTTCCGGCTTCCACCGAAATTTTAACTTTAACATCGTCCGGTAAAACGGAACTTTTATATTCCTCCGTTTGTTGCTCGAACAATTCCCAGCTCGGCATACTGACCACACGTACACCGGTCTGCTTTTTATTCTCAATTTCTTCGGCTGCACTTAGTGCCAATTGCACTTCGGAACCGGTGGCAATCAAAATTACTTCCGGTTTCCCTTCCGTGTCTTTTATAACATACGCACCCTTTTCCAAATTTTCAGCCGGAGCAAATTTAGTTCTATCCAATACCGGTAATTTCTGCCGGGTTAAAACTAGTGCAACCGGTCCGCCTTTGTGATTAATTGCGTACTTCCAAGCGGCAACGGTTTCATTTGCATCTGCTGGACGTATAACCACAAAGTTCGGAATTGCACGCAACGAAGCAAGATGTTCCACCGGTTGATGGGTCGGACCGTCCTCACCCAAACCGATGCTATCGTGTGTAAAAACGTAAACCGGCTTTATCTTGGAGAGCGCGGCAATTCTTATTGAAGGACGCAGATAATCGGAGAAGACCAAAAACGTACCTCCGTACGGAATTACTCCGCCGTACAAAGCCATTCCGTTTAGGATTCCCGCCATCGCATGCTCACGGATACCGAAATGAATATTTCTGCCCTGCCGGTTATTTGCCGAAAAATCGGGATATTCTTTC
>Ga0256833_1003089_pt1 | contig 11493 bp, 8 predicted proteins | sample 356284metaG_FD_190535 | JGI IMG/M metagenome (GOLD analysis project Ga0256833, IMG submission 190535) | Hydrothermal vent microbial communities from Mid Atlantic Ridge, Atlantic Ocean - 356-284 | ecosystem: Environmental > Aquatic > Marine > Hydrothermal vents | place: Atlantic Ocean: Mid...
TTTTGGAACTCTCCAGCTCTATTTGCTAGACTCTTCAATCCGATATTGGATAGAACTCCTTTTAGTGCATGGAAATCTTCAACAAGGATTTTTATCTCTTTATTTTTGATATTTTCTTGAATTATATTATAGTAGTTATCAATACTACTAATTGCTTTGTTGAAGAGTTTCATAGATATTGCTTCGTTAAAATTCTGTTGGAGATGATTTATTGCTATCTCTTTAAGCTCTTTTACATCTATATCTTGATTTGGGTCTATCTCTTTTGGTTTCTCTTTTTTGGTCTCTTTTGTACTATCATTATCCATTATAAACTCATGCTTTATTAGCTTGATAAGTTTATTTTCAATATCATCTCTATCTAATGGCTTTTCGATAAAATCATTCATACCCGATTTTTGAGCAGACTCTTTATCCTCTTGATAGACATTAGCACTCATACAGATAATTGGAGTCTCTTGGTCAAACTCTCTAATCTTTTTAGTAGCCTCTAAACCATTCATTACAGGCATTCTCATATCCATGAGTACTGCATCATATCTTTTGTTTTTAACCTTTTCTACAGCAATAAGCCCATTTTCTGCTGTATCACACTCAATAGAGAAGAAGTTGTTTAACATCTCAACCTCATACTCTCTATTTAATTCAACATCTTCAACAATCAAAATCTCTAATTGAGAATAATCCAACTCATTGCTATTATCAAATAACTCTTTGTTAAATAGCTCTTCTGTATATTTTATAAATCTTTGATAAGAGATAGGTTTATTGACCACACCATCAAATATAGATAGCTCTTTATCACTCTCTTCTGCTATTAGTGCTATTATTCTAATATCTGGGTTAATCGTTTTTAATGTTCCTGCAATATTTATAGTATGATTTTTGAACATCTCCATATCAAAAACAGCAATATCATAGAACTTACCACTAGCTACCATCTGAATCAAGGCAGAGGTGGTATCCCCATGGCTTAAATCATGATTGATAAAATTAACATTTAGATTCATAAACTCTTTTGAGAGTTTATCTATAAATTCACTTTTTGGAGAAAACATCATGATATTAGTGTTTTTAAGTGTTTTTCCTAGCTCTTTTTTGACCGTTTTATCAACAATCAGTGATACTTGAAAACTACTTCCTATTCCATCTTGAGAGTTTACGGTAATCTCTCCCTCCATCATATGTGCAATCTGTTGAGAGATATAGAGACCTAGTCCTGTACCTTGTGTCTTATCAGTTGATTGGAAAGGGTCAAATAGTGTATCTTTTACCTCTGCTGGAATACCATCTCCTGTATCATCAACATTCATTACTATTTTTATACGCTCATTAGGTAACTCCTCTAAGTGATGAAGATAGAATCTAATCGAACCTCTTTTTGTAAACTTGGCAGCATTGGATAGGAGATTTATAAATATCTGTTTGATTCTTTTGTCATCAGCCCTTACTTTATATTCAAACATTGGAATATCGACAATAAAATCTACATTCTCTTTTATCCTAGAGTGAATAAGTGTCGCACAATCATTTAAAATATCGTCCATATCAATCTCTTTTGGAGAGAGTTCTATTTTATTATCACTAATCTTTGCGACATCTAATAAATCACTGACCAAGGATAGCAGATGGTTTGAACTCTGAATCATACTATCTAAATATCGTTTCTGTTTATTATTGAGTGCTGTATCATCGAGAAGCTCTCCATAGCCCAATATTGCTGTGAGTGGTGTTCTTAGTTCATGACTCACAGAAGCTATAAACCGTTTCTCATTGCTTAGAGACTCTTCTAGCTCATCATTAACTTCAGATAATAGGTGAGAAACAGTCAATCTGTCATCATTTGCTTTTCTATACTTTTTTTGTAGTTTTGTGAACTCATTTTGAAGATGTTCAACCCTTTTTATAGTTATCTCTTTTTCTTTGAAATCAGGGATATCACTTATTGATTTCATTATATTTTCTATTAACATCTTTACTCCTTTTCTCTTAATAGTGCTGTTACAAATGTCTCATTTTGAAAGGCATATCCATTAGGAAATGCACCAATCTCTCCATAAGCATAAAATCCAATAAGAGGTACATTTATATTTTTATAGGTAGCTTCTATCTCTTTTATGGCTAAATCTCCAAGTACCTGTTTTCGTGAACAGCATGGAAAGACCAAAGCAATCTCTGGCTCAAAATCTATTTGATTCTTCATCAAATCAGAGATACTATCTTCAACATAATGTATAATCTCTCTCCCTTTTGCAGATGCTAATCTAACTTTTGATTTCTCCTCTACATGTCCAGCAAATATAAGTGACCCATCATCTTCATTTATCTCTAATACGGCTCTATAACAGACAAGACCACTTCTCATTGTTACCTCTAACGGGTACTCTATACCTACTTGAGGCATATCATCATTGGTTATATTTAGATATTTTTTATAGAAGTTAATAGCTGGTTTTCCATCAATCTCATAGACGATATTTTTATATGCTTTTGATATGATTCTCTCGCGTCCTATCCCTTCCCAACCAAAAGCTCTAGCTCCTGCTATCTCTATTTTGTCAAGATCAAGTGCTAATGTTACTACTCCATGGTTAGAGAAGTTCTCTTTTGAGAAGACAAAAGTATCTTTTAAAATCAAATCATCTCCTGCTGAACCACCAAAAGCATACTCAATTCCATTCTCTGTTAGACCTTGGGTATAGGCATCATTATCAAAGTTTAATCCCGAAGTTATAGTAATAAGTGCTACATTAGAGAACTCTTTTTTTGCCCAAACGGTTACCTCTTTGCCTACATTATAATAATCTTCTCCTTCTACTTGAAATAGTCTTAATGCTAATGCTGATGAGTCTATATCTAATAACATACATACTATACTCTCCTCTTTCTCTCTTGCACCATACTCTTCATTGGCAAAAATCTCTCCTACCGTTGTAGCTCCTACTACTAGAAATGGGTATCTATTAAGCTCTACTACTAATTTTCTAATATTATATTTGGGGGAAACATATATAAATGCCACCGTTGGCTCTATCTTTTGCTCTATAGCTCTATCTATTTTATTGGTTAAATCTTGAATAGAGTATGAGTGTATAATTACATTTTTCATCTTTTTGTGGTACTCCTTTTTTGTTTTTTTTTAATTGATTTTTCTCGTAAGTTACTAAAATAGTCAAAGTTTTTTAGAAATATTGTTGTAACTTTAGGATGAAAATAGCTACCACTATTCTTTTCTAAAAATCTATATATTTCATCTCTGTTTGTACATAAAGTATCTTGGTAAGGCTCATTTGAAGATAGTATCTCAAATGCTTCAACAATAGATACTATATAAGCAAGGATATGAATCTCTCTATTTTGTAGTTCTTGAGGAGAACCTGTTCCATCAAAATGCTCTCTATGTTGAACCATAATCCTTTTAGATAGACGGATAAAATTGGTCTCGATAAAACTATTTAGAAGTTTATACCCTGCTATAATAGACTCTTTATAACTCTCTTGGTTTTCCTCTTTTATATTTATCAAATATCTACCAATATTCATAATTAAAGTAGAGTGATATAGATTTTCTGAAATTTCAATATCATGACCGACCATAATGCTAAATGCTTTGGATAGAAGTGCAATTCTCTGATATTTATCTAAAACATTATCTTTTTGATATAGCATGGTTGCCATCTTCAAGAGGGATTCTCTCTGGCTACCCTCTATCTCTGCAATGGTAAACATCTCTTTTTCAGATTCTAAGGAGTGGTTTATATCCTCTTTTATTTGACCACTATTATGATACTTTTGTCTATATTTTCTACTCTCTATATGTTTATATATACGACTCTCTAACTCTTTTAAATCAAATGGTTTAGGAAGGAAGTCATTCGCTCCCATCTGTAGAAGTTTTTTTTTCTCCTCTTCGTCTGTTGTGATAATAACTATCTCTATATCTTTATAATTAGGAATATCTTTTATCTTTTCTAGTGTCTCATATCCGTCCATTTTAGGCATATGTAAATCAAGCAGAAGTATATCTATACTGTTTTTCTCTAAAATATTTAAAGCTTCTATACCATTACCTGCTTCAAAGCAGTGTATAGTAGGTATTTTAGATATAAGTGTTATTATTAATTGTCTATTAAACTCATCATCATCTGTAATAAGTAAATTTATATTACCTAGCTCTTTCCATTCCATCTAAGTCCTTATCGTTCTTTACAGTTTATTCCATTGTACTATAAGATTATTTTAAATTTGTTAAATTAGTAAATAGTATTAAGATTATATTTAGTATTTACAATAGGAGTATAAAAAAAATACTATAAAATATTATATTCTATTTCAACATGATAGAATATAATTATTATATATACTACGCTATAATCCGATTATGAAACATAAAATAGATTTAGAGGCTTCATGGTTAGCTCTCCTTGAAGATGAATTTGATAAAGCATATATGCAGGAGCTAAAAAATTTTCTAGTAACTCAAAGGGAGTTGGGTAAAAAGATTTTACCAAAAGCCTCTCTATGGTTCAATGCCTTAAACTCTACACCAGTAGATAGCGTCAAAGTCGTTATATTGGGTCAAGACCCATATCCTACCATCGGTCATGCACATGGACTCTGCTTTTCAGCTATGCCATATGTTAAGCCTCTGCCAAAATCATTGATAAATATCTATAAAGAGTTACAAGATGATTTGGGTATAGATAATTTTCATACACCTTATCTTCAGCCATGGGCAGAGCAGGGGGTGTTACTTCTAAATGCTGTATTGACCGTAGAGGCAGGAAAATCAAACTCTCATGCAGGTAGAGGTTGGGAGATATTTACAGATAAGATTATTGAGATTGTCAATCAAAAATGTGAACATGTAGTTTTTATCTTATGGGGTTCTTATGCTCAAAAAAAAGCCAATTCGATTGATACAAATAGACATCTAATTATCAAATCAGCACACCCCTCTCCACTCTCTGCTTATCGTGGTTTTTGGGGTTCAAAACCTTTTTCACGTACCAATAGTTATCTAAAGAGTGTTGGCAAAAAGGAGATATATTGGAGAGTATAGTGAAAAAAATAGTATCAATTATTTTTATAATTTCTCTCTTTAGCTCATGTGGATATAGACCATCTTCTCATTATAGCAAAAAGATAGTTACTCAAAAGGTATATACCGAGGTAGATATATCGCTATCAGACCCTGAAAATGCCGTATTGGTAAAAGATGCTTTGAATAGAGCTTTATATACTAGAATCAAGAGTAGAGCGACTAAAAGAGAAGATGCTAATAGTAGTATAAAAGTATCCTATAAATCAATCCATTTTATACCCTTGCAGTATAATAAGAGTGGATATGTTGTCTATTATCAAGCAAATATAACTTTAAAATTTCTCTTTGAAAAAGGAAAAGAGAGAGAAGAACGCTCTTTGGTTGGTCGATATGAGTTTCCTATTAGACCATCTGCAATTATCTCTAATGATTTACGTTTTAGAGCTATACAAAAGGGTTCAGAAAAAGCACTTGATGAGTTTATCTCATATCTATCAGCAAAAGGGTTATTAGATGATACAAAATAGTTTAACTTTTGAGGAGTTTATAGATAAAAAACCACTCTATTATAAAGAGATTGACCATAAAAGGGTTCATCAAGCCTATGCCATTTTGAAACCCCATCTATCAAGACCACAGGTTATCCATGTTGTAGGAACAAATGGCAAAGGTAGCACAGGTCGTATTATGGCAACTCTACTAAATGATAGATATAGAGTAGGACACTTCTCTTCCCCACATATTCTAAGATTTAATGAGCGTATATGGATAGATGGAGAGGATATTTCAGATAATGCTTTAGAAGAGGCACATCAACAACTCTATACTATCTTGGGAGCAGAGATTAGTCAAACTCTAAGCTATTTTGAGTATACCACTCTATTATCCTTTGTAGCAACACAATATGTTGATATTTTAGTTCTCGAAGCAGGTTTAGGTGGAGAGTTTGATGCAACAAACGTTATAGAAAAAGAGCTTTCTATTATTACACCGATAGGTTTAGACCATCAAGCCTTTTTAGGAGAGAGTATAGAGGAGATAGCTAGAACAAAACTAAACTCTATAGATAAAAAGGCTCTTGTAGGTTTACAACTTTATGATGAGGTCTATAACGTAGCTAAAGATATAGCTTCTACAAAGAGAACAGAGTTATATATTTTGGATAAGGAGGTAGATAAAACTCTATTAGCAATTACAGAAGATTTAAATTGGGCATACTATCTCTATGAAAATGCAAAACTAGCACTAAAGGCATTGGATATTTTAAATCTATCTTATACATTAGAGAGTCTATATAAAGTTGAACTTTTTGGTCGTTTTTATAAAATAGCTCCCAATATTACTATTGATGTTGGACATAATCTATTAGCCACCGAGGCATTAGTAAAAGCATTAGATAAAAGAGTTGTTTTAATATATAATAGTTTAGATGACAAAGATTATACGGCTATTTTAAGGCTCTTTAAACCTTTGGTAGAGTGGGTTGAGATTATTGATATTCAGAGTGATAGAGCTATAAAAGATTATAAATTAGTAGCTGTTTTAGAGAAATTAGATATACAATATAAAAAGTTTGATACTATTTCAACAGATAAGAACTATTTAGTATTTGGTTCATTTTATACCGTAGAGGCATTTCTAAATAGTATAAAATATAATATTAAAAATCAATAATAATACGATATAATAATAGATAAAAGAATTTCAAAGGATATAAAATGGCATTTTTTGGTAGAAAGAAAAAAACCTCTGGGAAAAAAGTAAGTTCAGCAAGTATAATTACTCCTGGTACAGTAATCAAAGGAGAGATTAGATGTGAAGGTAATATTCTTCTCAATGGTGAGTTTGAGGGAGCTATTATCTCTCAAGCAGAAGTGGTAGTTGGCAAGAGTGGTCGAGTCAAGGGAGAGATACAATCAGCAAAATTATTAGTTTCTGGGGAGTTTCATGGTAATTTTACTGGTGAGGTAATTGATATTATGCCTTATGGAAAAGTATATGGAGATGTAAAAGTAAATAATATTGTTATCGAACCTAATGCTGTATTTGAGGGAGAGACTAAAATCGTTTCTGGACGTGTTGAACGTCAAGATATTTCAGATGTTCATATTGTTAAACCTAAAAAGTTAGGCTATTAAAAAGTAAATAAAAAAGAGTTAAATGAATCAATCTGATGTTTATGAGTATCTTCAACAAAAAGATATTCCACTTAAGAATAGAGAGCTTTTTATCTGTAAAGATGATAAAGATGCTCAAAAAATTGCTGATACAGCTATATTTTTAGATTATAAACCTGCTGTTCTACCCGATTTACGTCTCAGTTATGGCGATGATTTACGCTCATTTCAAGTTGAGATATATGAGCTGATAGAGTCTCTGTATGGCTATTACTCTACGGTCAATGAGAAACGACTACTTATTTCTCCTCTTAGGACACTTCTTCTTCCTCTTCCTAAAGAGGAGTTTTTTTCTACCATAGAGATAGAGTTTGCTTCAACTATTAATCTAAAAGAGTTAAAAGATACTCTCTACTATTGGTCATACCATTTTGTAGATATTGTTACTCAAAAAGGGGAAGTCTCTTTTCGTGGGGATATTATTGATATATTTCCATTAGGAGGAGATAAGGCTTATAGAGTCTCTCTATTTGATAATGAGGTAGAGTCGATTCGTGAGTTCTCTTTGGATACCCAAAAAAGTTCCAAAGATGAGTTGGAGTCTATCCAAATCATTCCAGCACTTCTAGGCTTAGATAGTAATCAGTATGAATCATGGCAAAAGAGAGTTACCAAAAGTCCATTAGATGTATTTGTAAAAGATATTGACTCTTTAGGATTTTGGTATCTTGATGAGTTAGGAGAGAGTTATCTCAAACGATTTAATGCTATGTTTATATCAAATATGAGTGATGATATTGAAGAGATTTACTCATTAGATAGACCACTTGTTGATAGAGCAGATTTTAATCTTTCTACTATTCCAAAAGCTAACAACTTTAGAGAGTTAGAGGTTATCAACCCTAATGCCATTATAAAGTCAAATTCAGATAAAAATATAACTATAGTCGCTAGAAATGAGTCGATTATTCGTGGTTCAGAACTTCACTCTTTTGAAAATATGGAGTTTGTCTATAAAGATATTATTGTCAATCTAATATCTGATAAAGAGGTTATAATCTCTCTAAATAAGCCTATAAAACGTAAAAAAGTTAAAAAAGCCTCTATGATTTTAGATGAACTTAAAGTAGGGGATTATATTGTTCATGAAAATTATGGTGTAGGTCTTTTTAGAGGTGTCGAAAAGAGAGTAGTTTTAGGGGCAACACGTGAATTTGTGGTAATACTCTATCAAAATGAAGATACCCTTTTAATTCCTGTAGAGAACCTAAATGTTATCGACCGTTATGTAGCTGACTCTGGTGGACTTCCTATATTGGACAAGATGGGAAAAGCAAGTTTTAAAAGGCTAAAATCCAAAGTAAAAGAGAAGCTATTTGCTATCGCTTCAAATATTATCAATCTATCGGCACAACGTCATCTAAAACGAGGAATCCTACTCAAAAGAGATTTGGTAGAGCATCAGATTTTTATGAGTCAAGCAGGATTTATACATACCGAAGACCAAGAAGAGGCTATAAACTCTATGTTAGATGATATGGCAAGTGGTCGAATGATGGATAGACTTCTTAGTGCTGATGTTGGTTTTGGTAAAACAGAGGTAGCAATGAATGGAATGTTTATAGCATGGAAAAATGGCTACCAATCGATGATGGTTGCACCTACTACTCTTTTAACCTCTCAACACTTCAAAAGCATGAAAGAGCGTTTTGAGAAGTATGATATAACGATAGGAAAACTAGATAGATTTACCAAAGGAAAAGAGAAAACAGCACTACTCAGAGGATTAAAAGAGGGAAAAGTAGATATGGTTGTAGGAACTCATGCTCTACTCAAAGCAGAGTTTAAAAATTTGGCACTCATTATTATAGATGAAGAGCATAAGTTTGGAGTCAAGCAGAAAGAGGCACTCAAAGAGATAGCCGTTAATGTGCATCTACTCTCAATGTCTGCTACACCAATTCCCAGAAGTCTAAATATGGCACTATCTAGTGTAAAAACCTTTTCAGAAATTCTAACACCTCCTGTTGAGCGTCAAGGGGTACGAACCTTTGTGAAAAGTTATAATGAAAAAATTATCAAAGAGGCAATTGTGCGAGAGATGAGAAGAGGAGGGCAGATATTTTATGTTTTTAACTCTATCGCTCAAATCGAAGAGAAGAGAAAGGTACTATTGGAGCTACTACCAAAGCTTAGAATCTCTGTACTACACTCTAAAATATCAGCCATTCAGACAGAAAAAGAGATGGCTCTGTTTGAAGCAGGAGAGTATGATGTGATGCTTTCAACCTCTATTGTAGAGTCAGGAATCCATATGCCAGATGCCAATACAATGATAGTAGATGGAGCAGACCGTTTTGGAATAGCAGATTTACACCAACTACGAGGAAGAGTAGGGCGTGGAGGCAAAGAGGGGTATTGTTACTTTATGGTGGAAGATAAAGAGTACCTAACCGAAAATGCAAAACGAAGACTTTTAGCTCTTGAATCACACTCAGATTTGGGAAGTGGAGCTGTATTGGCTTTTCATGATTTAGAGATTAGAGGTGGAGGAAACATTATCGGAGAGGCTCAATCTGGACATATAAAACAGATAGGTTACTCACTCTATCTAAGAATGTTAGAAGATGCTATCAAAGAGTTAAGTGGAAAAGTAGAAGAGAAAGAGCATCATGTCGATATTAAATTAACTGTTGATGCCTACTTAAATGAAGAGCTTATAGAAGAGGATAGATTACGTTTAGAACTCTATCGCCGACTCTCTCAATGTGAAACCACAGGCGAAGTCTATGAGATAGAGCAAGAGATAGCAGACCGTTTTGGTAAACTAGACACCATTTCAAGACAGTTTATAGATGTAATGGTTATGAAAGTTTTAGCCAAAGAGCAAAAAATTAGCAAAATAACTAATGCAGGAGAGAGAGTGTTTATAGAGTTTATTGATGAGCGTGAACGTATAATGCTAAAAGCATATAGCAAAGACGATGATGATTTAATCGCTTGTGCGATGGGATATTTGAATAGATAACTAGAAAATGAATTCATACATGGTTAATATTATATTAATATAATATCATTAAAAATGATTAGGATTACACAATGAAACTTTATAGTAAAATATTTTTAGTTCCACCATTGGATGTTTAATGGTATTATAGGGTTTTAAGATGAATTTTATGTAAATTGTGGGAAGAATAGTTTGTGGCTATTAAAGCCACAATTTGAAATTACTTTACTTCTGGTTTTGGTGTTGTTGATGTTACAGCAGGAAGCTGAGGGTAAGTAATATTTGGCATCTCTCCATCAAGTGATTTGAGGAATGTTACGATAGATTTTGTATCTTTATCATTAATCTCTATTCCTAGTTGAGTCTCTCCCATTATCTTGACAGCCTCTTCTAAGTTCCATACAGCTCCATTATGAAAGTAGGGTGCAGTTTGATGAATATTTCTAAGGGTTGGTACTTTGACCATGCCGTTTTTATCACCTTTAAAGTCACCGATATTTGCATATTTATAGGGTTTAACAAGTGGGAATTTTTGCATACTTCCACCAATACCTACACCTGTATGACATGAGACACAACCTTTAGCCATAAAAGTTTTAAGTCCCTTTTGCTCTGCTGTTGATAATGCTTTTTTATCTCCATTTAGAAATTTATCAAATCTTGATGGGGTTACTAATGTTCGCTCAAATGCACCAATTGCATCAGCAATCTTTTTAAACGTGATATTGTTGTCTCCAAATGCATCTTTGAACTGCTCTTTATATCCACTCATTGAGCTAATACGCTTTACAGCCATCTCTTTACTAATTGCCATCTCTGGTTCAGCTTGCATTGGCCCTTGTGCTTGTGCTTCTAAATCAGGGTCTCTGCCGTCCCAAAATTGTCTATCCATAAAAACAGCATTGTAAACGGTTGGAGAGTTGAGATGATGAGGATTTGCCGTCCATTTATGACCAATAGCAGTTGATAGACCATCTACTCCACCTATTGCTAGATTATGACAAGTATTGCAAGAGATTAGATTACTCTTTGAGAGTCTTGGTTCAAAAAATAGAGTTTTCCCAAGTTCAACTTTTGCTTTGTTTAGTTCATTTTTAGGATTATCTACTAGTTTCATTAATTCTTTTTTATCTGTAGGAATTGGTTTGAGTCCTGCTTTTTTTGCATCATCTAAAAGAGAGGCTGAAAGAGTGCTACTTAGAGCAATCACTGTTGTTATTAATATAGTTTTTTTCATTAATATTCCTTATGGTTTTAATAATTAAGAAGTATAGATAAAATATACTTATATAATAATTATTTATTTCTCTAACTCATCAATCCAA
>Ga0256833_1003090_pt1 | contig 11493 bp, 11 predicted proteins | sample 356284metaG_FD_190535 | JGI IMG/M metagenome (GOLD analysis project Ga0256833, IMG submission 190535) | Hydrothermal vent microbial communities from Mid Atlantic Ridge, Atlantic Ocean - 356-284 | ecosystem: Environmental > Aquatic > Marine > Hydrothermal vents | place: Atlantic Ocean: Mid...
CTCGGTAGCGGTTGCGCTAATTGTGAAAATACAGCAAAGCTAATTAGCGAAGCAGCAAAAGCCAAAGGTGTTGAAGTTAAAATAGAAAAAGTAGAAGACATGGCACAAATCATAGCTTATGGCGTGATGTCAACGCCAGGTGTAGTGATTGATGAAACCGTTGTTCATGCTGGTGGAATACCTGATAAAGCAAAAATAGATAGTTGGCTTTAGCTTGTATCCGTGAGGTCACTACATCATATTATCCGTATTGACCTCACGAATTCAGGTATAAATCACAGATTCAACCCACTATCGGTGGGTTATTTATTGTGTATCCCTTAAGGAAACCCTGATCAAGTCCAATTAGTTTTAGCTTGCTAAATTCTAATCGACTTAATCAGGATTTCCTTAAACTTCAACACTATGATAGATGTTTTGTACATCATCATTATCATTTAGTAGCTCAAGTAGTTTTTCAAACAGTTCTTTATTGTCACCACTAATAGGGCTAGTATTTTGAGCGAGGTATTGAATTTCATCTACTTCAAATTCAATCTTAGGGAAGGCATCGAGTAGGGCTTGTTTTGCTTTAAAGTACTCAGTGTTGGGAGTAAATACGGTAATTACACCATTTTCACTTTCAATATCACTCACGTCTATATCGGCTTCCATTAAGGCTTCAAGAGCTGCATCTTCATCATCACCTTTGAAAACCAAAATAGCAACATGATCAAATAGATGTTTCACTGTGCCAGGTGTTCCTAATTTACATTTTGTTTTAGTAAAGCATTGGCGCACATCGCCAAAAGTACGATTTGGATTGTCGGTAAGACATTCAACTAGCACCATACATCCTCCAGGGCCAAAGCCTTCGTAAAGGGCAGGGGAGAAGTCTTCGCCACCACCTCCTTTTGCTTTTTCAATGGCCTTATCAATTACATGAGCTGGAACTTGATCTTTTTTGGCTCGGTCAATAAGGCTTCGTAATGCTAGGTTTCCATCTGGGTCAAAACCACCCGCTTTAGCGCAGACATAAATTTCACGTCCGTATTTGCTATAGACTTTAGCCTTCATATCAGAAGTCTTAGCCATAGATTCTTTTCGGTTTTGGTAAGCTCTGCCCATATCTGTTGTCCTAATTATCTATATATAAAAATAGAGGCAAATCTTACAGATAACACCTTACGCTGTGAAGTATAAATCTAAAAAAAACCGATAGGGGTAATCCTATCGGTTTTAGTATGTTCTCTAAATGTGCTTTTTTTACTTAATAATTTTACCTCCTTTGGCTTTGCAATTTTTAGCAGATGTTTTTATCCAGCCTTTTCCTTTACAGCTATTTGCACCTGCACAAGCTGTTGTTGCCGTTGCGCAAGCTGATTTTCCCTTGCATGAGTTGATGCCAGAGCACTTGACTTGAGCTACTTTTGGCGCTGCGTTTGCGATACTCGAAACTGTTATTCCAGTTAACATTAGTGCTGCAGTTGCTGTTGCAAGTGCTACCCCTGATAATTTCTTTGCTTGGTTCATATTTTGATTCCTTATATGGTTGTTTTTTTTAAGCTTTAATCTAAGATTAGATTTGATCTGAATCCGTGAGGTCACTACGGCACAGGACGCAAGCTATTGATTCATCACGGGTTTAAAAAATACCTGCTTAACCTATGGGTGAAGCTAAGATTTAGTGAGCTTCCCACCTGCGCTAGCAGATGGTGAACTCTATTATGCAGAGCTTTTTAAATCCCATGCTAAACCAATATCTTACGCCCTGTTATCCGCATTAACCTCACGGATTCAGGTTTGACTTAAAGATTTGGGCGTGTTCAAGAATGTAAATATAAAGAGTTTATTGCGAAAAATCTCTTTTTTTCGCTATGACTCCTTCTCGGACAGGCTCTTGTTGTTATACGCTGGTGCTTATTAACTGGATTCAAAAAAAGTTTGATTTCTACGAAAAAATAGTACATCTTTCTATGTTTAATTCTTTTAGCCTGATGTAATAGGAGGGAAGTTCTTATTTTTTCACACTTTTATGAAACTAATTAATTAAACTCATGTCACATAAGCAACTAGATAAAATTGTAAAAAGAATGAAATAGAACTATGTTTATCTAGGAGGCTGTCTGAGAATAGAGAACCTACTGCGAAAAAGCTGAATTTGGCTATATTTTCCCCCAATTTTCGGTGAATAGAACAACTATTCCCCTCAAATTGGTGAAAAATCTAGCTCAAATCAGCTTTTCCTCGCTACGACTCCTATTCTCGGACAGTCTCCTAGGAGGCTGTCCGAGAACTAAAAATTGACTGCAAATCCCATAAAAATCATAATCTGAGCTTATCAAATTCGTTAAATAGAGTGACTATTCGCCTCTTTTGATAAATTCAACTTATAATATTTCTGGAATTTTCGTTTCAATCCGAGTTCTCAGACAGCCTCCTAGGTTTCAAATGAATACCGATAATGAATATAAATTATGGAGCTTACTATGAAAGATTTAACAAACAAATGGAGGGCAACTGTTGCCCTAGTAGCACTTTTTGGGCTTGCATCATGTTCTCAAGTCCCTGTTGATAACGGAGGTTCAAGTGGCGGATCAGACAGTGGTTCGGGTGGAAGCTCCAGCGGTGGATCAGGTGGTGGCTACGGTAGTGGTTCAGGTGGAAGCTCCAGCGGTGGATCAGGTGGTGGCTACGGTAGTGGTTCAGGCGGAAGCTCCAGCGGTGGATCAGGAGGTGGCTACGGTAGTGGTTCAGGCGGAAGCTCAAGTGGCGGATCAGGTGGAGGTATAGCGCAGGGTTTTGTTGTTCAATTGCTTGCAACTAGTAGTGCTTCAAAAGCGTCAAGCATTAAGAATACCTTTGTAAATGAAGGCTATAATAATACAAGTGTAAATGCTATTTTGAGAAGCGGTCAGACCTTACACCGTGTACAAATAGGACCTTTTGGTACACAAGCGGATGCACAACGTGTGCTCAATCAAATGAAGCGTCGTTATAAAAAGAATCAGTACGTCAATAGTGCCGTTGTTAAGACAATCTATGGTCGATAAGATCAAGAGGAAAACCTGATTAAGTCGATTAGAATTTAGTGACAGATTTCCCGGAAGCTAAAAATAATTGGACTTGATCAGGGGATCCAATAATTTAGATTAAATCCTTATTTCTTACTTCAAAACCTCAAATATATTCAACGAATTTGATAAGTTTAGATTATGATGTCTATGGGGCTCATGGTCGAATTCTTAATTCTCTGAAATTCTATTGGAGAAGAATAACTTTGCCCCTAATGAAAATATTATTATTTATACAATTAAATTAAGGAGCTTACAATGAAAGCAATAAGCAATAAATTAGTACTGATATTCACTCTACTAACATTTTTTGGCTTAACAGCCTGTACCAATATTCCCGTGGATGATAAACCTGATTCAACGGTGAAAGGCTATGTTGTTCAGTTAGTTGCAACCAGTGATGCGTCTAAGGCTTTTAATATCAAAAATACCTTTGTAAAGGAAGGTTATAAAAATACAACTGTGAATAGCATAACCAGAAGTGGTAAGAAAATTCACCGAGTACAAATAGGCCCATTTGCTAAAAAAGCTGATGGGGAGAAGCTATTAATGAAAATGAAAACACGTTACCAGAAAAACCAGTATGTTAATAACGCTGTTGTTAAAACGATTTATGGCAAGTAAGGGGTAATGCGATAATAGTACTCCATTAACTTTAGTTCGATGGGGTACTACTAAAATATTGCAAAAAAAGGGGGGGATGGGTATTTTACAATGTTCATTTCTTAATTGCTGCTAAAACAACAAATTTCTTATTGGAGGCAATAGTTTTGCAGTTTCCAAATAATCGCTTTAGTTTGGCATGATAATTAAGATGACGGTTTCCTATAATCCATAATTCGCCATTTTTTTGTAATCGCTGATGGCTTTGCTTAAACATTTGCCAAGCGATTTGATCACCTATGCTGTGTGATTGATGAAAAGGGGGATTGCAAAGGATTAAGTCAATTGTATTTGTGTTTGAAAATTGGCTCAAACAATTGCTAATTGTAAAAGTTGCATTATTTTTTGAGGTATTCTTTGAGCCATTCTCAGGGCTATCAGGATTCTCCTTGAGATAGTTCTCTTTGGCAGATGCTATGGCCATATATGATTCATCAATAAAATGTAGTTTTGCCTGTGGTTGATAGCGTTGTATGATTATGCCTAAGGCACCATTTCCACAACCTAAGTCAATAATATTTGTAGCAGAGGGGCATTGTTTAAGCTGTTGAATAAAAAAACGTGTACCAATATCTAAATGATCTTTTGCAAACACATTAGCATGGTTGCTGAGGTGTAGATTTAATGATGGCTCTTTAATAATTTTAGGGTAGGGTGATTGTTGTTTTTGAATATGATCATTGTTTGCAAAAATTAGCCTTGCTTTTTTTACTGCACGAGAAGTTGTTGTTGTGCCAATAATCTTTTCGAAAAGCTTGAGTGTTGAAGTATGGATATGTTTACTCATAGCTGCAGCGATGAGTACTGTATCTTCTTTGATATGCTGTTTTAAGCGATAAAGCTGATCTTCAAGAAGCGCGAGTGTTTTAGGTATTTTTATTAAGACATACTGATAACTTCCCTCAAGCTCTTCGCTAGAGGCTATGCAACGTATTCTTGATGATAGTCCGTTAAGCTTTTTATTGTGATTAACAGCAAGATGAGATAGATATGAATCTGACCAGTTATGGATTTCACTATTATGTAAGACCAGGCTTAATGCGCCAAAGGAATCATTGATAATTAAGATAGGTTTTGAGTTACTACGCGCCATGTCTTTGTTGTCATAACTTTCTAAAAAGGTCTGGAGCAATAATTCATCTGCCGCATCCCAAGCGCGTAAATCACCTTTTCGAGTTTGAGGAATTCGCTCAAGCTTATATGAACCTGATGGTGTGACAAATTTCATGCACGTTCCTAAACTTGTTGGAGTATTTACTCTATTATACTCTCTATTAAGAGTTATTAAGAATCTATCTCACGAACGACTCTGAAGCCTAAGTTGGTATCCATTTCATCAAAGAGCCGTTTTTTTCGTGATGCACTCCGAGAATGTATCGCTTCATCAAACCATGAGCCGCCTTTGGTTACAAAAAGAGGTGAAATAAAATCAGAATTATCACTACCGTCTCGGTTATTGTAAAGATGACTATTTTTCCAATAGGTACTGGTAAACTCCCAGACATTGCCATGAACATCATGCAAGCCCCAGTTGTTAGCTGGTTTGCTACCTACTTCTAATACGCTAGCCATAGGTGAGCACATGGGTAAAAACCAGCGTTTATTTTGTTTGGCTTCATTGTAAGGAAAGAGGGAGTGGAAGTGTACATCTTTGCAAGTGACTTCATCACCGAAGTGAAATGCAGTGGTAGTTCCAGCACGAGCAGCATATTCCCATTCTGCTTCTGTGGGTAAACGATATTTTTCACCTGTTTGTTTACTGAGCCATTCAAGATAGAGATTTGCATCAGCGAGTCGAATATTAATAACAGGCTCTTTGCCCTGTGACCAAATCAGGTCGGGGCGAACAAAAAACTCGGTATCTTTGCGAAATTTTTCAAAATCATCAGCCGTAATGGTAAATCGCCCGATAGCAAATGGTTTGTGTATTTGAGAATAATGTTGAGGATATTCTTCTTTGCTATGCCCAAATTCTTTATCAGAAGAACCCATTTCATATTGCCCTGCGGGAATAATGGCGAGTTCAGGACCGTCCTCACCAGATCTTAGTTTGTCACTAAAGTATTTTGACATATTGAGCGATAATGCTGTCTCAGCTTGTAATTGTTGCACCTCGTCTGGTTTTAAGTCAGGCAAGAAATGAGTTTTATTTAATGTAGGCTCTTGTGTAGATGGTTGCATGGTTTTATATACGAAAGACTAATAGAATATAAAATATTATGGATAAAATTCATCTTTAAATCAATTTACCTTGGAGATTTATTGCCATAAGATAATCGCGCACGATACAATCACACATTTGTTTTGCTCGGGGTGCTTGATACTTTTTTTAAAAACCCCATGTTGAACTTATGTTTATTTTTTTAAGTATTTTGGAGTACAGTAACGATGCCTTGGAATGAGCCAGGTGGTAGTGATAAAGACCCGTGGGGTAAAAAGAAGTCAGGCGGAGGCTCCAAAGGGGGCGGCATAGACAATATTGAAGATATAACCCGTAAAATGAATGAAAAACTGGGCGGTTTTTTTGGCAATAAATCAAAATCTGATAAAGATGCTGGTGGTCCAAATAATGCGTCTTTGATAATTATAGGTTTAGTGCTTTTAGTTGGCTGGTTAGCTACTGGTTTTTATACGGTAGATTCAGCACAGCGTGGCGTTGTTTTTAAATTTGGTGCCTTTAGTGAAACCACTCGACCTGGTTTGCATTGGCATCTCCCCTATCCTATTGAAACTTTTGAGCTAGTTGATATTGATCGTATCAGAACAGCAGAAGACCGTACTCACATGCTGACAAAAGATGAGAATATCGTTGATATTGGTGTTGCCGCTCAGTATAAAATTAAGAATCCTGAAGATTATTTGTTTAATGTTTATTTACCTGACTATGAGCCTAATCAGGCAAGAGGCACATTATCGCAAGTTATGCGAAGTGCAGTCAGAGAAATTGCAGGTCGAAATACGATGGACTCTATTCTGAAAGAAAATCGTGAAGCGATTGCACCAGATACTAGGATAGTTATGCAGAAAGTGCTTGATTCATATAAATCAGGGCTTGAAATTGTAAAAGTTAACGTAACCTATGCAGAAGCACCACAGCAAGTAAAAGATGCCTTTGATGATGCCAACCGTGCGCGTGAAGATAAAGATAAGTTTAAAAATCAGGCAGAGACTTATGCGAAAAAAGTTGTTCCTATTGCTGAAGGTAAAGCATCTCGTTTAAAAGAGGCGGCTACTGCTTATAAAAGTCGTGTCATAGCTCGTGCTGAAGGTGATGCTTCACGTTTTAGCCAGTTGCGCACTGAATTTGAAAAAGCACCCGAAGTGACTCGCAAGCGTCTTTACCTAGAAACAATGGAATCTGTTTTTGCGAATACCTCAAAAATTATGGTTGATAGTAAATCTGGTAATAATCTTTTGTACTTGCCTTTGGATAAATTAAATAGCGGTTCATCAAATAGAAGTAATTCATCTTCATCTTCTTCTAATTTTGATCCAGCATCTGCCGCAGCAGTGGATCGTGTTATACGCAGTCGAAGTTCACGAAGTAGCTCAAGAGATGGCGTGAGAGATGGCGTGAGAGAGGGGCGTTAAAATGAAAAATATTATTATTATTATTGTTGCGGCAGTTGTTTTTATATTCACAACAGCCACTTATACCGTTGATGAGCGTGAAACAGCGATTAAATTTCGCTTTAAAGAAATTGTAGAAACCGATATAAAACCTGGTTTACATTTTAAAATTCCTTTTGTAAATACCGTTGAGAAGTTTTCTACACTCATTTTAACACTTGATGCTCAACCAGACCGTTTTCTAACGGGCGAGAAAAAATATGTTAAAGTGGATTTCTTCGTAAAATGGCGTATTAATGATGTGAGTAAGTTTTATCGTGCTACCCGTGGTGACTTGGCTCGCGCACAAAATCGTCTTGAAAGTATTATGAAAGATGGTTTAAGAAATGAATTTAGTACCCGCACTATTAAAGAAGCTATTACAGGCGAACGTGGTGAAATAATGACGGCATTGCGTGAAAAAGCAAAAAAATCTGCTAATTCACTGGGTATCGAGATTGTAGATACGCGCGTTAGTCAAATTGACTTCCCTGAATCTGTGAGTGAGTCTGTTTATGAAAGAATGCGCTCAGAACGCCAACGAGTCGCACAGGATTTTCGCTCCAGAGGTCGTGCTGAAGGTGAGAAAATTAAGGCTGTGGCAGATCGTGAAGCCGTAATTATCGAAGCCAATGCTTATCGTGAGGCAGAAAAAATTCGTGGTCAAGGTGATGCAAAATCAGCCGAGTTATATGCTCAAGCGTACCAGAAAAACCCTGAGTTTTTCGCTTTCTACAGAAGTTTAGGTGCCTATAAAAAATCAATGGGAAAGGGTGGTGATATTATGGTCATCGAACCTGACTCAGATTTTTTTCGTTACTTTAAAAATGAAAGCGGGCAGAAACGTGCTAAACAAGCTAGGCACATAAATCAAACTTCTTCAGTTATTCGGGCTGATCAGTAATTGAACTGGCATGATTTACTTGCAGCAACTGCTCTTCTCTTAATCATAGAAGGGCTTTTGCCGTTTATTAGCCCTGAAACCTTGAAGAAAATGTATCAATCCATACTTGTGACCCCTGAAAGTAGCTTGCGCGCCATTGGTTTGGCGAGTATCGTTGCAGGTCTTGTTTTGCTTTATGTTGTTTAGGGTTTCTTTGATAATCCATTAATCTGAGACTTTTTATGAATACTTGGTTGCTTCCCGATGGAATTAATGAATCATTACCTAGTGATGCTGAAAGGCTTGAGGCACTGCGTCGTCATTTAGTCGATTTATATTCTACGTGGGGTTATGGCTTAGTGATGCCTCCACTGGTTGAATATCTTGAGTCTTTACGTGCAGGTATGGGGACACAGCTAGATTTGCAAACCTTTAAGATCACCGATCAGTCAAATGGTCGTATGATGGGTATTCGAGCTGATATGACTCCTCAAGTAGCGCGAATAGATGCACATCGGCTTTCCAAAGGGAATGCAAAAGCCACTGTTAATCGTTTATGTTATATCGGAACTGTATTAAGAACCCGCAGTGAACAGCAGGGAGGTTCACGTTCACCTGTACAGGTAGGGGCTGAATTATTTGGTCATGAAGGTATTGAGAGTGACTATGAAATAATTATGCTCATGCTGGAAACCCTGCATAGCATAGATGTAAATGACTTGGTACTTGATCTAGGGCATGCAGGGATTGCTAATGGTCTTGCCGAACATGCTAAGCTAAACAATGATCAGCGTGAAACGTATTTTGATATGTTGACGCGGAAATCAATACCAGAAATAGCAGAATGGACAAATCAGCAGCACTTTTCTGAGTCTGATGCAGAAATGTTACGAGCCTTACCGCTGTTAAGTGGCTCTATAGAAATGCTTGTTAAAGCTAAAGATCAGTTTAAAAATGCGGGTAATGTAGTACTTGATGCGCTGGCTCATCTCAAAAGCCTTTGTGAAATGCTAATAACTAATCACCCAAAATTAGAACTACATATTGATCTTGCAGAGATGCGCGGTTATTCCTACCACACTGGAGTTATCTATTCTGTTTATTTGCCAGGGCGTGGTAGCTCAATCGCACAGGGCGGACGCTATAATGGTATTGGTAAGGCATTTGGCAATGCACGACCAGCAGTGGGTTTTAGTACAGATTTACGCACATTATCAGAATTATCTCTAGAAACAGTAGCACTGGTAAATTCACTGGGTGCTAATGGTATTTTAGCGCCATTTTTAGCTTCATCTGGTCAAGAAGATAAAGAGCTAAATAGTCTGATAAGTAGTTTACGAGCACAAGGCGAGCAAGTCATTCACCAGCTAGAGCAGAAATCACAATTTACACCTGAGCAACTGGGTTGTAATCGCACCATAGAAAAGCAAGAAAATAACTGGGTCGTTGTACCCGTTACATAGTTTCACACTGTAGCCTGCCTAAATTTACTAATAATACAAACACTGCTTTGAACTGCTCAAAGTACTAGTGTAGTATTGTGTGCGGTTTTTAGAAGATAAATTATTGGATTTTCATTTCTAGGAGCTTGTCTGAGAGCTTAATTTGCAGTCAATTTTTAGTTTTTAGGCAGTCGCCTCCGAGAATTAATTTGAAGGAAAAGTGAGAAGATGGGAAAGAATGTAGTTGTGCTCGGAACCCAATGGGGTGATGAAGGAAAAGGCAAGGTTGTTGATCTTTTAACTGAAGAAGCCTCTGCGGTTGTACGTTTTCAGGGCGGTCATAATGCAGGACATACACTGGTTATTGACGGTAAAAAAACAGTTTTACATTTAATTCCATCGGGTATTTTGCGTGAAGATGTTGATTGTATTATTGGTAATGGAGTGGTATTAGCGCCAGATGCATTGCTCGAAGAGCTGGAAATGCTTGAGAAAGAAGGTGTACCAGTGACCGAGCGTTTAAAGCTTTCTGAAGCTTGTCAATTGATACTTCCTTATCATGTTGCTCTTGATGCTGCCCGTGAAGTTGCGCGTGGCAATAAAGCCATTGGTACAACAGGGCGTGGAATTGGTCCTGCTTATGAAGATAAGATTTCTCGTCGAGGTCTGCGTCTAGGAGATATGCTAGACACAGAGCGGTTCACAGAAAAGCTTAAAGAAGTCATGGAATACCATAACTTTATGCTGAAAAACTACTTCAGCGCAGAAGAAGTTAGTTATGAAGAAGTACTAAAAGAAAGCCTAATTATGGCTGAAAAGCTACGTCCCTTAGTTATTGATGTTCCAAATACTCTGCACAAATTGCGAAAAGCAGGAAAAAATATCATGTTTGAAGGCGCGCAGGGAACGCTTTTAGATATTGACCATGGAACCTATCCTTATGTTACTTCATCAAGTACCACAGCAGGTGGAGCTTGCACGGGTTCTGGTGTCGGTCCAAAAAATCTAGATTATATTTTGGGTATTACCAAGGCTTATACCACTCGCGTAGGCTCAGGACCATTCCCCACAGAATTATTTGATGATGTTGGCAAGCATATCGCCGAAGTAGGGCATGAGCAAGGTGCAACCACAGGTCGTGATAGACGTTGTGGCTGGTTGGATGCAGTAGCACTTCGCCGTTCTATGCAAATCAATAGTATTACTGGAATTTGTGTGACCAAGCTAGATGTTCTGGATGAGCTTGAGACAATTAAAATCTGTGTAGCTTATGAGCTAGATGGTGTGAAAATGGAAGTCCCACCAATTAATACCACCGAATTTGCCCGATGCACACCAATTTATGAAGAACATGCGGGCTGGCAAACTAAGACATTTGGTATTACCAATTACGATGACCTTCCAGAGAAAGCCCAAACATATCTCAAGCGGATGGAAGAATTACTGGAAACTCCAGTTGATATTATCTCAACGGGTCCAGATCGTGAACATACCATGATTCTTAAAAATCCATACGATGCGTAATCTATTCTTGGATAGCCTCCTAGGACTACCCTTTACCCACAAATAAGATCAGCATATATCGAATTTTAAAATTAAAATGGATGCTTATAGTGAACTGAAAGAAATCAATACCCATCTAAGCACATTAGCTAATAACCCAGAAAACCTTAGTGCAGAAGATAAAAGCAAACTAAGCAGATTCTTAACAGGGGTAAAAGACGGGTCATCGGGCGCAATAAAACTTGCTGTTAATATAAAAGATGGCTCAGAAGCAGTGGCGTGGGTAGCAGAAAAAGCCATGCAAGTTGCACCGATAATAGCGGCTGTTATATAACTATCC
>Ga0256833_1003091_pt1 | contig 11492 bp, 10 predicted proteins | sample 356284metaG_FD_190535 | JGI IMG/M metagenome (GOLD analysis project Ga0256833, IMG submission 190535) | Hydrothermal vent microbial communities from Mid Atlantic Ridge, Atlantic Ocean - 356-284 | ecosystem: Environmental > Aquatic > Marine > Hydrothermal vents | place: Atlantic Ocean: Mid...
GAACGCCATACAGTAAGCGAATGCCAGACAATTACGACTTAGACATTCAGATTGGAAAGACCTTTCACTACACAGATGCTAGTTTAGAACTTGCCTTTGAACTGATGAATGTCAATGCCTTGTTTAAAAAAAACATTGACTCCTACCGATACAATGACAACTATGAACGCGATGGTGAGTATGAGCAGATGGGCTTTTTACCTGCTTTTCATGTGACGTATAGGTTTTAGGCTGTTAGCTCTTTAATTAATTGGGGTGTAAAATATTGCCCATATTTATTTTTATTATTTATAGATATTGCTTTTGTCAAAATGCTTCCAACTCTTTTCTTTTTTATCTCTATTTAGTTTCTAGCAGGAAGTTTTTTAAAGCAGTTAAGACACTTTTGACTCTCTTTTTTGACAATGTTGTTTTTTTGTGCTTTAACTTCTTTGAATTGAGGACGATAGTGTCTGACCAATTTTCTAAGGGCTTTATATTTACTTCCTCTTAGTTTAACCTGTTTGAGTGTTTTTTTCTTACGAATATAACGAGCAGGATTAATGGCGTGACCATTTTTATAGAGTCCAAAATGAAGATGAGGACCTGTACTTCGTCCAGATGTTCCTACATATCCGATGACTTTTCCTTGGGAAACCCATGAACCTATGTGTAGTCCAGAAGCAAAACGACTTTGGTGAGCATAGAGTGTTTTAATGTTGTTTTTATGTTTTATCTCAATGACACGCCCGTAGCCACCTTTCCAACCTCGGTAAACAATTCTTCCTCCAGCTGAAGCAATAATTTTTGTGCCTCTTCTTGCTGCATAATCAATCCCTAAATGGGCTCTATAACGATGTAAAATTGGGTGATAACGCCGTTGGGTAAATCCACTTGAAATACGTTTTATATTTCTAATAGGACGGATAAATCCAGATTTATTATAGACAAAGGTTCGCTGATACTGTTTTCCTCTTGAGTCATAATATTTGTCATTAAGTAAAAATCCATAAAAAGGTTTTTTATTGATTTCAATTAAACAAGCATCAATCTGTGGGCTAGAGTAGGCTTTATGGTGTCTGTACTTCTGTGTATAGAAAATAATAATTCTATCACCTTTTTTCATTTTATGAAAAGGAATAGATTTAGAGTAAACGGCTTCTAACTCTTTTCCGTAATACCAAGTTTTTGTGGCATTATATAAATCTTTTTTAAAATCTTTGTTTTTTCGAATAGAGATAGTCTTTTCAATAAGCTGATAAGGAATAGGAATATATTTTGCTTTAAACCCTTTTTTCTCTTTACGAATCTCTAACATAAGTTCATCTGAAACAGGAATAGTAATTCTTTTGATTTTACCTTTTTCTCGGATAATACTGTAACTTTGACCTGCTTTAATTTCTTGAATAAGCTCTTTGTCTTTGCTATCCATATTGTAATATATTTTCTGTGGAATATGATGTTCTTTTAAAAAGCCTAAAAAGGTGCGTTTACTACTCCATTTGTACTCTTTTGAAAATAAGGGTTGATTGAAGATTAAAAGTAAGAGGAGGATAAGAAGTGATTTTATGGACATTTAATATCTTTATGTATGAATTTTATAAATATTTTAACTGAAAGGTTCTTATATAAATATGATAAACTTCCAAAAAAATTAAGGTTTTATTTGAAAAAATATCTTTTAACAATGGACAGAGGCATTTTATTTATGCTTTTGGCTTCACTCTCATTCGCATTTATGGGTGGTTTTGCAAAGGTCATCTCGACCATATTACCTCCTGTGGAAGTGGCATTTTTTAGAAATATATTTGGGGTACTTTTAGTTGGTTTATCTATTTATAAAGTTCCTTTAAAGCAAACGGGTGGAAAGTTTATGCTCTTAATCTTTCGTGGTTCTATGGGTTTTATCTCACTATTGGCATACTTTTATCTTATTGCTACCATTCCTTTAGGTGAAGCAGTAACTTACAATAAAACATCGCCCATTTTTGTGGCTATTTTTGCCTATTTATTTTTAAATGAAAAATTAAATAGAGGAGCTATTGTGGCTATTATTCTTGGGTTTTTAGGTATCTTATTTGTGGCACAACCTATTGGAGGAACTTTGGATAGGTATGATGTTCTAGGTATTTTTTCAGGTATTGGGGCAGCCTTAGCCTATACTTCAATTAGAGAATTAAGAAAATATTATGATACCAGAGCCATTGTTATGTCATTTATGGGTATTGGGACAGTTGCCCCTTTGCTCTTAATGGTGGTTACTCCTTATTTTGAAGTGCCTAAGAGTCTTGATTGGATGTTCGCTGAGTTTATTATGCCTCAAGGTCAGCAATGGCTCTATGTGACAGCTGTGGGTTTGTTTGCTACGGCATCTCAAATACTCATGACCAAAGCGTATGCCTTAACAAAAGCAGGCATTGTAGGAACAATCTCTTATAGCAATATTGTATTTGGTGTTATTATTGGTGTCATATTGGGCGATGCAATACCTAATATTTGGACATTTTTAGGTATAATCTTGGTTATTGGTTCAGGGCTATTAGTGGCTCTTTCTAAAGAGAAATAATTAAAGGAAATCGAATGAAATTAATAGCAGGACCTTGTGTATTGGAGAGTCGTGACAATGTGATGAGAATTGCAGAATCTTTAAATAAATATCATGAAGATTGTACTAAAGATTTTTATTTTAAAGCCAGTTTTGATAAAGCCAATAGAACTTCACTCGACTCTTTTAGAGGACCTGGTTTAGATGAAGGCTTAAAGATGCTTCAAGAGGTAAAAGAGCAGTTTGGCTATAAATTATTGACCGATGTTCACGACTATACCCAACCCCAAGCCGTAGCAGAAGTGGTAGATGTACTTCAAATTCCTGCTTTTTTATGTCGTCAAACTGATTTATTAGTCGCTGCAGCTAAAACAGGAGCAGTGGTAAACATCAAAAAAGGGCAATTTTTAGCTCCACAAGCCATGGAACACTCCGTTGCTAAAGTGCTTAAAACACGTGGTTTTGAGGGAGAAGTTTCCTATGAAAATGCAGAAAAATACAATGTATGGCTCACTGAACGTGGTTCTACTTTTGGTTATGGAAATTTAGTGGTCGATATGCGTGGCTTAAAACAGATGAGAGAGTTTGCTCCTGTCATTTTTGATGCGACCCATTCGGTACAACAACCAGCCTCTGGTGGAGCAACAAGTGGAGGGGACTCTGCTTTGGTTCCCTATTTAAGTCGAGCAGCAGCAGCTGTTGGGGTTGATGGTTTCTTTTTTGAAACTCATTTTGATCCAAGCATTGCCTTAAGTGATGGTCCAAATATGATTGAGCTTAATAAGCTAGAGACTTTAATCAAGCAAATTGAAGCAATTCAAGCAATTGTGGAGTAGGGTGTCAATTTATTGCACCAAAAAAAGCTTAATTGGTTATAATTATTTAAAATTTAAAAGAGACAAAAGGAACTAAATGACGACAGTAGAAGGTAACTTACAAGTAGATAAAAGTAAAAAAGTGGCGATTATTAATGCAAGATTTAATCATTTCATTACCGATAGATTGGTAGAGGGTGCAAAAGATGTTTATGCACGACATGGAGGCGATGTTGAAGATTTAGACCTTATTTTGGTGCCAGGAGCATTTGAAATTCCTTTCGCATTAGACAAAGCTTTGGCTTCTGGTAAGTATGATGCTGTTTGTTGTTTAGGAGCAGTCATTCGTGGGGCAACGCCTCATTTTGATTATGTTTCAGCAGAAGCAACCAAAGGGGTGGCATCGGTAACATTAAAACATGGAAAACCTACTACTTTTGGTGTTTTAACGGTTAATAGTATTGAACAAGCGATTGAACGAGCAGGAACAAAAGCAGGTAACAAAGGTGGCGAAGCGATGGCAGGGTTAATTGAATTGATGAATTTATATACGACTTTAGAGGCGTAGATTTAATGTTGGTGTGATGGCAATCACACCCTACGGCATCAAACCTGTAGGGGGCGATTGCCATCGCACCAATAAATGCATTTGAAAATTCAAATATTCAAACATTGAATTTTTATATACATTTATAAATAAAAATAAAGTATAGCGTTAAAATAAGGTAAAAATATGGCAACAAGACACCAAGCAAGAACAGCAGTAGTAGGACTTCTCTATGCGTATGATTTAGGTAATGAAGAGATTTCAAGCTTTACCGATGTGATTTTAGAAGAAGACAAAATACGTAATAAACAAAGAGAATTCTCTCATGCACTTTTTAATGGAACGATTAAAAATTTAAAAACCATTGATGAAGAGATTAAAAAACATCTTAGAAGTTGGGATTATGACTCTATTGGAAAAGTAGAAAAGTCCATTATGCGTTTGGCAACGTTTGAGATTATGATTGAGGGAACAGATAAACGTATTATCATCAATGAAGCCATTGAATTGGCAAAAGCATTGGCTGATGATAAATCTCCTCAGTTTATTAATGCTGTACTCGATGCAGTAGGAAAAGAGGAATCAGCCAACATTGAAAAACCTAAAGAGGTCGCTGTTCCTAAAGAGAAGCCTGAGTAATAGAGATAAAAAAAGGAGACCAACATGAGTGCCTTGAACAACAAGCGAATGACCATAGATGAAGCCGTAGAACTCATCGAAAAAGCAGACCTAAAAACTTTGGGTCGTATGGCATCAGAGATGAAAGCCAAACTACACCCTAAAAAAGTAACGACTTTTGTGGTAGATAGAAATATTAACTATACCAACATTTGTTGGGTTGATTGTAAATTTTGTGCTTTTTATACGCATGAGAAAAAAGAAGATGCTTACATTTTGAGCTTTGATGAGATAGATGAAAAGATAGAGGAACTATTAGCCATTGGGGGAACACAAATTCTCTTTCAAGGTGGGGTACACCCTAAATTACAAATTGAGTGGTATGAAGATTTAGTAGAACATATCTCTGAAAAATATCCCCAAGTGACCATTCATGGTTTCTCTTCTATCGAGATAGATTACATTGCTAATCGTTCTAAAATTTCTATTTCAGAAGTGATAAGACGACTTAGAGATAAAGGTTTAAGCTCTATTCCAGGGGCTGGAGCTGAAATATTATCGGACAGGGTTCGTGACATTATTGCTCCTAAAAAACATGACAAAGACCAATGGCTTGAAGTGCATCGCCAAGCCCATAAGCTAGGTGTGAAATCCACGGCTACGATGATGTACGGAACGGTTGAAACTGTTCGTGAGATAGTTGAACATTGGGATTATGTGCGTCAGCTCCAAGATGAAACAGGAGGTTTTAGAGCCTTTATTATGTGGTCATATCAGAGTGACCATACCCAACTTAAACGTGAATTGCCAACCATTAGTAAGACAACGCCTAATCAATATCTGCGTTATTTAGCCGTGGCACGTCTCTTTTTGGACAATGTTCCTAACATACAAAGCTCTTGGGTCACGCAAGGCTCTTACATTGGTCAAATGGCACTTAAATTTGGAGCAAATGATTTGGGTTCAACGATGATGGAAGAGAATGTTGTCTCAGCAGCAGGTGCAGCAAACAGCATGAATCAAGATGAGATGATAGAACTTATTCGTGACATAGGAGAAAACCCTGCCAAGCGTAATACAGCTTATGATATTTTGGAGAGATTTTAAATATAATTTTGTGGTGCAATAATTTGCACCCTACAGTGGCTAATAAAAATGCGTAGGGTGTCAATTTATTGCACCATAAGATATAAATTTAAAGGAAATAAACAAATAATGAAAAAACTAATATTTTTAACACTACTAACACAAGGAATTTTAATGAGTGCTAACCTTAGCCAATTAAAAATAAATAACACCGATGTACCATTTATCTTTGAAGAAAATAAAAACTTACCCATTGTTTCGATGCAAGTTATTTTTAAAAACTCTGGTTCTCTTGCCGATACCCAAGATGGCTTGGCACAACTTTCAGCCTCTTTACTCAATGAGGGAACAAAAAAAGAGGGAAGTACAGGCTTTGCGACGAAGCTTGAAAATCGAGCCATTTCACTCTCTACACATTCAGGAAAAGAGACCTTTGTCATTGAAGTGGGTTCGCTTAAAGAGGAGTTCTCTTATGCCATTGAACGTTTAAAAGAGTTACTTACAGACCCTAATTATAGTGAAGATACTTTAAGTAAAATAAAAACACAAACCATTGCTTCATTAAAAAGAAGAGAGAGTGACTTTGATTATATCTCCTCTTTAGAACTTAAAAAGATGATTTTTAAAAACACCCCTTTAGCAAAACCCAGTGCAGGAACGGTTAAAAGTGTTGAAGCGATTAAATTGGTAGATATTGACAAGTATTTAGGTGAGCATTTAGGCTTAGGCAATGTCATTGTGGTGATGGGTGGTGATATTTCACAAAAAGAGGCAAAAGATTTTGCTCAAAGTGCTTTAAGCTCTCTCTCTTCTGTAAGTTCAAAAGCCATTCCTACTATGAAAGCCTTAGGTAAAAAGCAGACCAAAGAAAAAATAGTAAACAGCGAACAAGCCTATGTCTATTTTGGTGCTCCTCTAAATGTTTCTTATGATTCAAAAGAGCGACACTTGGCACAAGTGGCTTCATTTATTTTGGGAAGTTCTGGATTTGGTTCACGTATGATGGAGGAGATACGGGTTAAAAAAGGTTTGGCTTATTCAGCGTATAGTCGGTTTAATATTAACAAAACACACTCCTATTTTTCTGGTTACTTACAAACAAAAATAGAGACAGGAAAAGAGTCAGTAGAGTCTGTTAAAGAGGTAGTGAAAAATTTTTTAGATAAAGGGGTAAGTCAAGAAGAGCTAACATCAGCTCAACAGTTCATTCTGGGTTCAGAACCTCTTAGAAATGAGACACTTTCTCAACGTTTAAGTCGTGCTTTTAATGAGTATTATGAGAACAAACCTTTAGGTTCATCAGCAGAGAATTTAAAGAAGATAGAAGCGATTAAATTAGAAGAAATTAATGCATTTATTAAAAAACATCAAGAGATAGCAGAACTATCTTTTTCTGTGGTTACAGGGCAAAAGAAGGGTCAATAAACTCTTCTAGCCGTCCTGCTTTTGCAAAGTAGTGTCCTTGGGAGTAATCTACTCCTAAGTCTTTGAGAATATTATAAATGTTTTCATTTTCTACAAATTCAGCAATGGTTTTAATATTTTGTTTTTTGGCAAAGAAAACAATGGTTTCTATAATATTTCTTGAAAATGAATCACTTTCAATGTTACGAACAAGACTACCATCAATTTTTAGATACTCAGGTCTATACATTTGAATACGTGAAAAGTTTGAGAAGCCTTTTCCAAAATCATCTAATGCTAATTTTACACCATAGTTTTTGATATGGTTAATAAATTCTTGAACCTCATGTTCTTTAGAAATTTCTTCATCTTCAATAAATTCAATGGTAATTCTATCTGCTTGAGTTTTGTATTGTTCCAATAATCTAAGTGTCTCGTTTCGAATTCTTTTATCTTCTATGTCTAAAGCAGAAAGATTAATAGAAATCTCTTTGTCCGTATGAAAAAGGGCTCTAAATGAATTTCTTAAAACAATCGAGGTTATTTTATGATAATAGTTTCCCTCTTTGGCAATTTCTAAAAAGTGATAAGGTGAGAGAACATTTTTATCTTTATCAACTAAGCGAACAAGTGATTCGTATTTAACTGTCTCTTTTGTTCTATTGTCGATAATTGGCTGAAAATATGAGATGATATTGTAAGAGTCTATTGCCTCTTTTAACATAATAAATTGATTAAGTTTTTGAGTTGATTTTTTTGTCTCTTCTTCTAAAAAGTTTTCAGCAACAATAAAATCTTCTTTATTTGATAGAATTTTATTTAAGCCTATATGTGCATTTTCAAAAGAGTGTTTCCCGTAAGCTAAGGAACATACTATAGATAGGCTATAGTCCACAATCCCAATTTTTATTTTTTGTTTATTAACTTTAGCTTGAAAACTTTTGAGTGTTGCAATTAAATTATCTTTGTCAATCAGATTAGTGTTCTCTTTAACAAAAGCGAACTTACCATTTTCAAGAAGATAAACCTTAGAAAAATTACACTCTTTGGGGGTATGTTTAAAAAGCTCTTTTGCAAAAAGTTTTTGAAGCCTTTTTGTAATTTTATTGGTAAAAGAGTGTTTAAGGTATTTAAACTCTTCAATTTTTATAAGTAGTAAAATAGAATCATCATTTTGTTTTAAAAAATCATTTAACTGTTTTTCATGATGTATGATGTCGGTGACAGGAATGGAAAGTGTAATAAATTGGTCTATCTCTCCATGGCGATTCATAATAGGTTGAATGGTGGTTTTGAGATAATATATTTCACCAGATTTGTTTTTGTGTTTTAAAATACCGACCCATACCTCTTTTTGGAGAGCAATTTTATTCCAAACAGAGTTAAAAAATTGAGGAGATTTTTCTTTGGATTTAATTAAACTATGTGTTTGACCAATTAGCTCCTCTTTACTAAAACCAGATACTTGACAATATTGTTCATTGGCATAGATAATAATACCATCTTTGTTGATTTTTGAAATAATGGCAGAAGCATCTGTTATCTCTTGATACTCTTGAATAAGATGTTTTTTTTGAGTCTCTTTTTTTATTTCTTGAATACGCTCTTTAAGGGCTTCATAGGCAATTGGTTTTTGAATACAACCTTGAATACCATAATTAATACTTTTTTCTAAAATATTACTATTTGTATGTGCTGAAATAACAATAATAGGCACTTCATTATTAACATCTCTAATCATTTTAATAAAATCTGTACCATTAATATTGGGCATGAAAAGATCAGTAATGATTAAATCAATAACATTCTCTTTAAACTCAATAAATCCTTTGAGTCCATCTTCAGCGATAATAAGGTTTGTAGATAATTGTTGCAGTACTTTAGAAGTGAGTTCTCTGGTTAATTTATCATCTTCTATGTAAAGAATATTAAAGGTAGATTGATTTATTAGCTGGGTCAAGAGTCTGTACTCCCTTAAGATTATATATATATTAAATTTATAAGGAAGTATATAGTAATTTTAAAAATCTTAAGAACTTTAAGGGTTTAGTTTTCTCTTGTAATCTTTTTTGTTACTGAAATCTACAATAAACTAATGTTTTAGTTTACTGAACCCTAAAAATACAAACAAAGACCCAGCAGAAACCAAGATAATAGAAGCACCAGAAGCCACATCGTACTCATAGGAAAACCACAATCCCAGAAGTGTAAACAGGGAAGAGAAAAGTCCAGAGAGTAGCATCATAGAAAAAAGGCTATGGGAGAGTTTTTCAGCAATATAGACAGGAATGGTTAGTAAAGCAATGACCAAAATAAGCCCCACTACTTTAATGGCAACCACCACGGTAAGGGCAGAAAGTAGTAAGATTAGTGTGTAGAAAAAAGGCACATTAATACCACGTAAATTGGCATATTCGCTGTCGTAAGAGACGGCTAAAATGTCTCTGTACCAAAAGGTCATGATAAACACAATAAGCCCTAAAAGTCCTCCCATAAACCACAAATCAGCTTGTGAAACAGCTAAGATAGAACCAAATAGATAACTCATAAAATCAGCTTGATAGCCAGGGGTAAGGTCAATGAGTACGACACCTATTGCCATGCCCACAGCCCACATCAGACCAATGAAGGTGTCCATACGCTCACGATGTTTAAGGGTAATAGAGGCAATAATCAATGCCGATAAAACAGCAAAGACAGAAGCTCCTAAAAAGATGGGTAAGCCAAAATAGACAGCAATCCCTATGCCACCGTAAGCCGTGTGGGCAATGCCTCCTGCTAAAAATACCATGCGATTGACCACAATGAGTGAACCAATAATTCCAGATGCTATGGAGACTAAAATCCCTGCGAGTAGGGCATTTTGAATAAAATCATAGCTAAGTGCTTCTAACATTTTTTTTCTCTTTTCACTATTTTTTCTCTTTAAATTTTTTAAAAAGCTCTACTTCACAAAAATGGTCATTTTTTTCTGATTTTAAATTGGAAATGTCATGGCTAGAGAGTGTTTTATTAATGTGAACCACGGTGTTCGCATACTGCATAATAACTGAAATATCATGACTTACGACAATAATCGTAATATGACTATTAAGTCGCTCTAAGAGTTCATAAATCTGCTTTTGTCCCTCCACATCAATACTTGCTGTTGGCTCATCTAAAATCAAAATTTGAGGGTGTGCACACAAGGCACGGGCTATCATAACCCGTTGGCGTTGTCCACCAGAGAGTGAACCAATTTTTTCATGGGCAAATTTCTCCATGCCCACTTGTGCCAAAGCCCCTAACGCACACATCTTCTCTTCATTAGCATAGCCAAAAAGAGGACGTTTCGTACCAATATGCCCCATAAGAACCACTTCAATCACTTTAATAGGAAAATCAGTATTGACATTGGTATTTTGAGGAACATAGCCAATCTTTGCCAAATTCTTTTTAGGGGCTTCTCCAAAAGTAAGTACCGTACCATTTTTAACGCTGTTAATGCCTAAAATGAGTTTAAGTAGTGTCGATTTTCCTCCACCATTTGGACCAATGATGGCTAGAAAATCTTTTTCTTGAACTTCTAGGTTGATGTTCTCTAAAATTGTCTGTTTTTCATAGGAGAAAGAGAGGTTTTTAATTTCGATTATGGGCATATTTTTACTTCTTTTGGGCAATGGCATTGGCTAACATAAGTAAATTTTCAGCCCAATTTTCAGCCAAAGGAGAAGCTTTTATGACGGCTATCTCTAAATTGTTTGCAATGTTTTTAGAGGCTTTATCTGAAAATTCTGGTTGGGTAAAAATGGCAGATACTTTTGCCTCTTTTGCTTTTTTGATAATGTTTACTAAGGCTTTCATCTTAGGCTCTTTCCCCTCCACTTCAACAGGAAGTTGAATTAAGCCGTAACGCTTGGCAAAGTAGCCCCAAGAGGGGTGAAAAACCATAAATTTACGCTTTTTAGAACTTTTTTCTAATATCTTTTTTATTTGTCTGTCTAGTTTGTCAAGCTCTTGTAGATACTGCTCATAGTTTTGTTTATAAAACGCTGTGTTATTTTCATCTAAACTGACTAAAGTTTCATAAATATTTTTGGCAATAATTTTTACATTAAGAGGATCAACCCAAACATGGGGGTCAAACTCTGCATGTGCTTCTGTATGTTCATGATACTTATGCGTACATTCATGATGGGCTTCGTGTTTTTTAATGCCTTTGGAACTGTCAAGTAAAAGCATCTTTTTATTTTGGTTCATAAATTTTTCAAGCCAAATATTTTCAAATTCAACGCCTATGCTAAAATAAACATCAGCTTTGGCAATGGCTTTCATTTGGGAGGGTTTAGGCTGATAGTTATGAGGAGAAGCCCCTTGACCTACCATCACCGTTACGCTTACTTTTTCACCTCCAATTTTTTGAACAAAAACTTTTTGAGGAATGATGCTGACAACCACATTGGTATTAGCAAAGATAAAAAGGGTGAAAATAAAGAATAAAAAAGTAATTTTTTTCATG
>Ga0256833_1003092_pt1 | contig 11488 bp, 13 predicted proteins | sample 356284metaG_FD_190535 | JGI IMG/M metagenome (GOLD analysis project Ga0256833, IMG submission 190535) | Hydrothermal vent microbial communities from Mid Atlantic Ridge, Atlantic Ocean - 356-284 | ecosystem: Environmental > Aquatic > Marine > Hydrothermal vents | place: Atlantic Ocean: Mid...
CGTTATAAAGGCCGTCCTGTTCCCGATAGAAGCCTGCTTTACAGCGAACTGCTCGGCCATAAGGGACTTCCCCGTATCGGAGACCCCCGTCAGATTTACCACAGAATACCTGGGGATGCCCCCGAGAGGGATCTTGACGGGCCTGTCCTCTTCTATCTTAGATGTGAAAAACAGCTCATCCAGACCATCGATTCCGGTTGCCACCCCCTCCAATTTTGGCGCCTTTTTTGCGATTTCGGATAATGTGCCGAAGGAATCCTCGATTATTTCTCTCCTGGAATCCCTGTCCGACATAAGATACCTCCCGTTCTTCACCAAAATTTTAATGCAATCTATACCTTTAAATGCATACCGATGCGCAACATTCGATTCGCCTTGAAACCACAGTGCGGAACTTTAAAATTTTTCCCGTATGAGAAAGATTCTTCCAGTTGCACTGATATTCACCGCTCTCTCCGGATGCGTAAGAATCATACCGGAGGAGCCCATAGTCCAGCCCACATTCGAAAACTACTTCGGCAGGGTATCCCTTCAGATGGGATATTACTTTGCAGTCTATGGGACTCTGAAGGCGGGGGACACGGTGGATGTGGGATACATGGCGCCGCTCATATCCGAATTCTTCTGGACAGACTCCACCAACTTCGAGAAGTGGCGCGCGGGTGATACCACCGCAGTCCTCAGGGACAGGATCCTGAATCAATCCGTAATAGACAGGTATGTGGTCATTCCGGAGGACGGCACCTACTACTTCGTAATCGTGAACTGGGAAGATACCACGATGGGTATAGCCACAAGGCTGATGAGGAGGGCAGGGCAATGATAGAATTCATACTGGCGCTCCAGTACATAGTCAGGCTGGACGAGAAGGCCTCTCTGGATGCATTCATAAATGATGTGGGCAATCGGTTCGGCGTCAGGGTGCTGAAGAAAATCCGCAACTTTCCGGCCCTCGTGGTGGAAGCCGACAGCGCCACCGTGGAAAAACTGAGGAAGGACAGCCGCATCCGATACATCCACAGGAACAACATATACCGGACAGTCTATATTCCGAACGACGAATATTTCACGCAGGAGGAATGGGGTCCGTTCGTGGTCTTCCTGAACAGGGCGTGGGATATTACCACAGGGGACAGAGCCATTACCATAGCGATAATCGATGAGGGGGTGGACTACACCCATGTGGACCTTGCGAATCAGTTTGGACTGTACAAGGGGTACGATTTCGTGGATGACGATTCCGATCCCGCTCCGGACGACCCCGACAACGAGATGCACGGGACCCATGTGGCGGGGATAATTGCCGCAACCATGAACAACACGATAGGAATAGCAGGAGCGGGCAACTTCACCCTCGTATCCTACAGGGCGATGGATGAAACCGGAAGCGGAACAACGGACAACATATTCGAAGCCATGATGGAAGCGGCGCAGAATCCCGATGTCAGGATCGTGAACATGAGTCTGGGAGCATCCACAGGCGATTCCCTGATGAAAGAGGGCATCGACACATTGATTGCGAGGGGCAAGATAGTCATAGCGGCCGCCGGCAACAACGGGGGAGCGGTCAACTATCCGGCCGCATACGAGGGGGTCATAGCGGTGGCCGCATGGGATACGAGCAACACCATTGCCAGTTTCAGCTCCAGGGGACCCGAGGTGGACATTGCCGCCCCCGGTGTGTGGATCCTCTCCACCGTACCGAACAACCGCCTGGCATGGATGAGCGGGACCTCTATGGCAGCTCCCCTCGTCTCCGGAATCGTGGGACTGATGCTCAGCGTAAATCCCGACCTTACACTCCAGGAGATAACCGATATACTGTGTGCAACGGCGATCGATGTGCTCGATTCGGGGAGGGACATATTTACCGGTTGCGGCCTGGTGAATGCGGAAGCGGCTGTGAGGGCATCGCAGGGGAGGTGAGGTATGGAGTACAGGGTGATATTTATAACGGCTCCCGTGGATAAAGGGGAAGAAATAGCCAGGTATCTGGTGGAGCATAAGCTTGCCGCATGCGTGAACATAGTTCCCGCGGTAAAATCCATATACTGGTGGCAGGGGAAGGTGGAAGAGGATTCCGAATCCCTGCTCATAGTGAAGACCTCCAGTGAAAAAGTGGGCGAGCTGATAGAAAAGGTCAGACAGATCCATCCGTATTCCGTCCCGGAAATAGTATCCATGAAGATAGAAGAAGGTAATCCGGACTATCTGAAATGGATAGACGGGAGCCTGAGGTGATATTCTTTCCCTTCCGGGACGACTTCACCTGGGAGGGGGTTCAGACGAAGATCTACAAGTCTCCGGACAATTCCTGGCTCGGGGTTCTGAGGAATGAGATCATCAAGACGGACGAAATCCACTATCGATACTTCGAGATTCAAAAAGGGGGATACTCCACGCTGGAAAAACACGAGCATCCCCACATAGTCATGGCCCTGAGGGGAAGGGGAACCGTGGTCGCAGGGGCGGAAATCTACGAGATGGCCCCATTCGATGTAATCCACATACCCCCATGGAAACCCCACCAGCTCCTGGCCAACAGGGGTGATGTGTTCGGGTTTATATGCGTGGTCCCGGCAAAGAGGGACAGACCCAGAAAGCTCACGAAGCAGGAGGTGGAGGAGCTGATTAAGGAGAACCCCCGCCTCAAAGACATACTGAGGTATAACCCTGCATGAATGGAAGCGGCAGACTGCTGAAGCTCATCTCCGCCCAGTTCATATCGGCGATTGGAGACCAGCTCTACATGGTGGCCATTCTGTTTCTGGTTCTGAGCGTGGAAACCCATCTGCCATCCCTGAAGGCCGGTCTGGTCAATTTCTTCGAGACCCTCCCCTACCTGACCATAGGCCTGTTCGCCGGAACACTGGTGGACCGCTTCAGCAGAAAGAAACTCCTCATCATCTCTGATCTGGCGAGGGCCATCATCCTCCTGAGCGTTCCCCTCCTCTGGAAGTTCCGGCTGATAAACTGGATAACCCTCTCCCTTATAGGCTTTTCCCTCAGCTCCTTCAACACCATATTCGCCCCGGCGCGGGATATTTTCGTCACCTATCTGGTGGACAGGAAGGACCTGGGAAAGGCCAATTCATACATACAGACATCCTACCAGTTTGCCATATTCCTGGGGGGAATGCTGGCCCCCGTAATTCTGAGCATTCGAAACGACCTAATATTCCTCCTGTTCCTGGACAGCTTCACCTTTCTGATTTCCGCCCTTCTGATATGGAATATCCGCGTGAAGGAACCCCGCATCCCGACCCGGAACTCCGGAATCCTGAGGGACATAATGGAGGGATTGAACTATGTGAAGGAAAACAGGCTGTTCCTCTACCTCCTCATCCTGACAGCCCTGGACAATCTCTTCATAATGGGACCTGCCGTGGTGGGCGCCAACCTGTACATAAAGGAGTTTCTGGGGCTTACTGCGAGGGAATACGCATGGTTTCAGGCATTCATGTCGCTGGGGTGGTTTATCTCTGCCCTCATTCTATCCCGCATATACAGCAGGCTCAACGACTTCGATGTCCTGAAGTGGGGGGTGTTTCTGGATGGATTTACATATTTCCCATTCGTTTTCATAAAGCACTTTCCCACAGCCCTCTTCTTCATATTCATCCACGGCCTGTCCATACCCCTCATCACCGTATCCAGAACCACCATAGTTCAGAAATATGCGCAGGAGAAATTCAGGGGCAGGATATTCGCCCTCATAAACCTGGCAGTGGTCGGATTCATGTCCCTCTCTTCCCTCATAACGGGAATACTGGGGGAAATTCTTCCGGCCAACTACCTGTTCCTCTGGGCTTCCGTGGGGGGGAGTCTTTCGGGCATACTGGCCTTCTTCCTCTTCAGAAAGCATCGATGAGTCCCGAAAGCGCCTTCCCCTGTAAACTTTTGGCTCATGTGGGATTTTCACACCCATATACTGCCGGGCATAGACGATGGTGCTTCCAGCATGGAAGAGGCGATAGAAATGATAGGGCAACTACAGAAGCTCGGCTTCCGGGGGGTGGTGGCAACTCCCCACGCCAACCCCATGTATGTGCCGGAGAGAGGCCTCCTGATAGAGCTGAGGAAGAGATTGAAATCCGAAACCGGATTTCCCATAATTATCGGATACGAGGTGGCGATGGATACGCTGTCGGTTTATTCACCTGAATCCCTTGCAATCGAGGGGACCCGACTCATTCTGGTGGAACTCCCGTGGTTCGACGAGCGTTTCGATTACGAAAAGACCCTCCTGAGGCTGATAAGGGAAGGCTTTGTACCGGTGCTCGCCCACCCGGAAAGGCACAGCCATATAACGCTGGAAGATGTGATTAAAATGAAGGCAATGGGGACCCTTATACAGGTGAATGTGAAGAGCCTTATGGGGGCCTATGGAAGGGATGTTCAGAAAAGAGCTCACAGGTACCTGAGCATTGCAGACCTGATGGGCAGTGATGCCCATTCTCCGCAGGATTATATCGACTTCATTGCAAAGGGGGTCGAGTATTATGAAGGAAAAAATTTTGGACGATATAAAGAACAGACGAACTAAGGTTGCCGTAATAGGTCTGGGATATGTGGGACTCCCGCTCGCCGTGGAGTTTGCAAGGAGCGGTTTTCCGGTTATCGGAATAGAGATAGACGAAAGAAAAGCAGTCGCCATAAACGAAGGAAAAAGCTATGTGGAAGATATTACCGATGAGGAACTGCTCGAAGTGGTGAAAAAGGGGCTCCTCAGGGCCACCACCGATTATTCGGAGGTCAGAAACGCAGACGCTATAATAATAACCGTTCCCACCCCCCTCTCCAAAACCAGGGACCCCGACCTCAGTTACATAATGTCCGCCATAGAGAGCATCAAACCGCACCTGAAGAAAGGTCATATAATCGTGCTGGAAAGCACCACCTATCCCGGAACGACGGATGAAGTAGTAAAGCCCGAACTGGAGGAGACGGGTTTTAAGGTGGGGAAAGACATATTCCTGGCTTTCTCACCCGAGAGGATCAATCCCGGAGATAAGAAGTGGAAATTCAAAAATACGCCCAAGGTCCTGGGGGGTGTGGATCCCCTCTCCACCGAAATCGCCGCCGCCCTTTATAACGAGGTGCTGGAGCATCTGCATGTGGTGTCCTCTGCCAGGGTGGCGGAAACCGCAAAACTGCTCGAAAACACCTTCAGGGCCATAAACATCGCCCTGGTCAATGAACTTGCCATTATGTGCAATCTGCTGGGTATCGATGTGTGGGAGGTAATAGACGCCGCCGCCACCAAACCCTTTGGATTCATGAAGTTTACCCCCGGTCCCGGAATAGGGGGCCACTGCATTCCAATAGACCCCCTCTACCTCTCCTGGAAGCTCAAGACCCTCAACTACAATGCCCGCATGATAGAGGTAGCAAGCGAAATAAACACCAATATGCCCAGGTATGTGGTGACCAGGATTCAGGACATTCTGAACGACATGGAAAAGAGCATCAAAGGCTCCAGAATCCTGGTCGTGGGGGTGGCATACAAGAGGGATGTATCCGACACCAGGGAATCGCCCGCCCTCGATGTTATGGCCCTCCTGGAGGAAAAGGGAGCGGTGGTCGAATACCATGATCCTCTCGTTCCCTCCGTAAGCATAGGGGAAAGGTTCTATTCGTCCGTAAATCTGAATCCAGAAAGTATAGCAAAATACGATTTAGTGGTCATCACCACGGATCACTCCTCCATAGACTGGGATATGCTCCGGGAATACGCAAAAGTGATCTTCGATACCAAGAATGTGTACAAAAATCCCTCACGCAATGTGATAAAACTCTGAGGGGGCATCGCCCCCTAAATCTCGATTTCCATCCTCCTTCCCTTCAACCTTCCCGACGCCTTTCTTCCCGTATAGGTGGAGACGAATCCCTCTATCGCTCCCAACAGGGGCTTGAGGGTGGTCTCGGGCTTTCTGTCGATATTCAGCAGAAAGCTGTCCACCACATCCACCCGCAGTATATTGCCATCGAGCTCTATCTTAAGATCACCAAAACCGGCCTCTCTGAAGAAGATGCTCAGCAGTTCGGGGAGGCTTTCCACATCCACATCCCCCCCGTACTTCTCCCTGAATATGCTCCCCGCTTTCTCCCCCGCCTTTCGGGAAATGGACTGTATCAAACCGGCAAGCCCGCCGGCGAACCTCAGAGCCTGGGCATACATTTCCACCACGAAGTCGGCGGGAAATATAACCCCCTCCTTCCTTATAAATTCCCTGACCGCCTCTTCCATAATCCCTCCTCCGGTTAAAGAACTTCCTTATAGGCCTCGGAGATTACTTTAGCCTGCTTTTTGAATTCCATCAGCATGGGCCCCAGCTTAGCATCCGGGCTGGCAACGAATGCAAGGAATCCAATGTCCACCCGCCCTATGAGTATGGACAGTTTGTCCCCCTGAGAAAACAACAGTTCCATGGATGAATCAGCCAGTTCCTTGAGCAAATTTTCTATCAAACCCGTGGCGGAAGACAGAAGTCCGGATATGATAAGGGGATCATCCACACCGATGGCTTTCGTAAAGGCATGGTCTATTGGAAGACCATCCTCGCTCACCAGGATCACACCCCACACATTGGGCACGAACCTGTGCACATCCCTTATAACCTGCTCTAAATTCAGCATTTATCACCTCCCCGTTTGCTCCCTCAAGTTTAAAGCATGCGATATCTTCCGGCAATTCAAAACCTTTTCGATTCTCAAGTGGAAGTGGACAGTTCTCATGTAAAATGCGGACCTGGAGGAATACGGGACATTACGGATTAATGCATACCGAATCAGTGTTTTTTCTTTGACATATTAAATTCATGAATTACAGTATTTTAGTGCGTTTCGCTTAAGAAATTATGCTCGAATATCTTACTCCTTGTTGACACTATCCGGCTGATGGGATTATAATTGTGAAGCCATGATGTTTTTAGTGTTTGCGAGTGCTGGATTGAGTGCGCAGAGGGCGCAGGCGGTCCATGAGGATCTGAAGAAGGAGCCGGTTTCACCGGCAGTGGTGCAGTCCTATTATAACAATAATAACTCATACAGGGTACTCAGCGGAGGTCCCGACGGATACGGCTACATATACTACTCCACGCAGGATGGTGATGCCGATGCGGTATTCAACTGGATAGACATCTCCACCACAGGAACAGCAGTCGGTGCGGGGGATGACTGGTGCTCAGGTTCGAGTGCCGGTACCCTTTACTATCTGGGCTTCTCCTTCCCCTTCTACGAGAAGTTGACCGATTCCATTTCCATCTGCTCCAACGGAACCATTCTGTTTGAAAAACTCGATCAATACTTCGGTCTTACCAACGAAGCCCTTCCCAGCAACGCTTACGGAGGCTCCTTCGGATTCGTGGCCATCTTCTGGGATGACCTGAACCCCAACGATGCGAGTGCCGATGACATCTACTTCCAGAGCTTCTCCACATGTCCCGATGGATATGGGGGTGCATGCGCAGTAGTCCAGTATCACAATGTGCCCCGGTACGGCGGAAGCGTGTATATGAACATGGAGGCCATCCTGTACGATAACGGAAACATCAAACTCCAGTACAACTCCGCCATCGATTACAGAGATGCAACCGTAGGAATACAGGATTCGACTGCAGCGGATGGCATAAACCCCAGCTGGTACCTGGAGTATGTGTACAATGGAACCCCCTCCACCCATGTTCCCGACAGTGGAACCGCAATCCTGTTCGTGTATCCTCCTCCTCCGGACCACGATATAGCGGTCAATGCAATCATATTCCCGCAGCTGGATCTCTACACCTTCTATCCCACCGGGCAGGAGCCCACATGGCCCCAGACGGGAGATGTGGCCGTCGTAATTCAGAACAGGGGTGTTAACGACGAGACCGGCTTCGACCTTATGCTGGACCTGAATGGAAATGTCAGCACTGCAACCGGTCTGTCCCTCACGGCAGGAAGCACCGATACGATCATATTCAGCAACCTGGATATAATGGATACCAATACTGCAATTGCATACCACAATCTCGCAACGGATGAAAGGCCATCGAACGACACAGCAACCGCTTCCGTGAATTACGGAGTCCTCTACAGGGTGGTGGGAGACACCATTACCTATGCCGACACCCTCGATGCCGCCGATGCCATAGGTTCCAGCGGGGATCTGGGGGCTTCCCGCATAGCGGTCAAATTCGACTCTTCCGACCTGTATCTCTTCAGCGGCAAGTACATAAAGGGCATCTTCTTCTACCACTGCTGGCCCGGTGCAACCTCGGGGTGCATAAGTGGCGGAAACAATGCAGTGGCCATATACCCCGATGCTGGAGGAGTGCCTGATCACAACAATGCCCTCTTCAGGAAGGATATTGGAGACATCGGAACCACGCCCGGCCTCATATTCGTTTCCATAGACACCGTTGCCGCCAGCGACACCCTGGCCCTCAGGATTGGAAACTTCCCGTTCTATGTGGCGAGGGAAGTTCAGAGCCTCAACAATGGATATCCCTTCGGCGTGGACAATGGTCCCTGCTTCCCCGGAAGGGGTTGCTGGATCAGCGCCGATAATATAAACGGCGGTGCATGGGCTCCGCTCACCGATTACGGTCTGGATTACAACTGGATTCTTGGTATAGTGGTCTCCAATACACCGGACTATGTGGGAAGCGATGAGGCAATAATAGTTCCCGGAGATGCGAAGCTCGTGAAGGGCGTATTCAACGGATACCTCCTGCTCAATGCCCCTGCCCCGAAGGACATGACCATACAGATGTACAACACGACCGGAAGACTCATAAAGGAAGTGAATATAAAGAAGGGCGCCACCAGGGTGTCCATCGGAAGAGTCCCATCCGGAGCCTACTTCTACATCACCAGCGACGGCAGAGCAGGTTCGTTCATAGTAAGGTGAACCTTTCTCGGGCGGTCTCCCGCCCGCTTCTTCCTTTAAAATTTTCATCCAGCCGGCGTAGCTCAACTGGCAGAGCGGCTGATTTGTAATCAGCAGGTTGGCGGTTCGAGTCCGCCCGCCGGCTCTCTTCAGTCTGGGCGGGTACCCAAGCGGCCAACGGGGGCAGACTGTAAATCTGCTGGGCTTCGCCCTTCGTAGGTTCGAATCCTACCCCGCCCACTTTCCGCAAATTCACCCCAGGGCCTTTAAAATTAATCCAAAAGTAATGGAGATTCTACTCGTAATGGGATTTGCAAGGGAGGAGGTTTACTTCATAGACCCGAGCCTCAGGAACATCATCACCTTCTCCGTACTCAAGAGGGATAAGAGGGGACAGCTCGTCAGATTCTACCCCCACGATTACGACACCACCAGCATAATGTATGCCCGTCCCTATGGATACTTCTGGGAGGAATGCAATGATCCCGGTGGAGAGAAGAGCCTCTGCCTCACCTTTCCCGAAAGCTTCTCCTTCTCCATCATGGAAAGCGTCCCTGCGGAGAGATTCATCGAACAGAGGACCGACAGTATATTCACATTTCATGCCCGCCTGGGAATGTACGGGGGGAAGTACGACGAAGTCACCGCGGCAATCATGATACCATCGGACTTCGAAATAGTGGATTTCTCCAGCTCCAGGGCGGGAATATGGAAGAAAATAGGCAACACCGTGGCCTACTACTCTCAGGGGATAGACACCGCGACCCTCACAGTGGTATTCCGGCTGAAGGAAGACACCCTCTACAGAAAGCTGGTCCGCATTCTCGAAAAGGAGAAACAGGTTTACATCACCAGGATCCGCAGGGGCATCAGAGTGAGGCTGGATGAAAGCATCCTCTTCGAAACGGGCAGTGCGGAGCTCAAGCCCGAAAGCAAGGAGCTGATAAAGAGGATCTACCAGCAACTGGACTTCGACAGGATAAAGCTGCTCAGGGTTGAGGGCCATACCAACAACATACCCATAAGGGGGAAACTGAAGGAAAAGTATCCATCCAACTGGGAACTCTCCACAGCAAGGGCCTCCTCCGTGGTCAGATACCTGATAGAGCTGGGAGCCCCCAGGGATAAACTGGTGGCCTGTGGATATGCGGATACGAAACCCATAGCCCCGAACGAAACCCCCGAGGGCAGGGAGATCAACAAGAGGGTCGAATTCATAATAATAACCGGCGAAAGCGAATACCTGGAGGATGTGAAGACCATCGAAAAGATAAGAGAGGGGACGGAGAATAACCGGTCTTCTCCATAATGGCAACTTGTTCCGGTTTAACCTTTTTCGCATGGTGAAAGCAGTGGTCTTTGATCTCGATAATACGCTGGTCGATTTTACGAAGTTCAAGGAAAATGCCATCAAATCGGCAATAGAGTCCATGATCGATGCGGGTCTGGACATAGAACCGGAAGATGCATACAACCGGATATTCAGGATATACGATGAAAAGGGATGGGAATATCAGAATGTATTCGATGATTTCCTCAAGGAAGTGATCGGCCATGTGGATTACAAGATACTGGCGGCGGGAATAGTGGCATACAGGCGGGCGAAGGAGGGAAGCCTTGCCCTGTATCCAAAGGTCACATATACCATCCTGGAACTGCTCAAGATGGGTATAAAGCTGGCTGTTGTATCGGATGCGCCGGCCCTTCAGGTGTGGACCAGACTCGTGCAGATGAACCTGCACCATGCATTCGAGGTTGTGATAACATTCGATGATACCGGAGTAAGGAAACCCGATCCCCGGCCCTTCGAAAAGGCCCTTAAGGAGCTTCAGGTGAAACCATCCCAGGCCATAATGGTTGGAGACTGGGCGGAGAGGGATATAGTGGGGGCAAAGAGCCTGGGCATGATCACCATCTTTGCGAGATACGGGGACATATTCGGAACCAGGAATTCGGGAGCGGATTACGAGATTGACAGCATAGATGAGCTGCTGGAAATTATAAGAAACATGAACGGAGCGGATTGACTACTCCGCCCCATCGGATTCCACTTTCTTCTGGGGAGCTCCAGCCCATAGCCCCTCCAGGTCATAATGTTTTCTATAATCGGGTGTCATCAAATGAATGATAATGTCGAAGTAATCGAGCGCCACCCATTTGCTCCTCAGACCTTCTTCGTGCAGGGGTTCCATGGATTCTTCTATGTGCAGTGCAATGGCCTCCAGGTGGTCCTCCGTATATCCCCCCGCAATTATGAAGAAATCGGCGAGACCGGTCTTCATCGGTCTGAGATCCACAACCACGATTTCCAGTCCATTCTTCTCCTTTATCAGGTCTATGAACCTTTCCAGCTTCTCTCTCTGATGCCCGGGAATGGTCCAGCCCTTCAGATAATCCTTTTTGTCTTCCATCCCTCGTTGACCTTCTCGGGGTGCTTGCCGGCGGTGGGTATCTTGGCCTTTGCGGAAACATCCAGGGGCTCAGTCCTCTTGGGATCCTGCTCCGCCCTGAGGGTCTCACCCGTTGCCCATGCGCTCATCTTGAAGCGGAGCCAGTTCTGCTTGAGTTTTTCTATATCCAGAAGCAGATCCTCCCTGGAGAGGGCTATATCGCCGA
>Ga0256833_1003093_pt1 | contig 11487 bp, 11 predicted proteins | sample 356284metaG_FD_190535 | JGI IMG/M metagenome (GOLD analysis project Ga0256833, IMG submission 190535) | Hydrothermal vent microbial communities from Mid Atlantic Ridge, Atlantic Ocean - 356-284 | ecosystem: Environmental > Aquatic > Marine > Hydrothermal vents | place: Atlantic Ocean: Mid...
CAAGTGGGAATGCAGGGGATAATGGATGTAGTGATTATTTGCCAACTCAAGATACAAACAGTAATAGTGGACAGACAAACTCTGTAGAAAAAAGTAATACAGCTCAGCCAAAGATGAGTATTAAAAAAAGTTCAATTGTAATAAGCGACCCAATAAATGGCACTTCTACACCAAAAAGAATACCAGGTAGTATTTTGAGATACTGCTTTGTGGTTGATAACACAGGCGAAGGAGATGCCCAAAATGTTAAAATAACAGACAAATTAAGTGAAAACGGAAAAGATAATTTGGATTACAAAAAGAGTGGTTTTGTAGTGCAAAATATTAGTAACTCTTGCAACTGCAAAGCAATTAGCGACACAAGTGGGACAATAAATAATAAAAATGTTGCAATAGATATAGGAGAATTAAAAGGCACAAGTGATGCAAGTAAACAAAGAGCTTGTGCTTATATTGAGGTTGAAGAGAAGTAATATCTCATTAAAAAAAGACATATTTATTATCTAACACTTTTAATTGTGTTATAATTTCATTTTAATTTATACATAAAGAGATAACAAAATGAAAATATTAGTAACTGGAACAGCAGGTTTTATCGGTAGCCACCTTGCAAAAAAGCTTTTGGAAAGAGGTGATGAAATAGTAGGTTTAGATAATATAAATGATTATTATGACCAAAATGTCAAATATGGCAGGTTGCAAAGAGCAGGAATTATTGATAAACTTGAGGAAGGAAAAGATATTCATTATGGAGAACTTTTATTATCTTCTGTGAATAATAATTATAAATTTATTAAATTAAATCTTGAAGATAAAGAAGCCCTAATGAAGCTTTTTGAAGAAGAACAATTTGATGCTGTGTGTAATCTTGCAGCTCAAGCAGGGGTTAGGTATTCTCTTACAAATCCTGATGTTTACATTCAGAGTAATATTGTTGGATTTCTAAATATATTAGAAGCATGTAGGCATAATGGAGTTAAAAATTTATCGTATGCAAGTAGTTCAAGTGTATATGGTCTTAATACTCAGCTACCTTTTTCAACAAAAGACAATGTTGACCATCCGATTAGTCTATATGCGGCTAGTAAAAAAAGCAATGAATTAATGGCTCACACCTACTCTCATCTTTATGGAATTGCTACAACTGGTTTGAGATTTTTTACAGTTTATGGACCATGGGGAAGACCAGATATGGCTCTATTCTTATTTGTTAAAGCAGCTTTAGAAGATAGAGAGATAGATGTGTATAACTATGGAAATATGCAAAGAGATTTTACTTATATTGATGATATCGTAGAGGGTATTATACGAGTAATAGACAATCCAGCTAAAGCACATGAAAATTGGGATCACAAAGACCCATCAATATCTTCTGCACCATATAAAATATATAACATAGGTAATAATAATCCTGTAAAATTAATGGACTTTATCGAAGCCATAGAGAAAAAGCTTGGAAAAGAGATCAAAAAAAATATGCTACCAATTCAAGCTGGGGATGTTCCTGCAACTTATGCAGATGTTAGCGATTTGATAGAAGATTTAAACTACAAACCAGCCACTCCAATACAAGAGGGTGTAGATAAATTTGTAGATTGGTATTTGGAATTCTTTAAAAACTAAAAATATATGAAAATTAAAACTAAAGGAGGTTTTCATATGAAAGGTATTATTTTAGCTGGGGGTAGTGGGACAAGACTTTATCCTATTACTAAAGGTGTTAGTAAGCAATTAGTTCCAATATACGATAAACCAATGATTTACTATCCATTGTCAGTTTTGATGTTAGCAGGAATTAAAGAGATTTGTATTATATCAACTCCAGAAGATTTACCAAATTTTCAAAAGCTTCTTGGAGACGGTAGTGACTTGGGCTTAAGCTTTGAATATGTAATGCAAGCTTCTCCAGATGGATTAGCTCAAGCATTTATCTTAGCAGAAGATTTTTTAGATGGAGATAGTGCATGTTTAATATTGGGCGATAATATATTTTATGGTGCTAGTTTGATAAATATTCTGGCAAAGGCTGTAAAAAGGGTAGAAAAGAATAATCATGCAACACTCTTTGGCTACTATGTTAAAGATCCACATAGATATGGTGTTGCAGAGTTTGACCAAAGTGGCAAAGTGGTTGGTTTAGAAGAGAAGCCTCAAGATCCCAAAAGCAACTATGCAGTTACTGGATTATATTTTTATCCAAATGATGTAGTAAGCAAATCAAAACTGGTTAAGCCAAGCCCAAGAGGTGAACTTGAAATCACCGACTTGAACAAAATTTACTTGCAAGAAGATAGATTGAGTGTTGAATTGATGGGAAGAGGTTATGCATGGCTTGATACAGGAACTCACGAAAGCTTAATTGAGGCTAGTATGTTTATTCAAACTGTTGAAAACAGGCAAGGATTAAAAATAGCTTGTATTGAAGAAATTGCTTATGATTTAGGATACATAGATAAAGAACAACTTAGTAAATTGGCAGAACCTTTAGTAAAAAACCAGTATGGAAAATATCTGCTAAGTTTAGCCAAGCAGTTAAGGAAGGATGATGAATAGTAAATCTAATACAATACTAGTAACAGGATGTGCAGGATTTATAGGTAGCAACTTTGTTCCATACTTTTTAGATAAATATAGCCAGTATAATATAGTAAACCTTGATAAACTAACATATGCAGGAGATTTAAATAATCTAAAAGAAGTAGAGAATAATCCAAGATATAAATTTATAAAAGGTGATATTTGTAATCGTGAGTTAGTAGAGTATATATTTGATGAATTTGATATAAAAGGCGTTATACACTTTGCTGCTGAATCTCATGTTGATAATTCTATAAAAATGCCTGATATATTTGTCAATACAAATATTAATGGAACATTTACCCTTCTCGATGTTGCATATAAAAAGTGGATGCAAAAACCATTTAAATATAAAGATGAGTATCAAGATTGTAGATTTAACCATATATCAACTGATGAAGTATATGGAACTTTGAGTAATGACCCAAATGAATTTTTTACAGAAAAAACTCCTTATGCTCCCAACTCTCCATATAGTGCTAGTAAAGCCAGTAGCGATATGATTGTCCGAAGTTATAATGAAACTTACGGAATGAATACAGTTATTACAAATTGCTCAAATAATTATGGACCAAAACAGCATAATGAGAAATTAATTCCTACAATTATTAGAAATGCTATCAATAAAACAGCAATACCAATATATGGAGATGGTAAAAATATTAGAGATTGGTTATATGTTTTAGATCATTGTAAAGGTATAGACTTAGCATACCACAAAGGAAAATCAGGGGAGACATATAATATTGGTGGAAGAAATGAGAGAGACAATTTATATATAGTAAATAAAATTTGTGAAATACTTGATAAAAAAGTCCCAACAGATAAAAGTTATAAAGAGTTAATTACATTTGTAGAAGATAGAGCAGGACACGATAGGAGATATGCAATAGATGCCACAAAGATAGAAAATGAGCTTGGCTGGAGTGCTGGTGAGAACTTTGAGAGTGGTATTGTTAAGACTATTGATTGGTATTTAGGAAAATATTTAGGAGAAAAAAGTGAAAATAAAAGAGATTGAGTTTGATATAAAAGGAGATGATAGAGGAAAACTAATATCTCTTGAGAATAATATAAATATACCTTTTGAAATCAAGAGGGTTTACTATATTTTTAATACAAAAAATAGTGTAAGAAGAGGATTTCATGCACATAAAAACTTAAAACAAGTGGCTGTTTGTGTTAAGGGTAGTTGCAAGTTTTTACTTGATGATGGGAAAGAAAAAAGCACTATAACATTAAATCAACCAAATAAAGGCTTATTTATAGAGGGGTTAATTTGGCGTGAAATGTATGATTTCAGTGACGATTGTGTTCTGATGGTATTGGCAGATGAACTGTATTATGAGAGTGACTATATTAGAGATTATAATGAATTTTTAAAGGTTATAAATGTCAACAATTAGCACTATTATTTTTGCTGGTGATGGGCATGGGGCGATAGTGGCACTAAAATCACTTCAAGAGTATTTTAATAGCATTGAAATTTTAAGTAATGATAATGAAGTATTAACCCTAATGAGAAATTGTGATAAAAGAGTATATAGCTTTTTTGACACACAAACCAAAATTATCGTATGTGCAGGATATCAAGAGATTATTGACTCTCAAACACTAAAGCACAAAACTATCATAAATACACATCCATCTCTGCTACCAAAGTATCGAGGTTTGCATGGATTAGTTTGGGCTATGTTGAATTTTGAAGAGGAGCTTGGATTTACAATTCACTTGATGAATGAATATATTGATGATGGGGATATACTTGAACAATATAAAATAAAATATAATGGCGAAACTTCCAAAGAAATAATGGATAAATTTGATAAATATGTAGAGAAGAATTTAGGTAGGGTTGTAAAAAGTTTTCTTGCTAAAGAGTTAATGCCTATCAAGCAAGACAAAAGCCAAGCAACTTGGGTTCCAAGAAGGAATATAGAAGATTGTATTATAGATTTTTCTTGGAATAAAAAGTTTCTAGATAGATTTTTTAAAGCCTTGGTTAGACCATACCCTTTGCCAATGCTAAAGGTCAAGGATAAACTCTATGAAGTTGATGGATATGAGTTTATACAAATTGATTACTACACACACTTAGGAAGAGTTGTGAATATAGAAAATAGCAAAGCATACATAAAGACCCAAGACGGATTATTGATTGTTAATAAACTTATTGAATTTGAAAGCAAAAAGAGCTATTTAGCCAATGAAGTTTTACGATTAGGAATGAGACTATGAAGATAGTTAAATACAACATCAACCATAAAACTCTTTGGGATGAGTTTGTAAAGAGTGCAAAAAATTCGCATTTCTTTTTCTATAGAGACTATATGGAATATCATAGTGATAGATTTGAAGATTTTTCATTACTTTTTTTCGATGATAAAAATAAACTATTAGCACTACTTCCTGCTAATATTATTGACACTACACTTCATACTCACCAAGGACTTACATTTGGTGGTTTTTTGATTGATAACAAAATGAAAACTACCATTATGTTAGAGCTATTTACAGAGTTAAATAGATTTTTAAAGGAGAAAAATGTAAAAAAAGTTATCTATAAATGTATTCCATATATTTATCATACACTTCCAGCAGAAGAAGATAGGTATGCTTTGTTTATGCACAATGCACAGTTATTTAGACGAGATGTTAGTTCTACAATATATACACAAAATCAAATTAAATATTCAAAAGGTAGGAAGTGGATAATTAATAAAGCAAAAAAGAATCAAATTGTAGTAGAAGAGTCTGAAAACTATGATGAATATTGGAAAAATTTAGAAGAGATATTAAAACTTCAACACTCTGCTAAACCTGTTCATAGCCTAAAGGAGATAATAAAGTTATCAAATCTTTTTCCTGAGAATATAAAACTTTATACAGCAAGAAAAGATGGTGAGCTATTAGCTGGTGCTGTTTTATTTATTAATAAAAATATTGTTCATACTCAATATTTAATGAATTCAATAAAAGGTAGAGAGTTTGGAGCTTTAGATTTAGTAATAGATAGATTAATTAATGAGTTTTATACCAATAAAATATACTTTGATTTTGGAATATCAAACGAAGATAATGGAAGATATCTAAATTCTGGATTAATCGGACAAAAAGAGGGTTTTGGGGCAAGAGCAGTTGCTCACGACTTTTATGAATTGGAGATAATATAATGATACCTTTTTTAGATTTAAAAGAGATAAATAATCAATATAAAACAGAACTATTAGAGGCTTGTAGGAAGGTAATAGATAGTGGATGGTATGTTCAAGGAAAAGAGTGTAATATGTTTGAAGAAGAGTTTGCTACATATTGTGGAACCAAATATTGTGTTGGTGTAGCAAATGGTTTAGATGCATTGACATTAATTATTAGAGCATATAAAGAGTTAGGTATAATGGCTGAAGGTGACGAGATTATAGTCCCTGCAAATACTTATATAGCTTCAATACTATCAATTTCTGATAACAAACTAAAACCAATTTTAGTTGAACCAAATATCGATAGCTACAATATAGATATCGATAAAATAGAAGAGAAAATAACATCAAAGACAAAAGCTATAATGGTTGTACATTTATATGGTCAATCTGTAAATATAGGTAAAGTTTTAGAGTTGACAAAAAAGTATAATCTAAAAGTGATTGAAGACTCTGCACAAGCTCATGGTGCTGAATATAAATTACGGGTTGATAATGGAAAATATAAGATTAAAAAAGTTGGAAGTTTAGGTGATGCATCTGGTTTCAGCTTTTATCCTGGAAAAAACTTAGGTGCACTAGGAGATGGTGGTGCTGTTACAACAAATAATGAAGAGTTGGCAAAAACTATAAGGGCAATTGCTAACTATGGAAGTAGTAAAAAATATGAAAATCTATATAAAGGTGTAAATAGTCGCTTAGATGAAATTCAAGCATCTATGCTTAGAGTCAAATTAAAATACTTAGACAAAGAGATAGAAAATAGACGAAAAATTGCAGACTACTATTTGAAAAATATTAAAAACCCCCATATAATTTTACCTATACAAAAAGAAAAATTTGATACACTAAGTTATAAAAATCATGTTTGGCATCTATTTATAGTTAGAAGCAAAAAAAGAGATTTATTACAAAGATATCTACTAAAGAATGGTATTCAGACTCTAATTCACTACCCAATTCCTCCACATAAACAAATAGCCTATAGCGAATACAATAATCTATCTTTTCCAATAACCGAACAGATACATAAAGAGGTTCTAAGTCTGCCCATTAGTGGTGTTCAAAGTTTGGCAAACACAAAAAAAGTTGTAGAGATAATAAATGAATTTAATTAAAACCTCAATACTAACAGCCATATCTACTATCATCAAAGTAGTTACTGGCTTTATTATCAATAAACTTTTAGCAATATATGTTGGTCCTTCGGGTTTAGCAATAATTGGACAATTTCAAAACTTTATTGGAATTGCAAAAACCATTTCAACTGGAGGTATAGACCAAGGTGTAATAAAATATACTGCAGAGTATAAAGATATAGATAGAAAAACTAAGCTGTTAAGTAGTTCTATCTTTATCACTATTGGTAGCTCCTTATTTGTAGGTTTATTATTGATAGTATTCTCATCATACTTATCAAATAGAATTTTAAACTCTTTTCTATATGGTCATGTATTTATTCTATTTGGCTTCACTATTATACTTTTTTCTCTAAATGCACTAATGGTATCTATTTTAAATGGTCATCAAGAAATAAGGAAATATACGCTTGTAAATATTAGTGGAAGTATTGTATCACTCATTTTCACATCCTCACTACTATATTTTTACAATTTAGAGGGGGCATTATATGCTTTGGTTTTAAATCAATCTATTCTACTTTTTATAACATTAAAATTTGTTATAAAATCTGATTGGTTTAATATAAAACTCTTTACTTTAGGAGTAAATAAACAAGATGTAATTCAACTTGCTAAATATTCATTTATGACTCTTGTTACAGCAATATCTGTTCCATTTGTGCAACTATTTGTTAGAGATTATATTGGAAATCATATCGGATGGAATGAGGCTGGATATTGGCAAGGTATTAACTATATATCAATGATGTATTTACTAATTATTACTACCTCTTTAAGTGTCTATTACCTACCAAGGTTATCTGAAATTAGTAATAAAAAAGAGTTAAAAAAAGAGATAATAAGTGGATACAAAATAATAATGCCAATTGTTATAATTTTGGCACTTGCAATCTACTTTTTTAGAGAACTTGTTGTTACAATAGCTTTCAGTCCTAAATTTATGCCTATGTTAGAGTTATTTAAGTGGCAACTAGTTGGAGATGTTATTAAAATTGCTGCATGGTTGCTTGGCTATTTAATGTTAGCAAAAGCTATGACTAAAACATTTGTTATTACTGAAATAATATTTGGTGCTAGTTTTGCTCTACTATCAGTTATTTTTTTAAATCATTTTGGATTAATTGGTGTTACTTATGCTTTTGCACTTAACTATGCTATATATTTAATTGTTATTTTTACTATTTTTAAGGGGATATTTAAATGAAAATTTTATTATTAGGCGACTTTAGTGCTTTGCATAAAAACCTCAAAGAGGGTCTGGAGGCACTAAATCATGAAGTAGTATTGGCTTCACATGGTGACCATTGGAAAAAGATAGAAAATGATATAGACTTAAACTATAAAAGCAAATTTTTACCACATAATATATCTAGCAGAATATTCCCTCTTTTAGATATAAATAGTTTAACTGGATTTGACATTATCCAAATAATAAATCCTTTTTTTATGTATAGAAAATATTTTCCAACAAAACAATACTTAGAATATATTTGCAAAAGAAATAAAAAATCTTTTATTCTTGGAGCTGGAGATGATGCCTTTTTTTGGCAAATTGCTAGAAAAAAGATGAAATATGGTCCGTTTGATGATTATCTTAAATATGATTTAAAAGTAGAAAAATTCTTTCTAGAAACTCAAAAAACGATGCAATACAATAAAGATATTTTGGATATTGTTGATGGTTTAATACCTATTATGTATGAATACGAAGTTGGATATAAAAGTGAGTATGATAAACCAAACAAAATTAAAAAGGTAATTCCAATACCAATAAACACTGATAAAATAGAATATCACCCAAACAAAGTAAAAGATAAAATTGTAATTTTTCATGGATTAAATAGATATGGATTTAAAGGAACAAAATATGTCGAAGAGGCATTTGAAATATTAAACAAAAAATATCCAAACGATTTAGAATTAGTCATCAAAGGAAATATGCCTTTAAATGATTATTTAAAATTAATGCAAAGAACTAATATTGTTATAGATCAAACAAACTCATACTCCTTGGGAGTTAATGGTGTCTATGCACTAGCCATGGGTAAAATAGTTTTAGGAGGAGCCGAAAAAGAGTCACTTGATAGCTTAGGAGTCAACAAAAGTCCAATTATAAATATAAAACCATCAGCGAAATCAATTATTGAAGAAATAGAAAAAATTTTGGAGAATAGAGATAATATAGAAAGCCTAGGATATAAATCTAGAATATTTGCTAAAAATGTACATAATTATAAAATAGTAGCTCAAAGGTATATTGATACATGGCAAGGTAAAAGATAATAGACTTGTTATTATCCTAAAGATTAAGCTATATAGCTATCACTAAAACGGTTTTTTTTCTTTTAGAAAACTAGCTATAAATATTATTATTTTAAATAAGTTTCTATTTGGATATTTAATTAATGTTTTTAGTGCAATTTTTTTATAAAAATTAAACTCATTTGGTACATTTGGCTTTTTTTTCAGATAAGCCAAACACGCATCTATAGATTTTTCGTACTCTTTATTGTTAAAATGTGGCTTTTTGGTAATAAAGGAATCTACTATTTTTATCTCTTTTATTTTAATATAATCAATATATTTATTAAGCAAACCTTTTTGCATAAAATATCTTTTATTCATTTCCATAGCTTCAAATAGTTGATACATTTTTTTAGATTCGTTATTCTGGGTTACACTTTTTGGATTTACAATGTAATGATAGTATGCTTTGTCTATTTTACCTATCTTTTTTGCTTTCAATATTAATTTTGGCAATGTTGCCAAATCTTCACATATTTGTATATTTATAGGATGTTGTATATCATTATATAACTCTCTTTTATATAATTTATTCCACAGAGCATGATATGCCTTGTTTTTAAAAAATAGCTTTAGATACTCTTCATTTGTATATATACTTTTATCCCCATCTAGATCTCTCCAGATTTCTATATTGCCATTATCATCATCACGGCAGATATCTGTTACAACAATATCTAAATTCTCTCTTGTTATTAGATTATACATATCTTCACAAGTAGTTGGTTCTATCCAATCATCGCCATCTAAATGCTGAATATACTCTCCTTGTGCCTCTTCTAAGCCTCTATTCCTTGCAGAAGAAACACCTCCATTTTTTTTATTTATAACCTTTATTCTGCTATCTTCTTTTGCTATCTCTTCAAGAATCTCTTTTGTGTTATCTAGTGAACCATCATTGACAATAATTATTTCAATATCTTTTAATGTTTGTATTTTTACGCTATTAATACACCTTTGTATATATTCAGATGCATTATATACTACAACTATTATACTAACTTTCACTTTATACACTATAACAAACCTTTATGCAAAATATATATTATTATAGCTATATAATCAATCTGAATAAGATAATTAATCATTTTGAAATATCATGTATTACTTTTTTCTCAATTTATACTTTATATATATTCTTCTACATAATTTATCAACATTTGTGTTACATCTATTTTATCTTTTAACATTGTCTCTTGTCTGCTTTTAAAAAATTCTTTTAAATTTGGCATATCTAGCAACTCTAAAGCCTTATCTAAAATATGCTCTCCATTATCGTATTTAAACAATAATCCATAATTTTCTTGTTCTTTAATGGTTTCGGCATCTAAACTATTTACATAAATTGCTGGTGTCCCAAGCATGGCACACTCACTTGCCATGGTGGCTCCCTCACCTATAAACATAATAGCTTCTGCCATTATGTCATGGATTAAATGAGCTGGAGCTTTTAATTGGTATTTTTTCCACTTATCTGGCAGTGGGGATTCAGATGATATAAAGATTTTAGCTCTTTTAGATAACTCATTTATAAGTTTCTCTTTTTGATTATCTAAAATGCCACTTTGTCCTTTATCATGAGAAGCATTCCATGATACAAAACGAATTAATATATACTTTTCTCCATTTTTTAAACCTAAAACTTTATATATATCCATATTTGCTTTAAACCAATTAGGATGCAAATATGCAAGTTCATGATATCCTGAATATCTATATAATTTTTGTTCATCTATTTTTACATTTTTAGGAACTCTTGATGCAAACACAACTTCAGTGAAGGGCAAATATAACCTCACTTGCTCCATATTAAATGTATCTTCAAAAGTAAAATGTGGTTTTCTGTAAACAAAAGATGCATGGGCTGCATACATAGAACCAGCACTTAAAAATAGGTCGGGCTTAAATTTTATAGCCTGATATACTTCCATTAAATCAAACTTTAATAAACCGAATAACTTACCAATAGTAGTATTGTATTTTTTACCAAAAGATACATATTTAAAGTCATTATGTTGCAATAAATATATCTCAAACTCTTTATCTCTACATGTAAAGAGTATTTCATGACCACTTTGTTGCATATATTTAGCAAAATTTTTAAATAAGTGTACATGGGCAGGGTGCCCAATATCTATTAGTATTTTCATCTTATAACCTTAAATATTCTATTCATAATAATACCCATAACCATAACCTACTTTGTCTTTTATCGCATTTAGTATTACTCCTAAACTTGGTATTTTTTCATCCTTATACAATTC
>Ga0256833_1003095_pt1 | contig 11482 bp, 11 predicted proteins | sample 356284metaG_FD_190535 | JGI IMG/M metagenome (GOLD analysis project Ga0256833, IMG submission 190535) | Hydrothermal vent microbial communities from Mid Atlantic Ridge, Atlantic Ocean - 356-284 | ecosystem: Environmental > Aquatic > Marine > Hydrothermal vents | place: Atlantic Ocean: Mid...
TAAAAAAGAAGCTGCAGAGATTTTAGAAGCTGCAATAGCAAACTATAAGGCTTAATTTGAAACTACTACTTCTTTCTGTTTTTATAGCTACTATTTTTAGTGGCTGTACACAGATAGTTACTGCACCAATATCAATTGCTGGTAAAGCTGTTACAACTACTTTAGATATTGCTGGTGCTGCAGGTGGTGCAGTAGTAAATACTGTAACTGGTGGCGATAGCAACAACGACTAAAAAGTTTACCCACTTGGGTAATTTTAAATTTTTATTAATTAATATTACAGTATAATCCCACTAAATCAGATAAAAATAAGACAGGATAATAAATGCTAAAATTCTCTTTTTTACCTAAAAAAGATTTAACTATAAATGATTTAAGAGTTGCTATATTAAACTATATAGTAGCAAAAGAAAAAAATGATGGTTTTATCATAGGTGTATCAGATATAGCTATCAATTTAGATGGTAAAGAACAAGAGAGTTTAGATATATTAAAAAAATTTGCTATTAAAGAGGATATATTAATATATCAAAGTGAAAAGATAAAAACTTATCAAGAGTTTGCTTATAAATTATTAAAAGAAAATAAAGCATTTGCATGTTTTTGTAATCAAGAAGAGTTATCTAAAGAAGAAAAATATAATAATCGATGCTTACATTTAAGTAACAAAGAGATAGAACAGTTCAAATCAAAAAATAAAAAATTCAGAATTAGAATAAAAGCTCCAAAAAATCCACTTATTATAAATGATAATTTATTAGGAAATATAGAGTTTCAAGAAAATGAGATAGATAGTTTTGTAATTTTAGATGAAAATGGTAATCCAACATATAATTTTGCATCAGCAATTGACGATATGAGTATGGCAATAGATACCATCATTACAGATAAGACTCAATTAAATAATAGTATAAAACAAAAATATATTCAAAATGAGCTAGGTTATAGTAATTCTATAGAATATATACATTTACCTCTTATAGAAAACAGCAATAATTATAGTATTAAAAGATTATTAAAAGAGGGATTTTTGCCAGATGCAATAATTAATTATCTTCTAACTGTTAGCTATAAAGAGGAAAAAGAGATATTCTATTTACCAGATGCAATAAAATGGTTTGATATTAATAAAGTTGATACATCTTCAATACTATTTGATATAGATAGATTAAAAGAGTTAAATCGTAATCATTTACAAATAATGGATAGTAAGAAATTATCATCTATTTTTGGCTTTGCAGATAAAGAGATTGGAGAGCTTTTAAAACTTTACTTAAATAATGTTAGCACAATTAATGAGTTAGAGCAAATTATTAAAAATATATTTGAACCTAAAGATTGTAACAAATCAAAAAATATAAAAATATTATCTCAAATTATACAAAAAGCTCCTATGATTAAAAGTTTTCAAGAGTTTAAGATATATTTAGAGCAAAAAAGTAATTTAAAAGATAAGGATTTAGAAGAGCCATTAAAATATCTTTTAACAGGAGAAAATCAAGGTTTAGAGTTAGAGAAAATATATCCATTAATTAAATCATATATATTGGAGGTAGCAAGATGTCATTAATAGTTAATAGTTTTTTAAATTTAATATCTTTATTTATTAATTTATATACTTGGATTATAATAATAGCTGCACTTTTAAGCTTTGTTAATCCAGACCCAAGGAATCAATTTGTTCAAATTATAAGAGGTTTAACTGAGCCATTATTTACTTTAATAAGAAGAAAATTACCATTTGTAATAGTTTCAGGAATTGATTTATCACCAATCTTAATAATATTTGCATTAAATTTAATAAATAGTATTATTTTAAGTTTAAAAATCTAATTGACAAATAATAATTAAAATTCATTTATAGGGGGGATAAAATAATTTTTCCCTTTTTAAAAATCTAAATTTTAAGGACATTTTTGAATATATTAAAAAATATTACATTCACTATATTAATGAGTTCAGCCATAGTTTACTCTTTAAATTTAAATGAGTTAAAGCATATGCCAAAGTCTGTAGAGAGAGATTTTTATATATGGCAATATTTAAAAAAGAGTTCAACTACTAAAACAGAAGCCATTGAAGCATCTAAATTAATAGATAATCTCAATAGTAAGTTAAATAGAGCTTTTTATAAAAAGAGTGGTTATTATTTAAAAAAACGAGTTAAAAGAGTCTCTCATATTATAAACTCAAACAGATATACTTTTTTAATATCTAAACTACATAAGAGTGGTTCTTTTTATGAATCTTGGCTTAAATTAAGTAATCATGACAAGTTAGCACTATTTTCTCTAGCTGGTAAAGAGAACAGAAGAGTTTTAAATAGAAAAATTAGTAAACAACTATATAATAATTTGCAAAGAGACAAATTAATTAATCAAGTTATATTTAGAGCTTTTAGAGAAAATTTAGATAATTTAAAATATGTAATATTAAACTATCCTCCAACTATGAATACTCACATAACTTATAATAATTTATGTAAGCTAGGATTTAAAAATTTAAGAGTTGGTAAAAATATATTAGCATCAAAATTTTTTAATATTGCTAGATTTAAAGCTAGTAGTAAATTTTATTCTGATAGAGCTACATTTTGGGCATATATGAGTAGTAAAAATAGAAAATATTTAATATCTTTAGCAAATAGTCATGATTTTAATATTTATAGATTAATAGCATTAGATAAACTTGGTAAGCCATACCCTAGACCAAATAGTGCAAAATTAATTAATAAAATATCACCAATTAATATTCAAGACCCAATTTCTTGGGCTAGATTAAAACAAAAGATATTTTCTAACAGATATAATTTATACCAACTTGCCCTCAAATATAACTCTACAGTATCTCAAGCATACTATTTTTATATTTTAAATAAAGCTTCTAAAGATACAAAACACTATTTCCCTATGCCATATAGAGACATTATCTCAAAATACCCAATAGATAGACAAGCCTTAATATATGCTATAGCAAAACAAGAGAGTCAATTTATTCCTGCTGCTATATCACGCTCTTTTGCTGTAGGTATGATGCAATTTATGCCATTTTTAGTTAAACATATTGCAAAAGTTAGAAGAGAAAGTGTTAGATTAGAAGATATGTTTAATCCAAAAATTGCAATTAAGTTTGCAAATACACACTTAAATTATTTAAATAAATATCTATACCATCCACTATTTGTTGCATATGCATATAATGCAGGAATTGGCTACACAAAAAGATTAATTAGAAAAAATATATTTAAAAGTGGAGCGTATGAACCTTATATAAGTTTAGAGAGAGTCGATAAACAAGAGACAAACTATTACGGAAAAAAAGTTTTAGCAAATTATATTATTTATAAAAATCTTTTAGGTTCACCAATTAGAGCTACAACACTTTTAAATCGATTAGATAAGCCATATCTAACTGATAGATTTAGATAAGATTTTAGGCGCCTACACCTAAAATCTGAAATTGAATATACCAAATTAATACAGATATAATATAACCTATTAATACCATCCATGCATATTTCATATGTGATGCAAAAGTATAAATTCCATGCATTTTACCCATAACTCCCACACCTGCTGCACTTCCAAAGCTAATTAAGCTACCACCTATTCCAGCTGTTAAAGTTACAAGCATCCATTGTGCTGTCTCTGAAGTTCCCATATTTGGATCTGCTTTTAATACTGCACTCATTACAGGAACATTATCTACAACAGCAGATAAAAATCCAACTCCAATATTTACAGCAGTTGCTCCAAACTTATTATAAAGTTCTGTAAAATACTCTAAGTAACCTAAAAAATGTAACCCACCAACTGCAGCTAAAATACCAAAAAAGAATAAGAGTGTATCATTTTCTATTTTAGATATCCAACTAAAAGCATTTAAGTGAGTTTTTGATTTACTTATATTTATTGCATATACATAAATTTTAAGAAGAGATAAACCAAACATCATACCCCACATCGCTGGTAAATGTAAAACTTGATGAGATAATACAGCAAAAATTATTGTTAAAGCAAATAATCCAATAATTACTTTACCACCCTCTTGTATTTCTGCTTTTTTCTCATCTGCATTAAATGGTGGTTTTCCTTCTGGAACTACACGACTAAGTAAAAATGCTGTTACAAACCAACCAATAAAAGAGGCAGGAAAAAGGTATAAAAACTCTGTAAAGCTCCCTTTTCCATCTACCCAAACCATAAGTGTTGTAATATCCCCAAATGGACTCCATGCACCACCTGCATTTGCAGCAACTACAATATTAATAGCTCCAGGGACTAAAAAGCTTTTATTTGTTTTATCTATTGTTAATAAAACTGTAGATAAAATAAGTGCTGTTGTTAAATTATCGGCAACAGGAGATATAAAAAATGCTAATAAACCAGTTGTCCAAAATAGTCTTTTATAACTATAGCCTTTTGAGACAAGATTATATCTTAATGCAGAAAAGACTCCTCTATCTATCATAGCTTCTATATATGTCATAGCTACTAATAAGAAAAAGAATATACCTGCAATTTCTACAATAAGATTTTCAACCTCTTTTTCTAAAATATGCCCATCTAATCCATTAATAGAAAAATATAAACCTATTAACATAAAAATAGATGTACCCATTAAAAGAGCAGGTTTTGCTTTATTTATACGATATCTATCTTCAGTTGCTATAAAATAGTAACCGACTAAAAATATAATTAAAGATATAATACCTATCCAAGATGTTGTTAAATTTAAATCATGCACTAATTACTCCTATAAATAGTAAGAATTTTAATAATACTACCATAATTGTATTAAACAAAAGCTATTTACAACTTATCTTTTAAATAACTTTTTATTAAATCTGAACCAATTACTTGGTAATAGATTTGTGGATATTTAGAAAAGTTATCATCAAGTTTTACTCCACCAATTAAAGCAACTTTATGTTTAGATGATTTTGCTATTTCTAATAGTAACTCTCCTTTATATTTAGCATCTTTTTTTGTAGAAGTTGCTCTATATGCTCCAAGACCTATATAATCAATATCAAGAGTATTGGCATTTTTTATCTCTTCTAAATTATGAGTAGAGAGACCTAATATTTTTTTACCAATTTTTTCTCTAATATCTTTAATAGAGTTATATTTAGTTAAATCTTCTTGCCCAATATGTAACCCATCTGCTAAATCTATAAATTCAATATAATCATTTATGATAATTATTCCATTATAAGTAGTTTTTATTAACTCTAAATCTTTTTTAATAATCTCTTTATTATATATTTTATTTCTATATTGAGCTATTGGTATCTCTTTTTTATTTAAATAGTTAATATAGCTAAATAAGTTACAACTACTATTATCTAATAATTTCTTATCTATAAGTGCATAAATTAAAGCTATTTTTAATCCTTTAAAAATAGCTTTAAAAAATTAGTTAAACTTTCTTTCATATCATTTCTATCTACAACTTTATCAATAAGTCCATGTTTTAGTAAAAACTCTGCTCTTTGAAAGCCCTCTGGTAAATCTGCTCCAATAGTTTGCTTAATAACTCTTTGTCCTGCAAACCCAATTAAAGAGTTTGGTTCAGCTATAATAATATCTCCAAGCATTGCAAAAGAGGCACTAACACCACCCATAGTAGGGTCTGTTAAAATAGATATAAATGGAAGTTTTTCATTTGATAATTTTTTAAGAGCTGCCGAAGTTTTACTCATTTGCATTAAAGAGTAAGTACTCTCTTGCATTCTAGCGCCCCCACTTGCTGATACAATTATTAACCCTGCTCTTCTCTCTATAGCTCTATTAATTGCTCTAACAATCTTTTCACCCTCTACAGAACCTAAACTTCCACCCATAAATTTAAAATCAAATACCACTAATTCTACTGGCATCCCTCCTATTGTGCAACTACCACTAACTACTGAAGATGCTCTTCCACCAGTTTTCTCTTTACCCTCTTCTATTCTTTTTTTATAACTCTTCTTATCTACAAATTTTAGTGGGTCATTTGGAGTTAAATTACTATCTTTCTCTTCAAAACTATCTTCATCTGCTAGTAACTCTATTCTTTTTTGAGCATCTATTCTAAAATGGTGTGTACACTTTGGGCATACATTGTTAATTGCATCTACCTCTTTATAATACATTAGGGCATTACACTTTGGACACTTAACCCAATGACTTGGAGCCTCAGAAGCTGAAGATTGCTTTTTAAAACCGAAAAGATTAGCCAAATTCATCTATTATCCTCTTTTATAATATTTTCAATTCTTAATAATATATCTTTACTATGTGTAACTATAACATAATTATCACTAATAGAAACTTTTAAGTCTTCACAAAGTCCTAATCCAGCAGCAAAATCATAAACTCTTATATTCTCTCCCATAAATAAAACATAATCTACCCTATGTGCATAAGCTAGAGATAGTGCAATAGCACCTGGGGCTCTATATTTTAATCCTTCTTTATCTAAAGCTTTAACAATAGAAGAGAAATTATAAGAGCGTTCAAAAATTCCAATTTTAGCATTCGTATATAACTTTTCATCTTTAAAATCTAACTTATTTAAATTGCCTACTTTTAATTTTTCATTTGCAAATTTATAAAAAATATCACCATTTGCAAAGTTACATACAACAGCAACTTCTAATAAGCTATCTTTATTTATTAATGCCACAGATGAGCCAAAATATGGAAAGTTAGTATAAGCATTTGAGCTACCATCAAGAGGGTCTATAATTATACTATTTTCACCCTCTCCTACTACACCTGCTTCTTCTGAATCTATTTTTCCATATTTAGATAAATATTTTATAAAAATAGATTCAGAAAATAAATCTAAGCCTGTAGATATATCTCCACCAGCACCTACATTATACTCTAATTGCCAATTCTTTTTTACACCTTTTTGAATCTCTTTGTAAATCTCTTGATTTGCAGTAATTACATCTTTTAAAAAACTCTGTTTCATACTTTAAGCCTGTTTTTGTAAAATATTGTATCATAATATTAAGGATAAGATACTGAAAGGCTTTATTTTAAAACTTCAAAAAGCTAAAAATGAAGATATTATAGTTACTATTTTAACAGCTAAAAGTGTTACAAAATATTATCGTTTCTATGGAGCAAGACACTCCATTTTACAACTTGGCTACTTAATAGATTTTGAAAGTGAAGAGAGTCATAATTTTTTACCAAAAATTAGAAAGATTTCTCATATTGGATTTCCTTGGCTCTATAATAGAGAAAAGTTGATGTTATGGCACAATTTTATATCAATATTTGAACCACACTTTAGAGATATTTCAAATATTGAACCATTTTATTACGATACAATATTAAAAGTTGCTAAAAGATGGGATAAACAATCTCCAAAAAGATTAATAGTAGAAAGCTATATCAGTATTCTAAAATATGAGGGTAGAATTAAACCACTATCAAAATGTATTATATGCAAAAGAGATATTGAAGATAATATATCTGTAATAGATGGTTTTTTGCCAACTCATTCAAATTGCTCTAATACTCAAACAATTAATAAAAAAGCTCTTGAAAAACTTTTTTTAACTGCAAGTTCAATAGATTTAGACGATAATATAATAGAAAGCTTATATTTAATTGCCCTAAAGGGCTTTTTGATATAATTTTAAAAAATTAGTATTTAGGTAAGCTTATGGAATTTCAACTCTACGATAGCGTTAAAAAAGAAAAAGTAATTTTTAAACCAATAAAGAATAAAGAAGCTACAATTTATGTATGTGGACCAACTGTTTATGATGATGCACATTTAGGTCATGCAAGGAGTGCATTAAGCTTTGATTTATTAAAAAGAACACTAACTGCTCTTGGATTCAAAGTAACTTTAGCAAAAAATTTTACAGATATAGATGATAAAATTATTAAAAAGATAGAAGAGAGTAATAAAACCTTAAAAGAGATAACTAACTTTTATATAGATAGGTATTTAGAAGATATGGATGCAATAGGTGTTTTAAGAGCAGATATAGAACCTAAGGCTACACAATCTCTTAAAGCTATTGAGAATATGATACAAAGCTTAATAGATAAAGGTTGTGCATATAAATTAGATAATGGTGATATATATTTTGATACCTCTAAAGATAAAAAATATGGTTCTATTTCTCATATGGTTGTAGATGATAATTTAACACAAAGCAGAATAGAAACAATAAATGGAAAGAAAAATGAAAAAGATTTTGCTCTTTGGAAAGCCTGTAAAGATAGTAATGATATTTGCTTTGAAAACAGTCTGCCAAGTGGAAGACCAGGATGGCATATAGAGTGTTCAGCAATGATAGCAAAATATTTTAAAGGTGATGATAACTACTGTATAGATATTCACTGTGGTGGTGCAGATTTACTCTTTCCTCACCATGAAAATGAAGCAACTCAAACTAGATGTGCTTTAAATAAAGAGATAGCTAAATATTGGATGCATAATGGATTTGTTACAATAGATGGTGAAAAGATGAGTAAATCTTTAGGAAATAGTTTCTTTTTAAAAGATGCATTAAAGATTTATGATGGAGAGTTATTAAGATACTATCTTATATCTATTAATTATAGAAATGATTTTAACTTTAGTGAAGAGGAGTTATTAAATTCTAAAAAGAGATTAGATAAATTATATCGCCTTAAAAAGAGATTATATGGTGTTAAAGTGGGTAACTGTGATATAGAGTTCAAAAATCAATTATTAGAAGCAATGTGTGATGACCTAAATAGCTCTAAAGCAATGGCTATAATTGATGATATGATTGCAAGTGCAAACGAAAGTTTAGATAAAGAGGCAAAAAATAAAATCTTAAAACAGGAGATTTTAGGCAATATAGAGTTTATATCTACACTTTTAGGAGTTGGTTCAAAAGATGCAATAGAGTGGTTTCAACAAGGCGTTAGTAATGAAGATAAAGCCAAAATAGAGAGCCTTATAGAGCAAAGAAGCCATGCAAAAAAGGCAAAAGATTATACCAAAGCTGATGAGATTAGAGATGAGTTAAAGAGTATGGGTATTGAACTTATGGATACACCAAATGGAACAAAATGGGAGAAGATATAGTGAGTTTTTTTAATTATGATAATTTAAAAAAGATAATGTTTAAATTAGAACCAGAGTGTGCTCATACTATTGCTGGGATTGGTTTAAAATTTATAACAATTTGTCCACCATTAAACAGTTATATGCTTAAGCAAAACTTTGTAAATAGTGAGATTTTAAAACAAAATATTTTTGGAACAACTTTTCATAATCCAATAGGTTTAGCAGCTGGTTTTGATAAAAATGGTGATTATATTAAAGCAATGCCTGCACTTGGCTTTGGATTTACAGAGATTGGCACAGTAACACCAAAACCACAACATGGAAATCCAAAACCTAGACTATTTAGATTAATAGATGAGAAATCTATTCAAAATGCTATGGGTTTTAATAATAAAGGTAGCTATAATATGTTAAAAAATTTAAAAAAAGTTGAATTTTTTAACTACCCTATTGGTATTAATATTGGTAAAAATAAATTAACACCAGAGATAGAAGCTATTAGTGATTACGAAAAACTATTTCGTGCATTTAAAAATTATGGAACATATATTGTTATAAATATATCTTCTCCTAATACCCCAGGACTTAGAGATTTACAAAATGAAAAATTTATACAAGAGGTATTTAAAGTAGGAAAATCTATAACTAAAAAACCAATTTTACTAAAAATTGCACCAGATATGGAAGCTAAAGATGCAATTACTCTTTGTAAAGTTGCAGTAGATGCAGGAGCAAGTGGTATAATTGCAACAAATACTACTATAGATTACTCCCTTAGTAAAGAGCCAAAAGATATAGGTGGTATTAGTGGAGAACTTTTGAAAGAGAAATCTTTTAAACTATTTGATGCAATTGCGAATGAACTATTTGGTAAAACTATTTTAATTAGTGTTGGTGGAGTAAGCGATGCTAAAGAGGCTTATAGAAGAATAAAAGCTGGTGCATCACTAGTGCAAATTTATACTGCTTTAATTTATAAAGGACCATCTTTAGTAGGCAATATTAATAGAGAATTAATTAAGCTTATTAAAAAAGATGGCTTTACTTCAATAACTGAAGCTATAGGAAGTGATAGAAGATAACTTAGGAGTAATATGAAATTTTTAATATTTTTTTTAATTTTAATAGGAGATTTAATGGCAAGTTCATTACCAAAACATTATATAAAAACTTTAGAGAATGGGTTTACTATTTGTGCAATACCATTACATAATAATACAGGTGTAATTACAACAGATATATTTTATAAAGTAGGTAGTAGAGATGAGATGATGGGTAAAAGTGGAATTGCCCATATGTTAGAACATATGAATTTTAAATCTACAAAAAATTTACAAGAGGGTGAATTTGATAAAATAGTTAAAAGTTTAGGTGGAGTAAATAATGCATCTACAAACTTTGATTACACTCACTACTTTATTAAAAGTTCTGCAAAATATTTAGATAAATCTTTAGAACTTTATGCAGAGTTAATGCAAAATTTAAATTTAACAGATAAAGAGTTTCAAAAAGAGAGAAAAGTTGTTGCTGAAGAGAGACGCTGGAGAACTGATAATAATCCATTAGGCTATCTATATTTTAGATTATTCAATGAACACTTTACATCTCACAGTTACCATTGGACACCAATTGGTTTTATGGAAGATATATTAAGTTGGAATATAGAAGATATAAGAGAGTTTCACGAGAAATTTTATCAACCAAATAATGCTATTTTAGTTGTAGCTGGAGATATAAATAAAGATAAAGTTTTTGAAGAAGCAGAAAAATATTTTGGAAAAATAAAAAATAGTAATAAAAAACTATGCTCTATGTTTAATACTTTTAAACCACACGAGCCACAAAGAGATGGCTCAAAAAGAGTTATAATTCATAAAAAAGCCAATCATGTAGATACAGTTGCAATAGCTTTTGATATACCAAATTTTAAACATAAAGACCAAGTTGCTCTATCTGTTTTATCAGAAATTTTAAGTAGTGGTAAAAGTAGTAGGCTATATAAAGATATGGTAGAGAAAAAACAGATGGCAACAACTGTATATGGATATAATATGGAACTTAAAGATAGAGGTATTTTTCTATTTTTAGCAATGGCTACTCCAAATACAACAGCAGAAGATTTAGAAAAAGAGATATTATCTCAAATTCAAGATTTAAAGAGTGGTAAAATTACACAAGATGAGTTAAACAAAGTAAAACTAAATAGTAAAGTAGATTTTATTAAAGAGCTAGAGGGGTCATCTTCGGTATCTAGCTTATATGGTAGCTACTTAGCTAAAGGGAGCTTAGAACCTTTGCTTAATTATGAGGATAATTTAGATAAAATTACGCTAAAAGATATACAAGAGGTAGCAAAAAAGTATTTAGATAATAACTTTTCAACTACACTTATTTTAAAAAAGGAAAAATAGATGAGTTCATATATTAG
>Ga0256833_1003096_pt1 | contig 11482 bp, 10 predicted proteins | sample 356284metaG_FD_190535 | JGI IMG/M metagenome (GOLD analysis project Ga0256833, IMG submission 190535) | Hydrothermal vent microbial communities from Mid Atlantic Ridge, Atlantic Ocean - 356-284 | ecosystem: Environmental > Aquatic > Marine > Hydrothermal vents | place: Atlantic Ocean: Mid...
AAAGCTTTGTTGAAATATGAAAATTTTCAAGAAAATAAAAAATACAAACATCTTTTTTATTACTTTTATCAGGATAGGTTTATAAATGAGATGAGTGAGCTAGATGGTTATGTCTCTATAGATAATAATTTAGAAGATATGTGGAAAAATTTTTATCGTGTCGTGAATTTTATTGAAGAAATTTTCATTGACTTTCAACCTAATATTATTTATAGTGGTTCTCCCGATAACTATTTTGTTAATCTCTTTATTAAAATTGCAGAGATGAAAAATATAAAATATTTTTGGTTAGAACAAAGCTATTTTCAAAAAGATGCATTTACTTTTTTTTCAGACATTACTTATACAAATGATATTTTTAGAAATAAAAATATTACTAAATCATTAGAAGTAGAGAGTTTTTTTCAAAGAGATGTGATTAAATCAAATCCAACACTTTTTGTAAAATCAAATTTTAAAGAAAAAATTATTCAAAACTTTCATTATATTAATAAATTAAGAGGCTTAAATTTAATTGATAAATTTGATTTGATGTTGATCCCATACATTTCTTTACCTAAAAATAATTTTAAAAATAAATTTATTCGTTTGAAAAATAGATTATTAAATAGAATATTACTTAATAGGCATAGTTTGAGTATTGAGGATATTCGTTTAGATTCAAAAAAGTATAAATTGATCTTATTGGCATTACACTATCAGCCCGAGGCAATTACTTTATCGGCACAACCATTATTTAATAATCAATATCAATTAATTAAGTTAATTTCAGATATTTTACCTCCAGGGTATATTTTGTTAGTCAAAGAGCATCCCTTGCAAGATATAGGGTTGCGTAATCCTTATGTATATAAACAAATGATTAAAAAGAGGAATGTTAAGATAGTTAAACAAAATATCTCTTCAAGTTATTTAATTGAAAATGAGTATATTGATAGAGTGATGAGTATTGGTGGAACTATTGGTTTTGAAGAGATTTTAAGACGAAAACCATCAATGGTTTTTAGTAATATATATTATTCTAATTTTAAGTATGTGATAAAAGCAAATTTAGAAACTATAGATACCTTTATTGAAGATATGCATAGATTTTTAAATTTTGAATATAATGATAATAAAACAGAATATGAGATGGAGTTAAAAATATTTTTAACAAAGTATTATCATTCTATTGTTAAAGATAAGTCAAGAGAAGAAGCTATAGGATATGTTATAAACAACATATCTAATTATTGGAATAAGGAGAGTCAAATAGATGAAACTATATGAAGATATAAATGCTTATGCTAGTAGTTTAGGGGCTAAAATGAAAGTGTGTTTAGTATCTCCTGCTTTTCATATAGTTTTATTTTATAGAATTAGTTTTTTTCTTACACATAAAGTACCTATAGTAGGCTCTTATATTGGATTAATTTTTGAATATATTAATAGAATAGTTTATAGTGTTGATATATCACGCTATGCAAAAATTGATGGGGGATTTGTTGTGATGCATGGTATGGGAATTGTAATTGGAGAAGAGGTTCAGATAGGAAAAAATTGTAAAATTTTAAATGGTGTAAATTTAGGTAATAAAGATACAGAAGTTACCTATAATCAACAACCAAAAATTGGCAATAATGTTATCATTGGTGCTGGAGCAAAATGTTTGGGAGCTATTAATATAAGCGATAATGTAATTATTGGAGCAAATGCTGTGGTGTTGTCAGACATTCCTAAAAACTGTATTGCTGTGGGGATTCCTGCAAAAATTAAAAGGAGAGCAAATAGATGAAAATATTTTTTTATGCATTTGCTAATACGCCTTATATTTTTAATGAAGTAATTAAATTATCTCAAAAAAAGAAGCATGATATTGAATGGGGTATGATATATCCTAGGGCAGTTTATAAAGATACTTATCCTTCTGTTGTAGATAAAAATAATGTTTTATATTTATATGAAAATTTTAATAAAATATATTCTGAAATTTCTGAAAAAGATATTAGTTTTAATGATGAAAAATGGGTGGATAATATTCATACTATTTTAGAAAGTTCTAAGTTTGGATATAAGGTAGAAAAATCTGAAAAGCAATTAAAGGTAGTTTATACTATATATCAAATTTATAAAGAATTTCTAATCAAGAGTGAACCTAATTATATAGTTTTTCCTGATATCGAGACGGTAAATGGTGTTTTGTTGTTAAATATTTGTCGAGAGTTAGATATTGAGACAATGGTAACGGCACATGCAAGGCAATTTAGCGTAAGTTTCTTTTCTCCTGATTATAAAGAGACTTTACCCACTTATATTGGTAACTACAATGATAATGATAAAAAACAAGCTGAATTATTTCTTGATAAAAAAATAGAAAAAGCTATTATTGGAAATGCTAGAGAAAAACAGAGAATAGAAATCTGTCCAATTACAAATATATTTGGAAGATTTATAAATAGTATTAAAACTTACTTTAAATATGAGTCTAAAGGTGTTTTTGATACAAATCTATATTTGAGAATACGATTAAATTTCGAGAAGTATTTTGAATTATGGAGAGAATGGTTTTTTAATAATTATCAAATTAGATTTTTTCATATAAAAACCGAACAAGATTTTATTCCTGAAAACTATATAGTTTTTTTATTACAAGTAACTCCTGAATCTTCTATTAACACTTTTGAGAGGTTTTTTATAGAACAAGAGAGGGTAATTGACTTGGTTCGTTTAAATATGCCAAGTAATATGATGCTTTTAGTGAAAGAACACCCAGCAATGAGAGGAATGCGAAGTAGTAGATGGTACAAAAAGATGCACCATAAAAGTGGGGTACAGTTGGTTACTCATAGAGTAGATACTCAATTAATGGTAAAAAATAGTAAGTTGGTTATTACGGTAACAGGTAGCGTGGGTATTGAATGCTATCATATGGACAAATCTGTATTAATGTTTGGGAAAAATTTTATTTCTCATTTTGTCGATAATGTAGACAGTTTTACTCTTTTGAAAAAACATATTGCAGAGCTTATATATAAGAAAAAATTTGATTCCTATGAAGAAAAAAAAATCAAAATAGCTCAACTGTATAATGTTGGTTATGATTTTTTTATTCACGAACCTTTTCATTTTTCAAAAGTTATGGAAGTGTCAAATATAGAATTTTTTTTAGAGGCAATTTTAAATCATATTGAGAGAAATTCTAAAAATGTGTAGCATTCTAGGATACCATAACACAAACCTATCAAAAGAAAAAGTAGAACAACTAAATCTACTTATGTCTCATAGAGGGCCAGATAACTCTAGTGTAAAATATTATAGACTTAAAAATAAAAATCTATTTTTAGGACATAATAGGCTCTCTATACAAGATTTAGATATTAAAGCCAATCAACCTATGGAGAATGGTAGATTTAGTATTATTTTTAATGGAGAAATATATAACCATTTAGAACTTCGTAAAGAGTGTAGTTATGACTTTAAAACAACACATAGTGATACAGAGACGCTCTTAGCTCTTTTTTCGCAATTTGGTATAGAAAAAACGCTTAAAAAACTTATTGGTATGTTTTCCATCGCTCTTTTTGATAAACAGGAAGATAAATTATCTCTAATGCGTGATAGAGTAGGCATAAAACCCATCTATTGGACATACCAAGATGGGGAGTTTGCTTTTTCTTCTGAGTTGAAAGGGTTTGCGTCTCATTTGAAAGAGAAAACAAGTAATAAATCTTTAATTCAATTTATGAGTTTTGGCTATATGCCCAGTGATAGAAGTTATTATGAAAATATTTTTAAATTAAAACCAGCACACTATTTAGTATTTGACGGCGAAAGCATAGAGATAAGTTGTTATTGGCGTTTACCTCAAAATAAATTAGATATTTCTTATGAAGAAGCTGTGGTTAAAAGTGAAGAATTGATTAGAAGTTCTATTAACTATAGATTATTAGCAGATGTAGGAGTTGGGGCATTTTTAAGTGGAGGGGTTGATAGCTCCTTGGTGAGTTCTATTATGCAAGAGTTATCATCTAAACCTATTAAGACTTTTACAATTGGTTTTGAAAATAGTGCTTATAATGAAGCAGAGTATGCCAAAGAGGTTGCGAAACATATAGGTAGTAATCATTATGAATATATATTTGGAATAAATGATGTAAAAGCATTATTAGAAGATTTTGATACCTATTATGATGAACCTTTTGGAGATGCATCAGCTTTACCTACAATGTTGCTTTCTAAGTTTACAAAAGAACAGGTTAGTGTTGCACTTAGTGGAGATGGAGGAGATGAACTTTTTTTGGGATATGATAGATATTTTACGACCCAAAAATATTATGAACTCTTTAAGAAGTTCCCACAATTTTCACGAAATATTTTAGCCTCATTATGTCAAATCTCAAACAAGGATAAATTGAAAAAAATTTCTTATCCTTTAAAGCATTTAACACAAGAAAATCTCTATTCGGTAATTTCAACTTCAACCAAGCCTTGGGAACTTCCTAGTCTGTTTAATCAAGAGTTTTTAAGAGAAAATTTTGATGAGTTGAGCTTTTTAAAATTACAAGAGATTTCAACTTTTAATAAAAATGATATTTTTGATAACTTTTCTAAAATAGATTTTCATAGATATTTACCTGATGATATTTTAACAAAAGTAGATAGAGCAAGTATGAGGTATGCATTAGAAGCTAGAGTTCCTCTTCTCGACCATAGAGTGGTAGAGTTTGCTTATGCTTTACCCACAGAGCTTAAGTTACAAAATGGAGCAAAATCTATTTTAAAAGAGGTGCTTTACAAATATGTGCCAAAAAAGTTAATAGAAAGACCTAAAATGGGCTTTGCTATACCTCTAAAAGAATGGTTTAGAGGAGAATTAAAAGATATTTTATATGCCAAGATTGAGTCTATGGATGAACGATTTAATAAAGTCTATTTAAAGAAACTGTTTGATGAACATCAAAAAGGCAAAAATTTTGAGTATGTTTTTTGGAATTTAATGAGGGTAAAATGACTAAAAAAAGCCTATCCATTCTAATTTACTCCCTAGCAGGTGGGGGAGCAGAGCGTGTGGTTTCTATTTTACTTCAAGAGCTACAAGATAACTACAATATTACTTTAGTGCTTATGCGTAATAAGATAGATTATGATATTCCAAAAGAGATAAATATTCATTTTTTAGAAGACTCAAATCCTTATGAAAATGGCATAGTAAAACTTCTTAAACTTCCATTTCTGGGTTTAAAATATAAAAGATTTTGTCAAAAAAATAGCATAGATATTAGTTTAGCCTTTATGAATCGTCCCTCTTATGTGGCTATTTTTTCTAAGATATTTGGGAACAGAGCTAGAAATATTATTTCAGAGAGAACAACACCCTCTATGATGTATGGGCATAACAACTTACTCTCTAAAGTGAGTAAGTTGTTAATCAAAAAGCTTTATCCTAAAGCTGATATGGTTATTGCTAATGCAGAGGGAAACCGTTTGGATTTGGTTGAAAATTTTGGTATTGATAAGGCTAGAGTAGTGAGCATTGCTAACCCTTTTGATTTGGAAAAGATTAAAACTTTAAGCCAAGAGGGTATTAAGGATATAAATTTTGAGAGATTTACATTTGTAACAGTGGGGCGTTTAGATGAGGGGAAAAATCATAAACTAATGATAGATGCTTTTGCAAAGATAGAGTATAAAAATACTCAACTTCTTATTTTAGGAGAGGGGGGGTTAAGGTCTAAATTAGAAGAGCAGATAAAAAGTTTAAAGTTAGAGAATCATGTTTTTCTATTGGGCTTTGACAATAACCCTTATAAATATTTTTCAAAGTCTAATGCTTTTGTTTTTGCCTCTAACTATGAGGGCTTTCCCAATGTTTTAGTTGAGGCTTTGGCTTGTGGGTTGCCTGTTGTCTCTACTGATTGCCAAAGTGGACCAAGAGAGATATTGGCTCCTAAAAGTGAGGTAACTTTTCAACTGAAAGTTGATATGGAGATAACTCCTTATGGTATTTTGACTCCTATCAATAAAGAGAGAGAGTTGATTGACGCGATGAGTTATATGATAGATAAATGGAGTAGCAAAGAGATGGCTGTAAGAGCTGATAGTTTTGATAAGAGGATAATTATGAAAAAATTTATAAGCGTGTTAGAAGGAGAGAGTCAATGACCATAGCCTTCCTCTCCCACCTAGACCTAAACCTTTACTTGTTTCGTCTACCAATTATGCAAAAGTTAGTAGAAGAGGGGCATAAAGTCTATGCAGTTTGCCCTAGAGGTGATAAGTTTGATTTATTTGCTGATTATGGCATAGAAGCTATAGAATATAAGATAGAGCGTTCTAGTCTGAATCCACTTAAGGAGTTAAAGGCTATCTATAATATCTATAGAGCCATTAAGCCTTTAAAGTTAGATATGTTACATACTTTTACAGCCAAACCTAATATCTATGGGACAATAGCAGGGAAAATGGCAAAAGTACCGACTGTTATTAATTTAGTTGAAGGCTTAGGTTCATTTTATATTGAAGATACACGAAAAAATATTATTGTTCGTAATATTATAGAGAAACTCTATAAGTTGGTTTTCTCTTTGTCTAATAGAGTCGTATTTGTGAACTCTGACGACCCTCAATATTTAGAGTCTAAAGGGGTAATAAAAAGAGAGAAGATAAAAATTATAAAATCAGTTGGTATAGATACACAAGAGTTTGACCCTCAAAAGATAGAAGAGAAAGATTTAGAAAGTTTACGAGAAGCGTTAGATGTTAAAAATAAAATAGTAGTGCTTATGGTGGCTCGTGCCATATGGCACAAGGGGGTTAGAGAGTTTTATGAAGCTTCAAAACTACTCTCTAGTAATAAAAATGTGCAGTTTATTTTAGTAGGAGATATAGATGAAGGAAATCATAGTTCAGCTAGTAAATCATTTTTAGATAGTGTAGAAGTGATGTGGCTGGGGCATAGAGATGATATTGTTGAACTTACTGCACTGTGTGATATTTATGTACTACCAAGTTATAGAGAAGGTGTCCCTAGAACACTGCTCGAAGCTTCTTCTATGGCAAAGCCTATTGTTACAACCAATACTGTTGGCTGTAGAGAGGTTGTTAAAGATGGTTATAATGGGTTTTTAGTCTCCATTAAAGATAGTAAAGCTTTAGCTAATAGCATAGAAACTTTAATAAAAGATAGCGAAAAACGAAAAACTATGGGTAAAAATGGTAGAATATTGGCGATTAAAGAGTTCGATATCAAAGAAGTTGTCAAACAGTATATGGAACTCTATAGAGAATTAGAAAGAAAGAGGAAATGATGAAAGAAGAGAATGTATTAGAGAAAAACTTGCCACTGTTGCTGTTATTTATAGCCTTAGCCTATCTGTTTAGTATGGGGGTACGGATGTATTGGCCTTTACATTTTGAGGGAATAGCTTCAATGATGTATGGTGGAGAGTTGATGATAAATACCAATGATGGGTATGCATTTATGAATGCATCAAAAGATATTATTGAGTTTACTATTCCCAATGATGGCGTTAAACAAGCTGTTCACTCATATAGTCCAGGGTTAATGCTATTAACAGCCTATCTTGCAAAGTTTACACCATTCTCTCTTGATACTATTTCACTCTATCTTCCAGGGATTATCTCTTCTTTAATTGTTATTCCTATCATTTTAACAGCTAGATTATTGGGCAATACACTATTGGGTCTGCTATCTGCACTCATAGGCTCTATTGCGTGGAGTTATTACAACCGAACAATGATAGGTTATTATGATACAGATATGTTTTCAGTACTTTTACAATTTATGATTTTTTACTCTTTTATGAAGATTATTTATAAAAAAAGTATTTATTCTACGATAATAGCCTCTTTTTGGGTTTTAATCTATCCTCTTTTTTATTCACAAGGCTTATTGATTACCTATGCGATGTTTATGCTTTTGGCTATTTATATGTTATTGGAACATATAGGTATTATCAAAAATAGTGATACTAAAGCTTTTAAAGAGAATGCTTTATCTTTTTATGCTTCTATTATTCTAATTAGTATTGCATTAATGGTTTCAATTCCCATTGAATTAAGAGCATTATTACTAATTATTTTCTCTTTTTTATTGCTAAAAAATATAGTAAAAGAGAGACAACTGATGATGTTAGCATTGGTTTCATTTCTTGGATTTTTATATTTTGGTAATATTTTTATTGTTATTTGGAACAAGGTTTTTTCCTATGCAGATAGAGGTTTAGATACAGGTTCTTTACAATTTTATCAAGTTATTCAAACTGTAAGAGAAGCAGGATCCATACCTTTTGAGACGATGGCAAATCGTATCTCTGGGTCACAAGTAGGGCTTATATTTAGTCTTATTGGCTATCTTTTATTGGTTGTGCGACATAAGGCATTTATTGTTGCCTTACCACTTATTGGTGTGGGTGTCTTCTCCTTGGTTGGAGGATTGCGTTTTACCGTCTATGCTGTACCTATTGCGGGTATTTCTGTGGTTTATCTCTTTTTTGTTTTAGGAGACTTTTTAGCGAATAGTTTAAAAGAGGAACAATTAAGAAAACCATTTAAATATATTTTTGTTCTAATCGCAACTATTGGAATGCTATACCCTAATATTAAACATATTCAAGGCTATCTTGTCCCAACAGTATTAAATAAGACAGAGGTAAATGATTTAGCTAAATTAGATAAAATAGCTTCAAATAAAGATTATACTTTAACGTGGTGGGATTATGGTTATCCTATTTGGTACTACTCTAATACTAATACATTGATTGATGGAGGTAAACATACTCATGACAACTACATTGTCTCTAAAATTATGTTCTCAACTTCTCCTCAACAAGTAGCAAACTTAAGTAAATTGGCTATTGAAACCTATGTTGATTCAAATTATTCAATAGTAGCAGACCAAATTTTTAAAGATAAAAATCCAAACACGCTACTTAGAGAGATGAAAAAAAGTGATTTTAAATTGCCACCAAAAACAAGAGAAGTATTTCTCTATATGCCGATGCGTATGATGAGAATCTTCCCAACGGTTGGGGTCTTTGGCAATCTAAATCTAAAAACAGGTAAACCATTACGAAATATCGCTTTCTATCCAACACGACCTGTACAACAGCAAGGGGCTTTAGTGATGCTTCAAAATGGTATATTGTTTGATTCGGCAAAGGGTGTCTTGAAAATTGGACAAAAAACAGTTAAAGTCTATAAGTTTGACCAAGCAGTTTTAGACAACAAAGGCACAACACAAGTAAACTCTGCACTAATGCATTTAGATGGAGAGATGGCTGTTGTCTATTTGAAGAGTTATGGTCAAATGATAGTGATGGACAGAGAGACTTATAACTCTGCTTATGTTCAGATGTTTATGTTGGGTAACTATGACAAAAATCTCTTTGAGTTGGTGGTTAGTTCTCCATACTCTAAAATATATAGAGTTAAATAGAAGAGATGTATAAAAGAATTATAAAGACACTATTAGATAAACTATTAGCAGGTATATTAATAATATTATTATCTCCTTTTATAGTTTTTAGTGCGATGTTAGTTTTTTTTAAAATAGGAAGACCTATTTTATTTAAACAGATTAGACCTGGAAAAGATGAAAAACTGTTTACTATCTATAAATTTAGAACTATGAGTAATGAAAAAGATAAAAATGGTAATTTACTACCTGATGAAGTGCGATTAAGTCGTGTGGGTAAATTTATCAGAAAAACAAGCCTAGATGAACTACCCCAACTTTTTAATGTGCTTAAAGGAGAGATGAGCTTTGTAGGTCCTCGACCTCTTTTGGTTGAGTATCTACCTCTCTATAATGAAGAACAGAAAAAACGACACAATGTTATTCCAGGTATTACAGGTTGGGCTCAAGTCAATGGACGTAATGCCATATCTTGGGAAGAGAAATTTGCCTATGATGTTTGGTATGTGGATCATCAATCTTTTTTATTGGATATGAAAATAATGTGGATGACTTTTTTGAAAGTTATTAAACGTAGCGATGTGAGTTCAGTAAGTTCTGTTACAATGGAGAAGTTTAATGGGAGTAGAGATGAAGAATATTGATAGATTTGATAATTGGAAATTACCAAATATAGAAGATGGTAAACCTACTAAGTATAATTGGATTGTTCAAAATACTGAAAAGTTTGAATTGGGATATAAGACAGATATTGGGGCATTTACTTATATTAATGCATTGCATGGCGTTATTATTGAAGATTTTGTTCAAATAGGGTCACATTGCTCCATCTATTCTCTTTCAACCATAGATAGTAAAAATGGAAAAGTCCATCTAAAACAAAATGCACGAATAGGAACACATTCAACCATTATGCCAAATGTAACCATTGGAGAAAATAGCATTATAGGAGCATATAGTTTTGTAACAGAAGATATTCCTGCCAATGTCATTGCTTATGGCGTTCCTGCTAAGGTTAGAAAGAGTCTAAATGACTAAACGACTCTATGGAAAAACAAAAAAGATTACTGTAGATAGGCTAAAAGAGCTATTTAAATTAGATAGATTTGATTATTTAAAGTTGGTTCTTCTTTTTGGTTCAAGGGTAAATGATTTAGATAATATTCAAAGTGATTATGATTTTGCTATTATTGAAAAAGATAGGGAGTTTAAGTGGGGGGTTGTCTCACAGTTTGGAAATGATATAGAAGATATTTTTGGTCTGTTTGAGTATGATTATGATATTGTAGATTTATCAAAAGCAGAAGGTAATATTTTAGAGAGTATAAAAGATAGTTATATTTTATTAAAAGGAGATATTAGTGAACTTCCAAGAGTATTTAGAGGAGAGTAAAAAGATAGCCAATGAAGAGAGGGAGATACTTGATATTTTAGCATCAAAAGATATCCTTTCTCCTATAGAAATAAGAGCTTGTAAAAACTCTTTGCAGGTAATTATAGAAAATATGATAGGAAAATCAAAAAAGATATTAAAATATTATAACTGTCCTATTATCCCACAAAGAGCAAGAGATGCTTTGAGTTTTTTATATGATGTGGGTGCAATTACTGATGAGGTGTATCGTTCTCTAAGTGGAGCAATAGGTTTTAGAAATAGTATGATACATGATTATATGAAATTTAATATTGATATTTTATATAAAATTTTAAAAGATAGAAGCTATATGGATGTTTATGCTTTTTTAATAGAAGAGGTAGATTATAATGCAGTAATTCGTTCTCGAATAGAGAATTATAGTTTTTAAGGATAAAAGATGAAACGACTATTCCTAAGCCCACCCCATATGAGTGGCAAAGAGCAAGAGTATATAGCAGAGGTGTTTGAGAGTAACTATATTGCTCCCTTAGGGGCATTTGTTAATCGCTTTGAAGAGAGTATAAAAAGCTATACAGGTGCATCTAATGCATTGGCATTATCAAGTGCAACAGCTGGGCTTCATTTGGCTTTGAGGGTTTTGGGGATTGGCAAAGATGATTTGGTTTTAGCTTCTACTTTTACGTTTATTG
>Ga0256833_1003097_pt1 | contig 11480 bp, 10 predicted proteins | sample 356284metaG_FD_190535 | JGI IMG/M metagenome (GOLD analysis project Ga0256833, IMG submission 190535) | Hydrothermal vent microbial communities from Mid Atlantic Ridge, Atlantic Ocean - 356-284 | ecosystem: Environmental > Aquatic > Marine > Hydrothermal vents | place: Atlantic Ocean: Mid...
TTTTTCAAAGTGACATTTCACCATAACCAGATTTACATATTTTTCGTAGGGTCATAAATGACGTTTTCAAGAAATGTCACGAACTCAGCTGCCAAATTTTTTCTGTCAAACATCATCCGTCCCAAGTTCTTAGCATTTTTTCCCATCTGTTTAAGTTTCTCTTGATTATCAGCAGCATGTTCAAGTGTATCGGCAAATAAGCTTGGTTTGTCAGGTTCTATTGCGTAACCACATTGATGTTTCTTGATCAACTCTGCCAGCCAGCCCGGGTAATTGTTTAGTATTGGGAGGCCAACTGCGAGGTAGTCGAAGAACTTGTTAGGAGAAGTTCCGTAGTAAAAGGCGGGAACATTAGCAAGTATCATAAGGCCGATATTTGCGCCTTTAAGATAATTTACCAGAGTGTCTTTCGGTACCGGGTCAAGAAACAGGCAATTATTAAGCTTTTCCTTTTCTGCCCTCTTCTGCAACGCGGGTTTTAACTTGCCATCTCCTATAAATAGCAATTTGATATCTTCGCGGCTACGTTTTTTCAAAATTACAGCTGCGTCAAGAACCGCATCCAGACCATTGGCAATGCCATGGGCTCCGGTAAATATGGCAACAAAGTCCTCCTCACTAATTCCTGGCGGTCTTTTGGGCCTTTTTCCCTCGTCAGCAAAGAATTCAAGATCACAGCCATTAGGTATCATTATAACCGGGGTATTTCTGGATGCTCTTTTTTTTATACCTTCGACGATGCCTGGTGAAAGCCCGATACAGGCGTGGGCGGAACGATAAGATACCCATTCAAGGACATTCATTAAGCCAAGAACTATTGGATTTGTGATAACACCCATGGCTTTAGGCAATTCTGGCCACAAATCCCGCACTTCAAATACAAATGGTTTTTTCCGAAGCCAACGGGCGACAATTCCGGGGATTCCAGCGGTCAAAGGCGTTGATGTGGCAAAAATCAGATCGTAATGTTTACCCAAGGCAATCTTTATGCTGCGCAGCGCAAATCTGAGAAAGATCAGGCTGCGTTTGAAAAAACCATGATAGTTTGAATACTTGAGCTCCAGTTCAATTATCTCGATTCCATCCACCACGCCGCTCCGTATACCGTTCTTGAAGGAGCTGGTAAGGCCGCTAACACCTCCGTGATATGATCCACATACTATGGTAACCTCGTGTCCGGCCTTAACCAACGCCCTGGCCATCTCGTATGAACGTGTTCCTGTGGAACCGGCAGGGGTAGAAAAATGTTGATGAAAATAGATAACTTTCATGGTTACCAATTGATTTCCGTAATGATCTTGTCTGGTTGGCTAAACGTAATTTCCAAAACAGGTAATCTGTTTTTCTTCAAATAATAACGGGATTCCCAGCCTTCCACCATGCGTATGCCCACAGGATTTGATGCCTTGACTTTCAAGATAATCTTTCCGTTGGTTACTCTCTCGCCCTCTATTTGCCACTGATCAGGCATTAAGCGCCATCTGAGAATTGCTGTCTTGAAATTTCCCTTGATTTCATCAGTTACCCTTAGTGACCTGTTTGAGAGTTTTACAACACGCAAGTGCGAGGCTCCCCACTTGTCGGTATAAGAGGCACTAAGGGTCACAATATTATCTAATTCCTCTATTAATCTTACATCTTTTGTCGTAAGCCAATCTCCAAACAGGAACCTGCTCAGGCGCGGCATTTGGTCCCGGCCATCGAATTGAATTGTATTATGAGACGCAGTACCTTGAAAATAATTCAACCATTCATCTTCAGCACTATAGCTATAACTCCCACCATCCCTCAGAATATTTTCCCCGCCGATCCATAAATCAAGATGCAAGGCATCGGCATGGCTGGGGCGAAAACGGAACCTGGGATAACGCAGATATACACTCGCTTCACCATTCTGTAAAAATGCATAACCTCCATTGTCGAATAATTTGCTTTTTGCAGGGGGAAGAAGGTTAAAGGGATCTTCTATTTTCAGCCATTTTAGGGGGATGTCATATTTGCCAAAGGCCTTGTATGCTCGTGATTGGTGAAACAGGGCGGAAGCCAATTGAACCGTTGGTCTAAAATCTCGGTAGTCGGTATCAACTAAAGGTATCAGCCGGGCACCATCGTTTGAGCCGATATTTGGGGCATCTCCTGTATCCGGTTGAACAAAGGCATACAGCCAATCGGTAGCCGCACGGCACCTTTCATAAAAATGATTTGAAAATCGGGGCAATCTAAGCCTTTTTCGCCAGCTTTCTACCATACATAAAGTGTCCAATACTACTCTTTGATAGGTTACTGAATATTGGCTAAAACTGCCATCTGGCTCTATGAGACACCGAATACGATCTTCTAACAATTTCCTGCCCCAAGCCATGCTTTTTTTTGTAATTTTGTCGTTTTTGCCTCTCAGGGCCAACCAATGTCCTCCAATAAACAATCCGGCTGCTTCAGATGTTCCATGGTTGTTATTTTGGGCAATAGCATAACTCAAGGTTGGAAGGATCCGCTTGAGATGAACCAGCACCAATTCTAAAAGAGCAGGTTCTGCCGTTTCAATCTGATCAAGTATCAAGGCTGCCATGGCCAGATGCATGATTCGAATGGATGCTTCCTGCCCGCATTTCCAGTTGGGACCGCAGTATGCGGGATTTTTCGCGCACCAGTCTGCCAGCCAGTTGTTAAGGCGTTCCAACTCGTTGCCGTCTCCGGTTGCAGCACGTTGGGCCATGGCCAGCACCCAGTCAAATCTGGATGCTTCCCAAACGGTTTTTATGTCACCAACTCGGGGATCAAAGTCCGGTACTTCCCACCAGGGGTTTTGCGCTTTTTCAACTCTTTTGCCCGTGAAGGGATTTTTATGCCAGTTTGGAGAGCCTTCAAGAGGCACCTCATACCACCCGAAATAAAGCGCCGTCTCGTGCCAGGCCAATGAAGGCTGAAAAGGCACGAATGCCGAAACCGGCCTGAAAAAAGGGCCACGCGGGAGGACGGCGCGAAGCCGCCGAACCGGGTTCAGACCTGTTTTCACACCAAGGCGATACAATGCGACACGCAAGATATTCTGAAGGCCCAGAGAAACATAAGTCCTCACATTGATGCCATACGGTTCCATTGTTGTCACAATAAGGGCGGCAGGAGTATTTTCTCCAGTTCGAAAACGATTCTCTCCCCTGTCCTGCCGTCCCATTTCTCGGGGATTCCGCCCTTTTTCCATTTTCCGGCAAAGAGCCTGTCCAAGGCCGGTTGCAGATTGTCAGGGTTTGTGCCGATCAACTCATTAGTGCCGATTGTAACGGTCTCAGGGCGTTCAGTCGAATCCCGCATGGTAAGACACGGCACCCCCATCACGGTTGTTTCTTCGGTGATACCGCCGGAGTCGGTGATAACGGCAAAAGAGTGTTTCACCAGATAATTGAACTCGAGATAGGGCTGCGGCTCCACCATCCTGATATTACCCGGCAGGTCGCCAAGCTCCCTCAGGGTCTTGGCAGTTCGGGGGTGCAGGGGAAAGACAACGACTTTATCCCGGCATCCTTTACCAATGGCTTGCAGGGTTTGCAAAAGCCTGTCGTTCTCATCCACATTGGCTGGACGGTGCAAGGTAACGACAAAATAATTTTTCTTTTTTAAGCCCAGGGAGGTCCAGAATTCAGGAGGTCGCAGGCGCTCCATATTGGATAGCAAGGTGTCGATCATGGTATTGCCCACAAAGAAAATCCGGTCATCCTCCACCCCAGCACGGCGAAGGTTTTCGTTGGCCGCCTCGCTGGTGGTGAAGAAGTAGTTGGTGATGGCGTCTGTCACCATGCGGTTTATCTCCTCGGGCATGGTCCAGTCGCCGGAACGGATGCCTGCTTCCACGTGGGCAACCGGGATACACAGCTTTTGCGCCGTGATGGCACAGGCCATGGTGGAGGTAACATCCCCCACCACGAGACACAGGGCGGATGGCTTGTCCATGAGCAGTTTCTCGTACCGGGTCATGATAGCCGCGGTCTGCTCGGCCTGGGTACCGGAACCGGCCTCCAGGTTGATATCAGGTTCAGGGATACCGAGCTGGTCAAAAAAATCGCCCGACATGCGGGCGTCGTAGTGCTGGCCTGTATGGACCAGGCGGTAGCGCAGGTGCCCGCCCGCACGCCGCCGAGCCTCCATGGCCTTGATGATGGGGGCGATCTTCATGAAGTTTGGACGGGCCCCGGCGATGATATCTATTAAAGGAAGTTGGCAGTCGTCAGTCATCGGTTGTCAGTCGTCAGTTGGCGAAAAAGCTTAACAGCCATTAGAAGATAAGATCATTTCTTCACTTTTCTATCCCGATATATATTTGCGTCCTCAGCTCACCGCATGAACCTTTTGCATAGGACCGGAAACGGATAGTTTCTTTCTGTGAATCTCTTTCAAGCCCTTCCGCAATATTACTTGGAATGGATAAACCAGAACGAGTAATCTGGTCTTTGAATCCATAGTCCTTTATATTTGCCAATTTCTTGTAAATGTCCGCACTAAGACGAGCAGACATCTTCCAAACATCCAGATCCTCAAAAGGCATATATCAACTCCCACACCCAAGAATCAATACCCATGCTACAGATGCCCGCCAATGGCAAACATCCAACGGCCAACCAGAAACCGCCAACAGCAAACATCATTTTTGCCCTCGAAGCATCTCCGCCGCCTCAATACTCACCCGGCTTACCTCAAACAACTCCTCAACCGGAATCGGCGCTTCTTCACCTTTTTCGATACCTTGAAGAAAAGCGGCAACACACGCTTCCTGGCCTTTATCCTGACGCCAAAGATTCATGCTTTTAAACCCACGCCAACCATACCCCTTGAGTTTCCTAAAATTATCCAACTGCAGTACTGCATTCCCTGCGAATACCTCAATACGTTCCTTAGGAAAAGCCTTGCCTCCGTTGGCCAGGTAATGGATCGTTCCAAGGGACCCGTCGGCAAATCCAAGTGTGATCATGGCCTTGTCCTCACTCACATCCAATGCTGGGTGATCCCCCATCCTCCTGGCCTGTATCGATACGATTTCTGCCCCTGCCAAGTATCGCATCAAATCAATATAATGGCAGGCCTCACCAATAATTCTGCCACCACCAACCTTTGGATCCTGAATCCAGGTATCACCAGGAATGGCCCCAGCGTTCATGGTCATTATAAAGGCCTTGGGCTGTTTCACCGGTTCCAGCAGCTCTTTCATTTTTACTATGTGTGGTGCAAAGCGGCGATTAAAGCCGACCATCAGGTTTAACGCTGAGGATTGAGTGCTAAGGACTGAGTTGTAGGTTTCGATTATTTGTTCAAGCTCATCCAGGGTCAGGCATAGCGGTTTTTCCACGAAAACATGCTTTCCGGCCCTTAGTGCTTCTATAACATATCGTGCATGGGTATTGTGACGGGTCGCGATTACTACCGTGTTAATCTCGTTATTTTTAAAAACGGTTTCAACATCTGTTGCTGCCTGCTTAAAACCATATTTTTTCCCATGGTGTGCCGCACTGACACCACCCAGAGAAACAATGGTGTGAGGTTGGGTCCCGGCTTTCACAAAAGCTGGAATCAAAATACGTGATGCATAATTTCCAGCTCCAATAAATCCGTAAATCGGTTTCCCGTGTTTAATTTTTCTGTCATGGTTAAGAACAACAATACGTTCCTGGGTAGTTTTTTCGTTTTTCTTACTGTATTCCAGCAATATCCCTAGAGCGTTTTTGTCTTCAGCAAGTACCTTATAAGCCGAAATTGCATCATAAAATTTAAAGCGATGGGAAATTAAAGGGGCTACATCAAGACGGCCATCAGCCATCATGTCAAGCACGGCCTCAAAATTACGCTGCTCTGTCCATCTTACATAGCCAAAAGGGTAATCCCATCCCTTGTCCTCATACTCCGGATCGTAACGGCCTGGCCCGTAAGAACAGGAGACCTGAAACTTGAGTTCCTTTTCGTAAAAATCGGAGCGGTTCAGCTCCAGCCCGGTTACCCCCACTAGGATGATGCGCCCCCGCTTGCGGCTCATGCGGGCGGCTTCACTCACCGGATCGGAAGATTTGGTAGAAGCACAAATAAGCACCCCGTCAACTCCCCGGCCCCTTGAAAAGGCCATCCCGGCTTCAATAGGATTCTCCCCCTTGGCCAGGGAGACAGTCTCCGCACCGAATCCGCGGGCCAGTTCCAGCTTTGTTTCATCAAAATCAATGCCAAGCACCCGGCAGCCGTGAGCCCTTAACAGTTGTACCGCCAGCAGCCCGATCAGGCCCAGGCCAGTCACAACGAAATTTTCTCCAAGGGTTGGAGCAGCCAGGCGTATGCCTTCCAGGGCTATTGCCCCAAGCACGGTAAATGCAGCGGCTTCATCACTTACATTATCTGGAATCTTGGCGCACAGATTCCGTGGTACCACAACCAGCTCCGCATGATTGCCATTGGAGGCCACCCGGTCCCCCACCTTAATGCCAGTGACCCCTAAACCGACCTCCCTCACCACTCCGACATTGCAGTAGCCCAGCGGCAACGGCTGATCTAGCTTGCTTTTGACCGCATCGATGGTGGTAAGAAAGCCGTCGGTCTTCACCTTCTCCAGCACCATTTTCACCTTTTCCGGCTGCTGGCGGGCTTTGGCAAGCATATTGGCCTTACCGAATTCCACAAGCATCCGCTCTGTGCCGATGGAAATAAGGCTACACGAGGTCTGGATCAGCAACTCTGTTTTGCTGCATTGAGGCACCGGAACATCCACGAGTTGAGTCTCGCCTGTAGCCATGTTTTGGAGAATTTGTTTCATAGGATTCAGATGGGGTCGGTATAGCCATGTCAAAAGTTAGTGACCCAATAACGCACCAAAAATTCTTTCTTTTTCTGATCTGGAAGGATAGTTTATTAAAACTGCCCGATATTTCCCTTTGAATACAAACAGACTGCCCGCCGCCGCGCCGACCAATCCTTCGTTCTTGATTAATTCCGCCATGTGTTCGAGGGAACCGGCCCCGCCCACGGCGGTCACGGGGATGGAGCACTTCGTTTTTACCTCGTGTATCAATTTGAGATCGTATCCGTTCATCATGCCGTCGTTGTCTATCGAGTTTATTACTAGTTCCCCGACCCCATATTCTTCCGCCTTTGCTGCGAACTCGACAGGTGATACGCCCGTATTTCTTTTTCCGTTATGAATGAAACATTCATACTTTCTGCCCCAAAATTTCTTTCTTGCCTTCACGTCAAGGACTGCCACGACGCTTTGATTGCCGACTTGTTCAGCCACCTCTTGCAAGAGTCCGGGATCATCCAATGCCGCCGAACCGAAGGCGATCTTTTCTACCCCAAGGCTCAGTATCTTCAACGCCTGCTCTTTGGTCTTGACGCCGCCTCCATAGCAAAAGGGCATGCGGCACTCGAGGGCGAGGTGTTCTATCATCTTGTAATCGGGTTCCCTGCCTTCAACCGATGCGTCGATGTCGAGCACCATGATCTCGTCCGCCTCTTTTTCATTGAAAATGCGCACGGCGTTGATGGGGTCTCCGACGTATTTCTCATTATTGAATTGAACTGTCTTGACGAGGCCTTTGTTCCTGACAAGCAGGACCGGTATGATTCTCGGGTATAACATAGTCAGATCAGCGCAAAGTTCTTGAGTATAGTAATTCCCGATCCATGGCTTTTTTCGGGATGAAACTGTATCCCGTACACGTTACCGTTTCTCGCTATACTCGTAAATTCTATCCCATAATCGGTGGATGCCAGTGACACATCCTTGTCGCACTTAAAATAGTACGAATGGAGAAAATAAAAACGTGACGTTTCGTCGAGACCGTTCAATATCGGGTCCTGCCGCTCGACGGTAATGTTGTTCCATCCCATGTGCGGCAGAGGGTGAACGGTGTCCGGAAACTTCAATACCCTGGCAGGTATCCAGTTCAGGCCTTCAAGCACACCTTCCTCACTGGAAGACGCCATAATCTGCATCCCGACGCATATTCCAAGCACCGGGATCTGCCTTTCAAGCACCATTTCCTCGAGAATCCCGCGCAGGCCCGTTCCGTTTAGAAGAGTCATCGCGTAATCGAACGCGCCGACACCTGGCAGGATAATCTTGTCCGCCCTTTCGAGGTCTTCAGGCTTGCGGGCGATCAGGTGCTCGATATTCAATCTCTTGTACAGGTTCGCAAAGGCCCTGATGTTGCCGAGGCCGTAATCAACTATGGCTATCATCTCTTTATCGACCGTTCGATGCCAAGCAAGTTCAATATCTTGGCCCCTATCATAAACATGGATTCCTGGTTGCGGTAATCCTTGTAACTTTTGTTTGGCGCATCGAAATATCCCTGTAGTTCATCAGTAGTGATTCCAAGCTTGTTGGCTACGAATTCGAATTCCTGTTTGGCTTCTTCTTCGGTGAGGGCGGGCCTGGAGAGTTTTTCCAGCGCTTCATCCCTGGTCATCTGGCCCGTGAGTATCAGACTGGAGAACTGCACCCTTCTCGGGTCGAACCCGAACTTGCGGGGCAGCCAGAATCCTTCATAAAACCGGGTGAAACGTGACTCGAAATGCTTCTGCTGATATGGCTTCCACCCGTACTCCTTTTCAAGGAACTTCATCGCTTCCGCCTTTATGTAAGGCACGTAGTTGAGGGGTTTCACAACCCGGATCCGTCTGATGTATCTCAGGTAGACCTTGTGCCTGAGTATGCTGCTAAAGGGATATGTCTTGAGGGGAATATCACAGAACCTGCGGATCACGTCCCTGATCTGGGCCATGTCCGTGCCGTAGTAAAAATATTCAAGGGGATTCCTCACACATTCGGTGGAGAAGTTGAATCCGTTCAGTATGTATTTTATCTTGTATTTTTCCGCAAAGTTGTACAGCACCGCGATGAACGCATGGTCCTGGGGGACGTCTATGTTCGGCAGCCCGCTCCTGATGTAGGCAAGCTGGAACGCCTTCATCTCCTCCCAGTTTATCACCTCGGTAAAGAGGTCGAGTCCGAGCTTATCGACCATAACATTGATGTTATTTACAGCAACATCCGAGTTCCACCCGCCGTCAACATGGAAAACGAGCGGCCTCAACCCGAACTCGCGCACCACGACGTGCAACATGTAGGAACTGTCCGCCCCGCCGCTCATGCCCATAATGCAGTCGAAGTCACGGTTGCGGCCGTCTTTCTTGATTTTCTCAACTATCTTTTCAAGTTCTGCCCGTCCTCTTTCGTCGGGATGCCAGTTGGGCCGGACGTTTTTGTAAAAGTTGTGACAATGGTCACAGACTCCGTTCTCATCAAAAGTGATCTTTGAATCCGTCGTATCCATGACACAGTTTGTGCATATCTGGTAATTTCTTGAGCTCATCAATTTTTATCCTTTTTCAAAAATCACCCTCGACTATTTTTTGAGAAAGTCTTTCGTAATCTAGTAGTGAGCGTGCAAGTGCTAAAGAATTACTTGACATTGTTTGTAGTCGTTCAGGACATTTAACAATCTCTCTGAACACTCTAACTAACGAGATGGAATCGTTTAACAACCAGCCATTGTTGACTAAGTAGGGTTTATGACTTGGAACATCATCCAGGATCACAGGACATCGTTGGCAAATGGCGTTTTGCATGAGAGCAGACTGAGATCCTGGTTGGAGGTAAACATCTGCTGCGCACAAATAACTCATCAAGTCATCCGAATTTTTCCAACCAACATATATAATTCGGTTATCTTGGGCAAGATTATAAAAAAAACGATCATGAATATCATTGTCAACGCTGCCCACCAGGATCAACTTGAGTTTTTTATGAGGAAAAGTTGCAAAGGCCTCCATACTCTCTAAAACTTTTTTTCTTTTTTCGAATTTTCCCGCTTGAAGTATTAATATATCACCGGAAGTAATGGAGAGTTGTTCCCGGATCAGTTTTCTTCTCCTGCTATATTCGTCGTCAGGTAATACTACTCCTCCCAAGGGGAAAAAAGACATTTTGTTTTCCGGGACAGAATACATTTTGTGTATAAAATTTCTGGTTTCAAGAGAAACATAAAGAACCCTATCTATGGATTGTATAGCACACCTGAGTACATTTCGGTAATAAAGCTTGTGGAGCAAATATCTGGACAAAAAAGTCCGTGCGCTGTTATTTGCATCTTCATGGCTATCAGCATATAGCCGTACCGAAGGATGCCTTGATTTATATCTAGCCGCAGTAATAATTTCCCAGCCACACAGCCCGTGGAAAATTATAATGTCTGGTGCAAACGCTTCAAGGAGTTGGAAAATACCTGGATGCTTCCTTACTTTCTTCATTACTACAAAAGGCAGTAACCGGCTATAGGCAACACGAACGACCGGAATTCCATCTTCATTAATATAATGACCTGGTTTTGTATACCCGATTTTGCCATTAGAAAGGTAGGTTTCTGTTGAAGCAATAATAATTACGTCGTGTCCGGCCCTCTTATGAAAACGGGGAAGCAAATTCTCCTGGTAGGAAAATCCATCTATATAAAAACAGGATAAACAAAGATGAGCTATTTTCATACAGATTTAATTTTCGATAAAAATAAATCAATATTGTTAAAATACATGCTGAATTTTTCCAGTTTTTGGTCAGGCCATAACCACCATTCTGAGGCAAGGAGCTTGTCAATTGTTCTGTCATCAAACCTTTTCCTTATTAACCTCGCAGGGTTACCTGCTACTATTGCGTATGGCTCTACATCTTTTGTAACTACACTACCCATACCGACTACTGCGCCGATGCCAATTTTTATTCCTGATTTTACCAAGGCGCATTGGCCTATCCAAACATCATGGTCTATAAAGGTAAATGGGAGGTCAGGCCTCTTATGATGGGCAAATTTAGCCTTAACGCTATCTCTTCCTTCATAAAAAACAGGTGACATTCCTACCCAATGAAGAGGATGTTCTCCACCACCGATTATTACACGATTGGCAATTGAACAGAATGATCCTATAGAGCAATTTATAATTTCACAGTCATACCCACAAAACGAGTGCCGATCCATGGTGGTATTTACGACATGTGAGCCTGCTTCGATTTTGGACGAGGGATGAATGAGACTATTTTTAATAGCAGGGCCACGAATTTTTTTTAAAAATTTTGACCAGAAATATATTATACAATTCATGCTGATCTTCATTGTACAAAGGAATATATCCCAAATTATGCAGTTCCCGGTTTTAATGGGCTCGAGCTTCTGAATTTATAACGCAATAACTAATTGTTTTAAGTGCAAAAAAGCCTCCTTTCCGGTAAAATATGTTTAGTAAAATGCAAGGGAAAGGAGGCACCTAAAAGGTGAAGCAGAATATACCAGAAAAATGCCGTCGAATCCAGCCGGAAAGTTTCACAGGAAAAAATCTCACCCGCTTCGGAGGGGCTGGTTTGGTGAGGCGTTTTTTTGACAAACTTGGTGTTGCCGATCTCATGGAGGTGCTTGGAACGGAGAGGCGCAGAAAAGGTGATTATTCTCCTGCTGACA
>Ga0256833_1003098_pt1 | contig 11480 bp, 13 predicted proteins | sample 356284metaG_FD_190535 | JGI IMG/M metagenome (GOLD analysis project Ga0256833, IMG submission 190535) | Hydrothermal vent microbial communities from Mid Atlantic Ridge, Atlantic Ocean - 356-284 | ecosystem: Environmental > Aquatic > Marine > Hydrothermal vents | place: Atlantic Ocean: Mid...
AGAGAGATAGAGCTATCGAAGGTCATAAGGGAGGCACTAGAGCCCGTAGTAATGACGGAGATGTTCCCGAGGACATCAATAGACGTCTTCGTCGAGGTACTCAACGCACACGGAGGCACCAGAACAACCTCGCTGACAGCGGCGGCCCTAGCCCTCGCCGACGCGGGCATACCCATGAGGGACCTGGTGGCGGGCGTGGCGGTAGGGAAGGTAGACGGCGTGCTAGTCCTCGACATAGACGAGGTAGAGGACATGTACGGAGAGGCAGACATGCCGGTGGCGGCGGCCCCGTCACTAGGGCAGATAACGTTGCTCCAGCTAAACGGCGTACTAACTAAGGAAGAGTTCGAGGAGGGCCTAGAGATGGCTCTGGACGGCATAAGGAAGATCTACGAGATGCAGAAGCGCGTCCTGAGGGAGAGGTACATGAAGATCAAGCCGGAGGTGTGATGCGATGTCGTTCACTCCCTCATCACCGGACTACATACTCCCGAAGCTCAAGGAGCAGACACTAGCGAACATCATAAAGAAGGGTGTTAGACTGAGCGGCAGGAGGCTCGACCAGTACAGGGACATAGAGATAATAACGGACTACATACCCCACGCAGACGGCTCAGCCTACGTCAAGCTAGGGAACACCCAGGTACTTGTGGGCGTTAAGCTCGAGCTAGGCACACCGTACGCCGACACACCGAACGAGGGCGTCATGGTTGTCTCAGCAGAGTTCGTGCCAATGGCCTCACCCAGCTTCGAGCCCGGCCCGCCCGACGAGAACGCCATAGAGCTTGCGAGGGTCATCGACAGGTCACTAAGGGAGATAAGGGCGATAGACCTCGAGAAACTCGCGATAATACCCGGGAAGAAGGCGCTTATAGCCTGGATAGACATATACGTGCTTGACCACGACGGCAACCTAATCGACGCCTCAAGCATAGCGACACTAGCGGCACTCCTAACAACGAAGATACCGAAGGTCGAGGTAACCGAGAACGAGGAAGTAATCATTAACAAGGAAACAAAGGTCGGCCCGCTACCCCTCAGGCACAAGGTAGTCACCGTAACCATAGGGAAGCTCGGCGACAAACTCATAGTGGACCCCGACCTCGAGGAAGAGTCAGTCCTCTCAACAAGGATAGTCATAGCCGTGTCCGAGGACGGGAGAATAGCGGGCATACAGAAAACAGGCATGGGTTCCCTCACACAGGAAGAGATACTGAAGGCAGTCGACATAGCCCTAGCGAAGGGCAAGGAACTTATAGCACTCATCGAGGAGAAGGTCAGGCCGAGAGAGGAGGAGAAGGCAGAGGAAGAAGAGAAGCCAGCGGAGGCCGAAGAGAAGAAAGTAGAGGAAGCAGAGACGGAAGCGGAAGTAGAGGAGAAGCCGGTGACAGAGGAGAAGGCCGAAGAAGAAGCCAAGGAAGAAGAGAAGGAAGCAGAGGAAGCGAAAGAGGCTGAGGAGGTAGCGGAGGAAGTACCGGCACCACCGGAAGAAAAGCCCGAGGAGGTCACCGAGGAAGAAAAGAAAGTACCGGAACAGGAAGAAGCAGCGGGGGAAAAGCCGGAGCAGAAGGAGGCGGAGCCAGAGACAGAGGCCAAAGGGGTGGAGGAGAAGACTGAGCCTAAGAAAGAAACACAGAGCAGTGAAGCAGGCGAGGGGGAGGGGGCCGAGAAGGAGGAAGGCAAGAAAGAGGGCGTGGAAGGCGGGGAAGAGAGCACCAAAGCTTAATACTCCCGCTCCAACCCTACCCGGTAGGTGCTGAGGGATGGCTAGGAGGACCAAGGTCGTCGGGATCGCCGGGAGGTTCGGTCCCAGGTACGGCTCCACACTGAGGAAGAGATGGAGGGACGTGATGAAGAGGAGGTACGACGTCTACGTTTGCCCGTTCTGCGGCGCGAAGACCAGGATGAAGAGGATCTCGATAGGCGTGTGGCAGTGCCCCAAGTGCGGCCGCGTGTTCGCTGGCGGAGCCTACCAGCCAATAACGGAGATCGGTTCCACGGGCATCATAAAGTCAGCGTAACTCCCCGAAGATGAGCAAACTCATACTAACAACATCCAGGAGAACCCACAGAAGAATCCGTTCTTTCCTCAGAGACTTAGCCCAGGCAATACCCCACTCCCACAGAATCAACAGAGGCCACACCTCAATACCCGAACTCGCATCCCTAGCCCAGAGGATAGGGGCCTACGGCGTGGCCATAGTCCTCGGGCATAAAGCGAACCCCTCAGGCATAAGGTTCTACAGGCTAGAAGAAGCGGAGCTGGTCAAGACATACACAATAAGGATAACATCAGTAAAGCTCCTAAGGGAGACACCAGACTCCCAGAAACCACTCAACACCAACAGACTCGTCATAAGAATCCACGGGATCCCTCACACGGTGTCGGAGAAGGTACTCAACGCGCTAATCAACACATTCAGGCCCTCACTCATAGAGGGCGAGCCCCAGCCCACGGACGTCGAGCTAGTGGTCGCCGGGGAGGGAGAACAGGCCATCGTGACATTCCTGTGCGGAGGTACAGGCAAGCCCTGCGGCCCCAGCTTCAGGGTGTTCAAGGTGGTCGAGTATGAGGGTCGAGGCGAGGGTAAAGATTCACCTAAGCCCTGAGGAGGCCGAGGCCCTAGAGAAGGCGCTGAGGCCAGAGGCAGAGACAAGGCTAAGGGGTGTTGAAGCATGCGTATCGAGGGAAGGAGGGAGACTCACCATAGAAGTGAGAGCGCCGGACACGTCAGCGGCTAGGGCGACGGCCAATTCCCTGTTAAGGCTGGCCGCAACAGCCCTCCAGACAATAAACGAAACAAGAAAAGTGAGTCAGGCCTAAGAAAGGAGCTTGCCAGCGAGCCTAATAAGGACCTCAGACACCTTAACGACATCGTCGATGTTCACGTACTCGTCGACCTGGTGGGCGAGGTCAAGAGGGCCGGGCCCGTAGGTCGCCGCCTCCACGCCAGCGCCCATAAAGTACCTTGTGTCCAGACCGCCGGCACACACGGTTTTCGAGGGCCTCACGCCGACGACCTCCTCAACAGCCTCCGCCAGCGCGTTGATGAGTTCCGAGTCCGGATCAGTATAGGCCGGCTCGGACCAGCTCACATACTCGACCCTAACCCTATACCCGAGGGGCTCCAGCCTCTCCCTAGCCCTTCTAAGGAATTCCTCAACCTCCTTTATCGCCTCCTCAACGCTCTCCTCAATGATGAGCCTCCTGTCGACGCTGAACGAGCACTTACCGGGGAGGATGTTGATCTTGTCGCCGCACCTAACCTCCCCACCCATAGTAGCTATTCCCCTCGCCGCCCTCGGGTCGCCGTAGTCAAACCTCGACACCTTAGACTCCACCAGCGGCTTGTACTCATCCATGACCATCTTGGCGAGGAGCACGGCCCCCTCAAATGCGTTGAGGCCCTCCCAGGGCGATGAGGCATGGGCCTGCTTACCCTCAACAACGAACCTGAACCACAGGTTCCCCTTGTTACCGTGCCATATGTTGCTCACGCTCGAGGGCTCTGTGACGACGGCGTAGTCAGGCCTGACGAGGCCCTCATCGAGCATCCACTTAGTCCCTGTCTCACCACCTGTCTCCTCATCAGGCACCATAGAGACCTCTACACAGCCCTTGATGGGCCAGCCGCTCTCGGCGAGCGCCTTAACAGCGCCGACTATGGCGGCCAGACCACCCTTCATGTCCACGGCCCCCCTTCCGTAGAGCCTCCCGTCAACAACCTTCGGGGTGAATGGGTCAGTGACTGACCACCCCTCACCTGGGGGTACGACATCGTAGTGCCCGGATAGGTGTAGTGTGGGGCCCTCACCCGAGCACTTCCTCGCTATGAGGACGTACCTAGGCCACCCTCCAGCCCAGTCATAGTACTTCCTCACGACCTCGTCGGGCACGCGGTAGATCTTCGTCTCCATACCCGCGGCCTCAAGCCACTTCGCGGCGGTCTTCACGAACCTCTCGTAGTCCCTCCCAGGCGGGTTAACGGTTGGGATGGAGATCATCTCCTTAAGCACATCGATGATGAAGTCCCGGTTGGGCCTGCTCAACTAACTCACCGAGATGATCCCCAAACAAATAACTTAAATGGAGACACCGAACAAGCCAGAGGAGTAAGTCATGGCGCAGAGAATACCACCCGACCTAGAGCCTCTCCTCATAAAGGCCCAGCAACTCGAGGCACAGCTAGCCCAGGTCGCGAAGCAGAGGGAGGTCGCTGAGGCGGAGCTGAGAGAGATAGAGAGGACGCTCTCAACCCTAGAGAAATTGCCCGACGACGCGACCCTGTACAAGAGCGAGGGCTACGTCCTTGTGAAGGTGAGCAAGGAGGACGTGAAGAAGGACCTGGAGGAGAGGAAGGAGCTCCTCGAGGTGAGCGTGAACAGCCTGAGGAAGCAGGAGGAGAGGATAAGGGAGGAACTCATGAAGCTAAGGAAAGAGATAAACTTGAAGCTAAGGCCTGGTGGGCATGCGGGGAGCGTCGCGGGGTAAGGGAAGGCGCAGGATAAGGCCGGAGGACCTGGGCCTGGACCTGAGCAAGGTAACTCCGGACGAGTTATCGGAGCTGGCTGAAGGCCTCGTGAGGGAGGTCGAGAAAGCGATAGCTGAGGCAGTGGGGCAGAGGGAGGAGTTCAACGTAGAGGCATCCCTGGAGGTAGGGGAGGGGACCCTCGACCTCAACCTAATGATCGAGGTGAGGGGGAGGGCCCCGATACCGCCTGAGACGATGGCGAGGATAGACGTAGCAGTGGATATGGCGCTGGAGGTGTTCCGGGATGAGCTTAGGAGGAAGTACGGCAGGGGCGAGGATAGCTGAGTTACTGAGGGATGCGAAGGGCACCCTATGCATAGCGGTACACAGGAACGCCGACCCAGATGCCGTAGGTGCGGCGCTTAGTGTGGCCGAGATGGCCCAATCGCTCGGGAGGGAGGTGCACCTCATAGCCCCAGAGGGCCTTGAGAGGGCTGCGAAGGAGCTTCTTAAGGCGCTCGGCAAGGAGAACCCGTTCTCACCGCCCAACATGGCCGAAGCATGCGATGCATGGGTCATAGTCGATACGGCCTCGATATCCCAGCTAGGGCCAATAGCCGACGCAGTCCTCGGCAAGGAGTACGCGGTCATAGATCACCACGCAAGGAACTCCCTATACCAAGGTAAGGGCATTGTGGACCCGGAAGCGGGTTCGAGCTCGGAGATAGTCGCACTGGAGATGGAGGCGATGGGACTAAAGCCTTCGAAGACGACAGCCACCATGATGCTTGCTGGCATCATATACGACACCCGATTCTTCCGCCTAGCCAAGCCAACCAGCTTCAGGGCGGTCGCCTACCTCCTCGAGTCCGGTGCCGACTACAGGCTAGTCCTAAGCACCCTTACGAAGGGCAGGAACTCCGTGCCCTACTCCGAGAAGGTCGCTAGGCTGAAGGGCGTGTCTAGGGCCGGCATATACAGGGCGGGCGACCTCCTAATAGCGGTGACCTGCATCGGCGCATACGAAGGCTCCGTCCTCAACGCCCTCATAGACCTAGGCGCTGACATAGCGATAGGGATAAGCAGGAGAAAGGACAGGACAAGGGTCACGATAAGGTCATCGAAGAGGGCCGAAGAGGTCCTTGGGGGCGCGCCCTCGGCGGACATAGCCTCACACATAGCTACAGCCCTCGGGGGCTCGGGCGGAGGGCACGCCGGGGCAGCTGGGGCGGAGGTGAGGGCTGAGCCTCTTGAGGTGTGGGGGGCGATAGCATCGTACCTCGCCTCTAAGGGGTTGAGGGTGAAGGTTCTCGAGGAAGGTCGTTGGAAGGAGGAGTGCTCCGACTGAGTCGACCATATTAGGCTTGCCCCAGAGACCCAGGTGGGTGCGGGGACTGGTAAAGGTATACGCTGACGAAAGGGAGAGGCGTTCTAAGGTACCGCAGCACCTCAGCTCATTAGGCGTCACGGTCGTGTTCAGGCAGCTCCCCCTAGGGGACTACATACCCGCCGAGGGCGTCCTCATCGAGAGGAAGAGGGTGGACGACCTAGCCCACTCGGTCTTCGAGGGCAGGTTCTTCGACCAGGTGAGGAGGCTCGCCAACTCGGGCATGAACGCAATCCTCGTCGTAGAGGGAGATATGAGGTACCTGAAGAACAGGTACGGAAACAGGGCGTGGGCTATTGAGGCAGCACTCATAACGGCCTCCCTGTACAACAAGATACTCATGTTCTACACAGAGAACACCTACCACACAGCTAAGGTCATTAAGTACGTGGCCGAGAGACTCCAAGCGAACAAGGAACAGAGCCCGCAAGTACCGACGCCAGCAACCTACAGAAAGAGCAGAAAACCAAGCGAGGAGGCAACCCCTCAGCAGTGGCAACTCTACATACTCTCCTCATTCCCCGGAATAGGGAGCAAGACAGCTGACAGGCTCCTCAGGAAGTTCGGCTCACTTGAGGCGGTGCTCAACGCCCCCATACCGCAGCTCATCGCGCTAGGGGGTCTGAGCGAGCAGAAGGCGAGGAAACTCAAGGAGATAATGGAGGCAAAATATGGGGAGGATTAAGGATCGCTGTGTCGTTGCTGATGCCGAAGAACTACTTTTTAAAGGTGCTTATGCAATAGCCCTTAGGTTAGAGTCATGCCCAGGGTAAAGGCAGTAGAGCAGATCCGGAAGATAATGAAGAACCTCGAGCAAGTGAGGAACATAGGCATCATCGCGCACGTCGACCACGGCAAGACCACGACCTCAGACCACCTGCTCGCCATGGCAGGAATAATCTCAGAGAAGATCGCTGGAGAGGCCCTCGTCCTCGACTACCTCAGCGTAGAACAGAAGAGGGGCATAACCGTCAAGTCAGCGAACATAAGCCTCTACCACGAATACAAAGGCAAGCCCTACGTCATCAACCTAATCGACACACCCGGCCACGTAGACTTCTCTGCCAAGGTCACCAGGTCCCTCAGGGTTCTCGATGGCGCGATCGTTGTGGTCGACGCCGTCGAGGGCGTCATGCCCCAGACCGAGACCGTGCTGAAGCAGTCCCTCGAGGAGAGGGTAAGGCCCCTCCTGTACATCAACAAAATAGATAGGCTCATCAAGGAGCTCAAGATGACCCCCGAGGAGATACAGCAGAGGTTCATCGAAATCATCAAGCAGGTCAACCAGATGATACTCGAGTACGCTGACAAGGAGTTCAAGAAGAAGTGGCTTATCGACGTCAAGCAGGGGATGGTCGCCTTCGGCTCAGCGAAGGACGGCGTCGGCATAACCATACCGATGGCCCAGGCAAGGAAGATTTCCTTTAACGACATAATCAAGGCCTACCAGAAGGGTAAGGAAGCCGTTGAGGAGCTGAAGAGGTACGCACCACTCCACGAGGCCCTCCTGGACATGGTCGTCAAGTTCGTGCCGAACCCGAGGGAGGCCCAGAAGTACAGGATACCGAAGATATGGAGAGGCGACATAAACTCCGAGCTAGGGCAGGCACTCCTCAACGCCGACCCGAACGGGCCGCTGGTTCTATTCGTGAACGACATGAGGATCGACCCGAAGGCTGGCCTCATCGCCACCGGAAGGGTCTTCTCGGGTACCGTCCGGCCTGGGCAGGAGGTGTGGTTGCTCAACGCTAGGACGAAGCAGAGGATACTTCAGGTAAGCCTCTACATGGGCCCGATGAGGGAGAAGGTAGACGAGATTACAGCTGGTAACATCGCAGCCCTCCTCGGCGTCGACAGGGCTAGGGCCGGAGAGACCCTGGTGAGCCTCGACATAAAGGACGTCGCCGCCCCGTTCGAGAGGATGCACTACGTATCAGAGCCCGTCGTCACCATGGCAGTCGAGCCCAGGTCCCCTGCAGAGCTGGGCAAGATGATTGAGGCCCTGAGAAAGCTCAGCATCGAGGACCCAAGCCTCGTTATCAAGATCAACGAGGAGACAGGTGAGTACCTGATATCGGGTATGGGCCCGCTCCACCTAGAGATCGCTCTCACACTCCTCAAGGAGAACTTCGGCGTAGAGGTAGAGCCGTCCCCACCGATAGTCGTGTACAGGGAGACCGTGAGAGAGGCGAGCAAGGTCTTCGAGGGCAAATCACCTAACAAGCACAACAAGCTCTACATAAGCGTCGCACCACTGAACGAGGAGACCGTACAGCTCATACAGAAGGGAGCCATAAGGGAGGATCAAGACGCGAGGGAGAGAGCCAAAATACTGAGGGACGAGGCCGGCTGGGACTACGACGAGGCTAGGAGGATATGGGCCATAGACGAGAACTACAACATATTCGTCAACCTAACCACCGGTGTACAGCACCTAAGGGAGGTAAAGGACACCATAATACAAGGCTTCAGGCTAGCCATGAGAGAGGGACCGCTCGCCAAGGAGCCAGTCAGAGGGCTGAAGGTTATCCTACACGACGCGATAATCCACGAGGACCCAGCGCACAGGGGCCCGGCCCAGCTCTACCCAGCGACCTGGAACCCGATATACGCCGGCATGCTGACGTCGAGGCCGACCCTCCTCGAGCCGCTGCAGAAGCTCGACATAAGGACACCGATGGATTACATGAGCAACATCATAGCGATAATATCGAAGAAGAGGGGCAGGGTCATAGACGTCATCAACATCTCAGCAAACAACGTGAGGATAATAGCCGAGATACCCGTGGCCGAGTCCTTCGACCTAGCCAACGAACTGAGGAGCGCCTCAGCAGGCAGGGCCTTCTGGGGCACAGAGTTCAGCAGGTGGGCACCGGTACCGGACTCAATGCTCCTAGACCTAGTGAGGAAGATAAGGCAGAGGAAAGGCCTTCCGCCGGAGCCGCCGAAGCCGGAGGACTTCATCTCGCCGTTCTGACGCGTTTTTGACAGACCAAAACCTGATGAGCCCCACCACAACCTTTCTTAGGGTGGCTCCATGACGTTCACACTCGCGATAGTGTTCATAGGGCCCGCGGGCTCGGGCAAAACAAGCCTTGGCAAGGCACTCGGTGAGTGGATAGAGAGGAACGAGGGGCTCAGGGTGGCCTACGTGAACCTGGACCCAGCGGTCGAGATACTCCCTTATGTCCCGCATTTCGATGCCAGGACCCTGGTGAGGGCCAGAGACCTAATGGTTAGGGAGGGCCTCGGCCCTAACGGTGCCATAGTGAAGTCAATAGACCTCCTAGCGGAGAAATCGGCAGCGATCTACAGGAGGCTCGCCAGACTAAAGGGAGACATACTGATAGTGGACACCCCAGGCCAGAGCGAGTCTTTCATATTCAGGCCAGCGGGACCGAAACTCCTCCGCGTCATAAGAAGGGTCGCCCCCGCGGTGGGCGTCTACGTAACTGACCCAACCCTGGGGCTTAGGGGGACGGAGGCAGCAATAGCCCTCATGATGAGCCTCGTCACACAGCTAAGGCTTGACCTCGACACGGTACCTGTGATAAACAAGATAGACCTGGTGGGGAGCAGGGAGTTCATGGAGACCTATCACCTCGAGTTAAGTGAGGTAAAGAAGGAGCTAGAGAAAGAGAATAGGGGAGTGCTCACGGACATAGCCACGGGCTTCATAGACTTACTGGAGCAGTACATGCAGTCAGTCAGGGTAGTCGCTGTATCAGCAGCGACGGGTGAGGGCCTGGACGAGCTGTACAAGCTAGTGCATGAGACCTTTTGCACCTGCGGAGACCTCAGCTAGTCTCATCTCGGCACTCTCCTAACCACGTCCTTAACCTTCTCGAGCACGTGCTCCAGGCCAGCCTTCCTAGTCAGCTCCTCCTCATGACTCAGTTTAAGGCCCAGAACACCCTCGACGAAGGACCTCAGCCCTATCTCCAAGTCCCTCTCATACCCACCCTCCAGAACGGCGACGAAGGCGCCCTCACTGTACTTCTCAGCCAACTCCCTGATGAGAGCGCCAAGCCTGTAGAATGTATTGGAGGTGTACCTAAGCCAGGCCATGGGGGAGAAGTGGTGGCCGTCGAAGCCAGCCGAAACAACTATGGCCTCAGGAGAGAATCTCTCCACAGCAGGTATTATCACGGCCTCTATCACCTCCTCAACATCGGGGTCCCCCGCAGCATGAGGCATTGGCACATTGACTTTAGTGAACGCCGCACTACCCCCGCCTACGTCCTCTACGGAGCCAGTGCCCGGATATATGCCGTCCTCGTGGATATCTATGTGGAGAACCCCCGGGTCCTTCCAGAAAATCTCCTGCGTCCCGTTGCCGTGGTGGGCGTCGAAATCGATCACCGCCACCCTCTCCTTCCCAGCCTTCCTGAAACCGAGCACCGCCGTTGCAGCGTTGTTGAATATGCAGAAACCGAGGGTCGGCGCACCCAACGCCCTCCCGGCTCTGCCCGCGTGGTGCCCCGGCGGCCTAGCAAGCACAAGGTGTGGCTCGAGAGTCGCGGCAGCGGCTTTGGCGGCGGTGTACGCGGACGTCACGGCAGCGGTAGCGGCCATGAACGTTCCCGAGGAGACATAGGTGTCGGGGTCCAGCATGTGGGCCTCTCTATCCCTTGACTCCTCCTCAATGAGCTCCACGTACGCCCTCTCATGGATCCTCTCCACAACGTCCCTCCTCCCCTTCGCAGGCTCGACGAACTTCAGGTGCTCCCGAAGCGGTTCCAGAGCCCTCAACGCTCTCTCTAGTCTCTCAGGCCTCTCGGCGTGCGGTATGCCGTTGGGGTCGTGCAGCTTGAAGACCTCGCCGTACACGACCCTCATAACAGTCCCGCCTAAGAATAATTACCTCTATGAAGGAAATGAGTCTTAGTTTACTACCTCACTCCCCACTAATAGTCTCCAAGTACCTCCTGGCAGCGTCCCTCAGGGCGGCGGCGGAGCTCATGCTCGGCTCCCAACCAGTCAACTTGACAGCCTTGCTTATGTCGAGAAGCATGAACTTGACGTCTCCCTTCCAGCCCCTCCCGTCCGGGGTGGCTGGCTTGTAGACGTAATCGACGTCCTCGAGCCCCATCACCTCAACAACTATGTCCGCTATCTCCTTCACAGTGACCCAGTCCCTGTTCCCGAGGTTGAATATCTCGTACTCCTTACCGGACCTCAAGAGGTACTCCCTGCACCTCTCCATCCCGGCTATCAGGTCGCCGACGTGTATGTAGGACTTCTTCTGTGTGCCGTCACCCAGTATCTCGAGCCTCTTAGGGTTCCTGAGGAGCTTGTGAATGAAGTCAACTACGACGCCGTGAGTTTGCCTAGGCCCAACAACATTAGCGAACCTCAGTATGAGGGAGCGGAGCCCATAGACCTTCGCCCAGGTCTTCACAAGGTCCTCGGCAGCGAGCTTCGCCCCGCCATACACCGATATAGGCTCCTTGGGTTCGTAGTCCTCCGGAGTCGGGAATACGCCAGCGTCCCCGTAGACCGTGGAGGAGCTGGCGAAGACGAAGGAACCCACCCCGGCCTTCCTGGACGCCTCCAGCACGTTGAACGTGACTAAGATGTTATCGCGGAAGTGCCTGCTCGGCTCCACTATTGACGTCTTC
>Ga0256833_1003099_pt1 | contig 11479 bp, 8 predicted proteins | sample 356284metaG_FD_190535 | JGI IMG/M metagenome (GOLD analysis project Ga0256833, IMG submission 190535) | Hydrothermal vent microbial communities from Mid Atlantic Ridge, Atlantic Ocean - 356-284 | ecosystem: Environmental > Aquatic > Marine > Hydrothermal vents | place: Atlantic Ocean: Mid...
ATCTGAGTGGTTACAAAAATAAATAAATTGGTACTGCCGCGGTTTTAAAGGGAGTATTACTTATTATAAATGACATAACGGAAATTTATAATTTAGAACAGATAAAGCCTCATTTTTAAACTTATGTTATAATGAAAATGAAAATGGAGGGGTATTGTGTAGATTAATCCGTGATTGTTTCAGTAAAACTTTTTATAAAAGTATTTCTTTTTCTGTTTCATATTATATAGTGTCTGTCTATAAAGTGCATATTTTTCAATTTTAATTATTTTATATGCAGACATTATTATATATCATGGTTATTTGAGTCATAAAAAGGTATAAATTAGTGTTTTTATTGCAGTCTCAAAAAAAAAATCAAAAAATTTAAAAAATTATTTTGTTTTTTATTAAAATAAATATACCTTTGCAACCGCTTTTGAAATAATGATTTTGAAACGTGTATTTTGAAATAAGATAAGCCAATGTAGCTCAGCTGGTAGAGCAGCTGATTTGTAATCAGCCGGCCGGGGGTTCAAGTCCCTCCATTGGCTCGTATATAATAATAGTATATATATAAAGCGTTAAAATGAAATAATTCTTATTTTAACAATGTTTTGTATTAAAATTATTTATAAAGGGGGCGCGCCGGAGTGGGAGAGCCGGGCCAGACTGTAAATCTGGTGACTAAGTCTGAATAGGTTCGAATCCTATCGCCCCCACTTTTGAAAAGTCAATTAATGTCCCCTGTGATAATATATTGTGAGGGTAAGTTTAAAAGCGGGTGTAGCTCAGTTGGTAGAGCATCAGCCTTCCAAGCTGAGGGTCGCGAGTTCGAGTCTCGTTGCCCGCTCTTTTTTTTCCCTTCGTTGTTTATCTTGGAAGATAAGCCAATGTAGCTCAGCTGGTAGAGCACTTCCATGGTAAGGAAGGGGTCGGGGGTTCAAATCCCTTCATTGGCTCGTAATAAATTGATTTATTATAATAATTAGTAAAAATTGAACAAATGGCTAAAGAAACTTTTGAAAGGTCAAAACCGCATGTTAATATCGGAACAATAGGTCACGTTGACCATGGTAAGACAACTTTGACTGCTGCTATTACTTATGTTTTGGCAGATGCCGGTCTTGCAGAAAAAACAGATTACGATTCTATTGATGCTGCTCCTGAAGAGAAAGAAAGGGGGATTACTATCAATACTGCTCACGTAGAGTATCAAACAGAAAACAGACACTATGCGCATGTTGACTGTCCCGGTCACGCCGACTATGTCAAAAATATGGTTACAGGTGCGGCACAAATGGACGGTGCTATTTTGGTTGTTGCTGCAACAGATGGTCCTATGCCTCAAACAAGGGAACATATCCTTTTGGCAAGACAGGTAGGAGTTCCTAAAATTGTGGTATATATGAATAAAACGGATTTAGTTGATGATGATGAAATGTTGGAATTGGTTGAGATGGAAGTAAGGGAGTTGTTGGATCAATATGAATTTGACGGTGACAATACAGCTATTATTCAAGGTTCTGCTCTTAAAGCTCTTGAAGGTGATCCTAAGCATATTCAATCTATTAAAGATTTGATGGCTGCAGTGGATGAGCAAATTCCTGAGCCTGTTAGAGATGTTGATAAACCATTCTTGATGCCTGTGGAGGACGTCTTCTCAATTACAGGTAGAGGAACAGTTGCTACAGGAAGAATAGAAAGAGGGGTGATTAATGTTGGAGATCCTGTGGAAATAGTAGGTTTGATGAAAGAAGGTGAAAAACCAATGAAATCCGTAGTTACCGGTGTTGAGATGTTTAGAAAGATTCTAGACAGAGGGGAAGCTGGAGATAATGCCGGTTTGTTATTGAGGGGTATTGAGAAAACGGATATTAAGAGAGGACAAGTTATTTGTGCTCCCGGATCCATTACTCCACATAAGAAGTTTAAAGCTGAAGTTTATGTTTTAAGTAAAGATGAAGGAGGAAGACATACACCGTTTTTCAATGGTTACAGACCTCAGTTTTATTTCAGAACAACTGATGTTACCGGAGATGTGAAATTACCTGAAAATGTAGAAATGGTAATGCCTGGTGATAACGTAACAATGGAAGTTGAATTAATTCAACCTATTGCTATGGAAAAAGGATTGAGATTTGCGATTCGTGAAGGTGGTCGAACAGTTGGAGCAGGTCAGGTTACAGAAATTCTGGATTAGTATAATTAATCCTTATATGATAAAGCAAAATTGTATTTGAGCAGTCTAAAATTAGGCTGCTCATTTATAGCTTAATGACTTTATTGTTGCTATGCTTCTTATTAAAGAATTAAGAGGATAATTGTTGAAAATATAACAGGGTCGGATAATAAAGTGTCTTTTTATTAAAATCAATATGTAAAATATTTTGATGTTGAGTGGGACATAGTGGTTTCTAAAAATGGGAATTTTTTAAACTAACTTACAAACTAAAAGAACTTTTATAATATGGCTCATAATTGATATACGGGCATAGCTCAACTGGTAGAGCGACGGTCTCCAAAACCGTAGGCTGTGGGTTCAAGTCCTACTGCCCGTGCAGATAAAATAAGGAATATGGTTTTATTCCTGTATTATTTAGTGTATTTTACACAAATAGAAAATTGTAAATATGAATAACGTAGTTTTATATTTGAAGGAGAGTTATAATGAGCTGATTCATAAAGTTAGTTGGCCGAGATTTCCTGAATTATTGAGTGCTACAAGAATTGTAGTAGTTGCTTCGATTATTTTTGCTATACTCGTTTTAGTGATTGATTTGATATCTAAAACATTTACTAATTTCTTCTATAATATCAATTTTTAATTTGCTGATATGAAATGGTATTCACTAAGAGTAATTAGCGGTAAAGAAAAGAAAATCAAAGAGAGACTGGAATTGGAAATTAACAGGTCGGGATGGGGTGATATTGTTAATCAGATTGTTGTCCCAACTGAAAAAGTTTATAAAATCAGAAGTGGTAAAAAAGTAATTATAGAAAGAAACATATTGCCGGGATATATTTTGGTTCAAGCTGATTCCAAAAGATTTAAAGGTGAAATTATTAGAAATCTGTCAAATTTGCCTAATGTTATGCATTTCCTCGGAAGGGAGCATCCTGTTGCAATGTCTGAAGCTGAAGCAAACAGGCTATTAGGTAAAGTTGATGAATCACAACAAATCGGTGAAGAATTACTCGAACCTTTCTTAGTTGGTGAAACAATTAAGATTATAGATGGTCCTTTTAATGGTTTTATTGGTGATATTACAGAGGTTAATGAATCTAATAAAACATTGAAAGTTGTCGTCAAAATATTTGGAAGAGGTACAGAAGTTGAACTTAATTTTTTACAAGCTGAAAAACAATCTTAAAATGTAGCTACTTATTTGAACTGGTTATTTCAAATTAATTATTATTGAGTGGCAAATTAAAAATAAAATTTTAAATATAATAAAATGGCAAAGGAAATAGAAGGATTTATTAAATTACAGGTAAAAGGAGGTCAAGCTAATCCAGCTCCTCCGGTTGGTCCTGCTCTTGGTGCAAAAGGAGTTAATATAATGGAGTTCTGTAAGCGTTTTAATGCTGCAACTCAGGATAAAATGGGTAAAGTCGTTCCTGTTGTGATTACTGTCTTTAAAGACAAATCATTTAATTTCATTATAAAAACAACTCCCGCAGCTATTCAGTTGCTGGAAGCTGCCAGTTTGAAAAAAGGTTCTTCAGAACCTAATAGAAATAAAGTTGGTAAAGTTACCTGGGATCAGGTTAGAACAATTGCGGAAAGCAAAATGGAAGATTTGAATGCTTTTAAAATCGAATCTGCTATGAAAATGGTTGCCGGTACTGCAAGAAGTATGGGATTGGAAGTTGAAGGAGACTTTCCTTCTTAATAAAATATTTGTAAACATAGGGAGCTTAATAAAGCGTTAATACCTATAAAAATTTTGTTATGGCAAAAATTAGTAAAAAAATGAAAGCAGCTATTGCAAAAGTGGATAATGATAAAGATTATCCGTTAAACGAAGCAATGGCATTGGTTAAAGATGTAAATATAGCATCTTTTGACTCCTCGGTAGATCTTCATATCAATCTGGGAGTGGATCCTCGTAAAGCTGATCAAGCGATTAGAGGAACGGTTTCCTTACCTAACGGAACAGGGAAATCAAAGAAAGTTTTAGTACTTTGTACTCCTGATAAAGAGCAAGAAGCTCTTGATGCAGGGGCTGATTATGCGGGTTTGGATGAATTTGTTCAAAAAATTCAAAACGGTTGGTTGGATTTTGATGTTGTTATCGCTATGCCGCAAACAATGGCACAGGTTGGTAGATTAGGTAGAATATTAGGACCTAGATCCTTGATGCCTAACCCAAAGAGTGGAACAGTAACACCTGAAGTCGGTAAAGCTGTAATGGAAGTGAAAAAAGGTAAAGTTGCTTTTAGAGTTGATAAGTATGGTATTATTCATACTTCTGTGGGTAGAGTATCTTTTTCTGCAGATAAATTAGTTGAAAATGCAGAAGAAATAATTAAAACAATAATTAAAATGAAACCATCAACTGTAAAAGGAACTTATTTGAAATCTATTTCGGTAGCGCCTACAATGGGTCCCGGTATAAAGATAGATTCCAAATCAATTTAATTAATTCAATTCAAAAAATTTAAGAAATGAATAAAGCGGAAAAAACCCGGGTTATATCAATATTAGCAGATAAATTTGCAAATAGTTCAGTCTTTTATCTTACTGATTCTTCTACTCTGACTGTTGAGCAGGTAAATAAATTAAGAAGAATTTGTTTTGAAAAAGATGTTGAGTTTAAAGTAGTTAAGAATAATCTCGCTCGTCTGGCTATGGAATCAAGTGCTGGAGAAAAAGGATTTGAGCCCCTTTATGATGCATTAAAAGGGCCTACGGCTATAATGTTTTCAGATACAGGTAATTTGCCTGCTAAAATAATTTCGGAATTTAGAAAAGATTTTGATAGACCAATTTTGAAAGCAGCATATATTGAAAGTGCTGTTTATTTTGGTGATGAGAATCTGGATACTTTGAAAAATATCAAGTCGAAAGAAGAACTTATCGCAGATATTATTGCACTATTACAGAGCCCTGTTAAAAATGTTGTCGGATCACTTAAATCCGGTGGCAATACAATTATGGGCTTGTTGAAAGCTCTTGAAGAAAGAGCATAAATTTTGGCTTCCAAGCGTATTTACGCATATTAATAAATTTTTTTAATAATTAAAAACCAGAAAAATGGCGGATTTAAAAGCAATCGCAGAACAATTGGTAAACTTGACAGTTAAAGATGTACAAGATTTATCTGATATATTAAAAGAGGAATACGGTATAGAACCTGCTGCAGCTGCAGTAGCTGTTGCTGCCGCACCGGGAGCAGCTGGTGGAGAAGGAGCTGCTGAAGAGAAAACTGAATTTGATGTTTTCTTGGAATCAGCTGGCGCAAGTAAACTCAAAGTTGTAAAAGAAGTTAAAACTTTACTAGGTATTGGCTTAAAAGATGCTAAAGATTTAGTTGACGGAGCTCCTGCAGTTATAAAAGAGGCTGCTCCTAAAGACGAGGCTGAATCTCTTAAAGCAGCTTTAGAAGCTGTTGGTGCTACTGTTGAATTGAAATAATACTAAACTCCGGTTATTTACTTGATGATAGTATATTTTAATTCAAAAATATAATGTATTAGCTTAGTTAGTTCTTTGTTGTTAAGGACTAGCTAAGCTTTTGTGTTATACTTAATACTGATAAAGTTCAGTATGATTTTTTTCCTTTTTTTCTCAAAAGAAAATTTTCTGTGAAATGACGTTTAACGATTCTATAGCTACTCTTGGAAAACAAAGAGTAAATTTTGGCAAAATTAAAATGCCGGTGAATTATCCTAATTTATTATCTATTCAATTAGATTCGTTTAAGGATTTCTTCCAAATTGATACAACTCCCGAAAATAGAAATACTGAAGGACTCTATCGGGTATTTGAAGATCATTTCCCTGTAAGTGATGCAAGGAATATTTTCCTATTGGAGTTTCTGGATTATCAAATAGATCCTCCAAGATATAGTATCCCCGAATGTATGCAAAGAGGTTTAACTTATAGTGTACCTCTTAGAGCTAAACTGAGACTCTCTTGTAATGATGAAGAACATATTGATTTTGAAACTATAGAACAAGAAGTATTTCTCGGTAATGTTCCTTATATGACTCCAAAAGGCTCTTTTATTATTAATGGTGCTGAAAGAGTTGTAGTCTCTCAACTTCATAGATCTCCCGGAGTGTTTTTCAGTCAAACGTTCCATCCTAACGGTATGAAAATCTTTTCTGCCAGGGTTATACCCTTTAGAGGTGCCTGGATGGAATTTGCTACAGATATCAATATGGTTATGTATGCTTATATTGATAGAAAGAAAAAATTGCCCGTTACTACTCTTTTAAGAGCTTTGGGTTTTGATTCGGATAAAGAAATACTGGATATTTTTGAATTGGTGGAAGAGGTGAAGGCTGATAATACTAATCTTAAAAAGAATATTGGTAAAAAATTAGCAGCCAGAGTACTTAGAAAATGGATAGAGGATTTTGTTGATGAGGATACAGGTGAACTTATTTCTTTGGAAAGAAATGAAATTATTCTGGAAAGAAATACAATTCTGGATGAAGAAAATATAAAATTAATATTAGATGCTGATGTTGAAAGTATTATTGTTCAAAAAGAGAATTTAGATCTTGATTATTCTGTAATTTATAATACTTTACAAAAAGACCCAACTAACTCTGAAGTAGAAGCAGTCGCATATATTTACCGTCAACTTAGAGGAACAGAGCCTCCTGATGAAGAAACAGCGAGAGGAATAATCGATAAAATGTTCTTCTCTGAAAGTAGATATGACTTGGGTAATGTAGGCCGATACAAAATAAATAGAAAACTGGATCTTAGTATTCCGGATGATGTAAAAGTACTTACTAAAGATGACTTTATGTCTATTATTAAGTATCTGATAAATATCATTAACGACCGTGCTGAATTGGATGATATCGACCATTTGAGTAACAGAAGAATCCGTACGGTAGGAGAACAACTTTATGCCCAGTTCAGTGTTGGATTGGCACGTTTGGCAAGAACTATCAGGGAAAGAATGAATGTTAGGGATAATGAAGTTTTTACTCCAATGGATCTAATCAATGCCAGAACATTATCTTCTGTGATAAATTCTTTTTTCGGAACCAGTCAGTTATCTCAATTTATGGATCAAACCAATCCTCTTGCCGAGATTACTCATAAACGACGTATTTCCGCTCTTGGCCCCGGTGGTTTATCAAGAGAAAGAGCCGGTTTTGAGGTAAGGGACGTCCACTATTCCCATTACGGAAGATTGTGTACTATAGAAACTCCCGAAGGCCCGAATATCGGTTTGATATCTTCTTTGGCTATAAATGCGAAAGTGAACCAAATGGGATTTTTGGAAACTCCTTATAGAAAAGTGGAAAACGGAAAAGTCATAATGAATGAAGATCCGGAATATCTTTCTGCCGCTGATGAAGATTATAAAAAAGTAGCTCAGGCTAATACCCCGCTTGATAGTGATGGCAATATCATTACAGATAAAGTGGCGGCTCGTGAACACGGAGATTTTCCTATACTTGAACCTAATGAAATCGATTATATTGATGTTGCTCCGAATCAAATTACCGGCGTTTCTGCCTCATTGATTCCTTTTTTGGAAAATGATGATGCTAACCGTGCTTTGATGGGATCAAATATGCAACGTCAAGCTATTCCATTGATAAAACCTGCTGCTCCTATTGTAGGAACAGGAATAGAAAGATTGGTTGCTCAGGACTCAAATTTGCTATTGAATGCTGAAAATGATGGAGTTGTCGAATATGTAGATTCGGAAAAGATAGTATTGAAATATGACAGGACAGATGAGCAAGAAAAAGTTTCTCTTGATAGCAATATAAAAACATATACCTTAACAAAATTCCTAAGAACAAATCAAGGTACTTGTATTAATCTGAAAGCCTTGGTAAAGAAAGGGGAGAGAGTTGTAAAAGGACAGTTGTTGTGTGATGGATATGCTACAGATAAAGGGGAACTGGCTCTTGGACAGAATATGATGGTGGCATTTATGCCTTGGAAAGGATATAACTTTGAGGATGCTATTGTAATCTCTGAAAGAGTTATAAAAGAAGATATCTTTACATCCATACATATTGAAAATTATGAATTGGAAGTCAGAGATACAAAACTAGGAGAAGAAGAACTTACTAATGATATTCCAAATGTTAGTGAGGATTCTACGAAAGATTTGGATGAAAATGGTATTATCCGTGTCGGAGCATGGGTGAATGGTGGTGATATTCTCATTGGTAAAATCTCACCTAAAGGAGAATCAGATCCTACTCCGGAAGAAAAATTGCTACGGGCTATCTTTGGAGATAAAGCGGGTGATGTGAAAGATGCATCTTTGAAAGCTTCACCGTCTACTAAAGGTATAATTATTGGAAAACAACTTTTCTCAAGAGCTAAAAAAGATAAATACCAAAAATTACGAGAAAAAGATCTGCTTGATAAACTGGATGCCAAACATTCGGTTGAAATGAACGAATTGAATACTCTGCTTATCGATAAATTGATGAAATTACTTGATGGCTCGATATCGGCAGGAGTGAAAAATGTTTTTGGTCAAGAATTGATTCCGCAAGGTTCAAAATTCACAAGATCACTTTTAAAGGAAATAGATTTTGCCGTAATTGAATTTAGCAACTGGACAGATGATGAAGACCTGAATAAGTTGGTAGCAAAGTTATTGCATAATTATTCCTTGAGAGTAAGTGAGATAATAGGTCAGTATAAAAGAGAAGTGTTTAATATCAATATTGGAGATGAATTACCTGCCGGAGTTCTTAAATTGGCAAAAGTTTATCTTGTTAAGAAAAGAAAATTGCAGGTTGGTGATAAATTGGCCGGAAGACATGGAAATAAAGGTATTGTTGCAAAAATAGTGAGAGTGGAAGATATGCCGTTTCTTGAAGACGGTACTCCTGTTGATATTGTTTTGAATCCTTTAGGGGTACCTTCAAGGATGAATATCGGTCAGATTTTTGAAACGGTTTTGGGTTGGGCAGGTAAGGAAATGGGCTTGAAATTTGCATCCCCAATCTTTGATGGAGCTAAACTTTCTGAAATCGAAAATCTTATATCCGAAGCAAAACTTCCGTCCTATGGACAAACATATCTTTATGATGGTGAAACAGGTGACAGATTTCACCAAAAAGCTACTGTGGGGGTTATCTATATGATAAAACTAAATCACATGGTAGAAGATAAAATGCATGCCAGATCTATAGGTCCGTATTCATTGATTACTCAGCAACCTTTGGGTGGTAAAGCTCAATTCGGAGGACAAAGATTTGGAGAAATGGAAGTTTGGGCGCTCGAAGCCTATGGTGCTACTAATATTTTGAGAGAAATGTTGACTATTAAATCGGATGATATTAAAGGAAGAGCTAAAGCTTATGAAGCGATTGTTAAAGGGGATCCCCTTCCTGAGCCTAATATTCCGGAATCATTTAATGTTTTGGTACATGAATTAAAGGGATTAGCTCTTGAATTGAAATTCAATTAATAATAAATAATATATTTTATTGATATGATTAGAAATAAAAAAGTAGATCAGCAGGAAAATAATAATTTTAATTCCATTACAATAAAATTAGCATCTCCTGATGATATTTTGGAAAGATCTTATGGTGAGGTTTTAAAACCTGAAACTATAAACTACCGTTCTTATAAACCAGAAAGAGATGGTTTGTTCTGTGAAAGAATTTTCGGTCCGGTTAAAGATTATGAATGTTATTGTGGTAAGTATAAAAGGATTAGATATAAAGGGATTGTGTGTGACCGTTGTGGAGTGGAAGTGACTGAAAAGAAAGTGAGACGTGAAAGGATGGGACATATAAAACTTGTGGTTCCTGTTGTCCATATTTGGTTTTTCCGGTCATTGCCAAATAAAATAGGTTATCTGCTCGGAATGTCGACAAAAAATTTGGAGTCAATTATATATTATGAAAAATATGTTGTTACTCAACCCGGTATAAAAGAAGGAACAATTGAAAAAAATGCTTTGTTGACTGAAGAAGAATATTTTGAAATTCTGGAAACTATTCCGGAAGATAATCAACTATTACCGGATGATGATCCTCAAAAATTTATTGTAAAAATGGGGGCCGAAGCAGTCTATGATATGTTGATGAATATTGATTTGGATGAATTGTCATTTGAATTGAGACATAAAGCAGCTACGGAAACATCTCAACAGCGTAAATCGGAATCATTAAAAAGACTTAATGTCGTTGAGATTTTTAGAGAAGGATTGCGTCATGAAGAAAATAAACCCGAATGGACTATTATCCAGTATCTACCTGTTATTCCTCCGGAATTAAGACCCCTTGTGCCTTTGGATGGAGGACGATTTGCCTCTTCGGATCTAAATGATTTATATAGAAGGGTGATAATTAGAAATAATAGGTTAAAAAGACTTTTGGAAATTAAAGCTCCTGAAGTTATTTTAAGAAATGAAAAAAGAATGCTGCAGGAAGCTGTTGATTCTTTATTTGATAATTCAAGAAAATCAAGTGCGGTTAAATCTCAAGGTGGGAGAGTACTAAAATCCCTAAGTGGTGTGTTGAAAGGAAAACAAGGTAGATTTAGACAGAATCTTCTAGGTAAAAGGGTAGATTATTCTGGTCGTTCCGTTATTGTTGTAGGACCCGAATTAAAATTGCATCAGTGCGGTATTCCCAAAGGTATGGCAGCGGAGTTATTCAAACCTTTTGTAATTAGAAAATTAATTGAAAGAGGAATAGTTAAAACTGTAAAATCCGCTAAAAAACTTGTGGATAGAAGAGAACCTGTTATTTGGGAAATTCTTGAGAATATTTTGAAAGGACATCCTGTTTTATTGAACAGGGCTCCTACCTTACACAGGTTATCAATTCAGGCTTTTCAGCCTGTTCTTGTTGAAGGTAAAGCTATAAGATTACATCCTTTGGTATGTGGTGCGTTCAATGCGGATTTTGACGGAGACCAAATGGCAGTGCATGTCCCTCTTAGCCAATCTTCAATTCTGGAGGCTCAGGTCTTGATGCTCTCTGCTCATAATATGTTGAATCCTCAAAACGGTTCACCTATTTCATTGCCTTCTCAGGATATGGTGCTTGGGTTGTATTATTTGACAAAAACCAGGAAATCTACTGACGATGATAAAATTAAAGGCGAGGGGTTGACCTTTTATTCAAGTGAAGAAGCTATGATTGCATATAATGAAGGTAAGGTAGATTTACATGCTTTGGTCAAATTGAGAGTATTTGAAGAAAATGAAGAAGGAAAATTAAAATCTAAAATAGTAGAAACCACTCTCGGTAGAATTATATTTAATGAGAAAGTTCCTGATGGTATTCAATATGTTAATCAATTATTGACAAAGAA
>Ga0256833_1003100_pt1 | contig 11478 bp, 8 predicted proteins | sample 356284metaG_FD_190535 | JGI IMG/M metagenome (GOLD analysis project Ga0256833, IMG submission 190535) | Hydrothermal vent microbial communities from Mid Atlantic Ridge, Atlantic Ocean - 356-284 | ecosystem: Environmental > Aquatic > Marine > Hydrothermal vents | place: Atlantic Ocean: Mid...
CATGGTCACACAGGGGTTATGGGGCTGTCGTTGTTCCGCTTCGGTAGCGGAGAGCCCGTTGTGAAGCCCGAGTTCTTCGCCCTCGATAACGCCCCAAGTAAGGCACTCGTTACGTTCATGCCCAATGTCTACAAATACGTCCTCCGAGCCGCTGATAGAAGGGAACCCGCGCGAAGAGTATTTAGCGGTAAGTCGGCGAGGGCGTGGTTTGAGAGTGAGGAGGTTCTTGTTACTCTCTCGAACCCTGGCTCGGTGATGGCTTCGTCGATGATCGATATAATGGCCGCATCGGGTGTCAAGGAGGTTGTCGTCGTAGGGCTCGCGGGCTCCGTATCCCCTAAAGCGAGAATAGGGAACATCCTCCTACCCTCCTGGGGACTGAGGGAGGAGGGCGCCAGCTACCACTACGTCCCCGACCCCGACTACGTGCCAAGGCCCTCCGAGCGCTTGAGGAGTATGCTCGCCACTGCACTTACGAGGAGATTCCGTGGGAGGGTACTCGAGGGCGGGGTGTGGTCTACGGATGCCCCGTTGAGGGAGACCCTTGACAAGGTCGTTGAGTACAGCAGGAAGGGCGTCCTCGGCGTCGACATGGAGTCGACCGGGTTGATGACGGTGGCGAGTGTCAAGGGTGTTGAGCTGGCGATCGCGTTGGTTGTGAGTGATGAGCTGGAGGCACGACGGTGAGTGGGTACCGGGGTTTAGGGATCCATCGGTTGGGGAAGGGTTGAGGGCCTGCGTTGACGCCGGCTTGGACGTGCTCACTGGTCGGTTACGTAGTTGGACTCCTTGACGCACCTCCTCAGGACGTACCTGGGCCTGCTACCCCCTACCCTCGCAACAATGCCCCGTTTCTCCAGTCTCTCGAGCCTTTCCCTAACTATCCTCCTTGAGGCTGTCCCCCTTATCGCCCTCACCCTCCTCGTGACCTCTGAGGTGCTCAGTTCCTCGCACCCGGCCAGGGCCTCTATGATCGCCTTACTTATTGGGTCGACAGCCCCTGCCTCCCTTACCACCTCAATTGTCCTCTTAGCCGCCTCTATTGCAGCGGCAGCCGGCATTGAGAATGCTGTGGCTATCCGGAAGGCTGAGGTGAGGGTGTCGTCCGTTATGCCGAGGGCGGCGAGCGCCGCCTCTATACCCTCTAGCCTCGCGAGTACCTTCGCGAGGAGTTCCTCAACCCTCCTCAGCCTCTCCTCAGGCGTTTCAGGCATGCCCGCCGCCCCCGGCGCCCACGTTTTAGGGTGGGTGAGTTTGTGTTAGGGAAAAAGTGGTTTTTCACTCCTCTTCCTTTTCCTCTTCCTCTTCTTCCTCTAGGGCCTTGATGGCCTTGATCGCCTTCTCTATCTGGTCAGCCTTCTCTGGGAACGCCTTCTTCAGGGCCTCAAGCTGCTTCACTGCATCCTTAGGGGATCTCGCGACCATCACCCCTGCTGGCCCCTTGAAGCCTCCCCTGAACATGTTCATTATCGAGCCGAGATTGGGGGCTGACTCCAGCCTCTTACGGAAGTACTCCTTCGTCATCTCCTTCGCCATGTCCTCCGGTATGCCCGACTCAACGAGCTGCTTGTAGAACGACGCGACCTCCTTCCCCAGCTTCTCGCCGTTCAGGCTCTGGGCCATAGTGTCTAGGAGTTCCTTGATGGGCTCCTTAAGGCTTGCTATGAACTCTGTCACGGCGCTAAGGACCTCTTTCAGCTCCTCGACGTCCCTCTCCTCTTCTTTCCGGGGTTTGTGCTCATGTTCTTCGGGCATGTGTTTCCCCGTCATAAGTAATGGCGTGTTCACGATAATCAGTTTAATAAAGACTAAGTGAGCAATTTGTGACCAGTTACTCACCAGCCCTGCACGTGCTTCAGTGCCTCATCACCGACCCTCCCTTCCTCTACGTCCTCGATCGCCTGCTCGAGCCTCGCGAGGCCCTCCTCGAGGGTGCTCCAGTCTATGTTTAGGGGCGGCTGTATGCGGAGAACGTTCCCTGCCACGAAGAGCACTATGAGGCCCAGTTCGTGGGCCCTCCACACAACCTTCTTAGTCTCCTCGACCGCTCTCTTCTTCGTTTCCTTGTCCTTCACTAGTTCGACACCTATCATGAGGCCCCTCCCCCTCACATCCCCTACGAGGTTGTGCCTCCTCTGCACACCCCTAAGGTACTGGAGCGCCCTCTCCCCTAGCTCTGCGGCCCTTTTCACCAGCCCCTTCTCCTCCACCTCCCTAATCACTGCCAGCGCAGCCGCGGCGGTCACGGGGTTGCCTGCCAGTGTGAATGTGTAGGCTAGTGGCGGGAGGGACTCCATGATACCCTCCCTACCTATTATGGCTGATATGGGGAGACCGCCCCCCAATCCTTTCCCGACCGCCACGACATCGGGGCGGAGGCCGTGGTGCTCTATCGCGTACCATCTCCCTGTCCTGCCTACGCAGGTCTGTACCTCATCATCTATTACGATGGCGCCCCTATCCCTGACTAGCTTGAAGACTGCCGGGAAGTAGTCGTCCGGTGGCACGATGATGCCTCCGTCCCCCTGTATGGGCTCTAGGACGAGGGCGGCTGCCTCATCACCTACCTCGTCGAGGGCCTCCTTCAGTGGTTCGAGGTAGTGCTTGACGCACTTACCTGGGTTGTTCGGGTACGGGCTTCTGTAGCAGTTGGGGTATGGAACGAAGACTGTCCTGGCCCACGGACCGATCTTCGCCACGACCTCCCTCTCGAGCCCTATCCCCGAGACGGAGGCCGCTGCCGCCCCCACCCCGTGGAAGCTGTTCTCGTACGCTATGAAGACCTCCTTGCCTGTGTATGCCTTTGCGAGGAGTAGCGCCCCCTCGTTGGCGTCGTTGCCGCTTAGGCCGAAGGAGACTTTCGGTCTGTCGACTGGGGTTATCCTCGCGAGTTCCTCGGCCAGCTCTAGGGTCTCTGGGACGTAGCCGTACATATGGGTTGAGTGAGTTATTCGTCTCAGGGCCTCACCAGCTGCCTCGATGATACGGGGGTGGGCGTAGCCGAGGGTCATTACAGCGGCGCTGGCTGAGAGGTCTATGTACTCCCTCCCGGTGATGTCCCTGATTATTGGGCCCCTCCCCTCTGCTGGGACTATGGGGGCGTAGTCGACCCTATTTATGCTCGCTATTACTACGTGGTACCTCTTAATGATGTCGGCGAGGTCCCGCAAGGTGGGGCCTCACCTTATGCTCATCTCTAGGCCAGGTATCCTTAGCTTGTACTCGAGCGCTCTCAGCCCGTAGGCGGCTGCGGTGGTCATGGCTAGGTAGAGGGCGGCGTCGACCATGAATACCTGGAGGGGCATGAAGTACCTTGATATGAAGGTCTTCGACACGGCGAATATTTCCTCGTACCCGACGACGAATGCTAGGGATGAGTACTTTATCTGGTAGATTATCTCGTTCGAGAGTCCTGGGAGGGCCCTCCTTATTGCTTGGGGGAGTATGATGTAGATGAGTTCCTGGAACTTAGTCATCCCCAGCGCCCTGGCGGCGAGGGACTGCCCTATATCTATTGATCTTATCGCGCCCCTAACGTACTCGGACATGTACGAGCCTCCGCAGAGCACGAACGCCAGCGTCGCTGTCTGGTAGGGTGTGAGGTATATGCCGAGGTCTGCGAGGCCGAAGAAAAGCAGGAAGAGGGTAACCACCAGCGGGAACCCCCTGAACGTGACGACGAACGCCGTCGCTATTGCTTTGATGGGTGCGTTGCCGTAGACCCTGGCGGAGCCGAGGGCTATCGCTAGGGCGACGCTGGCCGGTATCGATATGACGAGTACCCAGAGGGTGTTGACGGCGCCGTGGAGGACGAGGGGGATGAACTCCTCCCAGAACCCCATCACTTACCACCGTAGAGCTTCGTTATGTTCTCGAAGAACTTCCTGGTGACCTCGTGCTTGGGGCTGAACACGACCTCCCTTGGCGGGCCCCTCTCCAGTATCCTCCCGCCGTACATGAAGAGTATCTCGTCGGCCACCTCGAGGGCGAAGCCTATCTCGTGCGTGACCACCAACCCCGTCACTCCCTTCCTCGCGAGCTCCTCCATGACCCTCAGGACCTCCCCGACCAGCTGGGGGTCTAGCGCTGAGGTCGGCTCGTCGTAGAGTATTATCACCGGGTCCATGGCGAGGGCCCTAGCTATGGCGACCCTCTGCTTTTGTCCGCCGCTCAGCTGGGCCGGGTACTTGTGCCAGAGGTCCTCAGTTATGTGTACCGTGAGGAGGGCCTCCTCAGCCTTCTTTCTGGCGACGTCCTTCGGGAGCTTCTTAACCTTAGTCAGCCCTATCATCACGTTCTCCAGCGCTGTCAGGTGGTGGAAGAGGTTGAATTCCTGGAATACGAACCCGATCTTCTGCCTCATCTTGTTTATGTTGGTCTCCGGGTCCGTTAGCTCGACCCCCTCTAGCCAGACCCTGCCCTTGTCGGGTTTCGTGAGCAGGTTTATGCACCTCAGGAGCGTTGACTTACCCGCACCACTCGGCCCTGCTATTACTTTCGTCTCGCCCCTCCTCACCTCGAAGGTGACGCCCTTCAGCACCTCCTGGTCCTTATACCTCTTGTGTATGTTCTCAACCCTCAGTACTATCTCGTCCCCTACCATCTCAGACCCCCTTCCCAACCAGGCCCGGTATGTGATACTTCTCGTATATGATGTTGAAGACCTTCGTGCCTCCGTACGTGAATATTATATAGAGGATGCCGGCGAAGAGGAAGGGCCCGAGGGCCTCTCCCGTGGATATGACGACGTACCTTGTCCTGGTGAGTATCTCGATCACGCCTAGGGTAAAGCATATGGCTGAGTCCTTGAGTATGATGGCGTACTCGTTCGTCCACCCGGGTATGGCTATCCTGAGGGCTTGGGGGAGTATTATGTTGGTTATTGCCTGCCACTTGGTCATCCCTAGCGCTCTCGCCGCCAGCATCTGGCCCTCGTCAACGGAGTTGAGTGCCCCCCTGAATATCTGTGACTGATATGCCCCTGACCTCAGGCCGAGCACTATTATTGAGGTTGTGAGGGCGTCTAGCTTGATCCCGAGGAGGACGGGGAAGACTCCCCAGTAGAAGAGGAAGAGGAGAACGACGAGCGGGGTACCCCTGAAGAACCAGACGTAGGCGTCGAGCACGGCCTTCAGCCAGGTCGGGCCGTACTTCTGACCCATCGCCACGGGCACGCCTATCGCGAAGCCGAGGGCGAGGCCCCCGCCCACTAGGGTGAATGTCCATATCGCTCCCTGGAGTATGTACGGGATGTACTCCCACCACACCGGGTCCATTCCTGCCACGCCCTCCCCCTCCGCTGGCTCATGATCGTGCTGGGGTTACGGTGCAGATTCATCAAATAAAAAAAGCGGTGTGTTAGGTCGTGCTCACCCTAGGCCCCACTTCTCTAGCAGCTTGTTCCACTCCGGGCTCGTCATGAGCTCGTGGAGTGCGTCATTGATCTTTGTCCTCAGCCATATGTCGCACGGCCTCGTAGCTATGCCGTAGGTCTCGGGGGCGCCGAGGGTGGTGACTACCCTGACCTGGGCCGCTACGTCTGGGTGCTGCTTGAGGTAGGGCTCCAGGAACGCTGAGTCAGTTATTAGTGCCTGGGCCCTGCCGTCGAGGAGTGCTTGAAGGGCCTCGACGTAGGAGTTGAGGGCTAGCTTCTGGAAGTTGTAGCCCTCGGCGAGGAGCTTGTCGGCCCATTCCTCGGCGGTGGAGCCCTTCTGAACCGCTATCACTGCGCCCGAGTTCAGTATCTCATCCGCGGAGCGGGTGTCGTCCGCCTTCGCCACGAGCTCGTGGATGTAAGAGTAGTAGGGTATGGAGAACCATATCTTCTCCGAGGCCCTCTCAGGCGTTATGCTCATGCCGGAGGCGATTACGTCAAGGTCACCGTTCTCGAGGGCAGTCACGATGGTTGACCAGTCCCACGGCTTGAGCTCGAGCTCCCACCCGTACTTGTTCGCTATCCACTTCATCACGTCTATGTCGAAGCCCGCTGCCGAGCCGTTGGGCAACACGTAGGTGAATGGCGGGTAGTTCGCGTCGAACCCGAGGACTATGTGAACCTTCTCGCCCTCGGGCGGTGCGGTCACGAACTTGCACGCGGAGGTAACCGGTATGGCGCACTCAGGACACTGGGTGCCGGTGCCTGACGGCGCTGGCTTGATATACATGCCTATTGCCGCGCCTATTACCAGCCCGATTGCAAGGGCTGCTATGGCGTATACGCCGGTTTTTGACAAGTCTTTTACCTCGAGATCAAGTATACTTGTTTAATCAAATAAACCTAAGTAGCATTTGACTAATTAGTTAATTTGCTTACGTAAACATTGTTAACCATATACAAACAAATCTTGCGTAGCTGAATAACACACTACAAAGGCTAACTAAACACTGTTTATGGCTAGCCCGCTTTACTTTTACTAAGCTATTTTGGTCCCGCTCTGGCTACTTATTTTGGACGACGTATATCCTCTCTAATCATCCCATTTGAGGCTTACCCGAAAAGTCAGGCCTTTTGTCTGTGCTTGTGCCCCCAAACTCTCTACCTCTTTCATCGAATGTTAGTAATGTTCTTCAACGCCTCCCCTAGACTCACCAACGTTACGATGTCGAGAGCATAGACTAACTTCGCGGTCCCCGGGCACGTGGCAGGGTTTTCGTAGCCTTTCAGTACGGTGCCTGGCCAGTAGGCGGGCATAGGCCTGTCCTTCATGAACTCCCCGTTGCCTTGCCTGAACGCCCTTGTGTAAACCTCCAGAGGTGCCTGAGGTGGGTTTGGGTGTATTGCCATGTCCACGCTCTCTAGGATGGGGGCTGGCGTGAGTGTGATTGAGTACTTACCAGTCACTCTGTTTTTAATTTCCTCTCTAGAGCTTTCTATACTAACGATCACTGGGGCCCCTTTTGGTCCGAGGGTAGCGGCGACCGTCTCCGCTATGCTTTGGTAGCTTATGCAGGACCCCTCGTCTACCACCAGTATGATTATAGACACTGATTCAACCGAGGCTATGCTGGCGAGGGCGGTCCTTAACCCTCCCAGGATATCTATTTCGGAAACGCTATATATCATCCCGTGCTCTGCAGTTTTCCTTGCGTAGTTTAGGGACAATTTCGTGATTTTCCGCGAAAGTGCCTCGGCTGGTATGAGGAGGGGTAACCCCTCATTCATCATGAGCTCCTTTACTAGGTCTCTCGCTTTCTTCATCAGCCTGGAACGGGTTCTTGGGTATACAGTGTTGTGTGCTCTCATGATCTGCTCGGCAGCCTCCACCCAGAGGTTCACGCCTTCAGTATCTAGCAGGCCTGTGGTTACGTTTACATATACCCTTGTGTCTACGTGACCCGCTTCGGTGGGGTACCTTATGTTGGCTACGAGGAAGGGGCCGATTATTTTTGATTCAGGCCTGATGCACAGCGAGTGTGCGGCGGGTTTCAGGCTGCATGTGCACCAATTGCTGCAGTTACATGCGTGGCACCCGCCCGTGGTAGCTGCGTTGCGTGAGTAGTTTAGGGACGCCAGCATACCTATTATTGTTTCGAGCCTCGGTAGCAGGGGCTCCTCGCTGGGGATGGCGCCCGGGCCGGGGGACCAGGGGAGCCTGTCGCCTGCTCCGTGGAGTTTGAGTGTTGTTCCCGCGGGCCTTATCTTTACGATCCTAGTGATCGTGGTCATCTCTATCACCCTGCTCTCTCCATCGACTCTAGGACGATCTTGGAGGCGAGCATGAGGTGCAGGAATCTCCGCCACGGGTCGATGGGCCCCTCTCCAGCCGTTACGGCTTCGGTAACTGCCTCCCGGAGTCCGCGCCTCCACCTCTCATTAACGTGTCTCTCTATGATCTCCCATGCGAGGCCCTTAACTATGCTCTCGGCGCTGTCGCCGGCCCTGGTTATTGACGCGATGGCGTCCTCACCGCCTGGTAGGGCGAGGGTGTGGGCTCTCAGCATGGCCACCGATGCCTCCCTTTCCCTTATGAGCCCGGCTATTACGCCAGGTAGGGCCGCCTCCCTAGCGACTTTCTCGGGGGGTACCTCACTCAGTTTCTTGCCCGGCGCTAACTTGGCCGCGGCTGATGCCTCTACCGCCCTTTTCGGTGATGTGGGGGAGAGTCTCCCCATACTCATTACTAGCGTGTCGCCTCCCTCGCTCTTGGCACTCATGACAAGGTGCTCCGCGGCGGCCAGTTCTGCGTAGAGGTGGTCCCTGTAGTGGGGGTATCTCAGGCCTATGCTGAGCCCGGTGGTCACCAGTGCGGGAACCGCGTACACTGTGCCGGCCCCCTTGGCCCATACTGTGTGGAAGCCCGGGATGGGTGAGTCAGCGCCCCAGAACAGCCTCCTGACTATGATTGAGTAGATGAGCCCGGGGTTCTCAGCGAACGGGTATTTGCTGAGTCCTGACGACTTGAGCACGGCCCTCCTTGTCCTTTCCTCGTACTCCGGGCCCCTAATGCTTCGGAGCAGGCTCCACGGGAGCCAGGCCGGCATCACGACGAGTCCTTCGTCGCCGCCCATGTACACTGGAAGTCCTCCGAGGTTCAGTGCCTTCCTGGCGGCCTTGAGCAGGGTATAGCTTATTGCGTTGCTTATCGCGTAGTGGTAGCTCGGTGTGACGAGCACGGTCCCTGCCGCCCTGGCGAGGGCTACTAGGGGGTCGTTACCTGCCTCCCTGATCTCGTCTATCTTGTCCGCGAAGTAGTCTAGGGTGATTCTGGCTGCGAGGGCCTTCTCGTACGTTTTCTTCTTACTTACCTGCCCGATCCCCTCCTGAAGCACCTCCTCGTGCGTGCGGATAATGGTGCCGAGGTAATCGATCGGGTCAACAATCTCGTCACTTTCGGTCATTATTCCGTCGAGGAGCTCTCCAGCCCTGTCTACGTCGAACCTTATGAGCGCGTAGTAGAGCCTCGGCTTCTCCAACGCCTCGGCGATGTCATTCAGGAGTTTCCTGTCCCTCCGGTGCTCCCTCTCCAGCTCTTTTGCGGCGTCCCTCAGTTCCTTGCCCAGATCCTTCAGTATCCTACGTACGTTGGGTCTCGCCTCGAGCATATCCCTGAACTCGATGTCAGCTACAAGGAGCGCTGCCGCGGCTATGGCGCCAGGCCCGGTCCCTTCTCCACTACTGCTCCCCTCATCTGTCACGGAGTTGAGCAAGGATCTCACGGCGTCGTAGAGGATTCTAGGTGTCCACCACCTGGCCTTGACGAATTTCTCGAGCTCTTCCTTCTTCACATCCGCTCCCACAACGATTTGCTGGCGGAGGTGGTTGGCCAGTTCTGTGTGTGCCTCGCTCCTGTGCGGGATCGTCAACGCTTCCTCGGCGAGCACTCGGAACAGCTCCTTGATGCGCCCGAGGTGCCCCGCTAGGGCTCTCACCCACCCCTGTCCGTCCTGGCCACCTGCTGCCTTCTCGGCCACTATGACCATCTCGGCCAGCTTGAGTAGGGCGAGCTTCGTGGCGAGGGCGGCTGCGTCGTCGGTTGAGGGGAACCTGACCTCTTTATCTGGTCGGTACCCAACGAGCTCCTCAGCCACCGCCTCAAAGAACTCGGGTAGCCCTGTGAACCTCTTTATGAGGCAGTGGGGGCAGAGCCTCTCGCCCGGCCTCAGGACAGGTCTCCACATTCTCCAACATCTCTCCCTGTCGGCGCCGGGGCCGCATAGCTTAACGGCGAATTCTTTGTACTCGTCGCTCACGTCCCCGTTGGGCAGGTCTCTCCCGGGTACGTGGAGCAGTGCAACACCGCGCTTGCAGACAGAGCAGCTCCTCCAGACACTCGACCTCCCTTCACCGGGCGCTGGATACTGTGCCTCGCCGGCATTGAGGTGGATCTTCGCCCAACCCGGTACTGCGGGCCTGACCCTTCTCTCGCTCACTTTCTTCATTAGGTAGTAGTAGCCGAGGGAGTAGGTGATCTTCGCTAGAAGATCCTTGATCACAGTCTCCGTACCCCGTCCGTGGACCGAGTATAGGTTTGCTATCGATCTTTTTATTGCATCAATTAACTCACAAGCGTCCCAGCTCTCATCGAAGTCAATAATCAGTTTCTCCAGCATCTTAGCTATGGTACATTCCGGGGAAGCGCATGCATCGCTTTCATCTTCAGCGCTGACACCGACCACCTTGTCGCCGATGACCACCTCCACCCCGGCCCCTGTGATCCTAACCATCAGGGGCATGACCTCGACAACCGGCTCCATCGGCGGCGCGTTCTTGGTGAGGGCAGCAGCTTCGTCGAACACGCGGGCTATTTCTTTGCTGAACTTCTCCTCAGCTAACCCCCTCACTGCCTCAGCTACCCTCCTCCACGACTCCTTCAGCCTATCCTCTAGGTACTCCCTTATCCTCTGAGCAACTCGCTTGAGGTCTTCGGCGGCCGGTTCCCGTCTTAACCCTTCATATACCCTGTTTAGGAATCCGCAGTCGCTGGCTGCTAGAATATTCTCGGGGTTGATTAGGGGTAGGGCGAGCACGGCCTTGGCCGGCTCCCACGCGTAGTAGGGGAACCCCTCCCAGTAGTAGAACTCCCTCGCTACGTCCCCCAAAGCACCTTCGAAGGCTTCCTCGCCCAGCCTCTCCCTCACCGTGCTTAGGTAGAACTGGTTCCACCTAAAGCCAGGGATTAGTAATGCGTCCGGGCCAATGCACCAGACGATGTCCTTAATGGCGTACCAGACCATCGCGGTCGCTAGCCACGAACCCACCCATAGGTCACTGAGCTTCCTCGACCCCCTCAACCACTCACCCAACCCCCTGAAACCTACGTAGGCCAGGAACCCGGCAACGAGCCCCCTCTTTTTCGATGCTATGTTCACGGCCATGGCGCTGGCGTATAGGTGGTCGAAGACGCTGTGATGCGGTACCCTAGTGTCCGCAGGACCCCACGAGACCCCTTTACTCAGCTTGTGCCACAGTGGCTCGTACAGGGCCGAGAAGACGTGGTAAAACGTGAGCAGGGCATCCTCTGGCTTACTGCACCCGCAGGCGCTGGCTGCTTTGCTGGCACGCCTACAAAGCTCCTCGATGAACTCGGCCACGGCATCCTTTATTGCGTTGAAGCCCCGCCTGCGGCACCCACGCCTAGCCGTCGGCGGGTGAGGGTCGCTTACGGAGCCCACGGCCCTCGTGGTTGGGTCAAAAATGTTGAAGAGCCCCGTGACCACGGCAGTGCTCGGGTATACCCTACCGAGGCCCTTCCCCTCGAGCCACCTCCCTAGCGGCTCCTGCCTCGTCATCAGGCTCACGGCGATCCTGTCATACCCGGACGCCAGCTGGTCAGCCCTAATCGCTAGCTCCCCCAGCCTGCCCTTGGTGACGCAGTCCTTCACTTCCTTAGTTGTTAGGGCATAGATTCGTGAGGCTATTAGGAGGACCCTGTCCGCTAGTGCAGCAGCGATCTTCTCATGCTTCCTCCCCCCGCCAAAGAGTTTGTTCTGCACGAGCACGGGTGCGGCGAGGGGTTCCTCAGTGTAGGTCCCAGTTAT
>Ga0256833_1003101_pt1 | contig 11475 bp, 8 predicted proteins | sample 356284metaG_FD_190535 | JGI IMG/M metagenome (GOLD analysis project Ga0256833, IMG submission 190535) | Hydrothermal vent microbial communities from Mid Atlantic Ridge, Atlantic Ocean - 356-284 | ecosystem: Environmental > Aquatic > Marine > Hydrothermal vents | place: Atlantic Ocean: Mid...
CACAGCGCCATGGCTCACAGCCCTCTTCTCCCTCACCGCCAGCGGGCCAAAGGCGCCAAGCCTCCGGCCAGACACGGCCGTACCTCTCGAAGCCTCTTGCTGCAGCACTAGCAGCCTCGGCGCCGTTACTGGCCCCTCTCTATGACCTATGTGCTGGTCTTCTGTGCGTCGCCGCGAGTAGCCTTGCTTCCTTGCTTTTGGAGTCGATGAGCTTGCTGTCTGCAACGCGTGTAGGCTATGGCCAGCCAGTGCCTGGAGTCCGTTCCAGGCGTTCAAGCAGTATGGGCTAGTGCAAGGTATCCGAGTCGTCGCGTATCATCCGGGATGAAAAGGGGCGGTATGCGGTCTGCTCCACAGCGGGACTCTGCTGGGCCGTGGGTGAATGGATGGAAGGGTCTGGGTACTGTAGATCTATCCACGTTGCCTGGCATGACGCGATATAGGGCTATGGAATGGCTTCGTGTGGGTGCCGTTAGGTCCCTGGTCTTGTGCACCGTTTTTGTGGCTGAACTGTGGCTCCACGGTAAGCCTGCAGCCGTAGAGGGGGGTGCTGTTCATGCCTTAACATTCATTCTTTTCGGCTTCACTGTGGCTGTTTTTGCTCGCCTAGTGTCTGTTTTGCTACTTCTATTGCTTCCCTGAGTAGGTTGAAGGCTTTGAGTGCGTCCTCGAGCTTCATGACTAGTATTGTGTCTGTGTGTACGCTTTCTATCTGGTTTATGTTTATGCCGTTCTTTGCTAGTATGCCGGTTATGTGTGCTATGAAGCCTGGGACCTCGACTACGTCCTTGGGGCTCACTATTACGAGGACTGCCTGGTCGGGGTATATCTCGATGAAGCTGTCTTCGCCTATTCTTCCCCGGATTGTGTCGAAGTAGTCGCTGCTTATTGTTATGGTTACGCTGCTTATGCTCTGCATGAGGAAGAGGAGTCTTGCGCGCCCCACTAGCTCGGTCACCGCCTCGGCGAGCCGGGGGAGGGCGTGGAGCCTGACGGTTGCGACGGTCACGCCGGTTCTCAGCTCGAGGGCGCTCCTGGCTAGCAGTTCTAGCAGGCGGCGCTGGGGCGTCTTGCTGGTCTTCTCGCGGAGCCGCTGGGCGTAGCGGATGAGGGCCGCCTTTATGGCCTCGAGGCTGGCCCCCTTGCCGGCCTCTGCCTCGACGAAGGGCTTGATCCTCCTGGCGAGCTCGGAGTAGTTCACGAGGCCGCGGGCTAGGCAGTCTTGCGCGCAGGGGTCGGCGTCGACTATGCGGCGGACTATCTCGGAGAAGCTCTGCTGCTGCGCCACAGGGCTGCACCAGGCCCCGCTAGCCCCGCCACCGGGGGGTTCTAGGTGTTGCTTGCTGCACCGGCTCCAGGTTTTCGACTACACGGATGGGCTGGGGGTGGCTGCGCTACTCTTCTCTCCGGGCTAGCTCGGCTTCGAGGGCTTCCGCTATTGCTCTTGGCAGGGGCTTCTCGTCGATGAGGGCTCTTTCTAGCAGTTGCTTCACGTAGCCCGGGTTGTTTTTAATCCGGCGCCGCGTCTTCGGGTCTCCGGAGTCTCTAGCGCCGGCCAGGGCTTCTAGTGCTTCCTCGCTCCTAGGGCTCCATACGATGCTGTAGACTCTTCGCCCACCCGGCCCCGTGGTCTTGCAGAGGAGTATCGCGGCGCCTCTGCGGCGGTAGAGGGTTGCCCTCTTTTCCCTGCATAGTTGTTCGGTGTATGCTGCCGAGGCGCGGCCCTCCTCGTAGTCGATGAACAGCACTAGGATCTCGTGGCCGGGTAGGCCGCGCAGCGTCGTCACTATTACGCGGTCGTGGCCTCCTCGGCGGGGGCGGTGCCTTATTCTCAAGCGCAGCGTCCTCATGTACTTGTTGACTAGTTCTGCCAGCGCTCTCTCCGCGTAGCATTCCGCGACTGCCGGGATGCTACGTGTAGCCAAGCTCGTGTAGCACCTCCGCGGGCTTCATTACTAGGAGGTCTTCGAGGAGCATCATCTTCTCTGCTAGCCGGTGTATCGGCACCGGGGCTGCCCGGGTGTAGCCGCCGGGGCCCTGGTAGATGTAGTAGACTGCTAGCCTGTCCTCGGGCAGGGTGTCTAGCAGCTTGGAGAGGAGGAGCCCGTTGTGAGTGGTTAGGGCTACGTAGACGCCTTCCTCCACTGCCTCGGCTATTTCGGGGGCTAGTACCTCGAAGCCGTAGGGGAAGACTCTTGCCTCCGGCTCTTCAAGCAGTATGATGGTAGGGGCCCGGTGGATGCGGTGGTGCCGTGTGTTGGTGTAGAGTGCTAGGAGGTAGTAGAGTGTTCGAAGTATCGTGTCGGAGACGAGGTGTGGCGGGATCTCTACCTGGTTCGAGAAGAAGAGCAGTTCGTGGATGCCGTGTCTCCTCACAAGTACCTCTATCTCGGCTCCCAGCTCGTCGTGGAGCCAGGTGTGCAGCCTTCTCAGGGCTAGGGGGGACTTGGAGGCTATGGGTGCGAGGTTTGCAGCTGTCTCCGAGAGAATGGTCCTGGGCTCCCGGCACACGGGTCTCGAGCAGCGTGTGACCTCGCCTATGCGGCGCTCTATGCTGTAGCGCTCGTAGCCGTACAGCCTTACTCTTGGCGCGTTCTCCGTGACCATGTCTAGTGCTTTCTCGTCGACCTCTTCTATCACTCCGCGCCTTCTCCGCCCCTTGGCGAGGAGCTTCCCTAGGCGTGCCGGCTCCAGCAGGCAGCGTTTCCCGCCCTCCTCTGCTAGGGGGATAGCTGCTCTCAACGAGAGGCCTGCTAGCCTCGCTTCCAGGAGGAGGCTGTCACTGCCCGGCTCCATGTGGACTGTTGCCGCGCTTTCTCCCCTGAGGGTGGCCTCGGCCGGCTCCCGGTAGTCTAGCCACGGGAACGCTTCCAGGGGGTCTACTATGCGTAGAAGCTCCCTGGGGCTAGGCTCGTTGGCGCAGAAGGCGTCCTCGCTGCTGTACTGTGCCTCGGCGTCAGCCAGCCTGCCGACCATGCCGACGAGGGCTATGGCTTCGAGGAGGTTGCTTTTACCGCCCGCCGGCGGCCCTATAAGCACCGTCAGGGGACGGAGTTCGATCTCTATACTGTCTATGGACTTGTATCTCTTCACCTCTAGGATAGTCACGGCCGCCTCCTCTCCTTTACCCTAGTGTAGGTGTTGGGCTAGGTGCCTAAGCCTAAATGCTGGCCGGCCTGGTTGGCGCGGGCAACGGCAGGGGGCTGTAGTGTATGGTGCAGCTTACCTAGGCTCTAGCCCCGGCTGTTGCAGTGGTTTTAACAGCTGGTACCGGTCTGTGGCGGCTGCCCCTGGGGGCTTGCTGTGAGGGTCGTGTTGGCCTACTCCGGCGGCCTGGACACTTCCGCTATACTCGCGCTTCTACGGGAGAAGGGGTACGAGGTTGTCACGGTCACCGTGTCGGTTGGCCAGGAGGAGGAGCTGCGGGGGGTTGAGGAGAAGGCTTACCGGCTCGGGGCGGTGGAGCACTACACGGTCGACGCGACGCGGGAGTTTGTTGAGAAGTACGTGTCTATGGCTGTGAAGGCTAACGGGCTTTACGAGGACCGGTACCCTCTTGGGACGGCGCTTGCGAGGCCCCTGATAGCCGAGAAGGTGGCCGAGGTCGCCAGGAGGGTTGGCGCGGACGCGGTGGCGCACGGCTGCACGGCTAAGGGTAACGACCAGGTCAGGTTCGACACGGTGCTGAAGTACTACCTGGGCGACGACTTCGAGATAATCGCGCCGGTTAGGGAGCTGAGGCTCACCAGGGAGGAGGCCGCCAGGATACTGGCCCGCCACGGCGTGGACGTCGGCGTCCACAAGAAGTACAGTATAGACGAGAACATCTGGACGCGGAGCATTGAGGGGGACGTGCTGGACGACCCGATGGCGGAGCCCCCGGAGGACGCCTTCGCCTGGACCGTTGCGCCGGAGAAGGCCCCCGGGGAGCCCCTCTACCTGGAGGTGGGGTTCGAGAAGGGGGTCCCCGTGTCCCTGAACGGGGAGAGGATGGACCTGGTTAAGCTGGTCAGCGTGGCTAACCGCCTCGTCGGGGCCCACGGCTACGGCAGGATAGACCATATAGAGAACAGGGTGGTGGGCCTCAAGAGCCGCGAGGTCTACGAGGCCCCCGCCGCCCTGTCCCTGATAGAGGCCCACCGCGACCTGGAGAAGATGGTCTACACGCCCCACGAGCTGAGGTTCAAGAAGCTCGTCGACCAGCTCTGGACGGACCTCGTCTACCAGGGCCTCTGGGTGGAGCCGCTGCGGCTCACCCTGGAGAAGGCTATCGACAGCCTCAACGAGTGGGTGTCGGGCACTGTCCGCCTCAAGGTCTACAAGGGCGGCCTCCGCGTGGTGGGCCGCGAGTCGCCCTACAGCAGCTACCGCCGCGACGTGATAGACTACAACCAGGGCTGGTACCCCAGCGACGAGGAGGCCCGCGGCTTCATCACCATCTGGAGCCTCCATAGCCTCGCCGCCGCGAAGGCCCGGGGGCTGCGCGGCTGACCCCCCGGGGATGGCAGGGTTTAAGGAGGGGCGGCCGGGCCCCGGCTGGTGGTGGGTCATTGCCCAGGTACCGGGAGATAGTCGGCATCGGGGCCGAGGGCCCCGTCTACGAGTACACGAGCAGCATAGGGCACGACGAGCACATCTTCCGGGAGGCGGTCCTCGTCCTCCTGGCCCACAGCCTCCACCTCCTCGAGAGGGGCCTGGCGCCGCGGTGGGCCGTCTGCCGCAGCGTCTCGGCGCTGCTGGAGGCGCTGCGCGAGGGCCCCCGGGGGGTGCTCCGCGGGGGCTACGAGGACGTCTGGGAGGCCCTCGAGGCCTGGCTCGAGGAGAGGGCTGGGCCCGAGGCCTCCGGCTACATATGGCTGGGGAGGAGCAGGAACGACCACGTCTCGGCGGCCCTCCGGCTCTACACGCTCGGGAGGATAGCCGAGACGCTCGTGGCGCTTGTCGAGGCCCGCCGCCTGCTCCTCGAGGCCGCGCGGAGGCACCTAGGTGTCCCGGTGCTGCTCCACACCCATGCCCAGCCCAGCCAGCTGGCGACTCTGGACTGCCTGCTCCTCGCCTGGGAGGAGTCCCTGGCTTCCTCGTCGAGGCTTCTCCTCTCCGCCGCCGCGCTGGTGGACCGGTCCCCCCTCGGCGCCTCCGCGGGGGCGGGGACGCTGGCCCCCCTGGAGCCGGGGAGGCTGGCCTGGCTCCTGGGCTTCCAGGGCGTGGTCTCTAACCCGGTCTACGCGGCGGGGAGCCGCCTCGACGTCTCCGCGGCCGCTGCCGCGGCGGCCCTGTTCCTCGCGGAGGCGTCGAGGATAGCTGGCGACCTCATGCTCTACAGCAGCCCCTACGTGGCCGCCGCGAGGCTGCCGGCCGGCCACGTGGCTACGAGCAGTGTTATGCCCCACAAGAGGAACCCTGCGACTCTGGAGGTTCTCCGGGCGAGGGCGGCCCGCGGGGCCGGGCTCCTGGCGGGGCTCCTGGCCGTGCAGAAGGGGCTCCCCAGCGGCTACAGCCTCGACCTCCAGGAGGCTAACCCTCTGCTCTACACGCTCCTCGAGGACGCCGCGGCGTCGGCGGCGATACTGGCCGACCTGTTCTCGGGCCTCGAGTGGGACGAGGCCAGGCTGAGGGAGCTGGCGGAGCGCTACATGGCCTGGGGGGCTGAGCTGGCGGAGGCGCTCGCCCTGAAGACGGGGAGGCCCTTCCGGAGCGCCTACGCCGACGCCGCGGCGGCGATAAGAGAGGGGAGGGCGGGCGAGCTGCTCAAGGCCCTGGGCTACGGTGGCCCCCTGGAGCTCGCGGCGGCGAGGAGCACCGGGTGCCGCCCCGGCGCCGGCCTCGAGGAGGCCGCGGGGAGGCTGGCGAGGGACGCGGGTGAGGCGGAGAGGCTGGCGGAGCGCGTCAAGTCGGCCGCGGTGAGGGTCGTCGAGAAGGCCAGGGAGGTGGCAGCGGGTTGCCGGTGAGGCCGCCGCCGGAGATCCGTGTCTACCGCTACCCGCTGCTCAGGTGCCCCCTGGGGCTCCGGGCGAGGCTCCTCCTCGCCAACGGGCTGGCGGTGGAGGGCTGCGGGTTCGGCGCCCCCGGCACCAGGGTGGGGGAGGTAGTGTTCACCACGGCTATGACGGGGTACCCGGAGAGCCTCACCGACCCGAGCTACCGGGGCCAGATACTCGTCGCCACCCACCCCATGATGGGCAACTACGGTGTCCCCTCGAGGAGCAGGCTCAGCCACGGCGTCCTGCTGGACTACGAGTCCGAGCGGGTCCAGGTGGAGGGCTTCGTGGTGGCCGAGCTGCCGAGGCCGAGCCACAGCGCCTCCGTCGCCAGCCTCCACGCCTGGCTCGCCGGCGAGGGCGTGCCGGGCATCTACCGCGTCGACACAAGGCTCCTAGTGGAGGAGATAAGGGAGCACGGCGTGGTGATGGGCGTCCTCTCGGTGACGCCGGTCTCCGAGGAGCCCCCGGGCTGGGACGAGCTGGCCAAGACCCTGGCGTCGGCGCCCAGCTACGACGAGAGGCTGCTAGCGGCCGAGACCCAGCCCCCGGCCCCGGTCACCCACAGCCCCGCCGGGAGCCCCCGGGCAAGGGTCTCGCTGCTCGACTGCGGGGTGAAGCACGGCATCCTCCGCCGCCTCCTGGAGAGGGGCGTGGAGGTGACACGGGTCCCGTGCCTCCAGGCTGGGGCCGGCGACCTCCTCGACGGCTACGACGCGGTGGTCATAGGCAACGGGCCGGGCAACCCCGCGCTCCTCGAGAAGCCGGCCAGGCTGGCGGCCGAGGCCGCGGCCAGCGGGAAGCCGGTTCTCGCCATCTGCCTGGGTGCGCAGCTGCTCGCCCTGGGCCTCGGAGCCGAGACCTACAAGCTGCCCTACGGCCACCGCGGCGTGAACAAGCCCGTCGTAGAGATACCCACGGGGCGCTGCATGGTCTCCACCCATAACCACGGCTACGCCGTCCGCTGGGAGACCCTGGACGCGACAGGGCTCGAGCCCTGGTTCAGGCAGCCGGACGACGGCACCCTGGAGGGCCTCCGTAGCCGCGACGGCCTGGTGCTGGCGACCCAGTTCCACCCCGAGGCGGGGCCCGGGCCCTGGGACTCGTTCTGGATATTCGACAGGTTCGTCAAGATGGCCGAGGCCGCCAGGGGGCGGCGCTGAGAGGGGAGGGAGGCGACGCCGCCGTGCCTAGAAGGGTTGGGGTCAGGAAGGTGCTGGTGCTGGGCAGCGGCGCGATAAAGATAGCCGAGGCGGCCGAGTTCGACTACAGCGGCAGCCAGGCCCTTAAGGCGCTCCGAGAGGAGGGCATCGAGACCGTCCTCGTCAACCCCAACGTGGCCACCATCCAGACGAGCTATAGCCTCGCGGACCACGTCTACCTGGGGCCCCTGCAGCCCTGGTTCATCGAGAGGGTGATCGAGAGGGAGAGGCCCGACGCGGTCCTCCTCGGCTTCGGAGGCCAGACCGCCCTGAGCCTCGGCGTCGAGCTCCACCGCCGCGGCGTCCTCGCCCGCTACGGGGTCCGCGTCCTCGGCACGCCGGTGGAGGGGATAGAGAGGGCGCTCAGCAGGGGCCTCTTCCGGGAGACGATGCTCCGCTCGGGGCTCCCGGTGCCGCCCTCGGAGCCGGCGAGGAGCCTGGAGGAGGCCCTGGAGGCGGCGGAGGAGATAGGCTACCCGGTCATAGTGAGGGTTAGCTTCAACCTCGGCGGCGGCGGGAGCCTCGTCGCCTGGAGCCGCGGGGAGCTGGAGAGGTGGCTGCGCCGCGCCTTCGCGCAGAGCGGCAGCGGGGAGGTGCTGGTGGAGAAGTACCTCCACTACTGGAAGGAGGTGGAGTACGAGGTCGTCCGGGACGCGTACGGCAACATGGTGGCCGTGGCTTGCCTCGAGAACGCGGACCCGATGGGGGTCCACACCGGCGAGTCCGTGGTCGTGGCGCCCTGCCAGACGCTCACCGACCAGGAGTACCAGCTGCTGCGCCGCGCCAGCCTCGGCGTCGCCGAGGCCATAGGCCTGGTGGGTGAGGGCAACGTCCAGCTGGCCCTCAACCCCCGGGACAGCTGGGACTACTACGTGATAGAGACGAACCCCAGGATGAGTAGGAGCAGCGCCCTGGCGAGCAAGGCGACCGGGTACCCCCTGGCCTATATTGCCGCGAAGCTCGCGCTCGGCTACCGGCTGGACGAGCTGTTGAACCGCGTCACGGGGAGGACGTGCGCCTGCTTCGAGCCCAGCCTCGACTACGTGGTAGTGAAGGTGCCGCGCTGGGACCTCGACAAGTTCGAGGGAGTCGAGGAGAGCATAGGGAGCGAGATGAAGAGCATAGGAGAGGTAATGGCCATAGGGAGGAACTTTGTCGAGGCCCTCCAGAAGGCTATAAGGATGCTGGACATAGGGGAGCCGGGGCTCGTAGCCGGGCCCCGCTACGAGGAGCCCGAGTCGCGGCGCAGCGTGCTCGAGAGGCTGAAGAGAAGGGAGCCATACTGGCCGATATGGGCCGCCAAGGCGTTCCGCCTCGGCGCCACCGTGGACGAGGTCTACGAGGCCACCGGCGTGGACCGCTACTTCCTCTACCAGATAAGGGAGGCGGTGGAGCTCGCGGAGAAGCTCCGCTACGCGAAGCCGAGGAGCCTCGAGTTCCAGGAGCTGGTGGCGGAGGCGAAGAGGCTGGGCTTCAGCGACGACCAGGTCGCCGCGCTGGCCAGGACCACCAGGGACGAGGCCGAGAAGGCCAGGACGGCGGCAGGCATGGAGAGGCCCATGGTTAGGCAGATAGACACGCTGGCCGCCGAGTGGCCCGCCGAGACCAACTACCTCTACATGAGCTACAACGCGTTCAGGGACGACACGCCGCTCTCCAAGGGCAAGCCGGGGCTCGTGGTCCTGGGCGCGGGCGTGTTCAGGATAGGCGTCTCGGTGGAGTTCGACTGGGCGGTGGTGGCGTACAGCGAGGAGGCCCGCCGCCTCGGCTACGAGGTCGCAGTGGTCAACTATAACCCCGAGACAGTCTCCACCGACTGGGATGTGAACGACAAGCTCTACTTCGAGGAGATAACGCTCGAACGCGTCCTCGACATCTACCGCTACGAGAACCCCGTGGGCGTGGTGGCGTTCCTAGGGGGCCAGATAGCGAACAACCTGGCTAAGAGGCTCGAGGAGCGCGGCGTCCGCCTCCTGGGCACCCCCGGGGCGAGCGTCGACAGGGCGGAGAACCGTGCAAGCTTCTCCCGGCTGCTCGACGAGCTGGGGATATCCCAGCCCCCCTGGGTGGCGGCCTCCACCCCCAGGGAGGCCGAGGAGTTCGCGGAGCAGGTCGGCTACCCGGTCCTAGTCCGCCCGAGCTACGTGCTCAGCGGCTCCGCGATGCAGGTGGCGTGGAGCCCCCGCGACCTGAAGGCTATAATCTCTAGGGCCGTCAAGGTGTCGCCCAGGTACCCGGTCGTAGTCTCCAAGTTCATAGAGGACAGCGTGGAGGCGGAGATAGACGCCGTCGGGGACAGCCGGACAGCGGTCGGGGCCCTGATAGAGCACGTCGAGCCCGGCGGGGTCCACAGCGGGGACTCCACCATGATGCTGCCCTGGAGCAGCCTGCCCCCGGCGGCGGTGGCGGAGATGACGAGGACAGCGGCGGCCGTGAACGAGGCCCTCTCGATAAAAGGCCCCTACAATATCCAGTTCCTCTACGACCCCCGCGCGGGCAGGGTCTACGTGGTCGAGCTCAACCTCCGCAGCAGCCGCTCAATGCCCTTCACCAGCAAGGTGACCGGCTACAGCCTCATGAGGGCGGCGGCCGAGGCCTCGCTGCGGGGCAGGCTCGAGACCCTCCCCCCGCGCCGCGAGGAGCCCGCCCCGGGCTTCCTCCTCCTGAGGCCCCGCAGCTACTACGGCGTCAAGAGCCCGCAGTTCAGCTGGCAGAGGCTCCGCGGCGCCTACCCCGGCCTGGGGCCCGAGATGAGGAGCACCGGCGAGGCCGCCGCCCTGGGGAGGAGCCTCGACGAGGCCCTCCTGAAGAGCTGGCTCAGCGTCCACGGCAACCGGTGGCCCCCGAGGGGCAGCAGGGTGCTGGCCTACACGCCCGACGGCAGGGGGGCCCGGCTCCTCGGCGAGGCCGCCAGGATGCTGGCGGAGCTGGGCCACGAGCCCCTAACCATCGAGGGCATGGAGGCCGACGGGCTCCCGGCGGTGCCGGCGACCAGAGCCGTGGAGATGATAAAGGCAGGGGAGGTGGGCCTCGTGCTCACCACCGGCTACGCGCCCGCGAAGGACTACGCGGTGCGCCGAGCAGCCGTGGACTTCAACACGCCCATAGTCCTCGACGCCCGGCTAGCCCGCCGGCTCGCCCAGGCCATGCACCGCCTCCGCGGCCCCCACGCCCTGGAGGCCCTGGAGCTGCGGGACTACTGGCGCCTAGACGGCGGCGAGGGAGGCGCGTGAACGGTGAGGCTCGACCTGGTAGTGGACGTGCCCCGGCTCGAGGAGAGGCTCATCCGGCGCGAGCTCGCGGAGTGGGCCAGCGTGGAGACGGTGAACCTGCGGAGGGAGCCACTACCCTACGGGGGCTTGGAGGCAGACGCCGCGGTGATAAGGCCGATAAGCATGTACCAGGCAGCCTACGCCGCGGCAGCCTACGAGGCCTCCGGGGCGACGGCGGTGAACACGTCGCAGACAATAATCCTCGCGGGCGACAAGGCCCTCACCTACGCCCGGCTAGCCGCCGCCGGCCTCCCAACGCCCATGACGGTGCTCGCCGCCACCCCGGAGGCCGCGCTCGGCGCCGCGGAGAAGCTGGGCTACCCCCTGGTGCTCAAATCCCCGGTGGGCAGCTGGGGCCGCCTAGTCGCCAGGGCCAGGAGCCGGGAGAAGCTCAGCCAGCTCGCCGAGCTACGGGCCGCCCTACCCTGCACCCCGCAGAGAACCATGCTCATCCAGCCCCTCCTGGACACGAACGGCGCAGACATACGCTGCGTCGTCGTGGCGGGCGAGCTGCTCGGCTGCATAAAACGCACCGCGGCCAAGAAGGGCGAGTGGAGGAGCAACGTGGCGCTAGGGGCCGCCGTGGAGCCCCACAGCCCCGACGGGGAGCTAGAGGAGCTGATGCTGCGCGCAGCGGAGGCGGTGAAAGGCTTCTTCGTCTCCATAGACGTATTCGAGACCAGGCAGGGCTACCTGGTGAACGAGGTGAACGGCGTCCCAGAGTTCAAGGGCTTCATGAAGGCAACCGGCAGGAACCCCGCCAAGGCGCTCAGCAAGGCACTCCACAACCTCCTCAAGAAATAAGGAGGGCCCCTGCAGCGCGCCGCCCCGAGGGCAGCCAACCCGCCGGCCCCACCCTCATAGAGGAGAGGATAAGGGGAACCTGGAGAGCAAGAGGAGCAGCACGGGCAGGAAGACTGCTAGAGGGATGAAAAAGAGGAGGCTACCAGGCGGCACGTCGCAGCCCCCTGACGCGTAAACATCCACCACGGCCCCGGGGAGTGGTCGTAGCAAGTGAAGGGG
>Ga0256833_1003102_pt1 | contig 11474 bp, 13 predicted proteins | sample 356284metaG_FD_190535 | JGI IMG/M metagenome (GOLD analysis project Ga0256833, IMG submission 190535) | Hydrothermal vent microbial communities from Mid Atlantic Ridge, Atlantic Ocean - 356-284 | ecosystem: Environmental > Aquatic > Marine > Hydrothermal vents | place: Atlantic Ocean: Mid...
AGTTCAGCGGCCTGAAGGTCAGCGAGGCTAAAGAAAAGATCATCGAATGGCTGGAATCGACAGGTTCAGCGCTGAGAGTATATACACTGCCCGAGAAGGTTTATTGCAGGTGTGGCGCGAGGACCCATGTTAAAATCGTCGACAACCAGTGGTTCCTCGCCTATAGCAGCCCTGAGTGGAAGGCTAAAGCCCACAAGGCCGTAGATAAAATAACGTTCTACCCCGAGAGTCTACGCGAAATCTTCCACAGGATAATAGACTGGTACGACGACTGGGCATGCACACACCAGAGAGAGCTGGGCACTCCCCTCCCCTGGGATCCAGACTGGGTCGTCGAAAGCCTAAGCGACTCAACAATATACATGGCATACTATACTATCTCGAAATACCTGCAGCACCCTGAAAAGTACAATATAAGGCCGGACCAGCTCAAACCGGAGGTCTTCGACTACATCTTCCTAGGGAAAGGAGATGCAGACAAAATCTCCCAGACGACAGGAATACCCGCGGATCTTCTCCGGAGCATGAGGAAAGAATTCCTCTACTGGTACCCGGTGGATCTAAGAATAAGCGGTAAAGACCTCGTACAGAACCATTTAATATTCTACATCTTCCACCACACAGCAATATTCCCAGAAGAACACTGGCCCAGAGGCATAGGGGTTAACGGGTGGATCCTTGTACGCGGGGAGAAGATGTCCAAGACTAAGGGGAACTTTATCCTGCTACGAGAAGCGCTTAAAACGTGGGGGGCCGACGCGACAAGATGGGCCGAGGTTCTAGCCGGCGCCGACCCTGGCTTTGACGATCCGAACTTCGAGCCGGCAGTTGCAGATAAGGCCCTGGAGGAGCTAAACTCCTGGCTTACCTTCGCCGCCAACAACTATGGTAGAGGGAGGAGCGAGTGGAAGCCGATTGACAGCTGGTTTGAGAGCGTGCTTAACAAGACTATTGTAACAGTAACAGAACACATGGAAAGAACAGAGTTCAAGACCGCTCTAGTCGAGGGGTACTACCATCTCCAGTCCCGCTTTAAATGGTACCTGAAAAGGGCGGACCAGCCACATAAAGACCTTCTTAAACGGTTCATCGAGGTACAGACGCTTCTACTAGCACCTTTCGCTCCCCATATTGCGGAGGAAGTATGGCACACTATAGGAAAAGGCGGGTTCGTGAGCACTGCAAGCTGGCCTGAAGCGGACCCGTCCAAGATCGATGAGGACGCGATCAAGGCCGAGGATATCATAATATCGGTTCTCGACGATGCCAGAGAGCTAATACGCCTCTTAGGCGGGGCGAAGAAACTTTACATAATAGTGGCTGCGCCTTGGAAATACGAGTTCATAGGAAAGATACGCGAGAAGAGAGTAGAAGGTGCCACTCTAAGAGAAGCCGTCCGCTACGCAATAAGCGTTTCGAGCGATAAGAAGAAAGCAGGTAAAATCGCCGGCCTCGTCCAGAAGCACCCGGAGACTATAAAGCTCCTCGTGCCGAGAGAGACCGAGCTTAACGCGCTGAAAGAGGCAGCCGCCTTCCTGGAAAGGGAGCTGGGCGTTAGCATAGAGGTTGTCAGAGAGGAGGATGTAGACCTCCCAAAGAAGGCGCAAGCACTCCCCGGAAAGCCGGCGCTCTACCTGGAAAAGTGAGCTAATGGGTGGTGCCCTCATGGCGGTCCGCCGGGTGCCCATCGCGGACGGGCACACGCACAGCAATCCCGTGAGGGGTCTAGGCGCGGAGAGGATTGCGGAGCGTTTCGCCTCGAGTGGAGGCTGGTTCATGGCTCTAGTAGCTTTATCTCCCTGGGCTTATAAAATCGAGTTTTCAGGGTTTGATTCTTACCGTGAAATGATAGACTTGCACATTAGAGAGTGCAAGTACGCGGCCGATAAAGGCTTGAAAGTCGCGTGTCTTGCTGGTTTTCACCCCGCGGATATTGACAGGCTTATCGATAAGTTCAGGCTTAAACCGCTCGAAGCGCTAGACTTGGGGCGGAGGGTTCTCGACTATGAGATAGAGCTTTGTAGGGAGGGGATCCTGGACGGGATAGGCGAGATAGGGAGACAGCACTATAAGACGTTTCCCGTGCGGAGCATTATAGCGCAATATCTTCTAGAGTATGCCTTCACACAGGCTAGAGACTACGGGTGCATATTCCACCTACACTTAGAACAGGAGGGTGAAACGACGATAGAGCTCACCAGGATGGCTTTGGAAAGGAGCGGTCTCAGCGAGAAATACTGGAGGAGAATCGTCTTCCACCATAGCAAGCCCGGTACCGCGGTGGAAGCCTATAGGAGAGGGTTTAACGCTACGGTTCCTGGCACTCAACAGCTCCTCCTGCATGTTCTGGGAAGAGTAGAGCCTGTCTTCATACTTGAGAGTGATCACATAGATGATCCTGCTAGGCCGGGCGCGGTTGTCTATCCCTGGGTTATGGCGGAGACGGAGCTCCGCCTCTTAGAGCATGAGCGCGTAAGCGAGGAATACCTGTACAAGATAAACGTAGATAACGTTGTCAAGCTCTATAATGTGACCCCACCATAATATTAGAAGTCTATAACCCGTAGTATTTCCTTAGAGTCGAGCTTATCCACCCTCATATAGGAGCTGGAGACGGATTTGAGAGTGGGATTATCCCCCTCTATAAGGACCGTATGAAGTTTTACACGGCACTTGCCTATCAGGCCCTCTAGGATGTGGGTTGAAAGCTTGTCCTCACCGTCAGTTATAAGCACTATGTCTGACACGCCGTGCAGATTATCGCTACAAACGTCTTCCACTGCTGCCGCTACGGACCTTGTAATATCGGTCCCACCGCCAGGCCTAACGGAGGCGAGATATTTTATTATGCTAATAATTTCGTGGGGCTTGCTAACGGGCCTAGCATCAACTCTTCTATACGTGATACTGTCAAAGAATCTGGCCGAAAACCTTCTAGATTCGACTCTAGACCTTCTGAGTAGTGCCAGCGCTACCGCCCGGGCCCAGTCCATTTTCCTCCCGGTCATGCTTCCACTCTTATCAATAAGCACGTATATGTGGCCTGCATCGCCGTAAAGCTCCTTCTGGTATATCAGTAATTGTGAGTTCGCTAGTTCCGCCAAGAACAGTTCATCCGGCAGAGCGAGCCTACTATAGTGCACCCTTTCTATATCATTACCTATTTCCAGGCCTGAGAGCCACCCTCTAGAGAATTTTACAGTATTTCTTGTTGTTCTCCTAGAAACCCTTACAGCACTTAGAAGCTCGAGCACCCTTGAAACGTCTGTTCTAGTTGAAAGCTCTAAAATCGCTTCGATCGACCCTTCAAAGGAAATGCTTGACCCGCTTCCAGCTTGAGCGTAAGAGGCTAATCGTATGATGTCTTTAGCGGATCTCGACGCTTGGGACGCTCTTGAAAGAGCACTGGAAACCGCTCTCTCAACTATGCTGTCAGAGAGCTTGTTCTGACCCTTCCCGCCCTCTTCTCTACCTTCGCTGTTATTTCTCATCGTGGACTGCTGGTTTGAGGCCGATCCAAGCATTCTGACTATCTCGCTTAGAAAGACGCTGCTGGCTACAGTGCTTGTTATCCTGTCTGCTACCGTGTACGGTTTCGTTTTCCACAACATTGGATTATTTATCATATTATTTATTATTGTTTTCTCTTCTAAACCGACAGGCTCCTCTCGCGGTTCCGGATATGGCAGGTACAGGATATAGAATATGTTGGCTCCAAGCCTTGGCGTGATCCAGCCTGGGAGTTTCCTTTTCTCTCCGAGAAGTTTCAATGCCAGTGCTACTACTCGTTCTCCTCTATAGTTGAAAACTTCTTTTTCAATACTCATACGTTCCACCATTAATCTACATATTTAGTTTTATCATTATATTATTTATTAAATCTTCAATTTTTCCTAGGACCTCTGACGCCCTGCTTATCACACCCTCGTCTTCGGCGTCCGAAGATAACGCGACAACCTTCCCTTTAAGCTCTTTTAGAACCTTATAGTAATCTACAAGCCTCGGGTCGAACGGCTGGAGCCGGCCGATGTCAGCTTCAATCTTCTCAAGGTTGCCCATGATCTCGTTCAGCTCGAACAATATCCTCTCTTTGGTTTTCAGTTCTTCAAATAGTATAACATTAACCTTTTCCAGGTCGTCCTCGTCTCGCGGCGCAATGTAGCGTAGAACTATGAGATCCTGGATGTCAGCTGTGGTCTCTCCCCTGAGGAGAGCGTGGGCTGCTACTGCTTTTAGCGTCTTACCTTTCCTCCTATCCGTCAAATGTATACCCTTCTCTTCTAACACTAAAAAGAGTTTTATTAGCTTGCTTTTAATATTATTTATTTTAACATTAAATAATAAATTATTATAAATATATATTATATCGTTCAGTGTCGCAATTGGCTCGCTAGACAAGTAACCTTCCTTCTCGACCATCCACGCACTATCCAGGAGCCTGCCTAGCAGTTCCGGCTCTACGGGCTTGACGAAATGCCTGTAGAGGAATCTGTCATATAAAGCCTCAAGTTCGGGTTCGGAGGGTATATTATTGCTGGCCCCAATTATAGTCCACACGTTTGTTCTTAGCTCCCCGTAGCCGTCATATATCACCCTCTCTTGCAGAAGGCTTAGCAGGCTGTTGAGCACCGCGCTGCTAGCATTGAAAACCTCGTCGAGAAACGCTATTTGACTGGTGGGGAGTTTCCCTTCCGTTATTCTACGGTAGACCCCCTCCTTCAACGCTGCTATATCGAGGGGTCCCAAGAGTTCTCCAGGTTCCGTGAATTTTGTAAGTAAATATTTAAAGAATCTTGCTTCTATAAGGCTTGCAAGCCTCCTGGCAAGCGCGCTCTTAGCCGTTCCCGGCTCTCCGATCAGTATCGAATGCTCACCGGATACGAGCGAGAGCACGAGTACTTTAGCCTCCTCCTCCCTGCCCACAAAGGGTTTATACAGCTCCTCATACAGGCGTGATAGCAGTCCCAGTTCCGGCTTTCTTTTTCCGTTTGGCACTAATGATGCACCCTTCATACTCTCTAGCATGAATACCCTACTGTTAGAGCGAGGGTAAACACTTATCCGAGGGGGATCAATACCCTAACAGGCCTCTTATACTGTTCTGCTTACAATAGTCTAGAGTAGAGTAGGTGCTGTGGGATGCCTACACCTGTAACACCCCCTGCCGACATGATTGAGAAGGCCCGGCTCTACGTGGGAAACGCCTACGCTCCATACTCTAACTTTAGAGTCGTCAGTATTGTTAGGTCCTCTACAGGCAAGCTCTATCCTGGCGTGAACGTTGAAAACTCCAGCTACGGTCTAACGATATGCGCTGAGAGAACAGCGATTTTCAACATGGTCACGAACGGTGAAAAAAGCATCCGGGAAATACTAGTGTATTTCCCCGACTCTGAAAAGCCGGGAGTACCATGCGGTGCATGCTTACAAGTTATCTCCGAATTCTCTCCCGACAATACAACTAGGATCTACTCTTGCGGCTCACATTTCAGGAGCTGCCTCATGTATACTCTAGGCGAGCTCCTCCCATACAGGTTCAAGCTTGACCTCGAACCCCTAGGGAGGCGGTCAGAGGAGTAACCTAACCTCATGCACTATCGGCTGAAACCGTGGACCTCATCCCGCCTCCCAGGCCCAGTGTACAAAGGCTAGATGCAATATCTATTTTAGCCCCAACAGTTACACTACCCCGTGACTACATGTCTAGAAAATGGAAGGGATTGAGGAGTCTTGTCGGAAGAGGGAAACGAGAGGAAAGTTCTCAGCCTAAAAGAAGGAGAGAATAATGTGAACGTTAAAGTTAGGGTTCTCGAGGCCAGCGAGCCCAAAGTTATACAGACAAGAAAGGGTCCTAAGACTATCAGTGAAGCAATTGTCGGTGATGAAACCGGAAGGGCAAAAATGACCCTCTGGGGTAAGCATGCTGGGACTGTAAAGAAAGGCGACGTAATAGAGGTTACAGGCGCTTGGACTACACAATACAGGGGCGACGTGCAGATTAACGTTGGCTATAAGGGAGAGATAAAGAAAATCTCCGATACCGACGTAGTACCGGAAGAGGAAATACCGGAGTCTGTACCTAAGGCCGAGAACCCGTATAGCTATAGGAAATCCGGTTATGGCGGGAGAGGATATTATAGGGGCGGTAGAAGCTACCAGCGCGGAGGGTACAACCGCAGAGACTATAAGACTGGGAATGAGCAGTAAATATTAATATTTCAAATTATTTAATATAGATGATGATATTTGCACGTCTTGGAGGCCAGAGGCCGATGATAGGCCTCCACCGGTTCTGATAAAAATTTTTATAAAAACTATGAGATTATTTTACCTCAGGGTAATCGTCTGGGACTTTAGCACGGAAAGGCCTGCCCGTCTTGGGACTCCTAAATAGGCCTATCTTAACCCCTTTCCTGCCCCTGCTTTTAGGCGCTAGAAGCCACACCTTTATTGGGACTAGCTCGACTTCTTCTCCCGTTGTGGGATCTCTCACCCTAACAGGAGGTAGCTCCTTCTTCGACATCATACCACCCCCATACTACATCGCTCTTCGTCACGTACATGATAGTGTTATCTACGTTATTAAACATTGTCCGGCTAAAGTATGAGTTAGAATTTGTTCTGTATATCACTAGTAAATGATAAGCTTTTAAAACGGAAAACACATATACAGAAGTCTGGGAACACTATAAATAAGATATAAAGGAAAACTATAAGAAATTATAATCTAACAGACGAGAGCGCTCTGCCTAGCACAGGCTTGGAGGTCATTCCTAATAACAGAGAATCTCTTGCCTATTTTCCTAATTGCATATTTTACATTATAATTATACTTGTACAGCATGTTTAGATCGGTATAATTTATCTGTTCCCTATATCCTCCAAGATACTCAATCTCAATTAATCCCTCGGAATTAACAACAAGTTTAATATCGCTTATTTTAAACTCGACACTATTATTAGTTGCTCTCACACCTATAGCATTGCTACCGACCTTACCGATAATTGTCTCGTCGCCGTGTCTAACCAGCCTGATCCCACCACATTTCGGGTCCACAACATTACCCTTAATACTTCCGCGCCCGGATGCTACACATTCAGCCAGTTTAACATCGGTGTAGGCCTCTTCAACCATTTCCCTTACACGCTCTAATACTCCGCCTGCCACCGCAGCCTTCAATCCTTCTTTCGGCATTGCCTCCAATGCGGCCTCGAGCTTTCTGGTTAGAGGCGTCTCCATGAGCCTAACCCCCGCCATACTGCCTAGTGCCACGACAAATATAACGGTTTATCCCGTCTTCAAATGGAGTATTTTCAGTGTCACCTTTACAGGGCCTCCCGCCGGCTTTACCTGTAGACGCTTCTTAATATTTTCGAGTCCAAGCTTTGCGAGACACTCGCGACATACCCTTCTCACATTATCAACCTGTACGAGGCATTCGCTACAACCCAGTCTGCCACAGACCGAACAGTATCCTACCGATAGCCTCCTCCCGCATATCTCGCATAGCGTTGCCCTGCATAGGCTGCAGAGCCCTGTTTCCCGGTCATAATGATCCTCGCAAACCTTCCTGTGACATATCTTACACTCATATCTGGCAGGCTTCTCCCAGCATATGCTGCAATAGGCCGGCCCGTGCATCGGTCTACTACCACATTACAACTCCAAGCGTGTCAGGTATTACTTTCCTCCTAACCAGACTCTCATAAACCCTCCAGATCCTCTTCTCGCTAACATATTTCGTGTAGAATCCTCTCTCCTCTAATAGTTTCAGCACTATCTCTGGGAACTCTGAAGGGTCGACACCTCTGGCTTGGAGCGCCGCTTCTGCAACTATCTCGGCCAGGTCGCGGGACGATGGAAGTTTTACTTTCCTCTTAACCTTCGAGGTGGTCTCCTCCTCTATTTCCCTTGCAATTATACCTAGATCCTCCAGCACGTCATCCGGCAAGTCTTCAAACCTAATATTTTCTGTCAAATCGCACACCTAAGTACTAGTCTAGTAGATTTCCGACGTAAATAAGGGATTGGTATTACACGTAGAGTACCCTCCAAATACCAGATCCTCCCTACGATAATCCACTCCCAACCAAATATACATGAATGGTGAAAGCCTGTGAGCCACAATATAGACTCGAGGGTTAACTCTCTCATTGAGGCAGAGATAAACAAGCTTGTGGATGAGATAGCATGGATCGACTCCCGCTTACTAGAGCTCGACAACACTGACGAGTCCAACGCCGAGAGGAAACTGCTACTCATACTAAGAAAACACCTTGTGAAAGACCTCTATGAACTCTCAGGGTTTATCTATGATGAAAACGCTGAGGGTGATATAGATGAGGGAACAATGGTTATTGCGAGCGCTCTAAGCAGCGAGATCCGTACAACGGCCTGAAATATTTATTCTTTTAATATAAATATTTTTAATATATCGTTGTAAAATGACATTCTGTTTAACGGTGTTAATACACGAGTTTATATACATCAAACGGCCTTTACTATATAAACCCGGAGAAGACAGAATATAGGTGATAAACCATGACTCCTAGGCAGCAAACCGTAAACCTTGATCTAGTAAATAGGGTAAGAGAAAAAATTTATAAAGAATATATAAGGCTGATCGAGAGACCTGTTGACGAGCCAGACATTACTATAACCGTTGCACTGACAGACGATGAGATAGAACGTCTAATACTGATGGCGTTAAAGGAGGCTAAACAGCCGTTAAGCTGGCGCGAGATTAAAAGAATATTTGTAGGCATAGCGGGTGAGGATAGGCTTAGAAGGATACTTAATAAGCTTAAGGCTAATAATATTATAGCCGAGCTCACTAGGACGAGATATGCGTTACCCGAGTATGTGCCTGCTAACGAGATTCATAAAGTTAAGAATCCAGGTATTCTCGCCAAAATAATGAAAATGAAGCAAAATATTACTCAATAAATTTTTACTATGAAAATTATTATTATATAATTTCTACAACAAAAACGTATAGAGCATAAAACACGGTAACACTACAGGGGCTCACCATGGTAAAGGCTAAGGTTGAAGAGCATGGAGACCTACTTATCGTGAAAACCGAATACGGGCAAGTAGCAGTCATCCCGAGAGAGAGAATATGCGAATTGATCGCCCGGTTCAACCTCGAAATTGATAACCTACCAGTTAACTGCGAGATAAGAAGGGGTGAAGACTACATTGAGTATGAGTAACGCTATAGCAGTCTTAACCAGGCTTCTACGCGAGAAATGGGGCCTGAAGGTTTCAACCCCCCAGCGCCAAGGATTCTGCTACGAGTCTACCGGGCTACTAGGAGAAACACCCTTTTTCCTATACTTCTACGAGCCTAGATTCTCGAAGCGTATACCTGTAAAAGTGCTCCACAAGAAATTGGACTGCTTGGAAGCTCTCTATACGCCGCAAGGACTATACTACCTGGCAGACCCCGAAGGCGACCTCTCAACCGAGGCGGGTATACTCTATAAGAAAATAGTCAACACTGCCCGTCTCGCAGATGCCTGGGAACAGTAAACTTTAAAGGCATAGCGTGCAATTACACTGATTACTGGCGGGGTAACACAGCGGGGTAGGGTAGCCTGGCAGCCCGCGGGGCTCATAACCCCGAGGTCGGTGGTTCAAATCCACCCCCCGCTACCACCATATTCTAATTATTCTGAGACCGCCACTCTACACGAACTGGGTGACACTGCAAATGCGGCTTCTATATGTCGTGCTCGATGGGGCAGCCGACGGGTTCGATCCTCGTAGGAGCAGCCTGCATAACGCCTACAAGCCCAACATCGACACGCTCGCTAGGAATGCTGTGTGCGGTCTAGTATATACTGTGAGGAAAGGCATAGCCCCTGAGAGTGATGTCGCCGTAATGAGCCTCCTAGGCTATGATCCCGAGAAATACTATACGGGGCGCGGCCCTCTCGAAGCTCTAGGGGCTGGTATACCGTTCGAGAATGGCGATGTCGCTCTTAGAGCTAACTTTGCAACTGTCGATCCCCAAACACTCCGGATAATTGATAGGAGGGCTGGGAGGAGCGTCACAAGCTCCGAGGCCAAAGAGCTAGCTGCAAGCCTAAACGGTATGCTCCTAGACAAGGGGAACGCTACCGCACTATTCGAGGCGACAATAGGGCATAGGGCGGTGCTCGTGCTCAAGCACAAGACTATGAAGCTGAGCGCCGACATCACAAACACTGATCCGGCTTATGAGAGGGTTGGCAGGATAAGCCATGCAAGAAAGGATTTCCCACCATACATACAGGAGGCCAGGCCTCTCATAGACGATCCCTCAGCGGTTAAGACGGCGGAGCTTGTCAACGAGTTCACAGTAAGGGCTATCGAAATACTTGATAAACACCCTGTTAACATTGCCAGGCGTAGAAGAGGTCTTCTACCTGCTAATGCCGTCCTGCTGAGGGATGCTGGAGACTCTCTCCCACCAGCAGAGCCTTTCGAAGAGAAGTTCGGGTTTAGAATGGCAAGCATTGTTGAGATGGTTGTTGAGAGGGGCATCTCCCGCGCTCTCAAGTTGAAAGATATAGAAGTTAGTATTGAAGGGAGGCCGAAAAGCGACGTACTTGCAGAGGAGGCGAGGAAGGCTGCGGAAGCATTGGAGAGCAACGATGGCGTCTACGTGCACCTTAAAGGTCCCGACGAGCCCGGGCATGACGGCGATTTCGAGGCTAAAAAGAGGGCGATAGAAATGATTGACGAACACTTCTTCTCTCATATACTTAATCTTATAGATCTAGAAAAAACACTAATAATAGTTACAAGTGATCACGCTACTCCATGGTTCCTGAAATCCCACAGTGATGACCCCGTCCCGCTAATGTTCTCGCACCCCTCGCTCTCCGGCCCGGGAGCGTTTGACGAAGAAACATGTCGGGCTAACAACACTATAGGTATACTAGATCACGGATACCTGATAATACCTACGGCTATCCGTCTAGCAGAAAAGCTTGGGAGTAGAATAGGCTAACTATGCTCTAGCATATCATTTACATACTCCTTCACTCCCAGCCTCTCAGCAATCTCTAATACCTCGTTTTTCATGTTATTAATAATGTCCTTAACATCATAGCCTAGCTTTTCATATTCCAGCCCCCGAAGATATGTTGAGAGGAGCTCTGAAAGTCTAGCAACGCGGGCCTCCAGCGTTCTTCCCTCCTCGAACTCCCTATAAAGATCTTTAATATTACTATCTATCTCTAGAGATTCGACCGCTCGAGCCTCAGCAAAAGCCTTCTCCCTCCTAGAAATCCCTGAAACCCTAGGTATATCGCCGATTATAGTCTCTCCAATATCGTGGACCAGCGCGATAGACGCGGCACGATAGGGATCCACGTTGAAACCTTCCCTCTGGAGCCTGAAGCCGAGTTCGAGAGCTATCAGGGCGGCGGCAAACGAGTGATCCGCAACCGTTTCCCCTATGGCGGGCGGCACGCCTCGGAGC
>Ga0256833_1003103_pt1 | contig 11469 bp, 15 predicted proteins | sample 356284metaG_FD_190535 | JGI IMG/M metagenome (GOLD analysis project Ga0256833, IMG submission 190535) | Hydrothermal vent microbial communities from Mid Atlantic Ridge, Atlantic Ocean - 356-284 | ecosystem: Environmental > Aquatic > Marine > Hydrothermal vents | place: Atlantic Ocean: Mid...
GCTGTTATAACAAGTCCAGAATCGAGTAGAGAATTGATGAGAGTTTCCCAGCCTGACGTGGTTTTGTGGGCGTAAACTATGACGGCAATACCGTTTGGTTTGAGTACACGGTGTATTTCCTTAAAAGACTGGCTGAGCATGTTTTCAAAGTATTCCTTTGCCTCCTCCCAGCTTCTGTTGTTTGTATACGCGACTATTTCTTTAGATTTTGGTGTTAAAGGAGTTGAGAAAAGTTCGGGATATAAATCACCGAGAGCTCTCTTAAGCCAGACGTAGAAGAAGTCTGAAAGGTAGGAGTATGGAACGTTGTCGTAATAAGGTGGGTCTGTGAAGACAGTGTCGAAGTAGTTGTCTGGGAAGGGAAGTTCTGTTGCGGATGCTTGGAAAACGTTTGGGATTCGGATTGCGTTCATATCTATTCACCTTCTGCTTTTATTCTATTAACAAAGTTGGAGCACTTTTCAAGCAGATTCACCATTTCAAGCAACTCACTTTCGGAAATTCTGTAATATTCGTGGGCTATAAGGTTTCTGAGAAATATTAGTCGTTTAAAGGTTTTGAGTTAGTCCTCACTTATATAACCTTCATTTTCAAGAATTTCGAAAAGTTCTCGGTAGGTTGAGGGAAAACCCAGTTTTCTCTTTGCAACAATATACTGGGCCAAATCAATGAGGGTGTTGGCAGCCTGAAAACACTCCATTGCTAAGGTGTTGTAAATGAAATAGTCATTTACATCCTTGGTCTTGAGGTTTACAGCACTTCTGAGATGTTTTTCGAATCGTAGTATGTATTCGGCAAGTCTCATCCAAGCACCTCTGAAGATATTCGCCTGTACATTGGAGATGTATCGAGGTACTCCCGCATAACTTCAAGTTTTATCTCCAGAAGCCTTTCTTCATCACGAACAAAAAGCTCCTTTCCATGCTTGAAAACTTCGAATTTAATGCGTAGGGGTAAGCGGTGAAACAGGACGATATCAATTTCCGGAGATGCAAGGCTTCCAATTTCAGCCTCACTCTCAGGAGTGGGTTTGTTAAGAATTACAGCGATATCCACATCCGACATAGGAGTTTGTTCTCCTTTGGCGTAAGAGCCGAAGAGGTAGATAGCTACCACATCAGGGTGGATTTTGATGGCTCCAACGATTTTTGAGAGTCTATGGTTTAATTCCATGTTGTTTTAACTGCAGTGAAAGTTAATATCTTTTTGCCTCTTAAACACCCTTCATGAACATCAAGACAGCCACGATTAAGCTAACAGCCCTTTTGGCTATAGTGTTCATTGTGTTTGTCGAAATTCCGATACTATCAGTGTTCCTTCCTCTCATAAAAGTTTTGACCGCTTATCCGCTCTTTATTTCATTAGTTCTTACGCTGTTAATCTTCGCATCCAGAATGAGAAAAACTGAAAAGAGTTTTGAGAGTGTTATGAAGCTGGCGATAGCTATGCTTTTCATATTCTGGTTGCTTGTGCAGATTTCGACGATTGCTACTCTGGAAGTAGAGTATTATAACGTCGCAAGCGAGTATTCACAGGTTTTCAAGAAGAATACTGTAGGCGATGATTTGAATTCTTATTGGGCACTTGCTGTTAAATACAGAGATGGATTTGAAGGAACCTACGGAAGAAACGAGAGTTTGCCGAACAGGATTTTGACAAGAAATTCCGGATTTTTCCTTGGATTTACACCTATGTTCTTAACATACCTTGAATGGTTCGATGGATACGAGAAATTAATTGTACTGCAGAAAAAGGGAAACTGTGCAGAGTTTGCCATTGCTATTAAAACTCTTTTACGAGATGTCACTGGACTGAAAACGAGAGTGGTTCACATGGAAGGATTTGACCACGCTTTCCCAGAAATTTACTGGAACGGGAGCTGGTGGGTTTTTGATGGAGTATTTACAACGCAAGATTACTCCATTAAAGCAGAGTTATACGCCGAATACTTGAAAAAAAATTATCAAAATGTTTACGAGAACATTTACAATCTGAAGGGTGATGACACGGGAATTTCTGTTCTTGCTGAACACGGTTTCAATGCAGTAAACGTCACAGTTGTTGCGATAATTGACCCTACCTCAGGTAAGGCTAACGATAGACCCGCAAAAAATGCGGAAGTAGAAATATTTGCGTTGAAGAATTGGTATGATCCTCTCATCGATAAGGGCACAGCAAATGAAGATGGAAAATATTATACTGTGTTGAGAAATTATGGAGATTACGTTATAATGGTTAAGTCATCTAATGGCAATTTTGTAGGTATTCTGGAGGTGAATGGCCGGGAGTTTGTGGATGGAGATGAAATTGTTGTGAGGTTGCATAAATACTAAAAAATTTTCCCTTAATCGTGAATAAAATTATTTTCATCTAACAGGCTCCCAATCACGTCTACAGGTTCCAGAATTTGCCCAATAGTTTATCACTCCTTTAGCTGGGTAAAAGTATTTCTTAAATTTGGATTTATCACTGATGGTTTGCATTGCTGCAAATGCTTTAATCTCAACATCTGGATACGTCACCATGAGCCGCCAACCAGCACCCATAAATGTGTGACCTCTGGTGACGATATCATCCACAAGTACTATACGCTCAAAATCCAAGTCCAATTCCGCAGTCTTGTTAATTCCCATGCTGTTAAAGTGGTCTGCAGGCTTAGGTCTTTTGCTCGGTGGAGCATAAGACGACTTTTGAATGGGCATCAGTCTTTGAATTAGTGGCACAACAACTCCAAGCTCCTTGTTTTCCATCGCATTTGCTATCTGGTACGCTGGCCAAAGTTGCCCTTTTTTGAGTGGTGCTGATCTGGGCATGGGCACTAAAATCACATCAGATTGAAAAAATTCTGAGAAGTACCCTTCATCGACCAAGTTTTTCAATACATCTGCAACGTAATGGGACATGGGCATTTCTTTTTCAACCATTATCGTTTTTCCTTCTCTAAATACTGATTTTTTGACTGTCACAATAATATCATTTTTAATCCAATCCCTCACCTTCTTTGCAAACAGACCTTCTTCAGAATTGTCTTTAGGACAGTAAGAAAAAATTGAGCAGAATTCGAGTTTTTCTAACAATTCTTCAACATTCATAAACCTACAGAAAACTGCTGATGTCTACGACCTTTAACTCAGATGTGGGGGGTTCTGCTGGGGGTGGGAGCATCTCATTAATGGCACGCTTCAAATCGTTAATGTTGTTCAAAACACAGGCACCATACTTTATCATTTCCTTGACCCATCTAAAGTCCTTCTCTACAAGCGATTTCCAGAAAAAGAGCGGTCTGCCAAGTCTCAGAGTTTCCCAACCCTGAGAGATTACTCCACTACTTTCTCCTGCCTCAACAATAATACTTGCATTCGATACTAATGCCATGGTTCGATTCCTAAGAACAAAGTGCTTCGGTTTGGTAATGTATCCGATAGGATACTGGCTAATTGCTAAATGCTCCCTCATAATTAGCTCCTGTAGTGGTTTGTTTTCAGCAGGATAGAACTTGTTGAGAGGTGTCCCCAAAACAGCGATTGTCCTGCCTCCATGCTCTATAGCCGTCCTATGTGCAACCGTATCAATCCCTCTTGCAAGACCGCTTACGACCACAATTTCATGGTTCACAAGAACTCTCGTAATTTTTGATACAGCCTTGATCCCTTCAGCTGACGGTTTTCTCGTTCCAATTACTGCCACTCGTGGCTCTGGCAAAGGTATCCTCATCGAGCCTGCAATGTAAAGCTCCTTTGGTGCGTATTTTCTCTCAAAGTCATTAAGCTTTCGACCTAACAACTCTTCAGGAGTAATTTTTCTTATGTTTGTTTCAATCGATTTGTGGAAAGTCATATCATCCCCATTGAACTTTTTGGATTATCTTATTAATTTCTTGTCATTCAAACTTTTAAAATTTGGTGGTATTGGTGCAGTGTTCTGAAACTCTATTAACCCATCCTAAAGCAGATGTACACCCTCCCGTTGTCTCAGATACAGCATTCGTTTCGATGTAATCCCAAATCATAGGCAAGACTTGTCTGCCAAATGTATCTCTATTTTTTCACCTATCTCCAAGTTTTGAAGGCAATAATCTGGAGGGTTTTCAAATATATGCATCCTCAAACTGTCTTAAATCAGCCTTTGCCTGAAACTCATCCTCCTTTGAGGTTGAGATTGGAGAGGATTGGTAAAGTCCCAATGTGGTGAATAATAGAGTCTGGTAGTTTATATCGTTGAGCTTTGGTTATATTCAGCATATGACTTATAAATAACTAATTCTCCCAATGTTTATGTATGAAGCTACCTGCTGTTTCAGGAGAGAAAATCGTAAAAGCCCTTACAAAAGCCGGTTTTGAAATAGTAGGCAGAAAAGGAAGCCATGTGAGACTTAAAAAGAAAACGTCAGAAAAGACCCACATTGTTGTAGTTCCATTTCATACAGTTGTGGCTAAAAATACATTTTTCTCGATTATACGGCAATCTGGAATGAACAAAGAGGAATTCATAGAGCTACTTAAAAAAGTCTGAACGCAAAAGTTAATAAGGGCAAGAAGTAAATAAATGCATATGCAGTTCACTGCAACAGTAAAGAAAGATAATGAAACTGGCTTATATGTCGCTTGGTGCCCTGAACTGGACATTGCAAGTCAGGGCGAAAGTGTTGAGGACGCACTGAACAATCTTAAAGAAGCTTTAGAGCTTTATTTGGAGGATGAGGATGCGAAAATTTTGGATGAAAAAGTGCTCATTTCTGTTATTGAAGTGCCTGTTAAACGAGCTAAAATTAAGCAGTAGGTTAGGTATTTAAGTTAAATGAGAATTCATTGTATAAATGTTAAGTTCAAGCTCTCAACGTGGTGAGTTAAATATTATTAAATCAGCCTTTGCCCGACACTCATCCGCCTTTGATTGAGGTTGGAGAAGATAAAAGCATTTAAGCGATATCGTTAAAACAACAAGTGTCTATGGCCTTAAAACATTCGATTCCAAATACTTTCACCACATAGTGCTATCCAAGCATCATTAAATCTTTTTCTCTTTAATTTTACGAATTTACTGCGAAAATGGGCAACAAGTGCCCGTATCTGGTTTATTGGAGGTAATACCAAAATTCCGTAACATTTTGCATGTCTTATGTTGAGAAATTCCATAAGTTCATCCATAATCGATAGCGTTTGCGGGAATTTGTTGTTTGCCACATCATCTAAAACTTTTTCTAAATCTTCTTTTTTGATTTCCTCTAAATCTTTAAGTTCTACAACAAATATCTGAAATTCCCCACCTTTAAGAAAAACATACACAAAATCGCAATGGGATAATCCTTTCAGTCCATTACAATTGCAGTACATTTCGAGATTTAAAAGCAAATACGGATTAGCACCCCCTATTTCAACACCACAGTCGTTCTCCTTATACTCCGCTCTAAGCTCGTGCATTTGTTTCACCTACAAACGCATCGCCCATGAAGCCAAAATATTTACAACATCCGTTATTCCGGGAACCTCCTCCATAATCTCGAGAGATTTTTTCTCGAAAACTCTAACTCCACTTGGTGTTGGTTCGTAGTAATAAAACCTAACGTCTATATTTTTTGCCTCGGAAACAGCTCTAGCTAACGGCGTCAGGTTGTTTTCATCTACATAGATGTTCTGCATCTCAAGAAGTTTCTTTATTAAGTCTAAGACCTTATCTTCATTTGGCTTGAATTCCTGAATGTATGCCAAAGTTATCGCCAACACATCACTATGGGTGCTGAAGGCAATCTTATGTCCGAAAAGACTTGAAAGTCCAATCAAAGCTAAAGCCATCAAAACTTGTGCAGAGTAATGTAGCTGTGATTCAGGCTCCTCGATAATCAAATAAGAGCTATGTGAGACGGCAAGGATTGGCAGTAGAATCCCTGTAACTTCACCAGCCAACGCTGAAACCCATTTCATCGGAATACCATCGTGTTCTTGCTTTTGATACAGCTCTTCAAACCCCCAGCGTTTATATTTAAGCTCCCTTAATCGTTTATCGAATATCAAATTTCCTTGAAGGACTGGCTCGAACAACTTAATTATCTCGTTATCGTATTTGCCTTCTGAAAGTTTTGCCCGTCCTACGCTCAGTTTAGATACATAAGAATAAAGAAGTATGTCGAACTCGTAGTAGTCCTCAAAAATTTCTTTCCTAAAAAAGGGTTCACGTGAAATATATTCCAATTGACAAACAAGTGGGCTTCTTCCGAATGGGATGAACAAGGCCGAGTGAATACCTAAGGCTCTTCTGTAAACCGATTCAAGCATTTCACCGATCTTCTCTGCGAGCCGATCTTGTATTTCTTCAGTTAATAACATCTCAGGAATTGCCCAAAGTATAAACCATCCTTTTGGTGTCAACTTAAATAATCTTAGATTATATAAAATTTTTAGAATTTCTGTTGTGTCCTCTGCTTTCTCCAATTTGAGTAATTCTCCCTTTGGATATCTTTTCTTTATTAGGGGACTTACCATATCATAATTTTATTTTTGCTGTTCTTTCAAGAATCAACTTGGTCTCTTGGAGGTACGAGAATATATAGCCTCCAATGAAAAGTTTCAGTTCTTGATTATAATTTTCTTCTTTTAATGTAAGGGGCCTTCTAAAAGCATCCACTAATATTGAAAATAGGTTAGGTACAGGTAATTTAAGGTTTACTTTTGTTTTATCAGTAGTTGGAAGAACTCCCCAAAGACGATCGTTTTGCTCTTGTATCAGTTCCACCACTTTCTTTAAATCTGATATTTCTGTTCTCTTCGACGTCGCTACGATTGTATCGTTCTCGATTTTAATATCTATCTTACCGATGACATCACCTATGCGTTTAACGATATCTTTTGTCATGCGGGAATCGATCTTATAAAGTATCGCCAAATTGGTTAAAAAGACAAATATATCTTCCTCATACACAAAACGTCTATGTTTCAGAACTCTTAATTCAGCAAATACCGATTTGAGTAAAGACTTTCTCGCTATTGGATCGAGTATGCTTAGAGAAGAATACAGAGCTTTGAGTGTGTAAGATTTGCCGACATTCGGCGGACCGATTAAGACTGTGATATCCCCCAACTCCAGTTTTGCCTCATTTATGGGACCCAACTTCTTTATCGTAAAATCCATTGAACTCACCTGTTAGGTTGAAATTATTTGAAGTTTATTAAAGCTTTATCTAAAAAAGATTGGGGTGGGTTAGGCTTGTGAGGATGTTAGATAATACGTATTTGAGAACTTGATAAATCCAAATCCAGTCACCATTTGCTCTCACAACTAAACACATTTTTAGCTTTATTAGCTCCAAATATGCTAAGTTCGTCTAAGTTACTTGCGCAAAAAGTCATAAACCAGCCAGTACCCGAAACTCATCCACCTTTGAGGTTGAGATTGGAGAAGATCATTGGAGATCTGACTTGATAACCGAATCGTCGTAAAATATATCATTTCAGCCAGTTCTCAATTTCAAGATCCTTAAGTCTCCTGAAATGTTTCTCATTGTCTGTTACCAAGGTTAGCTTTCTTACAATACATGTTGCTGCGATGAGTATGTCCGCATCTTCAATCAATCTTCCTTCTCTCTTTAATTCTGCATAAATCTCGGATACCTTTTGGATTATCTTTCTATCGATCGGTATTATCTCACATTCATCCATTAGCTTCTCGAAAGCTTCTAACTTCTCCTTATTTCCCAAATACTTCAACCCTCTGATTAATTCGTAATATGTTATTATGCTTACACTCAACTTATCGAATTCTTCCAGATATTCTTCTATTTTCGAGATAACAGCTTTCTCGCCCCTCAAAAAGGCAATAAGTATGCTCATATCCAAAAGAGACTTTTTCATAATCAATCCTCTTTAAAAAGTGCTCTTCTCTTCGTAGCATCCATAAACACTTCAAATTCTTCAATGGTCAAGTCTTTAAGAGTTCCCGCATAGTTCAGAATGTCCTTTTTCCTCTTTACTTCTATCTCGACTTCTTCTCCTTCCTTTAAATCCAGTTCTTCTAAGAGTCTCAAAACACCCTTTTCAAACCTTGCCCTAATTCCCGTAATGAAATTTAACCCTCGAAGGATAAAAAATTACCGAGATTGGGGATAAGGGTTAGATGTTGGTTTTGATTTGACGGGTTTGTGAACATAATTGTTGTGAGGTTGCATGGGTATGGATAATTTCGGACAAAAAATTAATAATATTAGTCAATACTAACTAAAACCTAACTACTCCTATTCGGATCAATTTCTTTAATATTTCAGAGATAATCTCTACTCTCCTTTCCTCAAATTGCTTACTGGGTGACCAAATCTTCCCAGAACTTGAAATCATTATCTGAACTCCATTGTAATATACCACCACAGCCGACAAGTAACCTGAATAATCCTTAAGATATCTCTTATAATCTGGGCTTTTTTCAAGAGCGACCCCTCCAACACTTGCCGACTTCACTAATTCATGAGACATGTCCCGTGTATAAAAACGTGTAAAGTTCCCAAATTCTCTCCTAAGTAATTCTTCATTTTCGTGGATGTCAAATACCGGTTCACTAAACCATTCTGTAGTTTTGAATATATTGCTAATAGCCTCCACAAGTAGTTGAACCAACCTTTTCTTAGCAAAAATAGCCATGAAACCCTCTATTTCTCTTTCAGTATATAAGAAAAATTCCACCTGTCTTACAGGTTTAATAAGCAATTTTTCCGTAGCCGTTTGAATGAGGTCGTAGTCTTCGAGTTTCAGAAGATAATCCCAACCAGAATCACATCTCTCCTTTTTATCAACATATATTTTTAAGCTGAAATCTTCACGAATGAAGTCTAGATTGATTTCTTCGGATTCTTTGATAGGAATTTCCCCATACTTAATTTCAGCTCCTTCTCCCAACAAGTCTATAACCCTCCCAATATATTCTCCGTTTATCTTTAACAGTTTACAGACTCTTACCAAAGTTCCTCACCTCTTTAGACGGTCTAAGATAGATTTTTTCCTGAATACAACTTTATTTAAAGCTTCTATATATGCGGCATCTAAATCCCAAACGCTCACTACAATATCCCCCTCGATATTTTCTTCAGGTTCAGAGTGTCGAGCTGAAGTACTCTCTATTTTGTCTTCAATTTCCTTTAAAAGCTTTTTTAAAACAAGTTTATTATTTGACCTAATATTTAATTTAACACTCCAAGACAAAATGTTGAAATTTTCTTGAATCTTTCTTCCAATTTCTTCCAGTATATCCTTGGCTATGAATGATACCCTCCCCTTGTGCGCTTTATCAAGATTGGTAATTTTTGGGATTAGACAGAGTGTTAGATTGTCTACAAAGTTTTCATTCATAATTTCATCCTCTTCTATATCTTCTTCTTCATCAAGTGTGTCAAAATCTGGAATTCGTTGCGTGTACATCCAATAAAAGGCTATAAATTCATATTCCACATTGTTTCTTTTTATTTTAATAATATTGGTCCTTGGATCAAAATTTAGCTCTGAGAGGTACTTCCTAAGCTTGCTCTCCAATTCGACAATTTTTGGTTGAAATACCTTTTTGAATCTTATAACTAATAAGAATTCAAAAGATATTTTTTCATTGTCAAAGACTACAGACGAGTCTCTAAGATACTCTTCGTAAAGTTCTTTGGTTAGCTTATATCCATAATACAATGCTTGGGTAGCTTGAGCAACAGTAACCATATCTACCATCAAATTTAGTTAACCAAGTCATTTAATAAGTCTTTGGTATTTTTGTTTTTATTTCAGTGTCAAACAGGATTTGATGACTTTGAGGGCAAAACTAAGAATCTCCAACCAATCACCTCTTGACATTCCAAATGGATTTACTTCACCGTAATCCCATAACATCTGTAAAGCTTGTCTATCGAAAATACGTTCTATCGATTCTGTATCGCCACGGTATCTTGCTAAATTACAATTGTATGTTGCAAAAATATCAAAATTCAACCCCAAATAAGTCACAACACCCCTCGCATAATCCTCTTCATACCCCTCCTCAACCATCTTACGATAAGCTTCCCTCACCTTGTCCACAAACGTAATCAGAGCGAGCTTCTGCCTTGAGTTGAAAAGGTCACCCCATGTATTCATTCCGTAGGGTTGAATTCTGAATCCCAGAGTTCCTCTCGGAGGCAACGGTTCATCAGGAACAGGCTCAATCCCCCACTTTTTCCTCAGCTCTTCTACCTTCCTATTCAATTCCTCCTCAGCCTGCCTGAAAACCTCCATGTCCTTCTCACTCGCCACTCGATAAAACTTCCCTTTCTTTTTGGGATGATGTAAAACGACAGCAACCATCTTCTCTCCAGCCTTGCCCTCCTGAAACAGCCTTCTTGTCGTCTTGGCATCAACGGTTGAGTCACAAACCAAACACGTTGCTATCGCTCCCTTCACAGTCCCCTTCGAAGGATTGAAGTCAGTAGGCATATCTACATAACCATCTCCAACAATCCTGAATCTCACTTCTTTGCCCTCAACATAAGGATACAATGCCACCTTTTTGTTGCTCTTCTTCGCCAACCAGAACTGCCTCATCAACGGTATTTCAGCCCCACATGATGGATTCTGGCATGGAATAGTCCTTGCCCAGATGTAGCCAACCGGTATGTATTCCTCCCCACTCTCTCCGAAGTATCCCTTTTGCACATCGTTTAGATAGAATTTTCCAATCTCTTTCTTTGCTTCTTCAAGAACCCACTCTCCCCACTTCTTAACGTCCTCAACCAGTTTCTCACCATATTTCTGCGGATACTCCAGAACAGCCTTTAAAATCAGAACTGCAACGGGGTTGTAATCTGAAGCATACGTTTCGCACCCAAGCCTTAAAGCTTCCAAGGGTATAGCACCACCACCAGCGAACGGGTCAAGCTGGGAGTATAACCAAGAATCTTCTTTATATCTTCTCTCGCCTTCTCGATGTATGTTGGATTTAACGAGTTCTCCCATCTGCATAGCTCAGCTATAAACTGCTTTATCTTCTCAGCCTCCTCAATGCTATCTGGAGCAGGAATCAGTACTGCGTAGGCTGTAGCTCTTGAAGATGCTAATGGGCGGCGAGCCCACCAGATGTGCAGTGTGGAGATATGACCGTGCCTTATGTTCTTCTCCCTCGCACCCTCTTCGCTCACTTCTTTAACCGGGAAAGTCTCTTCGATGAATGAACGCTTAATTGGGAATTCATCTATTATCACTTAGAACAGTAACTTTAAATCCTAAATTTTTTAACGTGTTAAAGCTTCAGAGTTTCGTTTATCACCATCAGCTCCTTCATGTTTCTATACTTTTTAAACACATAATTTACTCCCACAAGTAACTCGTAAACTGTGAGAGAGCTGACGAGTAAATCCTCACACCTCTCCTTTCACTCCTTTAAAGCATTTATAGCTTTTTTTGTTGCCCTTTTTAAGCTCAATCAGGAATGAAGTGTCAAGTAAGACCTTCAAAATCTCACCTTAAAACTCTCTCG
>Ga0256833_1003104_pt1 | contig 11468 bp, 10 predicted proteins | sample 356284metaG_FD_190535 | JGI IMG/M metagenome (GOLD analysis project Ga0256833, IMG submission 190535) | Hydrothermal vent microbial communities from Mid Atlantic Ridge, Atlantic Ocean - 356-284 | ecosystem: Environmental > Aquatic > Marine > Hydrothermal vents | place: Atlantic Ocean: Mid...
GTTTTTTATGCTTTTAGTTTTAGTGCCAGAAGTTTTTTGAGGATATAATGTATGTGGTATCTTTTGGTGAGGATTGTAAAGTTCATTTGTTTTTTTAGTATCTTCTCCACACCCTCCTAGTATCAGAAGTGTACTTAAAGAAAGTGCAGATGTAAAAAGTTTTTTATACATTAAATATCCTTTTTAATTATTTGAAAATATTATACTTAAAAAGAACTAAATTGGATATTAAAAGACTATTTTCCCTTGTTCCTGTAGTGAATTTATGATCTCTTTTGCTTTTGCATGACCATTGAACGCTGCTTTTCTGCACCACTCTAAAGCTTTTTCGTGATCTTGTTCTACTCCTTCTCCTGCATCATAAAGCTGACCTAGATTATATTGTGCTGTGGAGAGATTTTTTTCTGCTGCACGTGAAAAACAAACATATGCTCTGTGAAAGTTTTGTTCTACTCCACGACCTTCTTTATATAGTACTCCTAGATTATTAAATGCTTCTATATGTCCTCTTTTGGCTGCTTCTTCATACCAAAAAGCTGCCTCTGAATAATTTTGTACACATCCAGCTCCTTGTTCAAACATTAAAGCAACTTCATATTGAGCTAAATCTACACCCCCAACGGCTGAACGTAAAAAAAGTTCGTGTGCTTTTTCTATATCTTGTGTGATATATTGGCTACTGTTTGCATACATTAAACCTAAGTTAAAAAGGGCATATGGCTGCTCTTGTTCTATGGCTTTTTCATACCAGTATATTGCCATCTTTTCATCTTTTGGTACTCCTTGAGCTTGCTGATACATAAATCCTAGTGAAGTTTGTGCATCTGGATTACCTTCATTTGCCATCTTTTCATAGCGGACAAAAGCTTCAGGATATTTTTTCTCATTGTAAAGTTTATGTGCTTCTTTTAGCATAATTATTCCTTGGTTTGTTTGATTTTTTTTCTCCATTCATGGAGTGTTTTTTCAAATCCAATTTGATTTGAAGTATAAAACTTTAGAGGTTTTTTTAAATATTTTTGTTTGACCCATCCTCCAAAATCATGAGGATATAAATATCCTTGAGGAGAGGGACTTTTTAAGTGGTCTAAAAAAGGTAAAGGCTGCTCTTCTTTTACATATTTTAAAGCATCGTTGATTGCTCTATATGCACTATTTGATTTTGGTGAAGAGGCAAGATATATAAGGCATTGTGAAAGGATGATTCTGCATTCTGGATAGCCTATTTTTGATACAGCACTCATTGTAGATACCGCTAAATTTAAAGCATTTGGATTCGCATTTCCTATATCTTCACTAGCCAATATCACTAAACGTCTGGCAATAAAATCAGGACTTTCACCTCCGTCAATAAGTCTTGCAAGATAATATAGTGCGGCATCAACATCACTACCTCGGATACTTTTAATCATGGCACTTGCTAGATTGTAGTGGCTATCATCACTGCTTACTCCATCTTTTAACATTGTTGGACGTAAAGATTTTAAGGTGTCTACTGTGATATTTTTATCTATTTTAATAGCAAATTCCAATAGATTTAATAAAGCTCTACTATCCCCTGCACTTGATGTTATAAGATATTTTTTAGCATCATGATCAATTGAAAATTTTATCTCTTTTTGTACTTTTTCAATCAACTCTTCCAAATCTTCAAAGCTCAGAGGTTTAAATTCAAATAGCATAGACCTTGAGCGAATACCTGCTGTAAGTGTAAAATAAGGATTTTCAGTTGATGCACCGATAACAATAGCGATATTTTCTTCCATTGGGATAAGTAAAACTTCTTGTTGTGTTTTACTTAAACGATGAACTTCATCTACAAAGATAACAGGCTTGATAAGTGAACCTTTATATTGTGAGAAAATTTTACGGAATTGTTCAACTTTTAAACTTGTAGCATCAAGTTCATAAAAAGGAGCATCAAGTTTGTTTGCGATGATTTTAGCCATTGTTGTTTTGCCACATCCTGGAGGACCAAAAAAGAAAGAGTGTGGAATATTTCCTTGTTCTAGTAATTTATAAAAAGCACTCTCTTTTGAAACAAGATGTTTTTGCCCAACAACTTCTTCAATCGTTTTTGGACGAAAGATTTTAGCAAAATTAGTCACGTTTGTTTTTCAATCCTTGTAGATATGTGTGTAGTGAGTGATATTCTGTTTTAGTTAGAAAACGACTTTTCCCTGGTGGTATATCTAAACTAATACCCCCAAATTCTACACGTTTAAGATCCATCACATCAGCATCAAAATATCCAAAAAATCGACGAAGTTCTCTATTTTTTCCTTCTGATATTGCAACTTTTAATTTTGTGTAGCCACCACTCTCTTTTTGGACTTTATACCATAAAAAAGGAGCAAAATCCATAGAAACAATATCACTTTTAGAATGAGCACCCTTGGTGGCTACATCTGCATGAAGACCTTTTTTCATAGCTTCTTGAATAGCTTCAGTAAGAGAGCCTTTGATTTTTAGATAGTATACCCTCTCAAGTTTACTTGTCATCAAAGCAGTTGCAACATCTGGTGCATCTGTCAATAAAACCAATCCCTCACTTGCAAAATCAAGGCGACCGACAGGAATATAATGATGATATCGTTTAGATAAATTATCAAAGATAGTTTTTCTACCTCTGTCATCTTTTTTTGTAACAAGTTCCCCTTTATTTTTATTGTAAACTAAAACAGTAAATTCATTTTTGGGATGAACAAAACGTCCGCGAAGATAAACTTTATCTCCTTTGTGGACTTTTGTAGAGAGATCAGTGATAACTTTTCCCTTGATTTTTATATGACCATTTTTGATCAATTCATCCGCTTCACGGCGTGAGTGTTTTGTGTTGTGGGAGAGGTACTTGTTTAGTCTTATTCCATCGTTCATTTTATTCCTGCTTCTATGAGATCATGAATATGTAAAATACCTTTGATCTTTTTGTTTTCATCTGTGATTACGAGATGTTGTAGTTTGTGCTCTTCTATAATTTTTAATGCATCACTTGCGAGCATATTTTCATCAGTGATAAATTTTGGATTTTTGGTAGCATAGCTAAGGGCATTAGCATCAAGTGAAAAGTCTGTTTTCATGAGTGCTCTTCTTAGATCACCATCGCTAAGGACAGCTTCTAGTTTGCCATTATCTGCAATTAGTACATTGCCAAGTCTTCCTTCACTCATGACCACAATAGTATTTTTCAGTGGTGTATCTTTTTCTACAATAGGTAAATTTTCAACTCTCATAAGATCTTTTATCTTAACAAAAAGCATTTTCCCTAAACTTCCACCAGGATGAAAAGAAGCAAAATCCTCTTTTTGAAAACCTCTTTTCTCCATCATGCAAACTGCCAAAGCATCACCTAGTGCCATCGTTAATGTTGTAGATGATGTAGGTGCAACACCAAGAGGACAAGCCTCTTTTGAGATAGATATTGGGATAAGTACGTCTGAATATTTGCCTAAAGTTGTATTTTTATTTTTTGCCATTCCAATTAGTGGAATATCAAAACGCTTGATGTGAGGAAGTATTTTTGTTAATTCTTCACTCTCTCCACTATAACTGATTGCTAAAACAGTATCATCTTTTCCAATCATCCCAAGATCACCATGAAGTGCTTCTGTAGGATGTAAGAAAAAACTACTTGTACCAGTGCTTGCAAAAGTAGCTGCCATTTTACTGCCTACAAGACCACTTTTACCTACACCTGTGATGATGAGTTTACCTTTTGTCTGATCGATCAATTTTACAGCTTGATCAATCTCTTCACCTAGTCTTTGTGCATTATCCTGTAGTTCATTTGCTTCAAGAAGCAATACCTTTTGTGCTATTTCTATAAAGTTCATGAATATCACATCAAAAATATTGTTGGTACAATAGTTGGATATTTTTTCTTTTGTCTGAAGATATGTTTACGAACTACTTGTCTGATACCATTTTCAATACCTCTTTGATCTTCAAACATTTGTGGTTTTGCATTGATCAAAAATTGATCTAATATCTCTTCCATCTCTTTAGAAAATGCTTTATCTCTTCTATCTGGTACTATTCCATATGTTCTCACTACTGGTTTAGAGATTAGTTTTCTTGTTTGTTTGTCAATCTGTGCAACTATCATAACTACACCAGCTTCTGCTAGATTTTGTCTATCTAATATAACATCATCATCAACTTGTTTATTGATTTGGTTATCAATATAAGTTTTACCTGCTTTTACACTACCTGTTTTTTTTAGAGATCGTTGTGAAACTTCTACTTGATCACCATCACTCATAAGGTAAATATTTCTTGGATTAACTCCACACGATATACCTGTTTGTGCGTGTTTATGGATATGGTTGTATTCACCATGTACTGGCATGAAAAATTTTGGCTTGATTAAACGAAGCATCAATTTTTGCTCTTCCATTGCAGCGTGTCCACTTACATGAATCTCACTAAAATCTTGATATGCTACTTTTGCACCAGCTTTTATTAAAAAGTTTAATACTCTTGAAACACTTGCTTCATTTCCTGGAATAGCTTTAGCTGAAATGATGATTTGATCAGTTGGTTTGATTTTGACATGACGATGTTCATCAGTAGCCATTCTATAAAGAGCACTCATAGTTTCACCCTGACTTCCTGTTGTGACAATTAAAACATCTTTATCATCATATTTATTTACTTCATGAGGATCTATAAAAATACGACGATCAAGGTTAATATAACCTAGTTCCATCGCGATATCAAGATTTCTCTCCATAGATCTTCCAATAACACATACTTTTCTATTGTATTTGATTCCATGAACTATAGCTTGATAAACTCTATGAATGTTTGATGAAAAAGTGGACATGATGACACGACCTTTAGCAGAGCTAAAGATTCTATCAAAAGTTGGTCCTACAGTGCTTTCACTTTTTGTGATACCTGCTCTGTAAGAATTTGTACTATCGCTTAAGAGTAACAATACCCCTTTTTCACCATAATGTGCAAATCTGTGTAGGTCAGTTGGATATCCATCAATAGGTGTATGATCGATTTTAAAATCACCTGTGTGAATAATAGTACCAGCAGCAGTTGTGATTGCCAGTGAAGAAGCATCGATAATCGAGTGAGTTACATGCATCCACTCTATCTCAAATTCACCGATTTTATAAACTTTTCTTTTTTGAATAGGTCTAAAATAACTTTTATCTTTTTTGAGTCCATGTTCATCAAATTTATTTGAAATCATACCAAGTGGTAATGGTGTAGCATAGATTGGAAATTTAAATTGTTTGAAAAAATATGGAACAGCACCGATATGATCTTCGTGTGCGTGTGTGATGATGATAGCATCTATTTTATCTTTTATCTTTCTAATGTAACTAAAATCAGGAACAAGAATATCCACACCATGCATATCTTCAGAAGGAAAACTCATTCCTATATCAATGATGATAGCAGAAGTGTTAGTCTCCATGACCATGAAGTTTCCACCAATCTCACCAAGACCACCTAACGGTGTAATTTTAACGCTTGCAGATGGATTACCTTTTGCTGTATTAAAAGTTGTTAGTGCATCTGTACGTACTTTTTTATTGGCTTTTATAGCCTCTTTTATATCTTTTTCCCACTCTTGATTTCCTAATTTTGCAGAAAATTTAGGTGGACCTTTTCTTTTCTTGTTCCGATTTGGGTTTTGGTTTTGCCCCTGTGGACGTTGATTTGGGTTTTTGTTTTGGTTACGGTTAGGATTTGGCTTCCTGTTTGGGTTGTTATTATTATTTTGTTGTGTTTTGTTTTCTTCCATGTTTATATTTCCTATTTATTTAAATTTTTAAACAATAGGTGATAATCTGAAATTTTGAGTTGATGTGGTCTTGATTTTAGTTCTATTTTCAATATATCAAATAGTTTAGTAAGCTCTTCTTTTTGATAAGTATGCTGTAGATTCTTTATCAAAACTTTTCTTGGTTGTCGAAATGCTATCTTTAAAAAAGTTTTGAATTGTTCTACCTCTGTAGTTGTTTCAAATAAATCTTTTTCAAGATACTTACTAAATTTTACTAATCGTAACACTGATGAAGTCACTTTCGGAGGAGGATCAAAACATTGTGATCCTACATCAAAAAGTATCTGGGACTTCGCAATTATATTTGCTAAAATAGATAATGCTGAAAAAGTTTTGTCTCCACTTTTGGAAGCAAATTTTACAGCGACCTCTTTTTGTATCATAACTAAAATAGACATACACTTATCATCATCAAGTGCTTTTAATATGATATTTGTAGCAACATAGTATGGTAGATTTGCGATTAGATGGTACTCTTCTTCTCTAAGTGAAGTATTTTGATACTCGTCCAATACATCACCACAAATCAACTCAAACTGTCCGCTTTGAATTTCGGTCTTAAAAATATTTTGCAAATAACCGCATAACTCTAAGTCAATCTCAAAAGCTACTACACGCTTTGACGCTTTGAGTAGCTCTTTCGTTAAATCACCTAAGCCAGGTCCAATTTCAACAACTAATTTGTCATCATTGGGCATCGATTGGATGATTTGATTTTTAATCGACTCATCTTTTAAAAAGTTTTGACCAAATTTTTTCTTTGCTTTAATCAAATTATAGAGCCTTTTTGTATATCGGCTGATATTATACTTTAATAGAGCTTATTGTTTGTTTATTCTTGATATGTATAATAAAATTTTGCTTTTTAATAATTTATCATGAAGATTAAAGTATCATGAAATAAAAGGAGTGCATATGAATTTTGACAAGGTTATTTCTGGGTTTTTCTTTATTTTGGCGATGACTGTAAATTTTGGATTTTTTTATGGAAATCCTGAAGTTTTGGCAGAACACAGTAAGTATGAATTATTTGCTGCTATTGTTGTTAATTTGATAGCAACTATTTTAAAGTTTGGAGATAAAACACAAGTTGGGTCAGTCTTGCTTGCTACAAGTTTGGTCGCAGATATTCAGTTGATCGCTTCAGCTTCTGTATGGGTTATTGCATTATATGGATTTGACTCATTTGGTATAGAAGCTTCTACCGCTGTTATATCTCTTTCAGGTGGTGCACTTTTGGCAAATATTACTTCAGTGGTTATATTTGTAGGAGATACGTTAAAGTCCAAAAGATAAATCATGCAAAGTTACGCTAGCTGGATTATTATACGTCGTCTTCGTATACCTTTTATTATCATTATTGTTACATTTGCGATATCTATTTTAGGTATGATGCTTATTCCTGGTGTAGACGATGAAGGGAAAGTATATCATCTTAACTTCTTTGATGCATTCTATTTTGTCAGCTATATGGCTTCTACTATTGGTTTTGGAGAGTCGCCTTATGCTTTTACTTATCCACAAAAACTGTGGGTCTCTTTTTCTATTTATTTAACTGTTATTGGTTGGTTTTATGGTATTGGTACGATTGTGGCATTGATCCAGGATCATGTCTTGGCTGAAGAGCTTGCACGTTCAAAGTTTGTTAAAGATGTCAAAGATTTAAAAGAGCCGTTTATTCTTATATTTGGTTACAATAATGTAACAAAAAATCTTATTCAGCGTTTGAGTAAAATACCAAAAAGAATGGTTGTTATAGATAAAGATCAAGCATTGATTGAATCATTGGCATTAGAAAATTATCATCCTCATATTCCTGCATTTCATGGTGATTTGCTGGATGTTTCTATTTTAGAGATGGCAGGTGTTAGATCACCAATGTGCAAAAATGTTGTGATTGTTTTTGAAAAAGAGTATAAAAACACTAAAATTGCGATGATGTGTAAACACTTAAACCCTGATGCAAAAATTATTGTACGTTCCAATACCTTGCAAAATAATGACTACCTCTATACCATAGGAATAGAACATATAGAAAATCCATTTAAAGTGATATCAAATAGATTATTTTTGGCATTGACAGCTCCTCATCTTTGGATGTTGGAAATGTGGGTACATGGTCATCCTTTACGCATCAGCAGACAAGAAAAAGTACCTGCTGGCAAATTTGTTATATACGGATATGGTCGGATGGGACAGGCACTAGAAAATGGACTTATAAATGCAGGTATTGAATATACATTTATAACGGCACATGATATATTTGAAAAAGATAAAAAGATTGAGAAAATTTTTAGTGAAGAGGCTTTAGAAAATAAACTGATTGATGCAGGTATTGATAGTGCATCAGTTATTGTAGCGGGTACTCGTGATGACATGGTAAATCTTGCTGTCATAATGTTATCACGAAAACATAATCCAAATATCTATACGATTGCACGTGAAAATTCTTTATCTGGATTTAATGTATTTGAAGCTGCTAATATCGATAGGAATTATATTTTAGAAGAGATTGTTGCAAATAAAACATACAATTATATTGCAAAACCATTAGCAAATGCCTTTATCAAACAATTAAGTAAAAGAGATGATGCCTGGGGTGAGGCTATTGTTAATCGAATTATTACCAAAATGGGACGAAAACCGCATCTTTGTGAAATGGCAGTAACACAAAAAGAGGGTATTGCCTTGTATCAAAAGTTAGATGAGGGAGTAGATGTTCCCCTTAAGGTTCTAAAAAGATCACGTTCAGATTATACTAAAAATAATCCAGTGATATTTTTATTGATAAAACGACAAGAAAAGATTATTTTATTGCCAGATGATGATTTTCTCATACACAAAGAAGACAAAATGCTAATCGTGTGTACAGACAAAAGTGAAACTGATTTAGCATATATCTTCAATAATTATTATGAATTGCATTATGTACTATATGGCAAAGAAAAACATACAGGTATATTTGCAAGTTTTTTAAAGGGCTAAAATTTTTGTAACAAAGTTTGCTATAATACGCCAAAATCAACTAAGAGGATATAAATTTGAGAAGTGATATTGTAAAAAAAGGATATGAAAGAGCACCGCATAGAAGTTTACTTCGTGCAACGGGTTTGCAGGATAATGATTTTGATAAACCATTTATTGGGGTGGCAAATTCATTTATAGAGATAATTCCTGGACATTTCTTTCTAAACAAATATGCACAAATAATTAAAGATGAAATTAGGTCGTGTGGGTGTATACCATTTGAATTTAATACAATAGGTGTTGATGATGGTATTGCAATGGGGCATGATGGTATGCTTTATTCTTTACCTAGTCGAGAAATTATAGCAAACTCTATAGAGACAGTTATGAATGCTCACAAACTTGATGCGATGATATGTATCCCAAATTGTGACAAAATTACTCCGGGCATGATCATGGGAGCACTTAGAGTCAATGTTCCTACTGTTTTTGTAAGTGGTGGACCTATGAAATCAGGAACACTTAAAGATGGAACATCTATTGATCTTGCAACTGCATTTGAAGCGGTTGGTCAATTTGAAGCGGGTGAAATAGACGAAGAGAGATTGGTTGAGATTGAGTGTGCAGCTTGTCCAAGCGGTGGTTCTTGTTCTGGTATGTTTACAGCAAATAGTATGAATACATTGATGGAAGCTATGGGAATTGCATTAAAAGGGAATGGTACGATTTTGGCATTGACTCCTGAGCGTGAAGAACTGTTAAGAAAAGCAGCAAGAAGAGTGTGTGAAATAGCTAAAGATGAAGCTCTTAGTGAAAAATTCAGATTTAAAAATATCTTAAATGATAAAGCAGTCAATAATGCATTTGCCGTAGATATGGCGATGGGTGGCAGTTCAAATACTGTTTTACATATGTTAGCAATTGCCAAAGAAGCAGGTGTTGATTTTAATCTTAAAGATATTAATACCATGAGTAAAAATGTTTCACATATTGCAAAGATTTCTCCATCTTTGACAACAGTACACATGGAAGATATCAACAAAGCTGGTGGTGTGAGTGCAGTTATGCATGAGATCACTAAAAGAGGAAACAACATACTTGAACTTGATAACTTAACGATTGAGGGTGAAACGATAGGTGAACGTATAAGTAGTTGTGAAATTCTTGATACAAATATCATACATACGATAGATAATCCTTATTCACAAGTTGGAGGACTGGCAATACTTTATGGAAATTTGGCACAAGAGGGTGCGGTTGTGAAAACAGCAGGTATTGATCCTTCTATGCGTACATTTACAGGAAAAGCAGTCTGTTTTAATTCCCAGCAAAAAGCAATAGTTGGTATAACAAGTGGTGCTGTAAAAGAGGGTGATGTTGTTGTTATTCGCTATGAAGGACCTCGTGGCGGTCCAGGAATGCAAGAGATGTTAGCTCCTACTTCATTGATTATGGGAATGGGGCTAGGAGATAAAGTGGCACTCATTACAGATGGACGTTTTTCAGGAGCTACAAGAGGTGCAAGTATTGGTCATGTAAGTCCAGAAGCAGCAGAAGGCGGTGTGATTGGATTGCTTGAAGATGGTGATATTATTGATCTTGATGTAGACAATTATAGTTTAAGTGTTCGTCTAAGTGATGAAGAGTTAGAATCAAGACGTGCAAAATTTAAACCTTATGTAAAAGATATAAAAGGTTCATGGTTAAAACAATATAGACAGTTAGTAACAAATGCAAGCAGTGGTGCTATTTTAAAAACAGAATAAAAATAAAAGTGATAGCATTTTGTTATCACTTTTTAGCTTTTTGGGTTGTTGATTTCTTAAGAAACTGCTATCATGTGAGGTATGTTTAATACAATTATAAATGCACTTTTTTCATTACAGTTAGAAACTATTATACTGTTTATTTTAATACTAAGTGCAGTCGCACATATGCTATCTTCTCGAAGAAAGCCTCGAAGTATGATCGCTTGGATATTGGTGATATTTTTATTGCCATATGTTGGGATACCATTGTATATCATATTTAGCGGTCGTAAAATAGAAAAGTTTGTTTTGCAAAAAGGTATGCTCTCTTTAAAAAAAAATGATAAATTGCCAAAATATAGTACTTTGGTATCTGATTTTTTATATTCATTAGGTATTCCTGCTATCACAACTTCCAATAGTGTTGAAATTTGTAAAGATGGTGTTGGGGCATATCATGTGTTAATAAAGCATTTAAATAATGCTAAAAAATCTATTTATATATCTACATATATTTTTGGTGATGATTGTGTAACAAAAGATATTATTGATATTTTGTCTGAAAAAGCAACACAAGGTGTAGAAGTAAAATTACTGGTTGATGCACTAGGTTCAATGAAACTAGAATGGTATTCAGATTTATTAATTCCATTGATCAATGCAGGCGGAGAGTGCCAATTTTTTAATTCTTTTAAACGCCATCCTATTGATTTTAAAATAAATTTGAGAAATCATCGTAAAATGATCATTATCGATAATAATACAGTTATGAGTGGAGGCATGAATATCGCAAAAGAGTATCTTTCTCCAAAAGATCATGCCTTATTATGGAAGGATCTCTCTTTTGTCCTTTATGGGGAAGCTATACGACCCAAATAAATCCATACCCAAAATATCACACACTTAAAAAAAGTAATTTCCATTTTTTTACAATAAATGCATACTTT
>Ga0256833_1003106_pt1 | contig 11468 bp, 10 predicted proteins | sample 356284metaG_FD_190535 | JGI IMG/M metagenome (GOLD analysis project Ga0256833, IMG submission 190535) | Hydrothermal vent microbial communities from Mid Atlantic Ridge, Atlantic Ocean - 356-284 | ecosystem: Environmental > Aquatic > Marine > Hydrothermal vents | place: Atlantic Ocean: Mid...
CTAAAAGCCATCCACATACTGCAAGAAGGACGAGCGAAATTGAAGGGGAATAAAGATATACTCTTCAACCTGGCCAATATCCTGGGACAGGCAGGCAAAATAGACCAGATGGAAAAAATTTACAGTGAACTTGCAAAAACTGACACTACGGATGAGGCTGTAATTTACAATAATTGGGGCTATTTCCTTGCAAAGTATGGACTAAAATTAAGCTTTGCAGATAGTCTGATCAAAATGGCCCTGAAAAAAGAGCCGGATAATCCCACTTTTCTTGATTCAAAAGGATGGGTAGAATTTCAGCTTGGAAATTATGAAAACGCGCTAAAATATATTAAGAAAGCTGTAGAGAAAGGTGCAAAGGATCCTGAAATTTTTGAGCACATGGGGAGAATCTACGAAAAACTTGGAGAGTATGATAAAGCCATAGAGTGGTATGAACGTGCCTTGAAAACAGATCCGTCCAAGAAATATTTGAAGAGGAAGATTAAATGGCTAAAGAAAAAATCTTAGTGGGTCTCACAGGAAATCTTGGATCAGGGAAATCAACCGTTGGGAGCTTCTTTAAAGAATTAGGTGCAGATGTGATAAATGCTGATGAAATTGGGCACATCGTATTAAAGCGGGTAAAGGATGAGATTATTCGGAAATTTGGCAACGAGATTACGGATAAGAGTGGTGAAATCAACCGTAGAGCATTGGCATACAAGGCCTTTATCAGCAGAGAATCTGTAGAAGCATTAAACAATATAGTGAAACCTCATATAATTCGGCTTATCGACGATCTTGTAAAAAAATCCAGGGCCAGAATTGTGGTAGTGGATGGTGCACTGATTTTTGAGTACAATATGGAAAACTATTTTGATTACATAGTTTATGTTTACACGCCTGAAGGAACGAGTATTGAAAGATTTATGAAAAGGACGGGTTATCCTGAAGACATGGCAAGAAGAATATTGAGTTATCAGATACCAGCTGATTTAAAAAAAGAAAAGGCTGATTTTATAATAGAAAACACAGGAACAATTGAAGAGTTGAAAGAAAAGGCAAAAAAGGTCTGGGATGAAATAACAAAAGACCCATGAAAAGGAGGATTTAGATGGGACTTACTGGTTTGATTTTAACCCTTCTCGTTTCGCTCCAATTTCGGAATGTTCGTGTATTTGACACCCCAAACGATGCTGGAAAATCACTGACCGTGACATGGACCGTGATAGGGAACACAAAAGATGTCACAGGTGTGATAATCTACAGGTCCACCAAGAAAGAAGGACCCTTTGAAAAAGTTAAGGAAATACCCGGATACACTTCAAAATTCCAGGATTCTGGATTGAAGGATCACACCCCTTATTACTACAAGATCGCACTCGTGACTCGAGAAGGTTTAATTGAATCTGGAGTTGTAGGCCCCGGGATAGCAAAGCCCCAGTGGTTCCACAAAGGTAGATTAAATATACTTGTTGGTGTTTTGCTCTATGCAATGATCCTGCTCTATTTCATAAGGAGTGCCAGACAGGGTAAGGAGTTGTATCTCAGGCCAATTCCCGGAATCGAAGCTGTGGATGAAGCCATCGGACGTGCTACTGAGATGGGACGTCCCATTCTCTTTGTGCCCGGACTGTCTACCATCAGTGATGTCGCAACAATCGCTGCCTTAAATATACTCTCACACGTGACCAAAAAGGCCGGAGAATACGAGACAAAGATTATCGTTCCAAATAGAAATCCCGTTGTTTACACCGTTGCAAGGGAGATTGTCAAAGAAGCCTATACATCAATTGGAAGACCAGATCTGTTTGATCCTGATCAGGTCTTTTATGTTACAGACAGTCAGTTCGGTTATGCAGCAGCAGTCTCCGGTATCATGGTGAGAGAAAAACCTGCTGCAAATTTTTTCCAGGGCATGTTTTATGCTGAATCTTTGATCCTTGCGGAAACCGGAGCATCTACAGGTGCAGTCCAGATCGCAGGCACGGACGCTGTGACTCAATTGCCATTCTTCATCACAGCTTGTGATTACACTTTGATTGGAGAGGAGCTCTACGCTGCTTCAGCCTACCTTTCTCGTGAGCCGTTACTGGTCGCCACCCTCAAAGGTCAGGATTGGATGAAGTTTGTTATCGGGTTAACCATCGTCGTGGGTTCAATCTTTGGCCTCCTTGGATCCAGATTGATATTAGGAATCTTCTGATGTGCATACTTTATCAGAAGTTTTAAAATACGAAAAATCTCGATACAAACATCCAGATCAGAGGTTTGTTAACTTTCAAGAACTAAAATTTATCCTGCGTTTGATGAGAGAACTCCTTCCTCCGAATTCTTCAATTCTTGATATCCCATGTGGTTATGGAAGATTCACACACCCTCTAAAATCTATGGGATTCACAGTTACAGCAGCGGATATTTCTGTCGCGATGATTGAGAGAACAGTTGGAAAATCAGGAGTTAGGGGTGTGGGACTTGATGCCCGATATTTACCCTTTAAGGACAGAAGTTTCGATGCAAGTTTTTCCATGAGACTATTCCAGCATCTGGATTTTGATATTTTTGAGGAATCATTAAAAGAGCTGGCTCGTGTCTCAAAGAAATATGTGATCTTCAGTTTTTATCGGACCAATCCTCTCCACACGATGGAAAGAAAAATCTTTGGAATTCGTAGTGGGATCAGATTCTTCGGGGTTGCAAGTGTAAAACGTTCAATCGAAAGTGCAGGGCTCAGGGTGATTCAATTAAAGCCTATTCTTGGGCCAATTCATGCCCAGACTATTGCCGTTTGCGAGAAAATTTAAATTTTTAATTTATGTGTTACACTTTTCCTGATACGTCTCAACTGTTTTCTCTTCATCACGTAATTTGCCGAAAATCTCGAGATTCCTCTATCCTCTCCCCAGTAAAAATCCATGAGTATGGAGAGAGCAGGCTCATCTGAATCGACCTTTGAGAGGTCTTCAAACCTTAAAAAAAGTGGAACCGAAATATGTAAATAGACCATCCTGCTCACATCTATGATATATAGCATACGGTGATCCTGTGAAAGAAAAAAATTGCCAAATGTCAAATCTCTCATGAAGAATCCTGCGTCATGAAGTCTTCTGAAGGTATTTGCAAGAATTTTGAGAACATCCTTGTCTGTTGAATTGACAGACAAAACATCCCTGACGGGTACCACATCATCGAGATATTCCTCCACAAATCCTGTTTCCTCTACAACACCGTGTTTCCTGATTTCCCAGTACATCAAAGGTTCAGGGACGTTAAAACCAGCGTGTTTCAAAAGCCTCACATTCTTAAATTCTCTGTATCCTTTGGATGGACCCACAAGGTACAGCAAAGTGCTGGATTTTTTTAATCTGGAAAGTTTTGTAATTTTTACACTTAATTTCCTGCTTCTAAACCGTACCAGGTAAACTGTGGTTCCCCCACCCTTCAGAACCTCTCCTTCATTTATCAACGATTTTATCTCATAGAAAATCTTCCGGCTGGACTCAGGATAAACCAATAAACCCATCACGCAAATTATAAAAGCTATCAAATGAAGGTCAAAGTACTATAGGAGGCTGTTAAAAAAATTTTATCATTAAACCGAAATGCACATAATCGTAAGGATTCTTAACATTCCCCTGCCCCATTCTCGAGAAGGGGAATTTTTCAGAAAGATTCCGCTTTGAAAAAAATACAGGTGAATTTTTACCTTTTCCATATTTTTCGAACACTCTCAGATACTATGGGATGGATTTCAGGGGGTTACTAAATAAATTATAGGATGTACAATTTCTGGACTTTTCTACAAAGATTCACCATTCAGTGTTTATGCTTTTACCACTCAGGTAATAATTGAGGGAAATTCCCTCTTCGCTTAATATACCATAGGTAAAATGCCATAGCCAGTCACCTGTTGACATAAAAATACCGTGATTAAATTTTTCTATGTATGGATAATGAATATGACCGTGGACAACCGCATCGTACCCATCCTTTAGAATTTCCTCAACAGTGGGATTGACCGGATTTTTAATTTCCTGTCTTAGAGAGCGGACTCGAGACCTTTTTGAGACAAAGTTTGCAATGGCAATTCCCACATCCGGATGGATCAGTCTATACAAAAACTTTGATACCCTATTTCCCATTATCAGACGAGTCAGTCTACCTCCAAGGTCAGTCCTTCGAAGTACATCTCCGTGAGCAAGAAATACTCTCTTTTCTCCTATCTTCAGTTCGAAATCACAGGGGTAAACCTCAATCCCCATCTCTTTGAAAAAACCATCGGCCCACATGTCATGATTACCTCCAACAAAGACAACTCTGTGATTCTGTGCAAATTCCGACAAATTTCTTAATATGTCAAAATAAATCTTGGGAATCACATGGCCATACTCAAACCAGAAGTCAAATATATCTCCAAGAAGGATCAGCATATCACTGTCTTTGTTAATTTTATCGAGGAATTCAAAGAAAAGCTTTCTCCTTCTTTTGTCGGGATAATCGTCAAGCTCCAGACCGAAGTGGCTATCGGAAATTACGTAAACTTTCAACTCTCAGTCTCCTCCAGGGATTTTAAATAGAATAAGGCCACCACTGGCTCAGCAGCCAGAACAGGAATAAGCCAGAAAAAGCCTGCTCTGAGCTTCCATATAAGGAGTACAGTCGAATTATAAAAAAGAGAAATCATACTCAGTCCTGTTATAATCAGGTAATCTCTAAACTCTGCAAGCTTAGTCTTTACCATTGATTTAAAACCGAAAGTGAGGATAGTACCTCCAACAGGAACTATGTATATCAAAAGCAAAAACGGAGAAGATAAGCTCCAGTTTCTCTCTCCAGAATAAAAAGTTAGCAATAGAACTATCAGTTCAGGTATCAGAAAAGCGAATATAAAGATTGCCATTGTCAGGATATTTTAAACAATAAAGATTGACCTTACATCATTTTTATTTTTCCGGAGGAGATATTCCGTAGCTTTTCAACTTTCTATAAAGTGTAGAAGCATCAATTCCAAGAGCTTCAGCGGCTCTTTTCTTATTCCAGTTAAACACTTCCAGGGCTTTCAAAATGTATCTTCTCTCCAGCTCATCCAGTGTCATGACGCTCTCCGGCGTCACTTCTTCGATATCCGATTCAGTGAATGTATCAAGATTCATACCCTTTACAATGTTTTCTGGCAATACATCAACATCTATGACATTACCTACGGAAAGAATATACATACTCTCAATCACATTCTCTAATTCACGGATGTTACCAGGCCAATCGTATTTTAAAAATATGTTTAAAACCCTCTTTGTGATAAATTTCTCGCCGCTCTTGTATTTGAGCTGCATCCTCTTTAAAAAATAGTTGACAAGGAGGGGAATATCGTCTTTTCTCTCTCGCAGTGGAGGCAAATTTATTTTCACGACATTAAGCCTGTAATAAAGATCCTCGCGGAATTTACCCTCCTTTACCAGTTCCTCGAGTTCACGATTCGTAGCTGCAATAATCCTCACGTTGACTTTTTTTACCTTTGTGGATCCAACCGGGAAGAATTCACCTTCCTGGATAACTCTCAAAAGTCGAACCTGAAGTTTAGGGGATGCCTCTCCAATCTCATCGAGGAAAATCGTACCACTATTGGCTTCATCAAAAAATCCCGGCTTATTTCTCTCTGCACCGGTAAATGCACCTTTCACGTATCCAAAAAGCTCACTTTCAATTATTTCCTCAGGAATTGCTCCGATATTTACCGCTACAAAGGGCTTGTCGGCCCTGTAACTCAAATTATGGATGGCTCGCGCGATCAGCTCTTTACCCGTGCCACTTTCCCCTGAGATCAATACGTTTGCATCAGTTTGAGCAACTTTCCTCACAGTTTCAAGGATTTTTCTAAATTTTTTGTTTTCCCCAATAATCTCAGGAAATGCAAGGGCTTTGTATCTTTCGACTTCCCGTCTGAGCTCAACGTTCTCCAGCTTCACTCTTCGAGTTTCAAGTGCACGCTTAGTAATGAGCGTAACTTCCTCGAGTTTCAAAGGTTTTGTAAGATAATCATGGGCTCCCAGCTTAATAGCTTCAACAGCAGAGTCAATTGTTCCATGTGCTGTTATTATCACGACCTGAATAAAGGGATCAAAATTCTTTATGTATTTCAAGACATCCATGCCGGTCTCATCGTAACCTTTGAAGATCAAATCAAGAAGTACAAGATCAGGATGCCACTCGCTCACGAGTTTTCGGGCCTCATCCGGGTTGGCAGCAGTTTTAATATCATACCCCTCATCCTTCAAAATCAAACTCAAAATTCTCGTTACATTGTGCTCGTCATCAACTATCAGTACCCTTTCCTTTTCCTCCATGTCTCTTTCCCTTGTATTTCTTAATAATGATTACAAATGCTGTACCGACATTTTTGAACGAGTACAATTTTATTTCACCACCGTTGAGTTCAACAAGTCTTCTCACAATACTTAGTCCCAGTCCTGTACCAGACTTCTTTGTTGTGTAAAAAGGATAAAACACTTCCTCTTTAATATTTTCTGGAATACCGGGGCCGTTATCTTCAACTATGATTGCTACCTGTTCTTCTCCAATTTCAGGCTCCAGCTCATACTCTGTATCATTAAAGATTTTGTACGGCCTCGTCCCGTCATAAAGGGTCACGGTTATGTATCCTCCTTTTTTTCGGGACTCTATCAAGGCATCATAAGCGTTGGACACCAGATTGTAAAGAATCTGTTCTAAATGTCTGCGATCAAATTCCACGATAACGTCAGGGGCTGCAATATTGGAAATTGTGTAAAATACCACTTCTATGTCCCTTATCGCTTGAGAAGCATATTGGGCAATTGTGTAAAATTCTTTTCCAAGAGGTAAAAGTGAGGGTTTGAACTTATCAACATTTGTAAAATTCTGTAAAGTTTCCACAAAATTGACGATTCTCTCAAGGTCATCCTCGGCAGCTTTTATTAGAATCTTTTCCGATTCAGTGAGTTTTATGTTATTTTTCCTTACAATATCTCTTATCTTACCTACAGCTATACTTATCGAATTTAGTGGAATACGAATCTCATGGCCTATTTGAGCCGTAAACTCACCGATAGCGGCAAATTTTTCCTGCACTCTCAATTTTTTTTCAATCTCCTTTACCTCTGTTATATCCTGAAAGACTACGATTACATACCGGGGAAAAAGTTCAAAGTCATCTTTCACAAAGGAGATAGAAATTCCTATAGGTTTAGTCTTACCGCTGTTACTCTTTATGCTTAACTCCTCCCTGTCCACTGGCTCTTCTTCATTTATCACCCTTTCTATCATTTCCGCGAATTCAGGAACATAAAGTTTCAACTCTTTCAAATTTGTGGCTGGTAAGCCTTTAAGCTCGAGGATTTTCTTGGCAGAATTGTTCATATACAAAATATTTTCTCTACTATCGAGAACGATTAAGCCACTGTTCAAACTATCGACAATGTTCTCCAGATCAAGCTTTGCCCTCGCAGCCTCTGCTTTGGCCTTCTGGGCTTCAATCTGGGCATTCTCGAGAACTCTACTAATGTATGAAAGGAACCCACCGATTATGAGATATACTACTGCTTTCACTAATACAAATGCGTTTACTTTTAGCTGTCTGAGTCTAATTAAATCAAGCTTAGAGACGAACCCACCGATAGGTGTGTTTATGCCAAAGTAATTTAAGATCGCTATGAAATAAGTAGAGATTATAACAAGCAATGTAAAGGAAATAACTCCCTCATGCCCGAGAAGACCAAACGCCTCAATGATAAAATACACATAGAAGTATAGAAACTTACTAAAAATACCACCTGTAAAAAAAATTATAACGGTGAAAATGAAATAATCGAGAAAGACAGAAAGAAGCAGGTAGGAATAGCTAAACTCGTTCTGTTTAAATTTATAGTAAATCCAGATGGTTGAAGCCAGGACAAAGGTATAGAATACGAAAAGGTGGGGCAAAAAATTGGGAGCAACAGATTTCAAGTACTTTATGGACATAGCAATTATCACAGTGATAAGGAAGACCCGGGAAAGTGATATAAGTCTCAGTATATTTAGAGTATCCCTTCTTATAAAAAATTCGTGTGAGAAGAACTTTTCTCGATCTAAGATTCTCATCTAATTGCTGATGCTAAATTGAATATGGGGAGGTACATTGCAAGTAGGATGCCACCTACCACTCCACCTATGAAAACGAGCATGACAGGCTCGATAATTGATGTCAGGGCTGAGGTTGCAGCATCCACCTCCTCTTCGTAAAAATCTGAAACTTTATCAAGCATGTCACTCAACCTTCCTGTTTTCTCTCCAATTTCCACAAGCTGTGTTACCAACGGAGGGAACACACCACTATGCCTTAGAGGATCAGCTATGCTCTTACCTTCCCCTACACTCTTTCTCGCCTTTAGAATTGCATCTTCTATGACATAGTTTCCAGCAGTCTTAGCAGAAATCTCGAGCGCATCAAGAATGGACACACCACTATTCACGAGAACACCAAGAGTCCTTGTAAATCGTGCGATCGCATTTTTCTTGATAAGACCACCAAAAATTGGAATTCTTAAAATAATCCTATCCCATATTTTTTTTCCACTCTCAGAGTTTTTCCACCTTTTAAATCCATAGACAAATCCAATAAGTCCAACTATTAAATAAATTATATTTTTACGCAAGAAATTACTCAAATTCATCACAAATTGGGTCGGAGCCGGGAGTTTCATGCCTACACTTTCATAAAGAGAAGCAAATGTTGGAATCAAAAATATTAGAAGGATCAAAATAACTACAATTGCAATGAAGAAAATTACGACAGGGTATGCCATGGCAGATTTAATCTTTGATCTTAATTTGTAGATTTTCTCATAATGCTGTGATATCTTCATCAGCGTTTCTGCAAGGATTCCACCTGTTTCACCAACTTCTACCATACTGATTGCAAGTGGGCCAAAGATTTTTGAGTATTTTTTCATCGAAGCTGTGAGGGTTTTCCCCTGTTCAACCTCTGTTCTGATGTCGATCAAGATATTCTTGAGCCTTTTGTTGGAAGTCTGTTCTGAAAGTATGAAAAGTGCTTCAACTACAGGAATCCCTGCGTTAAGCATCGTCGAGAACTGTCTTGTTACAACAGCGAGATCACGATATGATACTCTGCCGAATGAAAATAGACCACCTGGCTTCTCCCTTATTTCAAAGACACCAATTCCTTTTCTCCTTAGTTTCTCGATGGCTTCATTTAAATGCTTGGCTTTAATCGTCCCCTTTACAATTTTACCACCCTGTGTACCTTGCCATACATAGGTTGGCATTTTACCTTCCCATTGCCATTGCTTGTCTATACATTCTTTCCAATTCTTCCTTGTTGGGGGAGTTCATTATAGCCACATCGTATGCGATTAATCTCTTCCTGAGTAACTCAAGCAAAGACATGTTCATAGTTCTCATACCAAGCTTTTTATTTGTTTGAATAACTCCATAAATCTCATGAATCCTTGACTCTCTAATCATCGTCTTAATAGCCGGTGTTGCGATCATAATTTCAGTGGCAAGGACCATTCCCTTTCCATCGAGTCGAGGTAAAAGTTTCTGAGAGACAGCACCGCGCAACACCTGTGAAATTTGAACCCTTACCTGATCCTGCTGATGTGGCGGGAAAACATCTATTATTCTGTTTACCGTCTCGGCGACAGAACTTGTGTGTAATGTAGCCAGCACGAGGTGACCGGTTTCAGCAGCGGTGAGTGCCGCCTCGATCGTCTCAAGGTCCCTCATCTCACCGATCATAATTACGTCTGGATCTTGCCTCAACACGTATTTCAAAGCGTTTGCAAAAGTCAGGGTATCCTGCCCCACCTCCCTCTGAACGATGATAGATCTCTTGTTCTTGTGCAAATACTCGATTGGGTCCTCTATAGTGATAATGTGAACTGCTCTCTCTGAGTTGATTTTGTCAATCATCGCCGCCAGCGTAGTAGATTTTCCGCTTCCTGTCGGTCCTGTAACAAGGACAAGCCCCGTCTTATGAGTTGTGAAATCCAGTATAGGCTGTGGTAATCCAAGCTTATCAGCAGAGGGAATCTCTATTGGAATCCTCCTAACCGCCATAGCAACGGTTCCCCTCTGGAAAAAGGCATTTGCTCTGAATCGACTGAGACCAGGCACTGAAATCGCAAAATCAAGCTCTTTCTTTTCTTCCAGCTTCTTTTTTTGAACCTCTGTTAATATGTTGTAAACCATCAATCTCGTGTCATTTCCATTCAATGGAGGATACTCGACCATAGGGACGAGCTTCTGATTGATCCTTAAAACTGGTGGAGCTCCGGCACTCAAATGAAGGTCTGAGGCCTGTAGCCTGACCATTTTTTCAAGCAATTCTCTCATCGTAAAAGCCATTTTACTCCTCCGCTGTTACTCTAATTACTTCATCAATTGTCGTAAGACCTCTCTTCATCTTCAATATTGCAGCTTCCCTCAACGTTATCATACCCTGCTCAATGGCCTTCTCTCTTATCTCATTAAGTGGAGATTTGTTCAGTATAATTTCCCTGATCTCAGGAGTAATTGTCAAAACTTCATAAATTCCTATACGTCCCCTGTAGCCTGTACCGTTACATTCACTGCACCCCTTACCCTTGTAAAATGTCCAGTCTTTAACCTTCTCTGGGTCGAGTCCAATCTCTCTCAAAGCCTCGGGATGAACCTCGGTTGAAACTTTACAATTGGAGCAAATTTTTCTCAAGAGTCTCTGGGCTACCACGAGGTTCAAAGATGACGCGACGAGGTAAGGCTCTATTCCCATATCGATCAACCTTGTAATGGCACTTGGTGCATCGTTCGTGTGGAGCGTCGAAAGCACCAGATGTCCGGTGAGTGCAGCCTTAATCGCGATCGAGGCCGTTTCATGGTCTCTGATCTCACCAACCATAATAATGTCCGGGTCCTGCCTCAAAAATGCCCTTAGAGCTGCTGCAAAGGTCAGACCTATATCTTCTCTGATGTTAACCTGATTTATTCCCGGAAAATCATATTCCACCGGGTCCTCTGCAGTCATAATGTTAACCTCAGGTTTATTCAGAATCGAAAGGGCTGAATATAGCGTGGTTGTTTTACCACTTCCGGTCGGCCCCGTGACAAGCACCATGCCGTAAGGTCTTCTAATGGCTTTCATAAATTCTTCGAGTGGTCTTTCCTCAAAACCAAGTTTTGAGAGATCGAGGGTCAGGGCTGATTTATCTAAAACCCTCATTACCACCTTCTCGCCAAAAAGGGTAGGAAGAGTTGATACTCTAAGATCGATCGTCTTACCATTCGGTAATTTCATTTTAATGTGGCCGTCCTGAGGCAGTCTCTTCTCAGCAATGTCAAGGTGGGACATAATCTTGATTCTTGATACAATAGCATCCTTAAGTTTTACCGGGAGTGAAGAAATTTCCTGAAGTACACCATCGATTCTGTATCTAATTCTTAAAAACTTCTCATAGGGCTCGATG
>Ga0256833_1003107_pt1 | contig 11466 bp, 12 predicted proteins | sample 356284metaG_FD_190535 | JGI IMG/M metagenome (GOLD analysis project Ga0256833, IMG submission 190535) | Hydrothermal vent microbial communities from Mid Atlantic Ridge, Atlantic Ocean - 356-284 | ecosystem: Environmental > Aquatic > Marine > Hydrothermal vents | place: Atlantic Ocean: Mid...
GTTCCCGCTGCCATGCAGGGCTCCGCGCCGGCGCAAGCGGACGGGCCCTCCGCGCAAGGTGGCGCGGCTGGCGGGGCGGCAAGGGAGACGGCCGGGGCAGGGCGGATGCCTGCAGAGCAGAGCGCGAAAGCGGCGGGCGGGGCAGGGCGGATGCCTGTGGCGGATAATGCGGCCCCGGCGGGCGGGCGGATTTTCGCCACTCCGCTGGCGCGGCGGCTGGCGAAGGAGGCGGGGCTGGAGCTGGCGCGCATCACAGGCTCGGGGCCGCACGGGCGCATCGTCAAGGCGGATGTCGAAAAGGCCATTGCGCAGGGCACGCCAAAAGGCGCGCAGGCGGAGGCTTCCGGGGCGGCCATGGCGGATGTCTCGCGGCTCTACGAGGCAGGCACCTATGACCTTGAGCCGCTCGATTCCATGCGCAAGGTGATCGCCGAGCGGCTGACCCATGCCAAGCAGACCATTCCGCATTTCTATCTGACGGTGGAGTGCGTGATCGACAAGCTGCTGGCGGCGCGCTCGGCGCTCAATGCCGGCGCGCCGAAGGATGCCAATGGCGCGCCGGTGTGGAAGATTTCGGTCAACGATTTCATCATCAAGGCCTGGGCCATGGCGCTGATGCGGGTGCCGAAGGCCAATGCCACCTGGTCCGATGCCGGGATCTTGGTGCATCACCATGCCGATGTGGCGGTGGCGGTGGCCATCCCGGGCGGGCTGATCACGCCGATCATCCGCCACGCGGAGGAAAAGGGGCTGGCGGCGATCAGCAGCGAAATGAAGGAGCTGGCGCAAAAGGCGCGGGCGCGCAAGCTCCTGCCGGAAGACTACGAGGGCGGCAGCAGCGCCATTTCCAATCTCGGCATGTATGGCATCAGCGAGTTTTCCGCCGTCATCAATCCGCCGCATGCCACCATCCTGGCCATTGGCGCGGGCAGGCCGCAGCCGGTGGCGGAAAATGGCGAGGTGGTCATCCGCACGGTGATGAAGGCCACCTTGTCGGTGGATCACCGGGCGGTGGATGGGGCGCTTGGGGCGCAGGCGCTTTCGGCCTTCAAGGCGCTGATCGAGGAGCCGGCCCTGATGCTGGCCTGAGCAGGCGGACAACCGGCGCGCGGGCGCGAAAGACGAGGCGGACAAGATATGCGGACATATGATCTCATGGTGCTGGGCGCGGGGCCGGGGGGCTATGTGGCGGCCATCCGGGCGGCGCAACTGGGGCTGAAAACGGCCGTCATCGAGGAAAAGCACCTGGGGGGCATCTGCCTCAACTGGGGCTGCATTCCCACCAAGGCCCTGTTGCGCTCGGCGGAAGTGCTGCACCTGATGCGCCAGGCGGGCGATTTCGGCCTGAAGGCCTCCGCGCCGGGCTTCGACCTGGCGGCGGTGGTGGCGCGCTCCAGGGCGGTGGCCAAAAGGCTCAACCAGGGGGTGGCGCATCTTTTGAAGAAGAACAAGGTGGATGTGATCAGCGGGCGCGGCAGGCTGCTGGGTGGCGGGCGCATCGCGGTATCGGGCAAGGATGAGGGAGACTACGCGGCCAGGCACATCATCATAGCCACCGGGGCCAGGCCGCGCGATCTGCCCGGCCTTGAGCGCGATGGCAAGCTGGTGTGGAGCTATTTCGAGGCGCTCAAGCCCGAGCGGCTGCCGCAATCTCTGCTGGTGGTGGGCTCCGGGGCCATCGGGGTGGAATTCGCCTCTTTCTACAATGCCCTGGGCGTGGAGGTGACGGTGGTGGAGATCGCCGATCGCATCCTGCCGGCGGAGGATGGCGAGATTGCCGCGATAGCCCGCAAGCAGCTGGAAAAGAGCGGTATCCGCATTCACACCGGGGCGAAGGTCACGAAGCTGGAGAAGGGCCGCGAGACGCTCACCGCCACCATAGCCCATTCCGATGGCAAGGAGGAGAAACTCACTATCGCGCGCCTGCTGTCGGCCGCCGGGGTGGTGGCCAATATCGAGGACATCGGATTGGAGGATGCCGGGGTCAGGACGGAAAAGGGGATCATCGTGACAGATCCCTTCCTGCGCACCTCGGCGCAAGGCATTCATGCCATCGGTGATGTGGCCGGGCCGCCCATGCTGGCCCACAAGGCGGAGCACGAGGGCATCATCTGCGTGGAGGCCATCGCCGGGCTGAAGGATGTTCATCCCCTGAACCGCGAGCAGATCCCGGGCTGCACCTATTGCCATCCGCAGGTGGCCTCGGTGGGGCTGAGCGAGGAGGAGGCCGCGGCGCGCGGGCTGAAGGTGCGGATCGGGCGTTTTCCCTTCCTGGCCAATGGCAAGGCCATCGCCCTGGGCGACGAGGCAGGCATGGTCAAGACCATTTTCGATGCCGGAACAGGGCAGTTGCTGGGGGCGCACATGGTGGGCCCGGAGGTGACGGAGATGATCCAGGGCTTCGTGGTGGCGATGAAGCTGGAGACCACGGAAGAAGAGCTCATGCACAGCATCTATCCGCACCCGACCCTGTCGGAGGCCATGCATGAAAGCGTCCTGGCCGCCTTCGGGCGGGCCATTCACATCTGAAAAACCCTCCCGTGCGGGTTTGCGCAGGCCGTGCACCTGGGCTATGTTGCTCTCGAGTTCTCACCACCATCCCAACGGGGGCGAAAGATGAATACACTCATGGGCGTTCAGGGCGCGGGCTTCTTCATGACCCTGATCATCGGCGGCATCGCCGGGTTTTTGGCCGAGAAGCTGACCAAGTCGAGCCACGGCCTTTTGACCAATATCGTGCTGGGCATAGCCGGGGCCTTCGTCATGCGTTTCATCCTCGGCTTCCTGCATGTGCCGTGGTTTTCCGGGCCGGGGCTGATCAACAACCTGGTGGTGGCCACCGCCGGGGCCTCTTTGCTGATCACCGCATGGCGGATGATCAAGGGGCGGTAATGGATCACCTGGCCGGCTATCTCCTGTGGAGCATCCTGGCGCTGGCCGTGCTGCGGCTGGGCACGGGGGCGCTCCTGGGCTGGCTGGCGGCGCGCCATCTGGCGCCTTTCGGGACGCGCGGCGGGCACATGCTGGCGGGCATGGCCGGGGCGGTGATCGTGCCGGTGCTGGCGGAGAAGATCTTCGGCGCGCCGCTTTCGATGATCAACGCCGCCATGGCCTCGGGCTCCGGCATGGCCGTGCTGATTGCCTATATCATCGGGTTTTCCGCCATCTGCGCGGCCGGGGCCATCTGGCTCTACCGCAACATCCGCCTGGCGCGGCGCGAGGGCTGACTATTCCGTCGGACGTGAAGAAAAGTTTTCCAGCCTGCCTGGCAGGCTGGAAATACTTTTCTTCAGGAAAAACAAGGCGTCCTGCTGACTTGGGGCGGCCCGGCGTCAGCAGGACATCATTTTTGGCCCCAAGTAAATTGCAAGGTTCTGACAGAAAATCTGTCAGAACCTTGCAATTCACGGATTGTCAGAATGCCAGAAAATGCTGTGTATTCAATCTGTTGTGAATACTTCACATGCGACTATTCCAGATAATCGCCACAGCGCGGCGCGGGCTGATCGCCCCAGGGCATGATGGGCACCGTCGAGGTGGAGTTCTTCGGGCTGCCCTCGATGAGCTTGTCGGTATAGGTCAGATAGACCAGAACATTGCGCCTGGCATCGCAGCCGCGCACGATGTGCAGCTTCTTGAAGAACAGCGAGCGGCGCTCCCGGTACATGTCGCCGCCTTGCCTGAACTTGCCCTTGAACTTCACCGGCCCCACCTGGCGGCAGGCCAGGGAGACATCGGAGCGCTCCTCGGCCAGCCCGGCCCAGCCTTTCCATCCGCCGATTTCCGGCGCGGTGAAATGACAGGCCACGCCCTCGATCAGCGGATCGTCAATGGCATAGACGCGCAGATAGGCATCCGGCGACAACAGGCGGAAGACGGTGCGCTTCTTGAAGATCATCTCCGGCTCGCCATCTCCGGCCAGGGCAGATACGGCGGGCAGCATGATGGCGCAAAGGGCCAGGGCGGCAAGGGGACGTTTCATTCACGAGGCTTCCTTCATGCGGCCGAATCCGGCGTCCAGATCGGCAATGAGGTCATCGGGGTCTTCCAGCCCGATATGGAGACGCAACAGCGGCCCGTCAAGAGGCCAGCGGGTGGCGGTGCGCGCCCCGGCGCGGTGCGGATCGAAGCGCAGGATGAGGCTTTCATAGCCGCCCCAGCTTGCGCCAATGCCGAACAATTCCAGGCCATCGGTGAAGGCATGCAGGGCCTTCTCCGGGACCGGTTTCAGGGCGATGGAGAACAATCCCGATGCGCCGGTGAAATCGCGTTTCCACAGTTCATGATCCGGTGCGCCGGGCAAGGCGGGGTAGAAAACCTCCTCCACCTCCGGGCGTTCCTTGAGCCAGCTGGCCACCTTCAGGGCGTTCTTCTGATGGCGCTCCAGGCGCACCTCCATGGTGCGCAGGCCCCGCAGGGTCAGATAGGCATCGTCGCCGCTCACGCACAGGCCGAGCTCGGTATGGGCCGCCTCGATGGCGCTGGCTGCGTCACGGGTGTAGCAAACCGTTCCCATGAGGGCATCGGAATGGCCCACCTGATACTTGGTCGCCGCCTGGATCGAGACATCGCAGCCCGCTCCCAGGGAATCGAAGAACCACCCGGCCGGCCAGGTATCGTCGATGGCGCAGGCCACCCCGCGCTCTTTCGCCACCGCCGTCAGGGCCGGAACGTCCTGCACCTCGAAGGTGTTGGAACCGGGAGATTCGAGAAACAGCAAGGTGGTCTGTGGCCGCATGAGCCCGGCCAGATCCGCCGCCGTGATGCGTGGATCGTAAAACTCCGCCTCCACGCCCAGCCGCGCCAGCATGCCCGTTGCCATGCGGCGGGTGGGGCCATAGACCGAATCGCTGATCAGGATGTGTCCGCCGCTTCTTGAGAAGGCCAGCAGCACACAGGAGATGGCCGCCAGCCCGGAGGGAGCCAGGCGGCATCCATGCGCCCCTTGCAGCTCGCACATGGCCGCTTCCAGCGCCCTGGTGGTGGGGGTGCCATAGACGGCATAGGTATAGGGCCGTTTGCCGCTCTCATAGGTGGCCAGATCGGGGGCCAGCACCGTGGAGGCATGATAGACGGCCGGATTGACGAAGCCGTAATCGGTATATTGGCGCGCGGCGTGAATGAGGCGGGTGGTGCGGCGTTTGGACCTGGTGCCTTTGGATGGCATGGGATGCTCCCTTTTTTCGTCATCTGACCGTGGCTGGAACGTCAGCCTTATCCATGCCCGTGACTGGCTGTCAAAGGCCAGATGCGGACTCCTTGTCCCTCCAGGAGTGCTCTTGGCCATGCTGGCCGGTGCCGGCCAGGGACTTTGCCAAGGTGGCGGCTTGCAGCATGTCGCTGGCGATGTGGCGGGTGAAGGGGGCAAGGTGATCGCGGCTGCCGGTGCCGGAGAGGACGGCGATGAAGTGGGCACAGCCGGCGGCACGGGCCATGAGGGCATCGTGTTCGTTGTCGCCGATGACGGCCATGCGGGCCGGGGAGATGCCGCAGGCTGCGGCAAAGCGCAAGACGGGTTCGGCGGCCGGCTTGGGATTTTCCACCGCATCGTATCCACAGGTGAAATCGAACAGATCCTCAAGGCCGAAGGCGCGGGCGGTGTTGTTCACCGAGGCGGTGGTGTCATTGGAAATCAGGGCCAGTTTCAGGCCCATGTCCCGCAATGCGCGCAGGCTGTCGCGCATTTTCTCCGGCGGCACGAGGGGCACGGGCGCGGTGGCCTCGCAATGGGCCGCCATGTGCGCTATCAGGGCGGCGCGGCGGGAGGGGCATTCGTCCCCGGCCCAGGCATCGATGAGCTCGGCGTTGGTGCCTGCTGCCCAGATGGAGCCGGGCAGAAAGGAATCCGTTTGCGGATCGAAGCCGATCTTGCGCAAAAGGGCCAGGGCACGGGCCTCATTGCCGGATGCAAAATCGGCCGCGGCGGCCTTGATGGCCGGAGTCCAGGTGCGCTGGAAATCCACCAGGACGCCATCCTTGTCGAAAATGACGGCCTGCAGCGGGCGGCAGGGATCATGCATCATCCGGCGCTTTCCAGAATCGGGTCACGTCGCGCCAATAGGGACGGCGGCGATCCTCTGGTGGAGGGGCATCGGGGTTCCTTGAGCCGATGAAGATGAAACCGGCCAGGGTATCGGCTTCATCCAGTCCCAGGATTTCCATGATCCGGGCATCCTCGGCCAGCCAGCCGGAGCGCCACTGCGCCGCCAATCCGATGGCGGTGGCCATGGTGACGATGTTCATGCAGGCCGCGCCGGCGGACAGGTGTTGCTCCCAGGCCGGGATCTTGACATGTGGCCGGGCGCGGGAGACCACGGCGATGATGAGCGGGGTGCGCAAAAAAAGATCGTGCTGGGAGCGCTTGTCGAGTTCCTGGCCGGGGTTGAGTTGCCGCCAGCGGGCCTTGAGCAGGGCGGCGAAATTGAGGCGCGCGCCGCCGCGCAGGATGATGAAACGCCAAGGCTCCATCTTGCCGTGATCTGGCACCCGGGTGGCGGCTTCCATGATCAGCGCCAGTTGCGCATCATCGGGGCCGGGCATGCCGATGGCCGCCGGTTCCGCCGAGCGCCGGGTGCGCAGGAAAGCGGGAATGGATGAGGTGTCGTTGAGAACCTCCGGGGCAAGCTCGAAGCCCTTGCGGCCGCGCTTGCTGATGATTTCCTTCCTGGGCAGATCCTTCATGGTCCCTCCTTGAACATGGGGGTCATTGGGGCAGGGGGAGGGGGCGAAAGTCAAGGCGGCGCAGGCGCGCAAGCGGCGATTTTTTCATAAAGGCGTTTCAATTGCGTGTCATGCCGTTAACCATTCGTTAAGACGTGCATTGAAGAGGCAGGCCGGATGTGATTTTACTGCAGGTGCCGGTCAGGGATGGCTGGGACCCCGGGGAGGGGATCAACGGATTTGTTACTCCAAGGTCCGTGAGATGAGTCACAATCTTCAGCACAGACTTCAGGGCCGCCGCCGGTTGGGCGCGGCCCTGCTTTTTTCCGCCGGGCTTTGCGCCATGGGCGGGGCCAGCAGCCTGCTGTGGGCGTCACAACCGCCCTCGACACTGGCCACCGGATCGCTGGTCATGCCGGCGGCCCGGTTTGCGCCCGCGCCTTATGAAAAACGCATCATGGTGGGCCGCAAGGGCCGCCAGCGGCTGTTTCTGGCCGCCAGACTGGAAGAATTCGGCGGCCTGATCCGGCTGCCCGTCGGCTGGCGCGTGCGCCGTCTTGACGCCATTTCGGGCAGGGCGGGCAGGATCGTCTTCGATGAGAAGACTCCGCAAGCGGAGCTGGCGCTGGCGCAAGGGGCCTACGAGGTCGATATCCGTTATGGGTACCGCCATGCGCGGCAAAGGATCACCATCGGGCCGGGCGAACATGTTCATCTGGTTTTCAACCTCAATGTGGGCGGGGTGCGCACTCTTGCCGTGGTGGAAAATCTTGGCGTGGCGCGTGGCGTGCGCACGGAGCAGAAAATCTATGCCCTGTCGGGACCGGGCAAGGGGCGGCTGGTGGCCAGCTGGAGCCAGCCGGGCAGGATTTTGCGGCTGGCGGCGGGGGATTATCGTATCGAGAGCCGGTTTCTTCCGGGCAATGCGCTGGCCAAGACCCGGGTGCGCGTCAAGCCGGGCATTCTCACAACGCTGAAAATCACCGCCCAGGCCGGTGTGGCGCGCATCGAGCCCGCCGGAGATGGGGCCGGGGAATGGGTCTTGCGCGATGCCGAGGGAATGTGGAAAAAGTCCGGCTCCGGCCGGGCGGTCCTGGTGCTGGCGCCGGGGCGATACATGCTGGAGATGCATGGGGGCGCGCAGCCCATGGTGCGCAGGTTTGCCATTGCTGCGGGGCGTGAGGTGGTTTTGCACATGGCCCGGGAGGACTGAAGCGGATTGGGGGCCTTCATGGCCTTTTCAGAAGATCCTGCCAGCGGGGGAGATGCCCCTCCACCAGGAAACGGATGCCGAGCAGCGCGCCGGCGATTATGGCGGCGGTGGCGATGAAGGAGGTGAGGGACAAGGTGGCGATGCCGGTCATGCCCTGGCCAATGGTGCAGCCCATGGCCATGACGCCGCCGATGCCCATCAGGGCCGCTCCGCCCAGGTGCCTGCGCATCTCGCGGGCATCGTCGAAGGCCTCCCAGATGACATCGGAATCGCGCCAGCTGGCCAGGAACGAACCGGCCGGAACACCGAAGACGCCGCCGATGAGAAAGGACATGGATGAGCCGGAGGCTATCATCAGCCACAAGATGGCATGGCCGATGGGACGCACGAAACTGAACGATTCGGGGCGGTGCGGATAGAGCATGTCCTGGCCCATGGTGCTGGTGACCAGCCAGCCGAAGGCAATGGCCGTCCCGATGGTCAGCGCCGCCAGAACCTGGCGGGTGTTGTGGCGAAAGCGGCGGCGGGTCAGCGCCCAGCCGGCGGTCAGCGTGACAATGGTGATGGTGACGACGAGCTGGCCCCGGATGGAAGGGCCGAAAAGCAGCTCGTTGAGCGACTGGTGGCTTTGCGCCGGCAGGGAGATGGCCGAGCTGTCGATATATTTCAGGCGGACGCGGGCCAAAATGCCGCTCATGGTCATGAAGCCGGTGATGCCGGTGACCAGAGTGGAGATGAGGGCGCGCATGTCGCCGCCGCCAAGGCGCACCAGCATGCCGAAGGCGCAGGTGCCCACCAGGGCCATGCCGAAGCCGAACAGAAGGCCGCCCAGAATCGCGCCCAGCCAGTAGATCCGGGACCCCAGGCGAAAGGAGCGCTCCAGCTCGATATATCCGGCCATGTCGAGAAATTGCGTCAGGGCCACGGCCGTGCCTATGGCCAATAGCCACATGCGCAGGCGCGAACGCTCGGAGCCATAGTAGCATTCTTCGATGGCTCCCAGGGTGCAAAAATGCGCCTTGCGGGCGGCAAAGCCGATGATGCCGCCGCCAAGGAAGCCGAGCAATGTGATGACCAGTTCAAGCTGTGAATCGGACACGTTACTCCCCGCTAGTCTCCCCCCGGACATGAAAAGACCCCGCCCGGCAGCAACCGGACAGGGCCCTTTGGCGACGGGTTTCGGCCTTGCCCTTTTCAGTGGGCGGTGCTTGCGGCCTTATTCTTGAACAGTTGGCACAAAAAGGCAATGATCGCGCGCACATCCTCGTCGGCGATGGAATAATAGATCATCTTGCCTTCGCGCCGGGTGGTGACCAGCTTGTCGCCACGCAGGCGGGCAAGCTGCTGGGAGACGGCCGGCTGGCGCAACTCGAGGATGGATTCCAGTTCGGAGACCGATTTGTCGCCTTCGAAGAGGGTGCACAGGATGACCAGACGGCCCTCATGGGCCATGGCCTTGAGGATTTCGCTGGCGCGGCGCGCCTGGGGGATCAAGTCGCGCACAGAGATGGCATCCGCACGGGCGTTGTTCTCCAGTACGTCACCAATATGCTGGGCCATGCCTGCCGCTAAAGTTCTGCTGACTGTCGCCATTTCTCCATTCCGTTCCACGGTTCATTTCGCGGCATGGTCCTGGGGGGCAGAAACCGGACATGCCAGTTCGTTACTCAATCCTGTCCGCCATGTGGGCGAATGTCATGCCCTCATGACCTATTTACATGACCAGATGATGACTCAACGGGCTCACAAAAGCGAATGATTCGCAACACCGAGCGTTTATTCGAACATTCTTATATATGATATTGGGTATGCATTCGAGAAAAAAATACTTTTCCTGAATGGCGGGAAAGAAAAAGTGACGACAGGTGAAGCCGGGGCGTAGACCCATAAACTGTCTGAAGACCATCCCCACCCCCTGCCAACCACCCGCAGTGTCCCATGACCTGGGTGGTTGGCAGGGGGTGAGGATGAACGCGCAGGCTTTTTTCAAGGCCCCGGGCGGCAAGTGACAATGGCTTGGCAAGCTGTTATTGTTTGCCCGGGAACAATTCTTGAGGAAGCGGCGAATGAATTTTGATATCGGCTTTGGCGGGGCCTTGCTGGCGGGCCTGTTGTCCTTTCTTTCGCCTTGCGTCCTGCCCATCGTGCCGCCGTCCCTGGCCTTTATCGCCGGGGTGTCCTTCGAGGAGCTGGAAAGCAGGGAAGGGGGGAAGTCCTGGGGCGTTTTTCGCTCCGCGGCAGCTTTCGTTCTGGGCTTTGCCACCATATTCGTCCTGCTGGGGGCGGCGGCTTCGGCCATTGGCCAGCTGCTGCAGGAATATCACCGCCAGCTGGCCTGGGTGGCCGGGGGGCTGATCATTCTGCTGGGGCTGCATTTTCTGGGCATTTTCCGCATTGCCTTGCTCTATCGCGAGGCGCGGGTGGAAACGGCGCGCCGGCCGGTGGGATTCTTCGGCGCCTATGTGGTTGGGCTGGCCTTTGCCTTTGGCTGGACGCCCTGCGTGGGGCCGGTGCTGACCACCATCCTGGCCATTGCCGGGGCGCAGGATACGGCCCTGAAGGGGGCGCTCCTGTTGCTGTTCTATGCGCTGGGCATAGGACTGCCGTTTCTGCTGGCGGCCTTGTTCATCCAGCCCTTCATGGGGTTCATGCGCAAGTTTCGAAGGCACCTGGGCATCATGGAAAAGGTGATCGGCGGATTTCTGGTGCTCACCGGAGTGCTCATTCTCACTGGCGGCATGAATGAAATCGGCTTCTGGCTGCTGGAAACCTTCCCCAGTCTGGCGAAGGGATAAAAGCTAGGGTCAGGACCCATAAATTTGCACGGCTACTGCAGGATTTATGCTGCATATCAGCGTCCTTTCGCCCTCGACAATACCTTCAGGTATTGCCCGCGGACGAAAGAAAGCTGATATTTTGCCTAAATCCTGCATATGTCATCCCTCTTTATGAGTCCTGACCCTAGCAAAAAAGGCTCCTGGCGGAGCCTTTTTTCAGTGCATGCCCATCCACTTGCGGGCGCGGCTCAAAGCATCGCGCAGCTGGGCGGTGTCCATTTCGGCGGCCAGTTCGGTGCGGTATTCGCGCGCCTTTTCGTGGCCGCGGATGGCAGCCAGGTTGAACCATTTGTGCGCCTCGGCCAGATCGAGCTCGACATCCTTGCCAACGCTGTAGATCAGGCCCAGTTCAAACAGAATATCGGCCGCGGCCTCTGTGGCCATTTCGCCGGATTCGGCCAAGGACATATCATAACGCGCCATGTTCATATCCCCCTAAAAGGTTTTGACACTCTCCCCATGCCGCACACGGTTTTTGCCCCGTTTGGCGGCCTGTTGCGTCAGGATGCCAGATGTTGCACGCCTTGCGTGCTTTTGCCGTCTTGCTGTCTCCTGACAGGGGAAAGTCTGGCCGCTTTGTCATAAAACGCCTTTAACGGACATGGTTGACAAAGCCTTGCCAAAACCGGGCAGAAAAAGGCACGAAATGTCAGAATGCATAAAAAATCATGTTAAATCAGCATGTTGACGATCTATCGCCAAAATGTTGTGGCGCCAGGCATTAACCCATGGTTGACCATGTTTCTGCTTTTGCCC
>Ga0256833_1003108_pt1 | contig 11464 bp, 11 predicted proteins | sample 356284metaG_FD_190535 | JGI IMG/M metagenome (GOLD analysis project Ga0256833, IMG submission 190535) | Hydrothermal vent microbial communities from Mid Atlantic Ridge, Atlantic Ocean - 356-284 | ecosystem: Environmental > Aquatic > Marine > Hydrothermal vents | place: Atlantic Ocean: Mid...
TAAAAGGCAATTGATCTACAAAAGGTTTAATGTCACCATCTAAAGCACGTATAGCAGGAAAATCGGCACGTTTGCCTCGTAGCTTTTTGAGATGATTATAGGCTTCGACAAATTTAAGTACCCCTATAAACTCTTGTTTAAAAGCACCATTTTCATACACCTCTTCCATACTTTTAGGAAAATGAATATGCATGAGTGTGGCTACCTCTTTAGAGTCCAAGCCTTCATTGTAAAGATTTTGTTCGGAGACATAGGCTTCTATGAGTGAAGCTATTTCGCTCTCTTTTAAAACCGTTTTATATTTAGGGGTTATCTTGCCTATCTGTTTGATAGATTTGGGCTGAGACATCTGCAAGTAGCCTTTATACTCTTCTAGTTTACCCTGTATCACATGAGAAGAGCCTACTTCAAAGAGCTTATGATGGTAAGGCGTCACCCGAAAAAAAGTAGAAGAGAGCCTACGCCCTGACTGTGTAAGATTAAAGGTCACACGAAGCTTACCTGCGTAGATACTAGAATCCACTACTTTGGCTTCTAAAGTATTGATTTTGCCTAGTTCTGGCTTGAGCGTGAGTGTAGTATCGTTATAAGATGTAGGGATAATGAGTGCAAGATCGAGCAGTGTATGAATTTTAAGTTTTTTAAAAAGTTGTTTTGCTTCGTCCACGGGGAACTCCGTTCAAATGAAAAATGAGAAGTGAGAAATGAGAAATTCCTAACACATCTGACAAATTATAGCGTAGCTTTAAAAAAAGAGATAAAAATATTGCAAATTGTCATATTTTGTAGGGGCAATCCCTTGTGGTTGCCCTTCTCATTCAGATCATGGGCAACCACAAGGGATTGCCCCTACGCTATTTTTTCTTCGTCACTATAGAAAACGAAATATTAGACAACTCAGTATGTGCCTTAATAAAATCATTCATCTCTTTTAGTGTGACAGATTCTATTTTTGCTAATTGTTCTTTGGCGAAATCTAGTGGTCTGCCATAGTAGTAGTCGTTATATGCACGTGCGAGTCTCTGGGAGAGTGTTTCGGTGCGTAGTGGCTCTGAGCCCAATAAAAACTCTTTGGTACTATCTAGTTCTTTTTGTGTGATACCATTTTTTACAAAATTATCTGTGACTGATTGAATGAGTTTTTTAGCTTCATCTTGTGTACTTAGCTTGGTCTGCAAATAGCCACTCATGTATGACACTGACTTGGTACGACGTAGTGACGCATACACCCCATAGGTAAGCCCACGTTTCACACGTATTTCTTCCATCATACGGCTACCAAAACCTGCGCCACCTAGTAGATATTCTGCTATCTTGGCTTTGTATTGGTCTTTTGCATTATAAGCAAAGTCAAAGGGTGCACCAAAGAATATGTAGGCTTGTTGCGTATTCTCATTGATGAGTTTGGTCTCTTTTTTATCAGAACACTGTACCTTGGGAATCTCTTTTGTCTCTACTTTAGGCAAAAGAGAGAGTACCTCTTTGACATACGCTTGTGCTTCTGTAATATTGATATCTCCCCCCACCACTGCAATCACATTATTGTAACCCAAATGCGAAGTGATAAAATCTTGAATATCTGATACTTTTAACTTCTCTATACTCTCAACTGTACCATCATAAGGACGAGCCAGTGCAGAGCCTTTAAAAAGCATAGCACGCAAAGCAGAGCCAGCGATATAATCAAAATCTGCCTCTTTTTGTTTGAGCCATCCTATCTTTTGGTGTTTGATTTGTGTAAGTGCCTGCTGAGTATAGTTGGGGTCTTTGAGCAGTGCTATCAATCGCTCTATGGCATAAGGAAATTCAGATTTCAATGCAGAAAGCTCTATCACAAAACTCTCACGCCCTACGCCTGCATGCAAGTCTACTGCATGTGCATCTAACTTGGTAGCAAAACCTATACTCCCCTCTTTTGACGTCCCTTCATTGAGTAACTTGGCTGACATATCTGCCAAACCATCTATCGTATTGGACAGATGTCCTGCATTTTTAAATACCAACTGCAAAGAGACAATAGGCAAATGCCCACTCTGCTCATACACCATGGGTATTTTGCTCTCTTTAAATGTTATCTCGCTGAGGCTTGCTGCCATAAGTAATCCTTGTGTTAATAAAATCATTGTCATGATTCTTTTTAATGAGAAATGAGAAATGAGAAATGAGAAATGTGGATACAGATTATTTTTTAAGATATTATGTATAACTTTCACAACATAGTGATTGTATTCAATATTTTCATTTTTCATTTTTCATTTCTCACTTTTCATTTGAAATACTCAAGTATTTCATACGCCGTATTACGCTTCGCAGGATTCTCCCCTACATCACGAATCAGGGCAATCATCTCTTCTTGGTTCATGGAGTTTGCTGCACCTGCTGCAGAGACGACATTCTCTTCCATCATCGTAGAGCCTAAATCATTGGCACCAAATAGCAGTGCCATCTGACCGATATATGAACCTTGGGTCACCCATGAACTTTGAATATTTGACACATTGTCTAAAAACAGACGTGCTACTGCTAGATAACGCAGGTACTGATTAGGCGTAGTCTTGGTGATAGTAGGCAGTTCACGTTTGAGCTGTGTATGGTCACTTTGGTAGCTCCACATAATAAAGGCTCTAAATCCACCCGTCTCATCTTGAAGCTGGCGTACGTAGTCCCAATGTTCTACTATCTCACGTGTGGTCTCTACCGTACCATACATCATCGTAGCAGTAGACTTGATGCCTAGTTTGTGTGCTTGTCTATGTACTTCGAGCCACTGGTCTTTGTCATGCTTTTTAGGTGCGATGATGTCACGTACCCTGTCACTGAGTATCTCTGCACCTGCCCCAGGGATAGAGGAGAGTCCCTTGGCTTTGAGTCGTCTAAGTACTTCTGAGATGCTTATCTTTGAACGGTTGGCAATATAGTCTATCTCTATAGAAGAAAACCCATGAATGGTGACTTGTGGATATTTATTGGAGATATGCTCTACCAAATCTTCGTACCACTCTATCTCCAGCTTGGGGTGTACCCCACCTTGAAAGAGTATCTGTGTCCCACCAATCGCCAAAAGTTCATCTATCTTTTGGTCTATCTCATCAAAAGAGAGGATATAGGCATCCTCTTTCTTCTCATGGGTATAAAATGCACAAAACTTACAATCTACCCAACAGATATTGGTATAGTTAATGTTTCTATCTACCACAAAGGTAGTGACTCCTTTAGGATGCATCTCTTTTTTACGTGCCAGTGCCATTTTCCCCAAGGTTTTTAGATCTGCCTTCTCGATGAGTTCTATGGCTTCATCGATGCTCATACGTTTTGTTTTTGGTGCTGTCATATTTTTTCCTTATAACCGATTCCATTCCAGATTCCACGGGTCCACGGGGTCAGGTGATTCATGATTCATTTCTACGAAACAAATCACAAATCACCAGATCCCTTATCATGGAGGGTAAGCCCATGTGCTTACCCCTACGATTCTTTTTTGTCATCTACTTCTTTATTGTCTACAACTCTCTTCTCACCCAAGGCATCCAAAACACCATTGATAAACTTCGGTGCATTATCATCTGCTAATGTTTTAGCAAGCTCCACTGCTTCGTTGATAATAATAGCCTTATCCGTCTTCGCTACTAGTATCTCATATGCTCCTAGACGTAAAATAGCTTTTTCTACTTTACCGATACCATTGTAATCCCACTCTGTCATGTGTGCATCTATCTCTTTATCTAGCATCTCCAAATTTTCTACAGTACCATCAAAAAGTGTATGCGAAAATTCTCTTTGTTTATTACGAATTTTGTCTTCTTCGAGGATTTCATCTGAAAATTTAGCAATATTTTCATTGCCTAAATCATAAGCATACAGTAGTCCGACTACGGCTGTTCTTGCTTGGTGACGTGTTGCCATTACTTATTTCTCGCTTTTATAGTATTTTTTGAATGCAACCAGTTGCATGAGCCAACTGCTGAAGTTGACACAGCGTCAGCGTAACTTTGTTTGGCTTTGCCAAAAAAGTGTCCTTTAATGATAGCCATTAGTTCAATTCACTATATAAATTCATAAGCTCGATAAGCCCTGCCATCGCTTCGCCACCTTTGTTTCCTGCTTTGGTACCTGCACGCTCTATGGCTTGCTCTATGCTGTCAACGGTAAGGACACCAAAGGTTGCAGGTTTCCCATGTTTAAGTGTCATAGATGCCACCCCTTTGGTAGCCTCTGCTGAGACATAGTCAAAATGAGGTGTCGCTCCTCTGATGACTGCACCTAGACAACATACTGCATCGTATTTACCTGAAGCCAATGCCTTGTCTAATGCAAATGGAATTTCAAATGCACCAGGTACCAAAATAAGATCTAAATCTTTTTTATTCCCGCCATGTCTTACGTATGTATCTACAGCACCTTCTACGAGTCTGTCTGTGATGAAGTGATTAAATCTTGCATTAATAATCGCTACTTTTTTGCTTTTATCTACTTGTAGGTTACCTTCTACTATTTTCATGTTTTTCCTTTTGTGAGAGGTCAGGTGATTCATAATTCATTGCTTTGCAACAAATTACAAATCACCTGATCCCTGATATTGGATTAATTTGTAGGGGTAGACCTGTGTGTCTACCCATCATATTGGGTACACACATGGGTGCACTCCCCTACGTTCATTATTTATTCCACGATACTTCTTATGGCATCTATTTGTTTCATAAGTGTATCTAATTTTTGTAATTCTATCATATTTGGACCATCACTCAAAGCGATGCTTGGATTAAAGTGTGTCTCAAAGAAGAAACCATCTACTCCTACTGCTACTGCTGCACGACTTAAATAAGGTACAAGCTCTGAGTCTCCTCCACTTGTCGCTCCACCGCTTGCTGGCTGTTGTACAGAGTGTGTGGCATCGAAAATCACAGGAGCAAACTCTCGCATCTGTTTTAATCCACGCATATCTACCACAAGATTACCATACCCAAAGGTTGAGCCACGTTCTGTGAGCCATACATTGTATTTTTCTGCATTTTCATAGGTAGCTTCACCCTCAAAACCACGTGTTTTGAGTACTTTTTTGACTGAGTGCTCCATCGCTTGAGGGGCTAAAAATTGCCCTTTTTTGATGTTCACTACCGCAGAGGTCTTTGCTGCAGCCACAAGTAAATCCGTCTGACGACATAAAAAAGCAGGGATTTGAAGTACATCTGCCACCTCAGCCACAGAAGCTGGTTGTGTATAGTCATGCACATCTGTGAGTATCTTGTACCCAAACTGCTCTTTGACTTCAGCAAGCATTTTTAAGCCTTCATCAAGACCTGGTCCTCGAAAAGAGTCCAAAGAGGTACGATTAGCCTTGTCAAAACTCGCTTTAAAGTAAAAATCTTTTGTGCAATCTTCATGGTATTTGCCTAATGACTCTGCAATACGCATGACAGTGTCACGGCTCTCTAATACGCATGGTCCCGCTATAAGTATCATCTCTTTCCTTACCAAATTTTTGTAAAATCAAATCTGAATTGACAATGTTCCAAATCGAAATCTACACTCTCATTATGTGCATCTGCTATAATCATATACTTTCCTTGATCATTGAGTGTATACACCTTTGCCACATTATCTTCTGGATTGACAATAATATAATACCTCACACCCTCTTGCTCATATAAATCATATTTAAGATGTAAATCTTTTTGGGCGGTAGATTTAGAGAGTATCTCAAAAATCATTTTAGGGGCTTTGATAATATGCGTCTCATACTCTGGCTCATGACAAATCACAAGATTATCTGGCTGGACAATAGTGCTATCATCCACTTTCCAGTCTATAGGAAGCAGTGCTTGACAACTTTGGCACGATTCTAATGCCTCATCAAGATAGCGTGCTATACGGTTGCTAATGGCTTGATGCTTTATCACAGGTGCAGGAGCCATCGCATAAGGGATACCATATATAAGCTCCCACTCCCCTTCCCAAATCTTGTAATCATCATAGGTATAGTGAGGATAATATTCTTCTTTTAATGCACCCATAGTATATCCTTTATACTTTTTCTTTCACTAGAGCCACCATGAGCCCTGACGTTATGACTAAGATTATACCCAAAGTTGTCCAAAAATCAGGAATGGGGTCACCTAACATCACACCGATAATCACGGCAAAGACAATATTGCTGTAACTAATCGTACCGACAATACCTGCTTTGGTGAGCTCGTATGCTTTGGTCATAAGCAGTTGCGACATCGTTGCGAAGATACCCACAGCAGTGACATAGAGCCACTCTAGCCCTTGAGGCATCACAAATGTGGCAAACATCCAGTCAAAATCCTTTGAGACACTCACATACGGGGTAACGAGCATTAAAAAAAGCGGTGCTATGGTACCCACCCCCATAAAGCTCATCACTATCGCACGGGTATCATAATATTTTCTCAGTTCACGTATAGAGGTATATGCCAGTGCCGCACCGATACCTGAGAAGATGCCCAAGACATCATACTTATCAAAGCCCCCTGCTTCTGGCTGTGCTACCAACACAATACCCACAAAACCTACTACTATAGCAATCAAAGCACTAGGATGCAACTTCTCTTTGAGAAAAATATAGGCAAAGATAGCCACAAAAATAGGAGATGTTTTGTTATATGTCACTGCCTCACCTAAAGGGATATGTGCCATGATATAAAAATACGCCAAAAGTGCTGCAAAGCCCATAGAACCACGAAAAATAAGCAGCAAAAACTTACCACCCGTCTGCTTTAGAGGTACTCTCCATATAGAGAGCCCTACGAGTACAACCCCAAAAATATTTCTAAAAAATGTCACTTCTACAGGTGGGAGTACCTGACTGACTACTTTGGCAAAACCGCCCATAAGAGCAAAAGAGAGTGAGGCTAGAAGCATCAAAAGAATACCTCTGTCCATATTTTTAATTGTTTTTCTCAAAATCATGCCTCATTTTTTATGGAAGTGTAGCGTAAGAATTAGAAATTAGAAATTAGAAATTAGAAATTAGAAATTAGAAATTAGAAATTAGAAATTAGAAATTAGAAATTTTACAGGAATGCATCTAAAGTGTCAACTTTCTTGTGTTACACTTATACTATGAATGAAACAGAATTTTACACAAAGCTACTTTCCTTACCTAATGGTGCCAATGATGTATACTATTTAGGAAAACGTTATCTGCTTAGAAAAGAGACATTACTTGAGGGGAAGCTTATCAAAATCTATGCCAAAGAGCTAGGAGGCAATGATATTGTGAGTGGCAACTACTATCCTAGCATGAAAGGTGGGATGCTCAAACCTTGTGAAATGTCTGATAAAAAGGTGATTGCATTTGTGCAATTACTTCATTCTACTTCGTACGAATAAGTTTGGCATCACCAAACATCAAAATATCTTTGATTACAGCCTTTTGAATAAAGCCATCTGCTGCAACTGAAAGTAAAATATCGCCACTCTTTTTTCTAAAATTCTCTTGAACAATACGCGCTTTTGCATACCAGTTGGCAGTAGGCCCTAAATCTTTTTTGTACCTGGCAGATTGTGCATCACTAGGTACTGTAACCTGTACGATACCTTTTTGTTTCTCTAAACCAATTGCCTTCATGATATAGACTTTCCCTTTTTCTTTAATCGCTTTGTCCATATTAAAATAGAGTGTCAATAAATCATTTTTGGCATAAAAATTTAACTGCTGTGTGCTATCTCGTACCACTTTTCCATTTTTCCATTTTTTATAATGTTTAGTCACAGTTTTATGTATATGGTCTAGGTGATACTCTTTGATTTTTTTTTGATTTTTCTTGTTTGTTGTCATGATATAGTGGTCGCTTACCATCATTCCATTTTCCATATGCCCTTCTGAAATGTAGTGCTCTCTTTGCCCACCCAAAATGGTTTTTGCCATACCTGCAAGCAACACTGTGGTTTCTATTTTATAGTGCTTCTCATTTTGTGTAATTTTATTGGTAATGGTACCAACCTTCCCAAATATACCAAAAGTTGCTTTGTAATTTACTGTACTGCTTTTTGCTACTAACATTGTACTTAGCATCAAAAAAAGCCATAGTGTTTTTGTTCTATTATTCATCTCTATTTTGCCCTTATATGTCTAATTAAACCCTCTCTAAAATAGAGTACCTCCAATAACAGGTGTCCTGATAGATAGAATTCATTTATATAATTCTACTATAATTATGTGAATAAATCGTGTGGAGTCCCCTTATTATGCCAATAACAGAACTAAATGCCACTGTAAACAAAACACTCAATGTCATTGATGGATTAGACATGAATCTTGATCACATTGTACAGACTGCCCTAGCACCCTTTTATACTCAATTCCCTTGGCTTGCCTATACACTGGGAGGTATTCCCCTTGGGAATATCATTGCTGCAGCCATTATGTTTGTTTTTGTTTTAGTCTTACGCCGTTTTTTTACCTATATTGTGATGGCAACACTACAGAAACTTGCCAAATATACCAAAACCTATTATGATGATAAAATTATATCCGCACTCAAGGGTCCTCTTAGTTTTGCTTTTGTGATTATGGGCTTACATCTCTTTTTTGCACTGATATTTTGGGAAACACCTAACATCAAAAATATCTTAAATACATTGATAGTTTTTGATATCTTTTGGGCAATCATAGCGATAGTAAACGCCTTGCGTGGTCTATTTTATCATGCCAGTGCTAGATTTAATTCTGAACTCTCCAGAGAAATGGGTGATTTTATCTTAAAAATAGTGAAAATACTCATAGGTGGTGTAGGTCTAGGGGCTATGCTACAAGTATGGGGCATCAATGTGACGGCACTGATAGCTTCTCTTGGTCTAGGAGGTCTTGCTTTTGCATTGGCTGCTAAAGATACAGCCTCAAACCTCTTTGGGTCATTTGCCTTGCTTGCAGACAAATCCATACGTATAGGTGAATGGATAAGAGTAGGAGAGAGCGAAGGTGTCGTAGAAGCCATAGGGATGCGTACGACCAAAATACGATCTTTTGAAAAATCTCTGATTACTGTACCCAACCAGCTTGTAGCCAACACCCCTATAGAAAACTTTTCACGGCGAGGTGTAAGACGTATTAAAATGCGTATTGGTCTTACCTATAACACCTCATCTGAACAGATACATACCATTGTAGATGAGATTAAATACTTACTACACAACCATGAATATATCTCTACCAAAGATACGCTACTTGTCAATTTTGAATCTTTTGGAGACTCGGCATTAAATATATTTATTTACACCTATACAAAAACTGCAAATTGGAGTCAATATCTAAATATACGAGAAGATATACATTACAAAATTATGCAAATAGTAGAGAAGAATGATGCAAGCTTTGCTTTTCCGTCACGCTCTATTTATATTGAAACGTAATTAAGAAAGAAAGTAAAAAAAATTTTGTTATGAAGATAGCGTGCCACTGCCATAAAAGGCAGTAGCAGCAGTAAAATCTCTTATGGTTTGGTGCATGTTGCTGGTTTGTTACATGTTGAACCACATGTTGCTGGTTTGTTACATGTTGAACCACACGTTGAACCACAAGTTGTTGGTTTATTACATGTCGAACCACACGTTGAACCACATGTTGTCGGTTTTGTTGTTGGTTTAGTAGTTGTTGGTTTTGTTGTTGTCGGTTTGTTACATGTTGAACCACATGTTGTTGGTTTGTTGCATGTTGAACCACAAGTTGCTGGTTTATTACATGTTGAACCACAAGTTGATGTTGGACATGCTTTAGATGTTGTTGTCTTAGCTTTAGAAGTACTTGTTTTTGTTTTTGTATTCGTCTTTGCTTGTGTTTTTGTATCTTTTTTCTCTGTACCAAAAGAAGTTTTTACTAATGCTTGGATCTCTTCAGTTGTATCTACATCTTTCGGATCTGATGCTTCTACTATTTCATTGATTTCAGCAAGTTTCTCTTCACTGTCTACGCCAGTGACACCTGCAGTTTTATAATCTTGTTGTGTTGGAGCCACTTTTCCATTTTCTGCGTATTCGATCACAGGATCAAGTGCGCCCATTTGTTGTACACTACCGCTTTTTGTATCATTACATGCTGTCATGATAAATGCTGCGAATATTGCCAAACCTATTTGTTTGTATGCAAGTTGTTTTTTCATTGTATTTCCCTTTTTATTTTTATTTTTGCGTTAGCAGAGTATATTCTAACACAAAACATTTTAAAATGTACCTTATTTCTTCTTTTCATATGTTATAATCTTGTTATTAACAAACGAAAGATATAACAATATGCAAGAACAAATTCCACAAAACATTAAACTCCAATACAATGAGACACGATATGCCAGATCTTAAAAAAGTAGCTATTCTAGGGCGTCCAAATGTAGGAAAGTCTTCACTTTTCAACCGTTTGGCACGTCAGCGTGATGCTATTACCTCTGACATGTCTGGAACAACACGTGACATTAAAAGACGTATCGTTACTATCTCACAAAATCGTGAATTTGAAGTACTAGACACGGGTGGTATAGACTACTCCTCTGAGCTTTTTGCCAAAGTAGCCGAATTTTCTCTACGTGCAGCTGCCGAAGCAGATATTATTATCTACATGGTCAATGGTAAAAGCATCCCTGATGAAGAGGACAAAGCGCTCTTCTATAAACTCCAAGAGATGCACAAACCTCTAGCACTCGTGGTCAACAAAATAGACAACGACAAAGAAGAGGAGCGTTATTGGGAGTTTTTGGAGTTTGGTGCAGATGCTACTTTTCCTATGTCTGTGAGTCATAACCGCTATTTTAACGATTTTTATGCATGGTTGGAAGAGCATATCCCTGCCCCTGTTGAAGAAGAGGGACTGGTACTAGAAGAAGCAGAGCCAGATCCATTTGCACAGATAGTCGAACAGATACATGCCCAGTACCAAGAAGAGGCAGACAACGAAATACGTGTCGCCATCATAGGGCGTGTCAATACAGGGAAGTCTTCACTGCTTAATGCCCTGCTAGGCGAAGAACGTTCAGTAGTCTCGGATGTGGCTGGTACTACCATAGACCCTATCGATGAGATGTTAGAGCATAGAGAGCATGAAATCACCTTTATCGACACGGCAGGTATCCGTAAACGCTCCAAGATAGTAGGCATAGAGAAATATGCCCTCACCCGTACCACAGAAATGCTCAAAAAAGCCAATCTCGTACTACTCGTACTTGACTCTACACAGCAGATATCTGAGCTGGATGAACGTGTAGCAGGATTGATAGAAGAGTATAAACTTGCCTGTCTGATTGTGCTAAACAAGTGGGATATAGACAAAGAGAGAAGCTATGAAGAGGTTGTCGATGATGTACGTGATGCACTCAAATTTCTACACTATGCACCTTTTATCACTATCTCTGCCAAGACAGGACTGCGTGTCAATAAGATACTCGATCAAATCGTAGATATCTATGGGCGATACAAAAGACGTATCCCTACCTCAGAACTCAACGATACCCTACGT
>Ga0256833_1003109_pt1 | contig 11461 bp, 11 predicted proteins | sample 356284metaG_FD_190535 | JGI IMG/M metagenome (GOLD analysis project Ga0256833, IMG submission 190535) | Hydrothermal vent microbial communities from Mid Atlantic Ridge, Atlantic Ocean - 356-284 | ecosystem: Environmental > Aquatic > Marine > Hydrothermal vents | place: Atlantic Ocean: Mid...
ATTAAATGAACCTTTTTTTGTAATGAATGGAGATATATTAACAAATGTAAATTTTGAAAATATGATGCAATTTCATTTAGAAAATAATGCAGCTGCAACAATGGCAGTTAGAAATTATTCATATACTATTCCTTTTGGTGTAGTAGAGATGAATAATAATCTCATTATTGATATAAAAGAAAAACCAACTCTAACATATTTTGTAAGTGCAGGTATTTATTTATTAAATTCAGAAACTCTTTCTTATATACCTTATAATGAATATTATGATATTCCTGAATTATTCAAGGTTTTAATAAAAGAAAATAAAAAAGTTGTAAGTTTTCCTATAAGAGAATATTGGCTCGATATTGGAAGAATTGAAGAATATGAAAGAGCTAATGAGGAATATGAAAGGTTTTTTAATGCATAATAGAATTTATGTAGATACTATAGATTATTTAAGAGGACTTCTAGCCCTTACAATAATGATATATCATTATTTATCTTGGAGTGGTTTAATTATCGTAAATTCAAATAATTTATTATTTAGATTTGCACTTTATGGAGTTAGTATATTTTTTATTATTAGTGGTTTTTCAATTACAATTGCTCATATAAATGATAATTTTTTAAAAATTGAAAATATATTATATTTTTTTAAGAAAAGATTTGCAAGAATTTATCCATTGTTTATTTTTGTAATAATTTTCTCTATTATAATAAATTATAGAGATGTTAATAGTATTAGAGATTTATTAATTAATTTAACAATAAGTTTTGGTTTTTTGCATTATGATTCATTAACTCCTGGAAGTTGGTCGATAGGAATAGAAGTAATATGGTATATTATTTTTCCTATAATATTTACTATATATTATATTTTACAGAAATTCAATTTTAAATTTTTTGTATTAGTATCAATATTGATAATTTTATTGTGCATTTATTCTTCATCTTTTGTAAATGATTATTATAGAGGTATGGGAATTAAATATTTTTATGTATATAAAAATAATTTTATAAATCATATATACTTTTTTATTTTTGGTGTTATGATTGCTTTTGTGTATTATAGGTATATTAAATTTTTAACTAAAAATTCATTTATTTCATTTATGAATAAATATAAATTAATTATTTTAATAATAATTTTATTTTTATTTTATTTTCCTAAATTAAAATTAAATGAATATTTTTTCCCTTTAACTGAATGGAATAGAATATATTTTTCATTTTTTTCTTTTCTTCTGTTTTTAGTATTTTTGTTATTAGACTTTAAATCAAATATATTAAAATTTTTTGGTCAAATATCTTATACTTTATATTTAACACATCCTATAAGTTTATTTGTATTTAGTGAATTTTTTAAAATTGGTATTAATTATTTTAATATATTACTTCCTATTTTATTCTCAATTTTATTTTCTACTATTATTTATTATTTTTATGAAAAGCCTATGCAGAAATTAATTAACAATTTAAGGATTGATTGAAATGTATAAAGATAAAACATTTTTAGCTATTATTCCTGCAAGAGGTGGAAGTAAAAGGTTGCCAAATAAGAATATATTAGATTTAGCTGGCAAACCACTTATCGCTTGGAGTATAGAAGCTGGGCTTGGGAGTAAATATATTGATAAGGTAATGGTTACAAGTGATAGTGAAGAGATTTTAGATATATCTAAAAATTTTGGAGCCGAAGTTTTAAAACGACCTGATGAATTGGCTAATGACACAGCTACAACATTTGATGCAATTGCTCATACGATTGAAAGTCTTAATGAAAAATATGATTACATAGTTTTACTTCAGCCCACAAGTCCATTAAGAAATGCAAAGCATATAGATGAGGCAATAGAGTTATTGAATGATAAAGAAGCTGATGCCATTGTTAGTGTATGTGAAATGGATCATAATCCTTTATGGAGTAATACATTGCCAGCAAGTTTATCAATGGAAGGTTTTTTAAGAGATGAAATCAAAAATAAAAGGAGTCAGGATTTAGAAAAATATTATAGAATAAATGGTGCTATTTATATTTGTAAAACTGATAAATTATTAAAAGAAAATACTTTATTTCTAAATAAAAATATATTTGCATATATAATGGATAGAAAAAGTTCTGTGGATATTGATGAAGAGATTGATTTTATACTTTCCAAAAATTTAATACAAAGGATTAACGGTGAAAAAATTTAGTTTTAAATGTAGCACAAATGAGAATAGTTATTTCAATAAACTTTTTAATAAAGATGATGTAAAGAAAATATTGAATGATTCTCGCCATTCTTATTTGAAAGAAAATTTAATGAAAATAAAATTATTAATTGAAGTAATTGAAACACAAGAATATAAAATAATATTAGATAAGGATAAGTTTGAATTCTCTTCAAAATATTGAAAAAAAATACCCAGTAGGGTATATTAAATATAAAAATGAAAATATATGGGGTTTCTTGAGGCTCAAATATTATTGGAATATGTTGGAACCTATAACATCAGTTAAAAAAGAGAAAAAAAAAGAATCATTTTTTAAAAAAATAATCAAAAATTCTTTTTATGGATTTAGACATTGGTTTAATAATTATGACTATATTTTTTTTTCAGATACACAAGAAAGAACTTTAATTGCTGGACAGTATATAGATAAAAGCTTTGAATTTATTATTGATAGCTTAGATCAAGATAAATGTTTGTATGTAGATCTTCCAAATCCCAAACATTTTAAACAAAGTTCTATACCCACGAAGCATATTGTATCTCGTAGATTAATTGATCTATTTATATCTATTGCAATAAAGATTACTAAAAGAAAAAGAATTGACCTTACATTATTAGATAGAATTAATGAAGAGAATAATATCAATATAAATTATAAAAAGATAATTCATAGCTTTGAAATAAGTGTATTAGTATATAGTTTGTTGTTGCGTATATATAAGCCTAAGGCAATCTTTATTAGTTGTTACTATTGCAATCAGGCTGTCATAAAGGCAGCAAATAATTTAAATATACTTACTATAGAATCACAACATGGTATAATTGATAAGTCACATGATGCATATTACCCTAATGTAGCTGTTGATAAAAGTTTCTTTCCAGATATATTATTGACATTTGGGGTATATGATAAAAACCTTATTTCGCAAAATCCATTTAATCCTTTTGATACAATAATACCAATTGGAAGATATAATCTTGAATTGCTTTCTAAAAGTTCTATTGCAAGAGATTTACTTTTGTTAACAAGAAAATATATAAAAATAGTTTCGATATCTACACAATATACCATAGAAGATGAATTGGCACGATTTGTAAAGAAGTTGGCTTTGATGGATCCTAATATTGGATTTATTTTTTCCCTAAGGCATTACGAAAAAGAATACTATTGTAAATATCAGATGCCATCTAATGTGTATTTATTTAAAGATGAATATAATTGTTATGATATACTTAGATGTTCTGATATTCATATGACTTGTTACTCTAGTTGTGCTCTTGAAGCTCTTTTCTTTAATAAGCCTGTCTGTTTGGTGGATATAAATGGTTTAGCAAGTAAATATGTTAAAATAAAATCAAAGAATATTTATAAAATATTAACACCTAAAGATTTTTTTAGGATAAATTTTAAATATGAACAAGAGAAAATTGAACTTTATATTCGAGATCATAAAATAAAGGTTAAAAAATTATTAAAGGAAGTATTACATGTTAAATAAAATAATAAATATTATTAAAATGATCAAAATTACTTTTTCAAGTAATTTTGCTATGAAAGTAGCCAATGACTATTGGCAAAATACCATGATAACACATAGTAGTATGGATGAAAAAGAGTTCGATTTTTATTATAAGGAAATAAAAAAGATTGTAAATCCATTAAAAGAAGATTTGATCTTAGATTATGGTGGAGGAAATGGTGAAATTGCATATAGATTTTTACAAGATGGGTATGATATAGAACATTGTGATTTAAGTAACAAAATGGTGCAAAATGCGAAAGAAAAATACGGTTTAAAAAGTTGTATATGTGAAAATTTAAAATCAAATAAATATACTAAGATTTTATGCCATAATGCATTTTTTTATATTCATCCAAATAAGATAGATACTTTTTTACAAAATATATATGAAAAGCTTGACCACAATGGAATTATGTATATAACTGATACACCAGACTTTGATAAAAGAAAGAATTTAAATATGAATAAAATTTATTATATATTGACCCAATTTTTTCCAGTCTACCAAATTTCGTTAGCTGGATTCTTTGTCAAAGATAAGGAATTAAGGAAAAAAGCTAAACTGGTTGGATTTGAGGTAAAAAAATTAGATTCTTGGGCTAATTATAGAAGTAATTGGGTATTAAGGAAAGTTATTTATGACTAATAAACAAAAATACAAAAAATTTTGTCAAAAAGAGAATTTACCAGTTTTTATGAGTTCTGATTGGCTTGATAATGTTTGCACGGATAGTATGGAGTGGGATGTGATTTTATATGAAAAAGGAGGAAAGATTTGGGGTAGTTTTGTTTATACAATAAAGAAGCAATATGGTTTTTCACTTATTTTGATGCCAAAATTAACACAATATTTAGGACCATACATCAAATATCCAGAAGGACAAAAATATTACAAGAGGCTTTCTTGGGAAAAAGAGATAATGAATTATTTTATAGATAATTTACCAAAGTTTGATTATTTAAATATAAATTTTCACTATTCTATAACAAATTGGTTGCCATTTTTTTGGAAAGGTTTTAATCAAGTTACAAGATATTCTTATATTATAACAAATAATATAACTCTTAATGAGTTGTCTAGAAATTTTGAAACAGATATAAGAAGAAGAAGAAGAAAAGCAGAAAAATTTGGTGTAATAGTTGAAAATAGTGAAGATATAGAATTATTATACAATTTAGCTTCAATGACTTTTAATAGACAAAAGGTAAAAATACCTTATACCTTAAACTTATTAAAAAAATTATATTATAATAATAAAGAAAATTTAAAAATAAATTTAGCTAAATATAATGGTAATTATATAGCAGGAAATTTACTGTTAATTTCAAAAGATAGCATTATATACTTAATAGGTGGTGTTGACCCTAATTATAAAGACTTAGGGGCGATGGATTTGATTCAGTATGAATCTATAAAGTTTGCATTGGAAAATAATAAAAAATTTGATTTTGAAGGTAGTATGATAGAGAGTATTGAAAAATATTTTAGGGGTTTTGGGGGAATTCAGACGCAATATTTTAAAATTAATAAAATATCTTCGATTTTTTTACGATTTATCTTAATTATATATCCTAAGGTTATAAAATGATACAGATATTTATACCAAATAATAATATAAATGAAAGGAAATATATAATAAATGTTATATTTAAAGAATTTTTAGGATTAGATTATAATATTTCTATATATAATAATAGTGATTATAAAATTATTTTAAGAAATGGAAATTTTTTAATTATCGAGGATAATTTTTTTAATAAATATCCTAATGATTTAGAATATTTAAAGTTTGAAAATATACCCAAAAATATAGAGGATTTAGATATTTTCGCTACTAGTTTTTTTATGCTTACTCGATGGGAAGAATATGTAAATAAAATAAGAGATCAACACAATCGTTTTCCAGCATATGAAAGTTTAGCTTATAAAAATAATTTTTTAGATAGACCAATTGTTAATGAACACTTAGAAGATTTAAAAAACAATCTTAAGAAATTGGATGAAACTTTAATTTTTAAGAAAAGAAAATTTCAAATTTATTTAACATGTGATGTAGATAATGCCAAAAAATATAGAAATTTTAAAAGTGGTATTAAAGATATAATAGATGACTTAGTTGTTAAAAAAAATATTAGATTTTTTTTAAAGAATATAGCACATAAAGTATTATTTACTTTTAGATTAGTAAAAGATCCATATGATACATTTGATTATATGATGGATTGCAGTGAAAAATTAAATCTTAAAATATATTTTTTTTTGCATTCAAGTAATTCTTCCAAACATGATATTAATAATGATAAATATATAAAAGCTTTAGCTAATAAAATTTTAAAAAGGAATCATTTTCTAGGATATCATCCGTCTTATTGTGCTTATAAGGATTATAATTTATTTATAAAAGATAAAGAGCACATTGAAAAAATAATAGAAAACAACTTATATTTTGGAAGACAGCACTATTTAAACTTTTTAGTTCCTACAACTTGGCAAATATGGGAAGATGCCAAAATGAAGTGGGATTCAAGTTTAGGATATGCAGATAAAGAGGGCTTTAGATGTGGAACATGCTATCCTTTCACAACATTCAATATATTAACAAGACAACATTTGAGTGTAGTTGAAAATCCATTAATAGTAATGGATACAAGTTTTGTTACATATAGGGAAAATAAATTAGCCCCTAAAGATATGGAAAAAAAAATTATAGATTTAATAGATATTGTAAAGAAATATAATGGAAATTTTGTTTTTTTATGGCATAATAACAACTTTAACAGAAGTGGATGGTATGAATATAGAGAAGTTTATAAAAATATTATTAACTACTTATCAATGTATATTTAAAAGTGAGATAAAATATGAAAATTTTGTGGATAAGTTATTATTTCTATCCTTTATCTGGTGTAGGTCCAAATAAAAATACTTTTCTTGTAGAAGAGTTTGAGCGTAAGGGGCATAACATATTAGTTTTAACTAGTAATCCTAATAAATTTAATACAATAATAGAAAACTTACATAAAGATAATAAAGTATTTAATACAATTCGTATTCCTTCGATAGCAAATCATATTTTTTTAAATAAAATAGTGAAAGGTATAAAAAAGTTATTAAAAAAACATAAAACTTATAATGAAAAAAATATAGAGTCTTATAGTATTAAAGTTAATGGTATCAAGAAATTTATTAAAGATATAATTAATTTTATAGATTATCAGCATAGCTGGTTTATTATGTGGAAAATTAATAAATTTAGATATATATATTCTATAAAAAAATTTAATCCTGATATAATTTATGTTTCTACACCACCACATACAGGTATTCTTATTGCAAATGATATTAAAAAGAGTATAAATAAACCAGTTGTTTTAGAATATAGAGATTTATGGACGGGTTCTCATCATTATAATAAAGTAAATATACTTAAAAAATTAGAATATAAGTTAGAAAAAAGATTATTAAAAAATATAGATTTTTTTATATTTGCCACGCAAGGTATTGCTAATAAGCATAACAAAATTTTTGGTTATAAAAATTATAAAGTAATTTACAATTTTTTTGTAAATAGAGTGCATTGTGATACTATAACTAATAGTAAGGAGATAATTTTTATATATGCAGGGACATTGTTAAACCAATATAATTATGATGTATTTATAAAGGGTTTAGAAAAATTAATATTAAATAAAAATTTAAAAATTAAAGTTAAAATATATTCTTCCAATGGGAATATACTTAAGAAGTATATAAAGAATAAAAAATTATTAGAAATATTTGAATTTGGATATGAAACAGATATAAATAAATTAGATAAGTTACATTGCCAAAGTTCCATCTTCATTACATTTTTATTTAGTAAAAAGTTTAGAGGTGTTGTATCAAGTAAAAATTTTTATTATCTTAATTTTAATAAACCTATTTTTGTTTTCGGAATAAATGAATGTCAAGAAGTGAAACAGGTTTTACAAAATAATTATTTTTTTATTAATAATGTAAAAAAATTTGTTCAAGAAATTGAAAAATACACAAAAAATAGTTTAAATTATAAAAATAGTCAATACTATATAAATTCTCATTCTTTGAAAAATAGAGCTATATTATTAGAAGATATATTTAAGAATATAATTGAAGATTATACAGAGCTTACCAAATGAGAATACTACTGTTTCATCAATATTTTTTAGGTAAAAATGATCCTGGTGGGTCTAGGTGGAATGAGTTTACTAATTATTTTACCAGAGATAGTAAAATTACAGTAGATGTCATTGCTGGTAATATTCATTATGCTACTGGCAAAAGAGTTGGTGATAAAGTTTGGTATAATCAAGAGATTATAAAAAATAATCTTATAGTGCATAGGACTTGGACATATTCTGGTTATAATTCTAACTTTTTAGGTAGGGTTATTGGTTATTTGTCGTATATGTTTTCTGCATTTTGGAGAGGGATGAGGCTGGAAAAACCTGATGTTATTATAATTTCGTCCCCTTCTATATTTGTTGGTGTTTCGGCTATATTGTTATCTAAAATTAAAAGGGTTCCTTTTATTTTTGAGGTTAGAGATTTATGGCCAGAGTCTGCTGTGGCTACGGGGGTATTGAATAATAAATTTTTATTAAATATTTTATATTGGCTTGAATATAGATTGTATAAAAATTCTAATAAAATAGTTGTTTTAACACCTGCATTTAAAGATAATATAGAGTCTCGTTTTCATGAATTTGTGGGTAAGATAGATATTATAACTAATGGTGCTGATTTTTCATTGATGAATAATGAAAGTAAGAGGGAAGAGATAAGAAATAGATACGGATGGGGTGATAAAAAAGTTTTTGGATATTTTGGAGCACATGGAGTAGCTAATGATTTAATACAAGTTATTGAAGTTGCTAAAGTATTTAAAGATGATAATAGAATCCATTTTGTATTAATTGGCGATGGTATGCAAAAAGATATGTTAAAGAGTAAGGCAAAAGAGTATGGCTTAAAAAACATTACTTTTATTGATTCTATATCAAAAACTGAGGTGTCTAATTATATTGATGCCATAGATGTTGGAATGGCAATATTAAAAAAAACAGATACATTTAAAACAGTCTATCCAAATAAAGTTTTTGATTATATGAGTTGTAAAAAGCCTATATTGGCTACAATTGATGGTATAACAAAAGAGCTTATACAGAAAGCTGATTGTGGATTTTATAGTGAACCTGAAAATTTGAATAGCTTTATAAAAACAATTGAAAAATTTATATCAATAGATAAAAAAGAGCTAGATAAATTAGGTGAAAATGGATATAATTATGTTAAAGAAAATTTTAACAGAGAGATTTTATCTAAAGATTACCTAAAGATAATTAAGCAAGTTACTAATTAAGAATGTTAGTAAGCATAGAATAGGATTTGCATATAGATGATATATAAAGATATTAAATGGTTAAATAAACAGGGTGCACTTATTCCTAGTTTGCCTCCTCATAAAACAGTAGATTTAACTATAGGGGAGCAAAAAGAGTTATTAAATACATCTAAAGCTTTTTTAATAAGATGGCATAGTTTATATGATATAGAAGAGGGTAATTTTTGGTATATAGTAAAAGATAATTTTAATGGCATGGAGGAGCTTAGCTCTAATACCAGAAGTAAGATAAGAAGAGGGCAAAAAAGATTATATACAAAAAAGATATCTTTAGATTTGATAGATGAAATTTATAGTGTATATTATGAAACATCTAAAAAGTATGCAACATTTGAAAATATAATGACAAAAGATGAATTTAAGAGATATATTAATAATTTAGATTCTGAAAAGTATGAATTTTTTGGTGTCTTTGATAAAGGTAGTGACTTATTGGTAGCGTATGCCCAAAATTTTATTGATGATAATAGTTGTTTTTATGAAGAGTTGTTTTTTCATCCTAAATATCTAAAAAATTATTGTAGTTATGTTTTGATATATGATATGAATAAATACTATTTAGAAGATAATAATTTTGCATACGTTCATGATGGAAGTAGAAATTTATCACATATTACAAATATACATAATTTTTTAATAGAAAAGTTTAAATTTAAAAAAGTTTATTCAAAAATGGAGATAGCATATAGAAAAGATGTGGAAATTGCTGTTAAAATATTATATCCTCTTAAGCCTATTATAGATAAAATAGAGTTAAATACATTTAAGAAAATATCTGTACTACTAAAGCATGAGGAAATTAGAAGAAGTTATGAATAAATTTACAAAAAGAGCTTTTGATATTGTTATATCTTTTATTGGATTATTAATTACATTACCAATTGTTTTGATAGCTTGGTTGGTGGCTTCTATTGATACTAAATCTAATGGATTATTTATACAGAAGAGAGTTGGTAAAGGTGGAAATTTTTTTAATGTATATAAAATAAAAACCATGAAAATAGTTAAAGGAGTAGATACTACGATAACTTCATCTGACGATGTTAGAATAACAAAAAGTGGAAAATTTTTTAGAAAATATAAGATAGATGAGTTACCTCAGCTTTGGAATGTTTTAATTGGTGATATGAGTTTTGTAGGACCTAGACCTGATGTTCCTGGATATGCTGATAAATTAGAGGGAGACGATAGAATAGTTTTAAGCATTAGACCAGGAATTACAGGACCAGCAACTATTAAATATAAAAATGAAGAAGAAATTTTAGCACAGCAAGATGATCCAAAATGGTATAACGATAATGTAATTTGGCCTGATAAAGTGAAGATAAATAAAGAGTATATTAAAAATTGGTCATTAAAAAAAGATATAGAGTATATAATCAAGACGGTTAAAGGTTAGAGATGAGTAAACGACTATTTTTATCTGCACCACACATGAGTGGAAAAGAGTTAGAGTATATAAAAGAGGTATTTGAGAGTAACTATATTGCACCATTAGGTGAATTTGTAAATAGGTTTGAAGAGTCTATAAAAAGTTATGCAAATATAGAGAATGCATTAGCTCTAAGCAGTGCAACAGGAGCTTTGCATTTGGCTTTGAGAGTTTTGGGTATTGGCAAGGGTGATGAAGTTTTAGCTTCAACATTTACATTTATAGGTTCTGTAAATGCTATACTTTATCAGGGTGCTAATCCTGTTTTTATAGATAGTGATTATGAGAGCTGGAATCTGTCGCCTAAGCTTTTAAGAGAGTATCTCTATTCTTGCAAAAAGATGCCAAAAGCTTTGATTTTAACCCATCTATATGGAATGAGTGCAGATATAGAAGAGATTGCCTCTATATGTAAAGAGTATAATATATACCTAATAGAAGATGCAGCAGAGAGTTTGGGTGCTACTTTTAATGGTAAGCATACAGGAACTTTTGGGGAATTTGGGGTATATAGCTTTAATGGTAATAAGATACTTACTACAAGTGGTGGTGGTATGCTTGTAAGCCACAATAAAGAATGGATACAGAAGGCTAAGTTTCTATCTACACAAGCAAAAGAGCCATATTTACATTATGAGCATAAAGAGTATGGATATAACTATAGGATGAGTAATGTCTTAGCAGCTATTGGTGTAGCTCAAATGGAAGTTATTGAAGATAGAGTAAATAAAAAAAGAGATATTTTTAATTGGTATCAAGAGTTTTTATCTGAGGTAGAAGAGATAGAGTTTATGCCAGAATTAAGTGGAAGCAGAGGGAATAGATGGTTAACTGCTTTGACATTTAAAAAGAGTAACTATATGGATATTATTAACGCACTC
>Ga0256833_1003112_pt1 | contig 11459 bp, 11 predicted proteins | sample 356284metaG_FD_190535 | JGI IMG/M metagenome (GOLD analysis project Ga0256833, IMG submission 190535) | Hydrothermal vent microbial communities from Mid Atlantic Ridge, Atlantic Ocean - 356-284 | ecosystem: Environmental > Aquatic > Marine > Hydrothermal vents | place: Atlantic Ocean: Mid...
CAAGTAGAGAACCTGAGTATGTAGTTGTGAACACACCTTCATCATCAAGCTCAATTAAACCCATCTTATCGAGATGGTCAAGATAATGTATGTCATCTCCAAGAACATCAGCGAATTTTACTCCTTCGTCACGTGCCTTGAGAAGAAGTTCTGCATGTCTTTTACGGATAACCATTATTCACCTCCCTTGTTATTTATTTTTAATGGAGGGGACTCACCCCTTCCAGCTCATTCCACTATTCCAGATTCTCTCTAATCTGATGGAGGAGATCGCTGGGGCTCTTAACAGGATATCTGAGTTTTTCCAGAATTTCCTCAGCCGGTTTATCTTTTATTTTGACGCCAGCAAGTCTTTCTACAAGTGCCTCTTTATCGACAGGGAAGTTAAGCCCCTTGATGCGTTTTAAAACTTCTATCGGCCAATAGATACCGAGAGTTTCGGAAGCACTTTGAAGAGCGAAAATAAAGACGTTCAGATTATCTCTCCCTTCTTTGATCTCTTTGTATGCAATTTTAGCAAGTCCACCTGCTGTATGAGCTTTGGGGGTTTTTTCTTTAAGTTCTCCCTCAATTTTTGCCATAACAAGGTCTGGATCAGCCCGAAGGATATTTCTCACAGTTTGTCTTGTTAATCCGAGGAAAGAGGCAATTTCGTCCTCTGTTTTAAATGCTTCTTCGGACAGCACAATTGCGTAGGATGCTTCCATTAATGAAGTAATCCATGTAAGGTTTCTAAGTTCGATGAGCTTTCTTGGACCACCGAGGATTTCGAGGGCTTTTAGAAAAACTCTTATAGCGAGCGTATCAATATCATAAGTTTTGATTTCATCTGGTTGGAGTACCGGCATTTTCTCACCTCCTTATCAGGTTTTTTTCAATAGGTCCTTGAGTCTTGGACCTATTTTTACAAGACCACCCTCGGTGATTTCCATCACATGTGTATCGGTATCGTGACCACACATACGGCATCCATCAATTCTGAAGAATCTTATCATCTCCCCGATAGGTCGTTTGTACAACCTTTCATCATACTGACTCTGGATCATTTTTTTCGTAAGTACCATTGTGCAGTCTACAATATGTGATACGGCATATCCACCAGCAGCTTCTGCTGAAAATTCTTCGTGACCGGAACGTTTCTGAGAAACGAGAAATGCTGTTTGGTACCATTTTTTGAGGAAATTGAAAATCTGACGAACAAAGGTCCTTGCAAGCATCTCCTTGGCCTCATATAACCCTGTAACAGAATCTATCACTGTGTATTTGATTTTATAGGTTTTTATGGTGTAAGCAAGGGTATCAAGTAAAACCTTTATGTCTTCACGTAGGGCGCCGTAGCTTGCAGCGTCGATAATGTAAATGTTGTCTTCAACAACCTTAGTATCTTCAATCCCCATCGCTGTTGCCCGCTCCTTAAGACCAATGGATAAAAAGGTTGCCGGGGTCTCTACAGTTATAAAGGCAACACGCTTTCCAAGTGACGCTTGCTTAACTGCAAATTGCTCGACCATAAGGGATTTACCCGTGTCGGATATACCGGTTAAGTTGACCACTGCGTAGCGCGGTATTCCACCAAGAGAGATCTTTTTTACCTTTCCGTTTTCGATTTTGGACGTAAAGAAGAGCTCATCCAGCCCCTCCACTCCGGAAGGAACACCCTCCAGCTTTGGGGCCTCCTTCCCCACCTCACTCAAATTTTTTACGCTTTCCTTTATAATGTTTTCCATATCGGTATTATAAATAAAAGTGTTAATCAGCTTTGTCAATACCCATAATGAAACTGGCGGATAATCAAAAAGGATTTTACATCCCCTTAGCCCATCTTCTTGCGAAGGTGGATTAGTTATACGACTAAGGAGGAGATTGGAAATCGTGGCTAATATTACCCACGAATTTAATTTTTTGTACGATGTATCACCAGAATATACAAGAATTTAGACTGTACAAGTTCTTATTGCAAACATAGAATATTTATGCATTCTTACTCACAAAAAGAGGGTGTCCTCGCTGATGAATACAAGAAGATTAAATTTTTATTGGAATACATATTCTCTTTTGTCTTATAGAATTACAATTCATTCAAAAACATGGGTAATTTCAGGAAATCGGGGTGTGAAGAAAGTGATTAATACAAACCTGTAGGAATTCTGGGAGTATGGAGTGAATAGGGGGGCGGGCGGCCGAAGGCCGCCCGCCCCCCTAAGATTTACTTAACCTCTTTGAAATCTCTGTAGTACATTACATGGTCAGCCCTTGGGGTGAATACGATACCCTTCTTGGCAGCAAAGAGGTTCACATAGTAGTAAAGTGGAATGTAGGGCATATCTTTGAGGGTAAGGCGGGTTATCTTGTGCATAATCTTTTCTCTTTTCGCCTGGTCCATGAGTGTATCCTGCTCCTCAATTAACCTGTCAACTGTGGGATTTGAGTACCCAGCATCGTTGAACCTTCCATAACCTTTCTCCTTGTCTCTTGTGTGCAGTATATTATCAAAGAAGGCTGCTCCATCGGCAGATGAGCAAGACCAACCAAGGAGAAAGAAGCTCGTTTTGTTGCTATTTACCATTGGGAAGAAGACAGCCTTTGGAATTGCGTTCACTTTCACTTTTATTCCAATCTTGGCGAGATCTGCAGCTATGGCAGCTGCAACCTTTTCGTCGTTGATATATCTGTCATTTGGTGCATCCAGTGTAACCTCGAAGCCGTTTGGATATCCAGCCTCTTTTAAAAGTTCTTTTGCCTTTTCTGGATCGTAGGGTGCTCTTTTGATCGTCGGGTCATATCCGAAAACAGTGCTGGGGAAGTACTGACTTGCAGGAGAATTGTATCCGCGGTTGATATACTTGATAATTCCGTTCACGTCGATTCCATAATAGAAAGCCTTTCTGACTCTCACATCCTTGAATGGATTTTCTCCGTGAGGTGTTTTCCCTTTGAAGATTTTGTCTCTTGCAACGTCAACACCTACGAAGATCAATCTCAGTCCATCAGTTTTAAAAAATGAGAATTTTGGATTCTTTGCGATCTTTTCTGCGTCCGTAAGAGGCACATCTTCAATTACGTCAACTGCTCCTGAAAGCAGAGCAGCAGTTCTTGCAGCGTCGTTTGTTAAAGGTCTCAAGATGACTTTATCAAAGTATGGTTTGGGACCCCAGTAATCTTTGTTGGCGACGAGTGTGATGTGATCACCTTTAACCCATTCTTTGAACTTGTATGGACCTGTTCCCATTGGATGGAATGCAATGTAATCTGGAGATTTCCCTTCCGTGGATTCTTTTGACATTATTCTAAGTCTTCTTAAGTCTCTAATGAGAACTGGCGCAGGTCTGCTGAGTTTGAATATGACGGTGTACTTATCTTTAATGATAACTTCTTTAATGGGTTTGAAGTAAACTTTGAACTGCGATTTCTCCCAGTTTTTGGCTCTGTCAACAGTGTATTTGACATCGTAGGCATCAAAGGGTGTACCATCGTGAAATTTCACGCCCTTTCTAAGATGAAACACGATGGTGCGTGGATCCTTGACTTCCCAGGATGTGGCAAGCCCAGGTTTTACTTTTAGATGAGCATCCAGCATCACAAGCGCATCGTAGATATTGTAATTGAAGGAGTTTGTAGGTGTTTCATTGAAGGCGAATGGATCGCCTGATCTTGGTTCGGACGAGAGTCCGACCACAAGTGTTTTTGCTGCCACTGTTCCTGCAAAGAACAGTGCGAGCAGTACGGACAACTTCTTCATACTACTAACCTCCTTTTTGGGTTTTTAAGTATTTTGCTTTTTCATTAATAAAGGAAACATGATACAAAATGACCCGGGGAGACTTCTTTAGGTTCGGGTCTCTCTTTTTTACATCTTTCCATTGCATGAGGGCACCTTGGGTGGAAAGGACATCCTGGTGGAGGATTTATAGGGGATGGAACTTCTCCTTCTATTGTGACCTTCAAAGGTTGTTTCACCTTCTCAACCGATGGGATTGAGTCAAACAGTGTCTTTGTGTATGGGTGAAGTGGATGTGTGAAAATTTCATCCGTGTTGCCCATTTCCACTATTCTTCCAAGATACATGACGGCTGTTTTATTGGAAATATGTCTAACGACACTCAAATCATGTGCGATAAACAGATAAGTCAGGCCATATTTTTCCTGAAGGTCCTCCATTAAATTTAAAATCTGTGCGCGAATAGAGACGTCGAGCGCAGAGATAGGCTCGTCAGCGACGATAAATTCAGGCTCAGTTGCAAGGGCTCTCGCAATTGCAATTCTCTGTCTCTGCCCTCCAGAGAATTGATGCGGATATCTGCTCTTGTACTCGGGCTCAAGTCCCACATTTACCATGATTTCCTCAACTTTCTCCCGTTCCTCTGCCCTGGAAGAAACTAATTTGTGAACCCTCAATGGCTCACTAATTAGATTATAAACCTTCATCCTTGGATTTAACGACGAGTACGGATCCTGGAAAATCATCTGCACATTCTTTTTAAAATCCTTGGGAGATTTTTTTAAAACCTCATCTATGGGTTTATTCCTGAAATAAATTTTTCCATCAGTTTGTTTGTAAAGTCCTACTATTGTACGGCCTGTTGTTGTCTTACCACATCCACTTTCTCCCACGAGAGCAAATGTATCACCTTTTTCTATTTCGAATGAGACACCGTCTATTGCCTTGACGTACAGTCTTTTTCTCTTCAGTTTACCATTTTCGAAGTGCCATCCCTCGAACACCCCGAGTTTAACGGGAAAATATTTTTTTAGATTTTCAACTTTTACAAGACTGTCTGTCATCGGCGATTCTCCTGAAATTAAAACATCTAACGTAGTGATTTTCTCCTACCTTCTCAAATTCAGGCATTTCTTTTTCGCAGATATCTGTTTTACAAAAACACCGCGGTGCAAATGCACACCCGGGTGGTAAATTTAACAAACTTGGCATAATCCCTGGTATCTGATAGAGTCTTTTATCTGTTCGGCCTGAGAGCTTTGGAATGGAACGTATAAGGCCAATTGTGTAAGGATGTTTGGGATTAAAGATTATTTCCTCGGTCGGGCCTATTTCCACCATTTTCCCAGCATACATAACAGCAATTCGATCGGCCATCTGTGCTACAACGCCCATGTCATGTGTGATAAGAATGATGGATGATCCTTTCTCCTGCGAAAGGCGTTTCATCAGATTTAGAACTTGAGCCTGGATAGTGACGTCAAGTGCTGTTGTAGGCTCGTCTGCAATTACGAGATCTGGATTGTTAGCAAGTGCTATAGCAATTACGACTCTCTGCCTCATCCCACCCGAAAATTGGTGAGGATAATCCTTCAATCTTTTCTCTGGAGATGGAATACCAACACTCTTAAGAAGTTTGATGCTACGCTCCCTAATTTCATCGCGCGACATATGAGGGTTATGAACCTTTATTGCTTCTTCTATTTGATAACCTATTGTGAAAACTGGATTTAGTGAGGTTAATGGATCCTGAAAAACCATACTTATCTTGTTGCCCCGGATTTTGCGCATCTCCTCTTCCGATTTTGGGATGAGATCATCTCCATGGAAATAAATGTGTCCATCCACTATTTTACCAGGTGGATCTATTGCCTTGAGAATAGAAAATCCGGTTATCGATTTACCAGCACCAGATTCCCCAACGATACCCAGAATTTCTTTTTCGTAAACTTCAAAACTAACGTCATCAACAGCCTTTACAATGCCCTTTTTGGTGAAAAAGTATGTTTTTAAATTTTTGACTTCTAAAATTGCCGTCATCTTTTCAATTTCGGATTTAAAATATCCCTTAATCTATCGCCTACAAGATTGATACCCATCACTATCAACATCAGTGCAACTCCTGGAAATACAGAAACCCACCAGTAACCGGAGAATAAAACCTGATAACCCGATGCTATCATCGAACCAAGAGAAGGTTTGGTTACAGGTACTCCGAGTCCAAGGAATGAGAGAGTAGCCTCAAGGATGATAGCGTTTGCTATCCTGACAGTTCCAATGACAATAACTGGTGCAAGTACATTGGGAAGTATGTGTTTAAACATTATGCCAAGATGACCTACCCCAACAACTCTTGCAGAATCAACGTACTCTTTCTCCCTTTCAGCCAGGGTAGAACCTCTAACAGTACGGGCATAATATACCCAACCAACAACCGTGATAGCTATGATGATTTTATCAAGTCCCTGCCCCCAGATTGCCATAATCATCAGGGCTATCAGTAGAGCGGGGAAGGAGAGCTGTATGTCAGCGAGTCTCATTATGAGCATGTCAACTTTCCCACCAAAGTAGCCCGCTATCAAACCGAGGATTGTGCCAATAATGGCGGAAAAAACTGTACTCACGAGACCTACGAAAAGAGAGATTCTCATTCCGTAAAGGATGGTAGAGAAAACTCCTCTTCCCTGGTCGTCTGTGCCGAGTAAAAATCTAATACCGTCTGCGACGTAGCCCGGTGGCTTGTATGCGTTCTGAAGGTTCAACTCTTTCAAATCGTAAGGGTTTTGGGGTGCAATGAAATTGGCAAAGATTGCAGCCAGCGTGAGCACTACTATCAAAACAAGACCGAAAACGGCTTCCTTACTCTCGAAAAATTCCTGAACAGTTTCGTTTTTAAATATTCCCTTCATTTCAGCCTGATCCTTGGGTCAAGGAATGTATAAGCAATGTCGACAAGAAGATTTATAATTACAAAAATGACGGCCACGATCATCAGATAAGCAACCACAACCGGCCTATCGAGAAGGTGAATGGAATCTATAACAAGTTTACCCATGCCTGGCCATGCAAATATAGTCTCGGTCACTACTGCAAATGCCAGAATCCCGCCAAAATTTAGACCAATAATGGTAATTACCGGGATCATGATGTTCTTCAACGCATGAACAAATATAATCTTCTTTTTGGAAACACCTTTGATTTTTGCAAATTTAATGTAATCTTGAAGAAGAACTTCCATCATTCCTGCCCTGACGAGACGCACTATCAGAGCAAGATGATAACCTGCAAGTGTAACTGAAGGAAGAATCAGATGCTTTATTCCATCCCATGTTAAAAAGCTCCAGGGAATACCAAATACTTTAACGGTTTCTCCTCTACCGGATGATGGTAACCACCCAAGGGTTACAGCAAAAATGAGGATCAGCATGACTCCCACCCAGAATGTTGGGAACGAAATTCCGAATAGGGAACCTATCATTATGGCCTTACTGTATATCTTCTTCGGATTTACAGCAGCTATTATTCCAAATGGAATGCCAAAGATTACCGCGATGATGGTTGCCATCATGGCAAGTTCAAACGTAGCAGGCATACGCTCGAAGATGAGTTCAACCGCTGGAGCATTGTTTACATATGAATAACCGAGATTTCCATGAAGGGCATGCTTTAAAAATTGGAGATACTGAACATGAAGTGGTTTATCGAGACCGAGAGCTTTTCTCAACTGAGCAACCTCAACTTCCGTTGCATCTGGCGGCGCAAGTAGTTCAACAGGATCGCCGGATACGTATACCATTACAAAAACGAGGAGTGAAACCGCCAGTAACACAATTATACTTTGCCACAATCTTCTCAGGATTATTTCTAACATGACTATGAATGGCTGGAATTTTATTCACTGGATATAAAACAGTCAAGTGACTGAAGCTCCCTAAGTTAAGAAAATCCCTGAAATTTCAATGAACTCCTGAATTGAAAATTTATTCGTTTTTTTGAAGTAATCCGGGTGATTAACTATTCCCACTAAAGCCTGAATTTGGGTGTCTGTGATTGTAATGTTTAATTTAATCGTTCCTTACTTGATTAAGGAAAAGATTTTTCTCCACCAGATATGTTTTTCAAACCGGGGAAATGGCTTATAATAGAAGTCCCAATATGGGAGGTGATCTTTATAGGAAAATTTAAAGTTAATGAGAAAGACATCTTTAAATTCAAAACCAATTGCCATACCTCTCTGGAAGAAGATATTTGATAAAGTTTTTTCATTTAGCATTCTTTTAATGCTATTCCCATTTTTCCTTATAATCGCTGCATTGATTAAACTCACATCAAAAGGACCTGTTTTTTACAAACAGAAAAGAATCGGGTACAAGGGGAAATATTTTTATCTTTATAAATTCAGGACCATGGTGATAAATGCAGATGAGGTACTTGAAAGTGTCTTAAGAGAAAATCCAAAGATGAGAGAGGAATTTTTGACATTAAATAAACTTACCCATGACCCAAGGATCACAAAAATTGGCAAGATTTTAAGAAAAACCAGTCTCGACGAACTCCCGCAGTTTATCAATGTTCTAAAAGGCGATATGAGTATCATTGGCCCAAGGCCTATAACCGATAGGGATATCTACATTTACCTCACGAATCTCGACTACATTACAAAACTGCCACCAGGATTGACCGGTCTATGGCAAGTTTCTGGAAGGAATGATTTGCCAATCGAAGAAAGGGTCAAACTTGACAGATATTATGTGGATCACCTTTCGTTTCCCCTTGATTTGAAGATCCTATTCAAAACGCTCTTCGTCATTGTAAAAGGGACAGGAGCTTACTGATGATTTTCTTTGAGACCGGAACCGTGCTGAAGAGAGAGACTTTTGACTCTGACAAACTTTTGATTAAAGTGGAAAGTGATCAGATTTGGCAGAAAGCAAGGCCGGGTCAATTTGTCGAAATCCGTGTCAATTCGAGACTTGATCCACTTTTGAGAAGACCGTTTAGTATCGCATTTACAGATGAATCATCTATATGGCTTCTAATTCAAATTAAGGGAAAAGGCTCAAAGATTATTGCAAACTCAAGCCAGCTCGAGATCATGGGCCCTCTTGGAAATGGATTCCCTGAATTAGAAAATGTCTCACTTGTAGGTGGTGGATCCGGCATTGCCCCTCTCATTTTTTATTACAAAACTTATCCAGACAGGGTGAAACGAGTGTACTTCGGTTTTAAGACAAAACCTAATTTTAATCTTTATAAATTGATTCCCCAAAAGAAATTGGTGCTGGTCACTGAAGACGGTTCAACAGAATTCAGAGGGCTTGTCACACAGTTTATTGAATGTAAAAACGATGTACATCTTGTTTGTGGACCGACTCCAATGATGAAAGCCTTGAATAAATTAATATCATCAGATAAATTATATTTTTCACTCGAAAGTTACATGGGATGTGGAGTTGGAATATGTATGGGATGTGCGGTTAGAAAGGGAGATGGTAATGGATACTATAGAGTTTGCACCGAAGGGCCTGTATTTAGAGCTGATAAAATATTACTATGATAAAGACAAAAAAGTTGAAATTTTATATTAGAACTTTTGGCTGTCAGATGAATGTCTATGATTCCCGTCTCGTAAGTGAATCTCTTAAATTGTCGGGATTTGAAGAGGTGAATACCCCGGAGGAAGCTGATGTAATTCTATCCAACACATGTTCTGTAAGGCAAAAAGCAGAAGAGCGGGGGGTAAAATTTTTAAGAGACTATAAAAAACAGGGAAAAATAACTGTAATGCTTGGGTGTGTTGCACAGCAACACAGAAGGGACCAAGTTCTCCCTGGAGTTGATCTTGCTTTCGGGACGAGAAGTTATATACTACTGCCTCAATACATTATGGGTTATTTAAATGGGAATGCCCCTGAAAACCGTATCCTGGGAGAAGATTTTGGCCTGCTTGAGTTGACGGATACACCACTTAAGAGGCGGGCGACCTGGATTCAGGAGTACGTTAATATAATGCAGGGATGTGATAACTTTTGTTCTTACTGCATTGTACCTTTCACAAGGGGAAGAGAGATTTCCCGACCCTCAGAGCACATTTTGAAGGAACTTATCAATCTTCAGAAGCAGGGAGTAGTAGAAGTAACGCTTCTCGGTCAGAATGTTAATTCGTATTTCGACGGTAAACGTCAATTTTATCAACTCCTCGATCTTCTGGATAAAGAAACCGAATTTTTGCGCATACGGTTCACAACATCTCACCCGCGAGATTTGACCTATAAAGTTTTAAGAGTTATTGCGGATTCGACCAGAATAACAGATTGGATCCATCTACCCCTTCAGGCAGGTTCCACGAGAATTTTGAAGAAGATGAGGAGAGGGTATACAAAGGAAGAGTACATCGAAATTGCGAATATGATCAGAGAAGTTTTGCCTGAAGCAACAATTACGACTGACATCATGGTTGGATTCCCTGGAGAGACAGATGAAGATTTTGAGGATACATTGGACGTTGTGAGAAAAGTTAAGTTTGACCATGCTTTTACATTCATCTACAGCCCACGGCCTGGAACTCGCGCTGCAAAGCTAAAAGATGATACATCAAATGAAGTTAAAGGAAAGAGACTGAGAATTTTGATAGAGGAAGTCAACAGGATAGCACATATTCAGAGGACCAGGATGATAAGTAAGTTTTACGATTTCCTCGTTGAAGGGGAATCTCGTAAGGATAAATCTCTGTCCGCCGGAAGAAATAGAGGATTTATTAAAGGAGTAATCCTTGGAAATTATCCTCCAGGTACCTATCTGATTGGCAAAGTCATTGATGTGAAGGGTCTCGCTCCAATAGTTCAACCAGTAAAAATTATTGACAAATTTGAAATTTATAACGAATTAACCCTTTCTGTATAAAAATTTCTGCAAAATCTAATATTTATAAGATTCATATTCCGTTCGAAACTTGAAAAGTAGGTTGACAGATCGATATATAAAACAATATATTTCAGCATTAAATAAAAGGAGGTGTGTCGTATGAAGAGGTTGCTTACGCTGGTATATATACTCATAGGGCTGCTCGTCTTGGGCGGTAATGCAAATGCTCAAGATGTAGTAAAAGTTGGTGTTGACCTCGAGATGACTGGAGCAGTGGCTGCGTTTGGGCAGATGACATGGACTGGTATCCAGATTGCCCATGAGATGCAGCCGACAGTACTTGGGAAAAAGGTCAAACTCGTACTTGGTGACAATAAGTCAGACAAAATTGAAGCAGCAAACGTTGCTCAGAGACTGATCAAAAAAGATCATGTTGTGGCAATCATAGGTGCCGTGGCTTCCTCACATTCACTTGCAATCGCTCCGATTTGCGAGGAAAATCATGTTCCTCAAATTACCCCTTCTTCAACAAACCCCCTTGTTACACAGAACAGAAAATGGGTCTTTAGAGCATGCTTTATTGATCCATTCCAGGGAGACATGCTTGCAAAGTTTGCTGTTAATTACCTCCATGCAAAGACAGCCGCTGTTTTGACTGATATTGCTCAGGACTATTCAGTTGGTCTTTCCAACTTCTTCATTAAGAAATTCACACAGCTTGGTGGTAAGGTCGTGTCCCATGCATTCTATCAGACGGGCGACCAGGATTTCACTGCCCAGTTAACAGCGATTAAAAAACTCCATCCTGACGTAATCGTAATTCCAGGTTACTATACCGAAATTGCCTTGATAGCACGTCAGGCGAGAGAGCTTGGAA
>Ga0256833_1003113_pt1 | contig 11457 bp, 9 predicted proteins | sample 356284metaG_FD_190535 | JGI IMG/M metagenome (GOLD analysis project Ga0256833, IMG submission 190535) | Hydrothermal vent microbial communities from Mid Atlantic Ridge, Atlantic Ocean - 356-284 | ecosystem: Environmental > Aquatic > Marine > Hydrothermal vents | place: Atlantic Ocean: Mid...
ACGGAGACCGCCGGCATACCCGAGCTTAGGGAGGCGATAGCGGACTACCTGAACGGCAGGTACGGCTCCGACGTTAGGCCGGACGAGGTCGTGGTGGCGACGGGGGCTAAGACCGCTATCTTCCTAGCCCTGGCCGCCTATGTTAGGCGCGGGGACGAGGTCATAATACCCGAGCCCAGCTACTACGCCTACGCCCAGGTCGTGAAGGTCTTCGGGGGCCGCCCCGTCTTCGTGCCGATGAGGTTCGAGCCGGGGAGGGGCTTCAGGCTGGACATCGAAGCGATAGAGGAGGCCGTGACGCCCAGGACTAGGGCTATAGTGCTGAACAACCCGCACAACCCCACGGGCACCATATTCTCGCCCGGCCAGGTGGACGAGCTCTACCAGCTGGCCCGCGAGAGGGGCCTCATAATAGTGGCAGACGAGATCTACGATAACTTCGTGTTCCACGGTACCCCCTTCCGCAGCGTCCTATCGTACGAGGACTGGCGCGACCACGTCGCCTACATAAACGGGTTCTCGAAGACCTTCAGCATGACCGGGTGGAGGCTGGGCTACCTGGTTATCAGGAGGGAGGTCATACCCCACATACTAGACCTGGCGGTCACCCTCTACAGCTGCGCCCCCAGCTTCGGCCAGAAGGCGGCCGTCGAGGCCCTCCGCGGCGACTGGGGGCCGGTTAGGGAGATGATACGCACCTTCGAGGAGAGGGCTAGGATACTCTACGATATCCTCTCCAAGGCCCCGGGCGTCGAGGCCTACCTGCCCCAGGGTGCCTTCTACATGTTCCCACGGGTCCGCGGCCTCCTCGACGCCCTCGGGACCGACGAGGACGGGCTCGTGAGGAGGCTGCTCGAGGAGAAGGGTGTGCTCGTGCTGCCAGGGACCTCCTTCCCCGATAGGGCTGGCGCCGGGCATGTGAGGCTGAGCTTCGCGACCGCCACGGAGGACATAAAGGAGGGGGCCGGCCTCATAGTGGAGTTCGCACGCGAGGCTATGGGCTAGCCCCTCTTGTACCCTATCCTCCGGAGGAACTCTACGCGCTCCCTAACGTCTTTCTCCCCCTCAACACCCACGGGCTTGAAGCCGTCCGCCACGCCTAGTAGGGCCCTCTGCTCGCCCAGGTCGGCCACTATCACCTTCACAGGGTTCGCCGTCGCAGCGTCTATGGAGACCACCTCCATTACGTGCTTTATCCTGTTTAGCACGTTTATCGGCCACCCGTCCCTCAGGTAGACAACGAACACGTGGCCCGCCGATATCCTCCTGCACGCCTCGACCGCCGTGTCCTCGAGCTCCCTGTCGTTGCCGTCGTGGCGTATGAGCCTCTTGGCGCTCGCCTCGCAGAAGGCTAGGCCGAACTTTATTGTGGGGCAGCTGGTCACCAGGGCCTCGTAGAGGTCCTCCACGGTCTTTATGAAGTGCGTCCTCCCCACGATCACGTTGGCACCCTCGGGCATGGGCAGCTCTACAACCTCAAGCCTGAGGCCCTCCCCCATAGGACCGGCGCACCTCCAGAAAGGGGGGTGTTGAGGGTGGGTAAAAACGGTTCCCCGGGGGGTAGCTGTGGGGCTAGCCCACGTTGAAGGCTATCACCGCCGGGTAGATCAGGGGCACCACCGGGTACGCCACCGTCGCGCCGGTGGAGTCGGTGTAGCCCAGTATCACCGCCGGCGTGTCTGGCTCGACAACCAGGTTGACCAGCAGGTACGAGCCCTGGCTAGCCTGGCTCGCGTCGTAGTAGACCTGGTAGACCCTCAGGCTGCTGGAGCCTAGGTACTGGCTCAGGGGTGCCGCCTGGAGGCCCGAGCCGGAGAGCGGCACCACTATGTAGTCCACAATGTACGCTGGGCCGGTGTTGGCTGAGAGGTAGAACGCCGCCGCCACGCCCTGGCTGCCGGCCTGCACGCTCACGGTGTTGGGCGTTATGAACTTGGAGGCCTGTATCATCACCAGGGGCTTCTCGCCCTCGACGTCGCTGAACTTCTGGTGCACCACTAGCCAGTAGTACACGTAGCCCTCGCCGGCAGCGGCGCCCCTCAGGGGCCTCAGTGGGTCGAGCGGGGCTGTGAACTGCGCTATGCCGGGCGCCGGGTAGTCGAAGTAGCTGTAGACGCCGCCCACGGCGTAGGGGTAGGTCTGCTTGCCTCCGAGGACTGCCGCGTCGGTGTAGGAGGCGAACGCCGGGGCCACGACGCCCCAGTAGTTCACGCCGGGGCCAACCAGGCTCGCGTCGTAGTCGGCGTTCGGGTTGGCCCAGGTTATGGTTACCTGCACGCCCGAGGCTAGCATGGCGCTCTCGGCGGGTATCGCTATCGGGTACACGCGCCAGTCGCCAACCTCCGGCCTCCAGAACTGGTCTAGGGCCGGCCTGTAGGCGTAGTTGTCGTAGACGAAGCCCTGGCTGGCGCCGCCTATGAAGGTTAGGTACTCGCTAGCGGGGTCGAAGGGCTTGGCTACCACGACGCTCACCGGCACCAGTATCTCGCCGTAGCTGCTCTCGACGACCAGGTATGCCTCGTACACACCAGGCGGCATGCCGCTCGGCACGCTGATCGTGACGTTGACCTCGGCCTCCCCGCTCACGCTCACCTGGCTGGGGGCGCTCACCAGCATGCAGTCGGCCTCGTCGTAGTAGTCTACTCCGCCGCTGACGGGCATGGGGGGCGCGCCGCTCCCGCTCCAGGCGTTGGCGAACACCCTAAGCTCCACCACTAGGTGGGCGTGGCTCAGCAGGTAGGAGACGTCGAAGCCAGTATAGTTGGCCACAGCCTCCGCGGCCTTCTCGACGGCCTCCATCGGGTTGCCCAGCTCTAGGTGGGCCACTGGCCCCCCGCGGAAGTCGTAGCCCAGCCTGGCCACCTCGTAGTATGTGTTGTTGTAGGCGTCTATCACACCGTTACCGTTGAGGTCGAACCACACGCCCAGCTCCCAGATGTAGAGCATCGCGGGGCTCGTCACGTCGGGCCTACCGTCCTGGCCGGGGAGGAAGTAGTACTCCGCTGGCGCCGCTAGGCTTATGACCGTGAACTTGTGCTTTAGGACCTCGTCGCTGAGAGGTATAGCGATCCTGTAGCCGCTACCTACCGCCGAGACGTTGATGTAGAGCTTCCCGTCGCCGCCGCCCCAGAGGAGCCCGCTCGCCGGCTCGCTGACGACCGCCCCGCTGGAGTCGCTGTAGACGAGCCTCGCCTGGCCCGTGAGGAGGGCCAGCGCGAGGGTCTGCCTGTAGCTCTTGTGGAGCGCGTAGTCGTATATTGTGGCGTTCGCCGCCGCCCCCTGGAGGCCCTCTATGTAGAGCTTCAGTGTCTTCTCCTCGCCCGGCACCATGGGGCCCGTGTAGAGGGCCGTATCGCTGGCGCCCTGGAAGGCCTGCCAGACGCTTGCCAGGTCGGTCCTCAGCATGGCGGCCATCGTCTCGTCTATCTGCTCTAGGATGTTGTAGGCGGAGTCCTCGCTGTACGCCACGAGTCCTCCCTCGAGGACGGTCTCAACAGCCTTGTAGACGTTGACGAACCCGCTGCCCTGGCTGAACGGGTTGAACCCCTCGTCCTCAGCGCTGCTCTTGAGGACCGCCTTGACGAAGTATGGCGTGTAGTCTATCCCAGCCTGCCTGAGGGCCTGTATTATGAGAGCCACGCTCCCAGCCGTCATGGGGGTGGCCTCGCTGGTGCCCCCGAAGAGGTCGTAGGCCATGCTACCGTCGAATGGGGCGTCGATGGCCCTCGTGCCCGCCCACTCGAAGCTGCCTATGTTAACTATGTCGGGCTTGGGGTACCCGAACTCGGTGGGCCCCCTGTCGCTCCAGCTCACCACCTGGCCGTAGCCGCCGGGTATGTAGGAGGCGTTGCCAACACCGTAGACGGGCCTGTAGTAGAAGTCGGTCGCGGCGCCGGCGGTTATCACGAACGCCGCGGCGCCGGGCATGGTTACGCTGCCGAAGCCAGGCCCGCCGTTGCCGGCGGCGTGCACTATCACTGTGCCGCTCACCGCCGTTATGTAGTCCTCCCAGAGGCTGGTCGGGTCGGCGTCGCTGGCGTAGCCGTTGACGAGGAGCCAGCTGCTACCCCAGCTGTTGCTTATCACATCGGCCTGGTGGTTGCCAGTGTACACCCAGGTGTACGTCTCGGGGTCTACCAGGTCGAACCCGGCCAGCCAGAGCTGGGCCGTCACGACGTCGCCGTTCCACAGGGCGGGGGCGCCGCCTATCTTAGCGCCGGGCGCTATTCCAGGCATTGTTGTGTTGAACTCCACGCCAGGCGCGGTCCCGGGCACCTCCCTTGGCGTCTCGCCTGTGGCGCCTATGACGTGGGCGCAGCTGGTCCCGTGCCCGTGGAAGTCGAAGATGAAGTCGACCCAGAGGCCGTAGAGGCTGTCGTAGCCCGGTAGTAGGAGGGCCCCGGGCTCCCAGTCGCTCCACCAGTCGAGGTTGCTGGTGTTGGCGAATAGACCGTAGTAGTCGTAAACAGCGCCCGCCAGGGCGCCCAGGCTGAAGTCTGGCACGCCGTCGCCCGTGAAGTCCCTGTTGGCGACAACGTCTCCACCGTAGGTTAGGGGCTGCTCGTCCGCGAAGCTTAGGTCGGCCAGGCTGGAGTTGGGTGCTGGTATGGTGCCGTTGGTCGCCTCGCTTAGGACGGTCATCAGGAGGTAGTAGGCCGTGGATGTGTCAACGTACACGGTGTCGAAGGCGCCGTCACCGTTGGAGTCCGCCAGGATCACGGGGGCCCCGTAGAACATAAAACCCTTGAACGGTATACCATACAGCCTGTAGTCGGCGATGAAGAACTGGACGGCCAGCCCGAACGTTACGTTGCCCTGGATGCTGCTGGGTATGGTGTAGGTCTGGTTGACCACCGGTATCTCCTCATAGTATATGTTGCCCGTCAGGTTGTTGTAGGCTAGAGCCCACGTGGCGTAGTCCAGGTAGACGCCCCCGCTTGACCCGAAGAACTCCCAGATGTACCCGTTCAGCCAGCCGGGTATGTAGATCTTGTCGCTTGACACCCTCACCGTGGGGTTCATGAGGACCAGGCCGACCTCGTCGGCGTCGAAGGTCAGGGGGGTCCCGTCGCTGTCCATGGCCACCTTGCCGGGGCCGAGGTCGGGCGAGCCGAGGTCCACGCCGGTGTCTACCACCGCCACCTTCACGCCGCTACCGTTTATCCCGAACTCCTCCCACACACGCTCGGCCCCCAGCAGCTTGGGGGCGGAGTATATGGGGAACCCCAGGTTCTGCGCGACCCGGAACGCCTCGCCGGAGACCCCGACGCCGCCAGCGGGGGCGCCCTCGACCCTGGCCGGGCTGTAGTAGGCTAGCTGGTCTAGGAGGCTTGCCTGCCTCTCCACCCTAACCACGAAGGGGAGGCTGGCCAGCTTCTCCACCTGGCTGCTGCTCGCCAGGGCGAAGGCTACGCTCAGGCTGCCCCCGCGGAGGACCGAGGTGACCCTGTAGACGCTATCGCGTATCTGCTCCAGCGCCCTGTCACCGCCGGTGTAGTAGACGGCCACCCTGGCGAGCGGCCCGGGGCTCCAGTAGAGCTTCAGGCCGCGGGCCGAGGCGGCCGCCTCGAGGCCGCCAGCTATGCTCGAGGGGAACCCGTCGAGGAGGCTATACTGGCCGCCGCGCAGGTCAGGCGCTATCTTCTCCTCGGGGCTCACCTGGGCCTGCTGCACCGCCTTGGCTGGCGTGGGGGTGCCAACCGCGAACGCCGCTGGGGCCGCGACCATGACGAGCGCCAGCGCTATCGCCAGGATTCTCGCGGCTAGCCTGCCGCCGTCCACCTCTAGGACACCCCACTAGGTTCCTCGAAGCGATAGGTGGGTAGCCCCCTGGATTTAAGTTCTAGCCCTACCCACACGGTCTCCCCCGCCAGCCGCTCCGGGGGCTCCCGGCCCGCGCTACTCCAGGTAGCGGGGCCACACGCCCCTCGCACGCATGAGGCGCTCGACGTGAGGGTACACCCTGACAGGCTCTGGCTCCACCACAGCCGGGAGCCTGGGGTCTATGGCCTCCAGCCTCTCGAGGAGCCTTGCCACAGCCTCGGGCGGCTCGAACCCGAGCACCAGGGCGGGCCTGTAGTCCCTACCGGGCTCGAGGCCCGCCTCCGCGAGCCTCTCGAGGGCCCTCAGCTGCAGGTCCAGGGCCCACCCGGCGGCCCCGGTCAGCCTCTCGAACGCCTCCGGCGTGGCCGCCTTTATGGAAACCCTGAAGAAGACCCTCCCCCGGCCCGCGCGGGCCACGAGCTCCAAGGGGTCCACCCTGCCAGCGCCCAGGAGTATGCCGTTAGTCTCAACAACGAACACTGCGTGGGGCAGGAGCCTGGCCACCCTGGGGGCCAGCTCCACCAGGTGGGCCCACCCTATCGTGGGCTCGCCCCCGGTGAGCCTGGCCACCCTAGCCCGGGGCCTCCCCCGGGCCTCGGCGGCCAGCCTCCGGGCGGCCTCCCAGGGGGCCAGGGGGACGCCGCCCACGGCCTTGTAGGCGAACCTCCACGCCCAGCAGAAGGCGCAGCGGAGGTTGCAGCCCAGGACATCGCCGGCCACGTTCCCCCCATAGTGCCGGCTCCACCTGAACCTAGCGTACCTCCTCAGCTGCACGCCCAGCCGCTCGGGCGCCACCAGGGGCTCCAGCCTCTCCGCCAGCCTCACAGGGTCGAAGCCGGCCACGCGCCGCACCCGCGCTATACCCCCAGCGTATAGGCCCCCCTCGGGGGCCCGCTGGTACCCGGGGGGCTGGAGGCTTTGAGGGCCGTGCTTGTCGGCGGGCTCGGCTTCCTGGGGGCCGTGCTGGCGGAGAGGCTGGCGGCTGGCGGCTGGGAGGTTGTGGTGGCGGCTAGGAGGTCGAGCGTCGAGAGGAGGCCCGGGCTGGCCAGGCACCTGGAGGGGCTCGGCGTCAGGGTTGAGGCGCCCGCGAGCCTGACCAGGAGGACGCTCGAGAACCTCGGGGCCGACGTTTACTACCACCTTGCAGGCTCCATCCGCGGGCCCAGGAGGAGGATGTGGGAGGCCCACGTCGGCCTGGCTAGGTCGGCCGCCCTGGCAGCGGCCGCCCTCGGCGCGAGGCTGGTCTACGTGAGCGCCGTAACCGCGACTGGGAGGCTGAGGGGCCGCCCGCCCGGCTCTAGGGTGGTGGAGGAGGAGAGGCACATGGACCCCTCGCTCGTGGGGCCGGAGACCCCCTTCGAGGAGACCAAGGCTGAGGGGGAGAGGGCGGTCGCCTCGACCCCCAAGCTCCGCTGGGCCATAGTCAGGCCCGGCCTGATCGTCGGGAGGTGGGGCTACCACCCCGAGTGGAGGTGGACAGCTAGGCTCGCCAGGCTCGGCCTGGCACCCGACCTGGACGCCGCCCCCCTGAGCCCCGCCGGGGGCCTGGCGGCGCTGCTCGAGGATGCCGGCAGCGGCGGCTACGACGGGGCCTGGGTGCACGCGGTGGCGTGCACCTGCAGGCTCTACGAGGCCACGGGGGAGGCCTGCAGGCTCCTGCGTGGCAGGCCCTGCAGACCGCTCCCCGCCTCGGGGCTCCTCGCAAGCCTCGGGAGGCTCGCCCCGCCAGCCAGCCCCGCCAGGGAGGCCTCGGCCATCGCTAGGAGGAGGTACATCTACGAGAGCCGCCACCGCCAGCCCGAGTGGCCCACCCCGGCGGAGGCTGCGGGGGAGTGGGTGGAGTGGCTCCGCTCCACCGGGGGCAGGGTCTAGGGGCGGCGCCTCTGGAGCCTGCCCCCGAGAGCCAGCCTCGCTATCTCGGCGAAGCCGGAGCCGCCCGGCTTTGAGGCCACGTAGTCCACCCTAGCCCTGACCCGCTCCGCGGCGTCCCCGGGGGCCGCCGAGACCCCGGCGGCCTCGAGGAGGTCTAGGTCGTTCTCGCCGTCCCCCACAGCCAGGGCGTCGGCGAGCCCGGCGCCGAGCAGGGAGGCGGCGAGCGCGGCTCCCCGCGTCTTTGAGGCACCCCTTGGGGCTATGTGGAAGGCGAAGCCGCTCCAGAGCACCACGCCATCCCAGCCAACCTCCTCCATTGCACTCCTCACCACGGCCAGCGCCTCCTCGGGGCCGAGGCCCCCCGGGGGCAGGAAGGCCAGGTCGTGGTGCCTGTAGGGGTTCTGCCAGCTGGCCCGGAACCCCGCCCCGGCCAGGATGGACTCGAGCTCCCCCGGGGGCCTCCCGTCGCACACGTGGTGCAGCTCGCCCCGGTGGAAGACTGTGCAGCCGTTCTCCGCCACCACGGGGCCCGACGCTCCTATGTACCTCGCGAGCCCAGCGGCCACCGGCACGCTGTTGCCCGTTACCAGGCTTACCGGCACACCCTCGCCCTCGAGCATCCTAACAGCCTCGACGGCCTCCAGGCTGAGCAGGAGGCTCCCCCTCCTCACGGTGAGCGTGCCATCGATGTCGCTGAGCACGAGCCTAGGCTTCCAGGCCACCCCACAGCACCTGGGGGGCTGCTGGGGGCCGGCTTGAAAAGATGCAGGGTGGGCCCTCGGGGAGGGCTTGGGGCCTGGGGCTATATGGTGCCCTGCTTGGCCAGCCGGTAGATGGCGGGGGCTAGGAGGAGGCCTGCGGCTATGGCGAAGGCCCAGGCTAGCGTCTTGACTATGCTGGCCACGGCGGGGTAGCTGCTGAACACCCCCGCCACGCCGACGAGGAGGAATATGCTGTACACCAGGAACTTCGCCTGGCCCGCCACCGGCCTGAACTGCTCGTGCTTCTCGGCTATCTGGTCGACTAGGGCGTCCCCTATGAGCACCCCGATGCCAATCACCAGGAAGCCGATCACTATACTGTAGATCATGGCGAGCTGGGGTATGCTCATAACCTGGAGGCCGGCCACTATTATGGCGACCGCCAGCGCTATCTTGACCACATCGGCTATGACCCCTAGAACCTTGTCGGTTGCCTCAACGCCGGTGACGAGGAGCCTCCTAATGTACTCCGCCAGCGCCTCGACGAACACGAGTCCCAGCGTGATTATTATCACGCCCGCCGCGAGCTTGGGGAGGTAGTCCGCTATCGAGGCTAGTATACTAGCCGCTATACCGCCCAGCTGCAGCTTCTGGAGTCCTATCACGACCGATATTATAAGTATGTAGGCGTAGGCCACCCCGGCTATGAGGTTCGTCGTAGAGCTGCCAGCGCCCCTGAGCTTCCTGCCGAGGCTGGTCTCGTCTAGCATGGCCTCGAGGCCGGTGCCCCTCATAACCCTCCTTATGCCCTCCGCCACAGCCTTCCCGACAACGTAGCCTAGCCCTATTATTATGATCGCCGCGACTATCCCTGGTATGGCTAGTATGAAGTCCTTCACTATCTGGGCCAGGGCGGCCTTCGCTTCAGCGACCACTCCAGCCACTCTACACACCAGAGACTCGGGGAAGCCGTTTCCTCTTAAAAAGATGTCCGCCCCGCCGAGGCGGCGATTAGATTTTGGGGCCAGCGCTGGCTCCGAGCCGCTGGGGCGGGGTGCCGGCTGTTGGGTGTGAACCTGAGGGAGCTCATACCCGAGGGGGCCCGGAGGCAGGTCGACCTCAGGGCCCTCAGGGGTAGGGTCGTCGCCCTCGACGCCTACAATATGCTCTACCAGTTCCTGGCGGCGATACGCCAGCCCGACGGGACCCCCCTAATGGACAGCCGGGGGAGGGTGACGAGCCACCTGAGCGGCCTCTTCTACAGGACTATCAACCTCGCGGAGGAGGGGGTCAAGCCCGTCTACGTCTTCGACGGGAAGCCCCCCGAGATGAAGAGGCGCGAGATAGAGGAGAGGGTCAAGCGCAGGGAGGAGGCGGAGCGCCTCTACAGGAGGGCGATAGAGGCTGGCAGGGTTGACGAGGCCAGGAAGTACGCCCAGGCCACGGGCCGCCTGACGAGCGAGATGGTCGAGGAGTCTAAGAGGCTCCTCGACGCCATGGGTATACCCTACGTTCAAGCCCCGGCGGAGGGCGAGGCGCAGGCGGCCTGCATGGCGAGGTGGGGCGACGCTTGGGCCGCTGGCAGCCAGGACTACGACTCCCTCCTCTTCGGCACCCCGAGGCTGGTTAGGAACCTCGCCATAACTGGTAGGAGGAAGCTGCCGGGCCGCGACGAGTACGTGGAGGTTAAGCCGGAGATTATAGAGCTCGACGCGCTCCTCCGCTCGCTGGGCATCACGAGGGAGCACCTCATAGTCCTGGGCATACTGCTGGGCACCGACTACAACCCCGGGGGCGTGAGGGGCTACGGGCCGAAGACCGCCCTCAGGCTGGTCCGGGGGGCCAGCGACCCCCTCGATGTCCTCCGCCGCATACCGGCACGCGAGTTCGGCGACGCCGACCCCGTTAGGATATTCGAGTACTTCCGCGACCCTCCATGCACCAGGGATTATAGGATACAGTTCAGGCAGCCCGACCCCAGGGCGATAAAGGCGATACTGGTGGACGAGCACGACTTCAACCCGGAGAGGGTGGAGAAGGCCGTGGAGAGGCTGAGGAGGGCCTACCGGGAGAACCTTAGGGCTAGGCAGACCACGCTAGACTCGTGGCTCCGCCGCGGCTAGGCCAGCCTCTCCGGCTCCACCACAGCCCTCTCGTGCACGACCTCCCCGACGAGCGCCCCGCGGGGCCCCAGCACCCGGGCGTAGAGCAGCAGCCTCGCGCCCCTCACCGAGAGCAGCCACCCCTCAACCCTCACCCGGGAGCCCACGGGCGCCGGCCTGTGGTGCCTCACGTCCGCCCTAACCCCTACCGTGGTTAGGCCCTCCAGGTGCTCGTCCAGGCACTCCCGCAGGCCCCTCTCCACGAGTAGTAGCATGCACGGCGTGGATAGCACCTTCACGCCACGGCTGGCCAGGTGGCCGGCGGCGTGGCTCTCGTCGACCTCGAACTCCCTCACGCAGAAGGGGCCCCCCACGGCTAGGCTGGCCAGTCTGGAGGCCGCCTCGAGCTCGCGCTGCGTGGGCACCCCGCTCCCCCGGGAGGGGCCGCGGGTGGCGTCGCATTATTATCCTAGCCCGGCCCAAGCCCGCGCGGGGGCGGGCGCCTGTGGCGTACGCTGACGTGCGCGTTGAGGACGTTATGAGCTCACCCCCGATAACCGTGGGCGAGGACGCCACGGTCTACCAGGCCGCGGTCATCATGGCCGAGAACAACATAGGTAGCCTCATCGTGGTAGACGAGAACGGGAGCCTGCTCGGGATAGTGACGGAGAGAGATATAGTTAGGAAGGTCGTGGCGAAGGCCGCGGACCCGAGGAAGGTTAGGGTCGGGGAGATAATGTCCCGGAACCCCTACTACGTGACCTCTGACGACAGCATAGTCAGGGCAGCGGAGATAATGGGGGAGCACGGCATCGGCCACCTGCCAGTGCTCGACCCCCAGAGCCTCAGGGTTGTCGGCATGATATCCAAGAGGGACATAGTGAGCATAGCCCCCGACCTGCTGCTGACGGCATACGGCAAACCCTAGAAGTCCCGGGGGAGGCGGCTCGACGTTAATA
>Ga0256833_1003114_pt1 | contig 11451 bp, 11 predicted proteins | sample 356284metaG_FD_190535 | JGI IMG/M metagenome (GOLD analysis project Ga0256833, IMG submission 190535) | Hydrothermal vent microbial communities from Mid Atlantic Ridge, Atlantic Ocean - 356-284 | ecosystem: Environmental > Aquatic > Marine > Hydrothermal vents | place: Atlantic Ocean: Mid...
AAAAAAGGTTATTATGGCTAGTGATAGTAATGTAACAGTTGTTGGAAAGATTGTAGATGGTGTTGATAGTAGCTTAAATAGTGTTTCTCAAGATTTGCTAATTACTTTATATAAACGATTTCCTATATTAGGTGAGTCTGCTTTTGGTTTTACTTATGGTCAAATTGTTGCTGCTTTTGTTATTATTATATTTATACTATTAATTCGCCCTTTTTTGGTAAGATTAATTATAGAATTGTTGTTAAAATTGGCTAAAAAAACAGAAACAAAGTATGACGATTTAGTAATTAAAAACCTTAAAAAACCATTGGGCTTTAGTTTTTTGATTTTAGCTTTATACTCATTTTTATCTATTTTATATTTACGAAATAGCTTTGCAAATTTACTACTTAGCTCTATGCTTATATTTAACTTTTTTTGGATAGTCTGGGCAGTAGTAAATGCTTTGCAAGGGGTAATATATAGAGCTACATCAAGATTATCCAAAGATTTAAGTAATGAATTAACCCACTTTTTTTTAAGAGTTATAAAGATTTTAATTTGGCTTATTGGCTTGTCTTCTGTATTGAGTATTTGGGGTATTAATGTTACTGCAATTATTGCTTCTTTGGGGCTTGGTGGTTTGGCTTTTGCTTTGGCTGCTAAAGATACTGCTGCAAATTTGTTTGGTTCTATTGCTTTACTTTTTGATAAGAGTATAAAGATTGGTGATTGGATAAAAGTTGATGGAGTAGAAGGTATTGTAGAAGATATTGGAATGAGAACAACGAAGATTAGAACATTCAAGAAGTCGTTAGTTGTTGTTCCAAATCAGATTGTTGCTAATTCTCATATAGAGAACTTTTCGCGTCGCAGTGTTCGTAGAATTAAGATGAGTTTAGGGTTAGTCTATGAGACAACAAATGAGCAACTAGAGGCGATTATAGCAGATATTAAGAGTATGTTAAAAAACCATAAAAAAATTGCAAAAGATGAGACTATGCTTGTTAATTTTGATAATTTTGGAGAGTCGGCACAAGAGATTTTTATCTACACTTTTACAAATACAGCAAATTGGCAAGAGTATTTAGATATAAAAGAGGATATATATTTTAAGATATCAGAAATAGTAAAAAGGCACAATAGCAGTTTCGCATTTCCATCTCAATCTATATATGTGGAGAGTTTACCTTAAATGTAGTTGCATAGTTTTAGCCTCGAATGAATTCGAGGGTCCAAAATAGGGTTTATAGCCTGTTATGGATACGCGAATTTATTCGCGTCAATTTAGCTTTAAAAGTTTAGAAGGTTTTGAGCTCTTTATTCTTGCGGTTTTTATATAAATAGAGTGCACAATCTTGGGTTTAGTAAATTGATAATAGCCATAAAAAGCACATTTAAAGCTAAAATTTCTTATAATATATCTAAAAAGCAGGATTTATGCAGTATAGATATAAGGGCTTAACTAAAGAGGGGAAAAAGGCTAAAGGTGTTTTGGTTGCAAATAGCCTTGATGAAGCTAAGAGCATATTAAAGAGCAAGGGCATCTTTTATCAAAGCTTGGATGAGGCTGGTGAGGGTGGTTCGCTACTTTCAAATATGAAAAAACGCCCTATGAGTGGTGCTTTAATGAGTGCTTTTTCTAAAGAGCTCTCTAGTTATTTAGAGTCTGGGATGACAATTGTAACTGCTTTAAAATTGATGCATAATCAACACAAAGGTGAAAAGAAATACTCTTCATTTATAGAAGAGGTTAAGAAGATGCTAGAGGAGGGTAAAAACCTATATGTAGCACTTAATAGCCAGAGTGTATATGAGTTACCAGACTTCTTTTTGCAAAGTATTAATGTATCTGGGCAGAGTGGTAAAATGGGTGATGTTTTATCTACAATGGCTCAATTTTTTAGCTCTCAAGGCGAGGTAAAAAAACAGGCAAAGAGTGCTATGGTCTATCCTGCATTCATATTTTTTGTTGCAATTGGTATGAGTGCATTTTTGATTGCATTTGTTGTTCCAAAGATTACACAAATCTTTGAAGATACTGGGCAAGAGTTACCAGGTATTACACAATTTATATTGTCTCTTAGCGACTTTTTAATAAATTACTGGATGTTTGTGATATTAGGGTTAATTGCTATTGTAGCACTATTTCAGTTTAGTTATGCAAAGATAGAGTCATTTAGAAAAAAGATAGATACAATGCTTCTTAAATTACCAGTTATTGGGGATATAATACAAAATTATGAACTTGGAAGATTTAGCTATATTCTATCTTTAATGCTAGATTCTGGAGTTTCATATGCACAAGCTGTAAATTTGGCTTCTACAACATTTAATAATAGGGCTTTAAAAGATCTTTTTGATAAAGCAGCGACTAAAGTTATAGAGGGTAATAAGTTATCTGTAGCATTGTATAGAACAAAAGGTGTAGCAATTAAGAGAAACTTTATGCAATCTTTGGCTTTGGGTGAAGAGTCTAGCAGTGTTGCTTCTGTCTTGAAGAGTATGGCTAAGTTATATAATGAAGAGAATAGGGATAAAATTAAGACTCTGCTTGGGTTAATGGAGCCAATTATGATGCTATTTATTGGTGGAATTGTAGGAACAATTGTTCTTGCAATGTTATTGCCTATATTTAGTATGAACCTTGGAGCGCAACAGTAATGGCTAAACAGAGATTTAGAGATTTAAAGCAGGGTAGGGTTAAAAATGTAGAGAAGAGAAGTAGGCAACCTAAAATTAGATATGCAACCAAAGGTGAAGTATTTAAAGCTATTTTGACAGATAGTTTTATGCTTTGGATGCCGATTGTATATATTGTTTTCTACTTTGTGTTTGGAGGTAGAGAGGGTTTTGCGGCTAATAAGTTACTTGGGTGGATATATATATTAATTCCATTAGCTTTAGTTGAGGTAGCCTTTTTGGTTAAGAGTGGGCAAACACCTGGAATGAGAGCATATAATTTAAAGTTGATATTTATTCCAACAGGTAAAAAGCCACCAGTTACTACCATAATATTAAGACAGTTACTATCAAAAATTACATTCTTAATTTTTGGCTGGATTGTGCTCTTTTTTAGAAAAGATGGCAGGAATTTACACGATTTAATAGCCTCTACTGCACTAGTTTTTGATAAAGTGAAAAATAGTATTGAGTCTAAGTAGATTTAAAAAAGTAGAGATAGATTTAGCACTCTTTTATCTATTCTACTTTGCGATGGTTGGGGTTTATGTTATATTTATGCCCAAGGTTCTTAAAGATTTGGGTTATAGTTCTGTTGAGATAGGAGCAATCTATACAAGTGCACCTTTAATGCGTTTTATTTTGCCCTTTATATTTAAGAGGTGGATTAAGCTAACTCATATTGTGTTTTTTCTATCTTTGGCAGCTACATTTTTAATTACACTGCTATTTTTTGCAACTATTAAGAGTTTTACTCTTATCTTGATACTGAGTCTATTTTATGGTGGGGCAATGGGGGCTGCTTTGCCTTTTGTTGAGACAATAGCAATAGAGCAAGTTGGTAAAGAGAGATATGGCAAAATTAGACTTTGGGGCTCTATTGGTTTTGCCCTTGTAGCCCTTGTTTTAGGAAATATTTTAAATGGTTATATAATGGCACTTACTGCACTCTCTTTGATGGCATTTTTAACTATGCTTACAGGTTTTACTTTAGCAAAATTTGATAGAAATAGCACTTTGAAGAGAGATATAGAAGAGGATAATGCAGGTTTTTCACTATCTAAATATTGGGCTTTTTGGGTTAGTATATTTCTATTTCAATTTAGTTTTGGTGGGTTTTATAACTTTTTTACAATTTATGAAACTTCAAGTGGCATTTCATTAGATGTGGTTAGCTACTTATGGATATTTGGTGTTGTGTGTGAAATTGTGATGCTTATATTTCAAGGTCCACTGCTAGAGAGGTTTAATTTACTGAGTTTGCTTTTGCTCACAACTCTTAGTGGAGTTTTAAGGTGGTTGTTATTAGCATTTTATCCTGATAATATTTGGGTTGTTATGCTTTCTCAAGCTACACACGCATTTAGTTTCGCCCTCTATTATACGGCTGCTATTGCATATGTATATAGGCTTTATACTCAAAAGAGATTAGCTCAACAATTCTTTTTGGGTATTAGTTTTGGCTTAGGTGGGGCAGTTGGAGCTATAGTCTCTGGTCTAGTCTATAAGATATCACCAAGTGGCTTGTTTATATTTGAAGCTTTTGTAGCTTTAATATCTGCAATTATGATTATAGTCCATAAGAGAAGAAGAGAGTATGTCGCTTAATTGTGTAGTTTTAGCTGGTGGCAAAAGTAGTAGAATGGGTGAAGATAAAGCACTTTTGCCATTTGGGGGCTACTCTACTTTGAGTGAGTATCAATATAGCAGAATGAGAGATATTTTTGATAGAGTATATATATCTTCAAAGTTGGATAAATTTGATTTTAAAGTAGATATTATATATGATAGAGATAGTGGCTCTAGCCCTCTTAACGCATTAATATCGGCTTTAGAGTATCTTAAAAGTGATATATTTTTAATATCGGTTGATATGCCTTGTATTTCTGCTGAGACTATAGAGAGATTAATTTGTAGTTATAAGAGTTCTCCTGAGTATGATATATATGTAGCTAAATCAAAATATGGAATTGAGCCTACTGTTGCGATATATAAAGAGAGTGTTTTAGATAAGGCAAAAAGTAGATATAAGCAGATGGATTTTAGATTAACAGGTTTAATTAAATCTTTAAACTATTTAGAGGTAGAGATAGATAGAGAAGAGGAGTTTATAAATTTAAATTTTAAAGAGGATTATTTAAAAGTTATATCAAAATATTAATTTAAATTTTATAAAAATTGCAAAATTGTATAAAAAATATAAAAATATGACATATATTTAATAAATAACTCCATTATATGATATTATTTTCTTAATTATTATTAAGGAGATATGTATGATATTAAATAGAAAGAGTTTAAATATTGCAGTAGTATTAAGTTTTATTGTAGTTGCTAGTGGATGCGCTACTACTAAAAAAGTGTATCCAAAAAGTCATAAATATAGTAAAGTTTACACTAAAAAAGTTACCAAAGCTCCAGCTGCCTATAGGTATCCTGAGAGAATTGTGCCAACTAGAGGTGTTAGGGTTGTTGAACCATACAGTAGTAGAGGTTCGCACTCTTTAAAAGTTTCAAGAAGTATGAGAGAGTTGGATAGAGATAGTGCTAGTGTTAGACCTACACTAGTCTATTCTAATTTTGTAAATCGAGTAAATTATAGTGCACAAAGTGTTGATTTAACTCCAATAAAGGGTAAAATTTTAAATTATATAAATGCTCTTAGAGCAAGTAGGGGTGCTGGTGCTTTAAGGTGGTCTCAATCGTTAGAGAATGCGGCAAGTGCTCACTCTGGAGATATGGCAACAAATAACTTTTTGGGACATATAGGTTCTGGTAAAGCTACAGATTTGGCAAGAAAATCTAATGGTAGAGGTAGTAACTTTTATGAGAGAATTGTTAGGTTTGGATATCCTATGAAGGCTGGTGAGTTGGCTGGTGAGATATTAACTTATACAAAAGATAGAGTTGTAGGAAATAGAGATAACTATTTTCATTTTATACACGCTATGGATAATTTTCAACGCTCTTCAAGACACTCAATGCTATTGATGAACCCAAGATTTAGAGATGTAGGGGTTTCGGCATATAGAGATAGAGGAAGGGTATATTGGTCTATTGAGTTTGGAGAGGGTTTATAGTTAATTATTAGAGCTGTATTTAGAGTTATTTTTTAAAACAGTCTCTTTGATAGAGTCTATATCTACATCTCCTTGAGATATAATAGTAATAGTTTTATCAGGATATATTATATCTTCAATTGTGCGATTTAGTTGGGGAATATAGGCGGTTTTAATTTTATAGTTATTTAAATCTTCTATTTGAATATCTGTAATATTTATCCCTTTTTGTTGAAGATTGTCTATTTCTCCTGAGGAGTTGCTATCTTTTAATATTACAGATAGATACTCTTCATCATTAGTAAAGATTGCATTTTCAGAGTAGTTGTTATTGCTGTATATGCACCTTTTTACATTAATTAATTTCCACTCATTGCCATCTTGTAGATAATTACTTAACTCTTTAGACTCCTCTTTATTATCTGTTTTCCCACAGCAAATATTTAGAGAACACTTATCGATAGACTCTTTTATCTTTTTTATTTTTTGTGAATTGTTAATAGAGAATAAAGAGTCATCTATTTTGGTATCATTTAGTGATAAAAATTCTATTTTTTTAGATTTTATGATGGCATATTTACTGCTTATATTAAATATATCTGCATTGGAGGCTTTACTTGGGGGGAGCAGACTTTTTAGTGCAGATACCATTTTATTAACTTTATCTACAACTTTTTTATCATCGCTGACTATTAGGGTTTCGTTTTTATCGCCTTTTTTTATTATCCACTTTTGGGTTTTAAAGCTATAACCACCATTTTCTTCTATTTTTATAAGGTTAAAAGATACTTTTTGTGGTTGTTTATTGGCATTAGAGAGCCCTTTTTTTGGTATTTCTATTAACTTTTTTTTACCATTTTCTATAAATTCAATATATCTTTTATCATCTGAAATAAGTAGTTTTTGTAGGGTTTTATTATTCTTTTTTAGTTTAAATAGTGTATGGTTAGAGTCCTTGTAGTAGGTGCTCTGTATGATTTTATTATCAATTCTGTAAGTTAGGGTAAAGTCGCTATATAGCAAAGAAGTAAATATTATAGGTATAATCCATTTCACAGCACCCTCCTTAAATTCAGACTTATTATAATAGCAAAAAAAAGTGTTAAATATGTGTATTTTTCTAAATAATGTTACAAAAAGTTATTTTTATGTTTATTTTTAGAGTATTTTGTTCTATTTTTTAATTTTTGTAATCTGTTTAGCTTTGTTAATTCGGAGTTTTTGATATCTAAAAAGTCACTATTTGAAAAGTCACTATTTTCTATAGTAGAGTTATAGAGTATCTCTATATACTCTTTTGTTTTTTTTGAGTGCTCACTGTTTAAACGAATTTCATCTAATTTATCTAACTCTCTTTTTAACTCTGTAAATCTTTTTTGAAACTTTTCATATGTGGTGCTCTCCTCTTTAAAGAGTTTAAAGAGGTTTTTTGTGCATTTATCTAATGCATTTAGATACTTTTGCCTTTTATATTTATCTATCTGTTTTTGTGAATACTCTCTTGGCATTAGTTTTTAAGTTCTATAGTTGTTCCAACGCTTACTCTGCCCCATAGTTTATCTAAATCACTATTTGTTAGGGCAACGCAACCATCTGTCCAATCATGTGCTAATGTATAGCTATCTCCATGACCATCTGCATTCCAGTGAGGCTGTCCATGAATTGTTATTAAGCTACCTGGATCTACACCTAAATCTGCAGCTCTTCTTCTATCTTCTGCATTTGGATATGAGATTGTCATAGCTCTATATTTAACAGGGTGGCATCTTTTATTTAAAATTTTATAAGTTCCAACAGGTGTCTTTTTATCGCCTCTTTTTACTTTGTTTCCTTGGTAATCATTTGCACCTAAAGATACAGGAAATGTCTCTATAACTTTGCCATTTTTGTATAGATACATCTTATGTTCACTCTTTACAACAACTATTTTATCTGCTGCTTTAGATGGGTCATATATTGCATCTGGTTTATTTTGGCAATCTTCACTTGTATAGTATCCACCAGTTATTCCAGTTGGTCCAGATGGTGCTTTGCTACAACTTGTTACAAACAGAGATATTGCCAATACAGAAAGTAGTAAAAATCCTTTTTTCATTTAAAAGCCTTTAAATAAATTTTAGTAATTGTATCAAAAATAGATAAAAAAGTAGATTATAAGGGCTTAAAAGCCCTTGAGAATTATGCGTTTGCAGCAGTTTTTGCAGCTTCTATTGCCTCTTCATAGTTTGGTTCTTGAGTAATTTCTGGAACAACTTGTTTATATGTAATTTTTCCATCTTTACCTACAACAAAGATAACTCTTGCAAGAACTCCAGCAAGTGGACCATCTTCTAAAAGAACACCATAAGCATTACCAAAATCTTTATTTCTAAAATCTGAGCACACTTTAATATTGTCAATTCCAGCTGCACCACACCATCTAGCTGCTGCAAAAGGTAAATCCATAGATACTGTAACAACTTCTACACCATCAAGGTTAGCAGCTTCAGTGTTAAATCTTCTTGTCTCTGCATCACAAACACCAGTATCTAAAGATGGAACTGCAACTACAAGTTGAACTTTACCTTCACCACCTACTTTTTCATCTTGTAGCATTGGATCGCAATTTACTACTGTTACCTCTGGAGCTTTATCTCCTACATTTACCTCATTACCTGCTAGTTTACAAACTGTGTCATTTTTAAATGTTACTGTTGCCATATTTAATCCTTAATTGTTATATTTTAAACTTCATATTCAGAAGCGATAATTGAAGTATATCTTAATCGGATAAAATTTGTCTTATTTAAAATAATAAAAAAAATAATCTATTTAAATTTAGCTAATTGTGAATATAGGTTACAATATTAGACTTCTTTCAAAACTCAATGAAGGAACATATTATTTATTGCACATTATCTTTCATTCTCTATCTTTTTGAATTAGCTAAGGCTAGTCCTTTAAAGATATAAAATAAAATCTAATATGCACTAAACAATATTCTCAATTCATGAGTTTTACAAGAAGTCTATTAGAGTTTTTATATAACTTGATATTTATTTATAGGGTTTTGTGAGATTTTTTTAGTTAAGTAGCTAAGAGGGGAGATTACTCTCTCTCTTTAGCTTTTTGTAACTCTTTTTCGTAGTTTTTCTTACTTGGGTAGATAAATACAGCTTTTCTAAATATTGATATCTTTTTCTTGTCATCTACTGCATAGGCATTTATTGTGATTGGTATAGATGTATCTTTTTGAGCATTTTTGATTAATGGATTTTTAGCTCTTAAAAGAATAGCTTTTTTTCTTTTGTTTCTAGCTTTTATCTCAAATGGCTCAGTTGGTCTTACAATCTCTATATCTTTATTATTTACACTAAAGTAGTATGTATGGTCTTTTATATCTGTATTTTGGAATAGTCCTAAGTAGCTATTTTCTACTTTACCATCAGGTAATACTTTATATAGTCTTGTATCTTTATTTATATTTAGTAGCATATTCTCTTTTTTACTACCCATTACAAACATTGCAATAAGAACAAGCGTTAATACTCCAACATAACCAATAATTTTTGGTCTAAAGTATCTCGTTTTACCTGCATGTTTTTCAGTTTCTCTTTCGCTAGACCATTGAACAAGGCTAGGTTTACCAAGTGCTCCCATAACTGTTGTGCATGCATCTACACACTCTAAACAGTTGATACACTCTAGTTGAAGACCTTTTCTAATATCTATATGTGTAGGACAGACACGAACACAACTCTCACAAGCGGTGCATTCAGCTTCTGGATTTTGCTCTTTTAAATCTTTTTGAGAATTTACAACTTTATGTTTATCCCCACCGTGACCTTCATATATTTTACCACCTCTAATTGGGTCATAAACTGCCATTATTGTATCTTCATCGAAAAGAACTGATTGAACACGGCTATATGGGCAGATATATATACAAAAGTTCTCTTTAATAAATACAACATCAGCAATTAAGAATAGTGCAACACCAATTACAAAACCAATCATTACTGTGTGGTTAGCAGGATCTTGAAGATATTTAAAAAAATCTTCTGGTGGCACAAAAAACCACATAAAGTCTGCTGCTGCTATTAAGGCTAAAACAGACCATATAAGAATAGCTATAATTTGTTTAGCTCTATTTTTGCTATAATCTGGTTCTTTTTGTTTGTTTTTAATATTTTTTCTAAGTTTTAGTAGTTTTGTTTCAATAAAGTCTCTATAGATAACTCTAAATATTGTTTGAGGACATGCCCATCCACACCATGCACGACCTGCAAATGCAGTTAATGCAAATATTCCTAAAAATAGTAGCATCAACATAAATGGCATAATGTAGAGTTCTTGCATATCGAAACGAGTAAACATAAAATGTAACTGTTTGTGGTCAAAATTTAGTAGGAAAAAGTGGTTTCCATTTATTTTAATCCAAGGCAATACCAGTGCAATTATTGATATTGCCACATATGCCCAATAGCGTTTTAATCTGTAAGGTATCCACCCTTTTAGATACTCTTTTTTGCTAACTTTAGCTGTAGTTGCCATAAAAGTTCCTTTTATTAAGTTTTAGTAAAGTTAATATAATTAGTTATAACAAGTAGAATAATTACAAGTTATAATCTATATAATCTATATCAATACAAAAACATTTTATTACTAATTTACTTAAATAAAGTTATAATTAATAACTTTTTTACTATTTTTTTTAAATATAAAAAAATAGTAAACAATTAAATATAAAGGCGAATTATGACACTGACTCATTTAGATGATAGTGACAGACCTAAAATGGTAGATGTATCAGATAAAGATAATACTCAAAGAGTAGCAACTGCAAGTGGTATAATAAAAGTAAGCAATGAGGCATATGAAGTTGTAATAAATAACAGTGCTAAAAAGGGTCCAGTTTTACAAACAGCAGTTATTGCAGCTATTAGTGGAGCAAAAAAAACTAGTGATTTGATACCTATGTGTCATCCATTAATGCTAACTTCTGTTAAAATAGATGTGCAGGAGTTGCCAGAACTTCCTGGATTTAAACTCTATGCAACAGCAAAACTAGTAGGCAAAACAGGTGTTGAGATGGAAGCACTAACGGCTGTTAGTGTTGGATTGCTAACCATTTATGATATGCTAAAAGCTATAGATAAGGGTATGATAATAGAGAATATTCAATTAGAGCATAAGAGTGGAGGCAAGAGTGGAGATTTTAACAGGTAGTTACCTTACGATTAAGTTCAGTAAAAGATTAAAACCTAGCTTCCAAAAGTCAATAAGTGTCAAAGCGAAAGAATACCATGTTGAGTGGGTCTCAGCAACAGTGTGGCTAAACGGCTTTGCTCATTTGGTGTCCAATCTAAGAGTGCAAAGCGCGAGAGCCCTCTGCTGAAGAGAACTCAGCGTTAGCGTAGCCAAATGGGCTTTGCTCATTTGGTGTCCAATCTAAGAGCGCAAAGCGCGAGAGCCCTCTGCTGAAGAGAACTCAGCGTTAGCGTAGCCAAATGGGCTTTGCTCATTTGGTGTCCAATCTAAGAGCGCAAAGCGCGAGAGCCCTCTGCTGAAGAGAACTCAGCGTTAGCGTAGCCAAATGGGCTTTGCTCATTTGGTGTCCAATCTAATAAAAGGAGTTTAAAATGGTTTTAGATAAAAGCAGTAAGGATAAACCAGAGATAAATTACCCAACGAAATGGGGATTTAAAGTAATTGGTAAAGATAGAGATAAAATAGAAGAGGCGATAAAAGA
>Ga0256833_1003115_pt1 | contig 11451 bp, 5 predicted proteins | sample 356284metaG_FD_190535 | JGI IMG/M metagenome (GOLD analysis project Ga0256833, IMG submission 190535) | Hydrothermal vent microbial communities from Mid Atlantic Ridge, Atlantic Ocean - 356-284 | ecosystem: Environmental > Aquatic > Marine > Hydrothermal vents | place: Atlantic Ocean: Mid...
TTTGTGGAGAGTTATGACGCTTTTGAGTTTCATTTGGAGGGGTATTTGAGCTTTTTTGAGCTTAAGCTTATGGAACAAATAGCTGAACATAAACCTTTTATCATTGAGATGCACAGCTCAAAGTTTAACCTTAAAGTACAAGAGCGTTTTTTACAGATGGGCATAGAGATTGAAAACGATGCCTATGTTCGTTTTGATTTACAGAGTAAAGAGGTTTTAAGTTCTGTTAAAAATGAGCAGACAATTAAGGCTGAAGTTTTAGCCGTTGAGGAGCGTTTAGCACAAATCCCCCTTTTATTAGAAGCCATACAAAAGATGGTCAATGAGGGTATTTCAGCCGATGAAATCGTGCTGATACTCCCTGATGAAAGCTTTAAAGAGACCTTGCGACTCTATGACAAACATAACAACTTCAACTTTGCGATGGGGTTTGACTATGACAAAACAAAAGCTTACAAACAGTTAGAGAGCATCTACCGACATTGGCAACTCTTTAGCGATGAATCGCAATTTTTACTGAAAAAATATGATATTAAAATCGAAGAGGTAAATAAGATAAACCTCACCCAAAAATGTAATGTTGAGCAGTTTTTTCAAACCTTAGAAAGCTTTGACTTAGGCAAAAAACGAGCTGAAGTATTAGAAAATATGGCACAGTTTAAAAGCATTTTTTCCGTGGAGCTTATGAGTGTGAAGCAGTGGATGTTTTTATGGTTAAAAAAACTCTCACAACTTAGCCTTGACGATGTGCGTGGAGGAAAGGTGACAGTTATGGGAGCCTTGGAGACCAGAGGGGTAAGCTTTAAAGGGGTCGTTGTGGTAGATTTTAACGATGGCATTGTCCCTAGCATTCCTGCTAAAGATAGTTTTTTGAGTTCATCGCTAAGAGAGTTTGCCAATTTGCCAACCAAAAATGACCGTGCCTCTTTACAAAAACAGCTCTACAAACGCATCTTAGAACAAGCAGAACAAGTTGTAATTATCTACTCCAAATCTAACAATAAAGCCCCAGCTTCTTACCTTTATGAGTTAGGACTTGGACTTGGTAGTGATGTCATAGCCGATATGCGTCTGCTCTACAATGAACCCAATATGATAGTGCCAGAGTTTGACCCCATCATCAATGGCTTTGATGCTTCTTCCATCACTTGGTCAGCGACAAGGCTTAAAACGTTTTTAACTTGTAAACGAAAATATTACTATTATTATATGCTAAATCTCAAAGCCAAAGAGGAAGAGGAGCTTAATGAGGGAGCTTTTTTACATAAACTCTTAGAGCATCTCTTTAAAGAAAAAGCGTTTTATGAGAGCAAAGAGGAGATGAAAAGCAATATCGACCGACTTTTAGACCAACTCTTAGAGACCTCTAGCCCTAAAATTGCCTACCAAAAGTTACTATGGAAAGAGAAGCTAAACAAATTCATAGAGGCACAGATTTACCACTTTAAAGCAGGTTGGAGGGTTATGGCACGAGAAGAGCAGATAGTAGGACTCATTGGGGGCATTAATTTCAAAGGGGTTGTAGATAGAATAGACCAAGACAGCACAGGAACAATGATTTTAGACTATAAAAGTGGTTCAGTAAAAGAGGCGAATAGAAGTAAAAATTTAGAGAAGCTAACAGATTTTCAGATGAGCATTTATGCTGAACTTTTAACACCTAAGTTTAAAGATTTACAGTTGGCTTTTGTGGAGATATTTGAGGGAAAGACCACGGAGATTACCCTGTTAGCAGAGAAGACGGAGCTACTCCATGAGATTATTGGTGAGTTAAAAAGCACCACAACGCTAGTGGCTGAACGCTGTGAAGATGTGAGTCAATGTCAATATTGTGACTATGTTTTACTTTGTGGGCGTGGGGTTTATTTGTAGAGATACTATCCCTATTTTTTATTTGACTGACTATCTAACGCCCATATAGACTTCGAGTGTGGCTGATGGATGATTAATCCCGTCACTGGCATTAAATACACCATCTAATGCAAACTTTATGGTGGTAACACTGCTATCCAAACCTAATGCATCAGCTGTTGGGACATAATTAAATGTTACTCCTCCATTATTTGAGTAGGAGACGACTCCAAGACTCAATCCACTACTTACCACTCCCTCTACCAAGGCTATCTCTTTACATTGAGCAATGGTAGCCACACAAAGGCTCATATTTGCAGGAATGATGTCTTGTAGAATAACACTATTATTATCGGTAACACCCAAGCCCTCATTGCGTAATAAAATATTATATTTTACCGTAGCCAAGGGAATTGCCTTAGGATTGACGGCTAAATTAATAGGGTCATAAACGGTTACAGAGTTTTTTTCTAATTTTATATTGGGTAGCAATTTATTGGTATTGGTTTCTCCTAAAGAGTTAATCATATTGGCATTGTTGTTACTGTCAATCGTTGCTATATAATTAGCACAATTGGTCGCCTTTTTAGTAGTATCTGTTGTCGCTGTAATCTCCCAACAAACAGAGGTGTCTCCATCTGTTGCATTGGGGGTTAAAGAGATAGATGTTCCTTTAGCTGAATCAGCTAAACGGCTTATTTCACTACCATTCCAAGAAATACTTACACCCTTTTGACTAATAGGTGCTACATCACCAGAACCGATGGTATCATAAGCAACATAGTCAAAAGGAATGGCACTAATCCCCACACCATCAACTACCGTTACATCATCATTGACAGGTTTTAAGAGTAAAATTTCATCCCCTGTATTATTGAGTATCTCTGATGAGTTAGCATAAAAATGATGCACATTACCACTCACACTATCAAGCCCACTTCCAATATGTAAAATGACGTAATCACCTTTTGTTACGCTATGTTTTGGAAAACGATAATGGTGACTTGACCCATCTTGGTCAGTAAACAGATAGTTTTTTAAATCACCCGATTTTGTTACATAAAATTCAATAAACTCTTCATTGGCACTGCCATTAGTTACTTGCTGATAAAGAATTTCATTTATCTTCATTTCAGCCGAAACAATGGGGTCATTTAACATCACCCAATAAGCTACATCCTCTCCAATATGGGTTCTTGTTGTATCTCCTGCTACGGTCTCTTCATCTATTGCTAAATCTAAACGCGTACCAAAGGGGCTAAGCCCATACAAAACAGCCCAACCACCCTGTCCACCATTCTCTGCTTCTTTCGTCACAATACCCTCTGTATAGGCTTTATCTAAGCTAAATGTATAAGAAGGCGTATCCCCTACGCCTTTAATACCAGTACCATAATCAATCGCCATTGAAAAATCTTTCAACTCATAAACCCCTGCTTCAGCTACAATATAACCCAAAGTTTCATTGGCTCTCTCTTCTGCAATTTGACCAACATGTTTTCCCACACAGATGCCATCTGCCATACCACTTTGAAAAGGTCTATTTTTACGACTATCACAATCAAATGACCAAAAGGTGGAGAATCTATTGTCATTGTAACTCATCACTTGCCCTAACACAGCTGGTTTAGTATAACTGTTTATAATTGCACCACTTACATCTTCAGCTCTTGAAGCACTCCAATTATTAGGAGAAGACAAACCATTAGTTAAATCAGAAACAACCTTATGTGCCTCATATTTGATAGGAATAGTATAACTTCCCTCATCAGAGATAATACAATAGACATCAGTTGTATATCCAGTATCTACATCATTTGGGCGTTGAATTTTAATATCAACTCCTGTCGCACTAATATTATTGAGCCTAACCACAGCTTCATTTGAAGCTTGGCTAGGTAGTACATTAGAACAAACGACAATAGCATCGCTATAGGTATTACTAAAACTAATATGTCTCCAACCATAGCCCACTCCTGATATTTTTTGATATTCAAGATTATCAGTAATGGCTTGTGAAAAAAGCTCCAAACTGAACAAGAGCATCATAATTATTAATCTCACAACACCTTAACCTCAAAATATCCACACTTAACCGTAGGCGCAGCAACACTTCCTCCTGCTACTGTACCAAAATCTAACTTAACAGGGTTTACCCCATTGGCTGTTCCATTTGCTCCATTGTTACTAGCTGATGCCACCCCTAAACAGTCACAAACACCATCTTGAATTTGTAGGTTTTCAATGCTTGTTGCATCAAAATCACTGGCTAAAGTATCTGTTACAATGATATTATCAGCAGCTATCGCACCTTCATTTTTCACTTCTACTGCAAAACGAATGGTGGAACCTGGAATTCTTTTTGCATTACTCGTACCATTAATTAAATCAGCAATAACACATGAACTTTTAACCAAACTCATTTTGGCAGAAGGCAGAGTATATAAAATATCTTTTGAAGCATCAAAAGTGCCTGTGCTATTATAAGAGTGTTGGTCATAATTACTTGTATTCTCTTGTACACCAATCGTGGCAGAACTTCCACTTACAGAACTGCTACTATCATAACGAAACCGAATATCACCATTTTCATACAAAACAATTTGAAATGAATAATTTCCACCTGAATAGTAGTGAGGTACTGCATTCCATGAGATTACAAAGTGCTGATTGCTACCTGTTCCAATGCTACCATAAGTGATGCTTCCTCCATCTCTAGGATTTAAATCATCCCAATAGGGGTATATACTTTGTGCTTCATACGTATAAGGTAAGCTTTTATTACTATATGCTCTATTACTAGAAGAGAAGGAAAGCATACCATTAGAGTTTATCCATACATTTGAGTAAGTACTGCCATTGAAAGGAAATGTAAAACCAAGGTTTACATTTGTTGTACTATCATCTGAAGCATTCCACGAGCCTGAGACACTCTCAAATACTGTTTGAGGTTCTAAACTTTTGCTTAGATACTGTAACCCTGCAAAACTATAAGTACTCAATAAAATAATTAAAACTATTCTTACCACGACATCAATCTCACTGTATCTTTCAAACTCTCTTGGTCAAACTTCATGTTAAATCTAAAGTAAGCCCCTTCCATTCGGTAGGTTTGTAAAGCGAAATCTATGTCTTCAAAACCTTGCCAGTTGTACCCTAATGTGAGTACCATATTGTCAAATAAGTTATGACCAGAGTAAAGACCTAAACCATAGTCCATATTGTTCGCACTTTGTGCGTAAAGTAGTGAGCCTTGCACTCCAAGTTCCCACGTAGGCGTAATGTCATAATGGGTATCAACGCCAAAAAGTTGGGTTACGCCTTTTTTCTCAAAGGCATCAATGCTATCGACCACATATTTAAATCCATATTGTAATGCGAGTTCACTTTTTGCTGTTGGCTGGAGATTAACATTAAGATTATTGACCATTTTATCAGTTAAAAAGCTCCCTGTTTCATCTTTTAAATTTGAACGAATAAAATCTAACTTCTCTAACACCATCATGCCATCTTCTTCTGGTCTGTAAGCCATAGAAAAACGCATATTGGCATCGGAACGTTTTTGTTTATTGTTATCATCTTTATTGAGTGAAGCACTTAAAGCTAATGCCAAATCATCTGAAGTTTGCGTATAAATAGCTGTTGAAAGATTCACTTTCTCCTCTTCTTTTGACTTTCTAAACTCTGTATTGAGTGTTGCTGTATAGCTTTTGTTATTATAACTTAAGCCTACTCGATACGCATCAAAATCGTTACCATTTAAGCTTGTGGTTAAATTCTCTTCTTGCGTTTTACCTAAAGCTTTCCCTTTTTCATAACCAATATTGACAGAAAGTTTATCATTAACTTGAAAAGTTTGCATTCCCCCTAAGGTATTGTAGAGATTTTGTTGGTCATTTTTAAATTCGGATACTACGGTGTTTTCAACGCTCATACCACTCCAAGGTCTTACACGTATTCCCACTCTACCTTGTTCTAAATCTTTACTCCACTCATAAGCAGAAAAGAAGTCCATAGAACCTGTTAAGGCATAATCTAAACCCAGTGTGGTTTTGCTAGGGAAAAGTTTATTTTCATTTTGCGAAATGGTCTGTTCTCTTAACAATGAAAGGCGTAAGCGTTGGTCAAAAAGAGAGTAAGCTCCCCCTAAAAGTAGTTGCTGTGCCTCTTGTGCATCGGTGCTTAACTTTGAGTAGCGATACCCAGCAAACGCTGACCATGTTAAATTGTCAAACTCCATTCTAAAGTCCAACACATCACTGCTGGTCTTTTCTAAAAGGTTTGTGTCACGGTAAAGCTTCGCTTTTTGTTTAAATCGATTGTCAAACTGTTGTGTAACATCTACCCCTACTTTACGTGTAGAAGCCAAAGATGCACTTAACTGACCTAAGCCAAAAGCACTCTCTTGTTCACGATAATAAGCTCTAGCATAAAGACCATCTTCCACATATTCAAGCTCGGCTAGTTTAGCCTCACCTTGGGTAGAAACAGCCTCTTGAGTTGTTTTACTTTTCGCATATTCAGCTTTAAATCGTGTCGATTTTCCTATGTGTAGCGTCGTATCTGTCCCCATAAGTTGAGAATGCTTTTTCCCAGAATCTTCTGAAATGTATGTTCCCCCTACTTCGACTTTATCATTTAAGCCTTTAACGGCTACTCTACCACCATAAGTATAATGCGTTCCCCCATCACCCTCTACCTCATAATCTACCACAATAAAACGTGGGTTAAACTTCTCATCATTACTGTAAATAGGTTCTTTAAAATAGATTCTTCCTTGTGCATAGTCAATCTCATAATCTCTAAAACGCTGTAAACTTCTTGTCGATACAATATCTTGTAAACGATAACGGTCACGTACTTCAATGGTAATTTTTTCTGAGAAATGCACTATTTTTTTAGATTTTAAATAATAGTACCCTGATGTTCCATCACCACGAATTTCATCTTTCATAAAAAGTTGTTCTGTATGAGACACAAATGCCTTAGCTGAAACATTATCACCATGATACTCTGACTTCACCCCTGTAAAACGACGTGAATAAGCAGAGAGTTGCGTGTAAGACAAATCGGTACTATAATCACCAAATAAAATATTGAACTGCTCTTTTTCAAGTTTTACATAGAGTTTTTTACGCGATGATGCCTCTTGATTTTGAATGGAGTTGTCATTGTAAAGCGTATAGTAAGCATTGGGGTCAATCTCATCAAAAAACTCTTTTTTGGAACTATCTTTACCTGTGTCATACGCCATAGAGAGCAACCAATCACCCTTAATTCTACCTTTGGCAAAAAAGGAGACTCGCCCCTCTGTAATTACTTTATCTTGGGCATCTATCTGTTTTAAAGACTCTTTATTGCCACTAAGCGTGTTGTAGCCTACTGTTCCCTCTGCAAATCCTACCATAATCCACTCACGAAGGGCTGGTTTTAACCATGCTCTAATGACCTCATCACGCTCTTGTAGCTGAAAATGTAAAGTCACTTCTCCCGACTGGGTTGTGGGTTGAAGTTTTATGTAAGCAATACCATTTGAATCTATGGTATAGCGACTCTCTTGTGCCGTACTGGTTAAAGGGTTATTTTGTATTTGGTCTAAAAGATTTTGAGACGCATAAGGTGCTTCAACCGAAAAAGTACCTGTCATACCTGCACGCAAAGGCTTTCCTGCATCATCTAAAAATCTAACAGCAATCACAGGTGAGTGTTTTCCATCTGCCAATGTTGTTGAATGCTTTTTCACATACTCCACTTGCACAGGAGATGAAGAGACATAAACTTTTCTTTTTAATGTTTTAAGCAATTCCCCTTTACTAGAAAAATAGTTTACTTTAATTGTATTTGTACGTTCAAGTAAATCCACCCCTTTATAAAGGTCAATAACATTTGTAGATTTTTTAGAAGCCACATTTCCCTCATAGTTAAGTTGAGAAACTTTCTCTGCATTCAGCCAAATCTCAACACGTTCTGATTTAGGGTGCTTAATGGCAATACGTGTACTAAGCATAGACGGAACATACGCTTTTGGAGGCCAAAGTATGGCTCTTTTTTCATCACTGTTTAATGCCTTAACACCATAATCTGGCATGCTCTCTACTTCAGTTGCTAAGGCTACTTTATCTAGCTCTTTTTTTACTTCAACTTTTTTACTATCTCTTTTTAAACAAAAATCGACACGTTTTAAAGCCCCTTTTCCCAAATTGACCAATTCAGAAAAATTTCTACCTGCTTTTCTAGTACTTTGTTTACACATTCCCATCGCATAACCTTGAGGGAGTAAACCTTTATCTACTTGCACAATATGTCGTCCAGCATTTACCCCTGAAAAGTGGTATTTACCTTGCTTATCTGTTACAACATACATTCCATTTTCAAGGTAGAGTCTCACTCCTGCTACGCCTAAAGTGCTATTTGTTTCATTATAAATTTGCCCCACAATAATGCCCTTACTACGCATTAACTCTTCATTGATTTTGGTAGTTACTGTCGCGACATTTGATTTAAAAACAGTGCTTTTTGTTACCCACGCTTCATTAGAAACTTTGGCATTGTGTACCCCAGCTGTTACCGAAGCAATAAAGGTAACTTCAACTTGTGAATTGGCTTCTACACGAGGGAGTTTAAACTTTATTTTTTTCCCATCATCAGAGCGTATGGCTGTAATTTTTTCTTTTCCATAATGTGCTGTTCCCTCTTCATATTTTAAGCCCAAAGGCAAAGAATCGGTAATTAAAAAGTCAGTAATAGCAAACTCTTCATCATTATGAACGACCAACCTATACTCTAAAAGTTCTCCAATAGATGCTTCTGTTTTATTGACCTGTTTTTCTATCCAGACATTAAAGTCTTTTTTCTCCAAAATAATCGCAGCATCGGTTTTAACATCCGTTATGTCATCATATCCCACCACAATATTTTCATTAAGCGTTGTAGAGAGCTGGTTATCATGTGCTTTACCATGTTGGTCGGTAAGTTTAATATAAGCAACAAAAGTACCTGAATTTGGCGTTGTCTCTTGCAGTTGGAGAGTTTCAACATCACCACTCTCATTGGTAACATTTACCTCTATCACTTCACGCACATCACGATTTACATTTTGGTCAGCATCAATAACCGTAACAATAGCAACATCTTTTTGTCGGTAATAGTCTGTATCTTCTAAATTCAAACTTGAACCATCACCCAACACCTCTCCATTACCCAAAGTAGCCACTTCACCCTCATGCCAAACCCCATTTGCATCCATGTAAGCACTTGCTCCCAAAACGGCTGTTTGTGTTCCACCCTCAGTGGCATAGACAAATGAGATTTTGGCTTCACTGGCTTCTATGGTATCTTCTACGCTATTGGACTTTCTTTCCAATGGAGCATCTGAATAGGTATAGTTAATAGAAGCTGTGTTACTAATGGTACTACCCACTTCAAGGGCATATAAAAAAGAAGAAAAAAGAACGAACATCATGCCTATAATATATTTAATTTTTGTTTTCATTATTTTACCTTTCATCTTTCATCTTTTTTATAATGTATTTTTTATTTTTTATAGTGTATTTGTAATACGTGGGCATTGCTACCCACGGTAAAATTATTTAATCTTTACTTCAAACGAGACACAGTTGTGTTTGGCTTTGGTAATGCTTAGTCCATCTATGGTAATTTGAGAAGCACTTCCACTGTTTGTTGCCGTTGTTCCACCAGCATAAGCTACCCCATTGGTACACGAACAAGAGGCTTTTCCATCATCTTGTTTTACATTAGCAATTGTTGCATTATCTAAAGTGCTTGCCAGCGTATCAGAAATGCTTACACCTGTTGCATCGGTTGAGCTAGAAGCATTTTTAACATCTAAAAGATAAAGTACCGTAGCACCTGGAATACGTTTGGCATTGGCATTAACACCATTAACAGGGTCACTTAAAACACAAGAAGTTTTTGCTAAAGTTAAATTTGGTGTATTAATTAAATATCCAGCCCATGCCGAATATTTACCATCAAAGTTAGTATTATCAAAATCACTTATACCTGCCCCCTCAGCAAGAACTGTATCTTCACTTGCTTTATTATCAGCTCCTGTGGTACTAATTTCAGCTGTTCCATCTGTTTTAACAGCTGTTGATTCAAGTTGTATGTTCATCACTTCACCATCGGTGGCATCAAGCAGAACATCACCACGGACAAGAACGCTTAGCTCGGCATCTGCTGCTAGTTCAGCTGTTAGTACAGGACCTGCTGCCCAAGTTGTTCCACCATCAATACTGATTTCAAGATTTTGCATGACTGCACTATCTGCTTTACCATCATAAGTCTTACTAGATAAATCACTCACAGCCAAACTAAATTTTTGAACAGCATTGGATTCATTCACTAATTTAAAAGAACGTTGTGCATCTTGCTTACCTGCCACCACAATAAGATGTTTTGGAGTATCTTCATGGCTAAGAATAAAGTCAATTTTTTTATCGACTGTAAAAGTATCTGTATTTGAAGTAACCGCTGTTTGAGCGACACTATCAACTGTAAAGCTTAATGTTGCTGTATTGTTAATCGTTTCGCCTGCTGTTGTTCCAGCTGCATTGACTGCCATCGTTGAAAGTGCCATAATGGCAACCGTACTTAATAATTTATTCATAATTTATCCTTAATGTTTATTTTAATAGTGCTTTATACTCAACACTGCTTTGTGATGTTGCATTTAAACTACTAACTACCCATTGAATGTTGGTATAGTCTGATGCTTTAGCAAGATGTCTTTTGTCACCAAGCCCGACATAGAGTTCAGAGGCTTGATAATAACTACGACCACCATCAACTGAATAGCTCACCGTACATTCACTAGCACAAGTAGCAGAGTTTGCTACATAAAGCATATTTTTAGGAATTGGATTTTTAACTACCAATTTTGTTGCGACTTGCGTACCACTATTGAGTAAAGTATTCACATAACGAATTACCGTTCCAGGAACCACTTTAGTGGCTTTTTCCCATGTTTTCACCTTCTCTCCACTAGGAGATACTTTTAGCGTTTCTTGAAAAGAGCTTGAACTAATGCTTACATCGGCCTGTGCCATGCTCACTACGGCAAAAAGTCCTAGTAATGTTGTTAAAAAAATTCTCATTTTTTATCCTTATATTAAAATATTGAATCACCGTAGGGTGTCAAACCATTGCACTTTAAAATAGATGCAATCGTTTGACCCCCTACTCTACTTTGACATCAAATGTAACGGTATGTAAAATATCCTTACTCTCTTTTTTCTGTTCAATTTTATCAATGTTTACAGCTACTTCGAGGTCATTTTTGTTGAAACCATCAACAACTTTATTATCTAATTTTAAAGAGCCTTGCACAAAAACAGTTCCCTCTGGAATGGCATCTTTCACCACAACATTTTCAACTGTTCCTACCCCTTCAGCTCTCACTGAAATAACATAATGAATCGTTGTCCCTTTATATAACTTGTCACTCGAAAGGCTCATGCTCTTTTCGAGAACAAGTTCAATACTCGGAACTTCATAACTACACAGTGCTGATTGGGCATCAGCTTTATTGGCAACCAAAGCATAAAAATTATCCAGTTTTTTAGACTCCCCATAGACCAG